>Ga0180216_1003259_pt1 | contig 12978 bp, 12 predicted proteins | sample eDN3rd37CBELigMG_FD_128879 | JGI IMG/M metagenome (GOLD analysis project Ga0180216, IMG submission 128879) | Enriched Miracle-Growth compost microbial communities from Emeryville, California, USA - eDNA 3rd pass 37_C BE-Lig MG (version 2)... ... | reverse complement strand
CGGGGCCACGAATCCAGGGGGCCGCGGGGCGTGCCCGGGGCGGGCGGCCGGGGGGGGGCTGGAGAGGGGGGGGGGGGGGGCGTGCTCTGGTGCTGAGTGGGCGCGTCGCCGTGTATGCTACTTGGCGTCGCTGCACAGATGGTTCGCCTCGGCGTGCCGCCGGACGCCCACGCCGCCGCGCTGCTGGAATACGCGGACGGGTGCGTCGCAATCCATCCGCCCTCGGCAGGCGGATGAGCGGGGGAGCTGACGCTACAGCGTGCGCGGCACGTGCGCTGCTGGCATGCCAGGAACGAATGGCTGCAAGGCGGTGCGGCGACGCGGCGCACCGGCCACGCCGAACTGGACAGCGAGCTGCGCATGGCCGTCCACGAGCCGCTCCCGCCGCCGTCGCAGTCCGTCGCGCGGCGCGGCATCTTGCAATGATCAATAATAAGTAGAGCCGGCTGCGAGCAACCCTGCTTTGTACGATGTGTACAGCGCCATACAAGCATGTATGATGATATCCAAGTGACCAGGACTACACGGACCGCCAAAGCTAGGCGACGCTACAGCTAGCTCAACTGCGCGACAACAAACATCACGGGCACATGCATACGTGCATGCAGGCGCGCTATAGGGCAACGGAGAAGCCAATGTGGCTGCCCTTGGGAGGTTCCTCGTGGTGGTGGCCGGCGTACGGCGGCGGGCGGCCCAGCTGGTGCTGGTGGCGCTGGCCCGACGACAGGGAGACCGACACGGTCAAGGGGACGTTGTCGCCCGCCGGCTCCTCGTGAAGGTCGCCGTCGGTGACCAGCTCCTCGGGGTCCACGAGCTCGTAGACGCGGACGCGGCGGCGCCAGCGCGGCGGATCGGGGAGCTTGCCGTACTTTTTGTAGTGTCAGATGAGGAAGCCGACCATGCCCAGCAGCATCACGCCGATCAGGACCATGCCGGCGATGAAGGCGGCGTTCATGGCCGCCGTCGCCTCCTTGGCCGCGTCGTCCAGGTCGCCGGCACCCGGCGGCGGTGGCCCCGACGACGCCTGGCACGACGCGCTGACGCTGTAGCTGCCGCTGTACATGGCGCACTCGGAGAAGTGCTGCGAGCACGGCACGCTGGAGCACGCGATGCAGTCGACGACGTCGAACGTGCCGACGAGCTTGGGCAAGCAATTGATACCCGCGCAGCAGGTGCAGGCGCAGGTGCCGGCGGCGGCGGACGCCGACGCCACCAGCGCCGCGATCAGCGCCGTCGCGACCTCCAAACGCGCCATGGCGTCTCGGTTGGCACAGCAGCTGCTGCTATGTACTGCTGCCTGTAGTGCCCGCAGTGCGTGTGGCGCGGAGAACGCCTGCTGCTGGAGTGCTGCTGATCGATCCCTTGGAGAACTAGCAGATGTAATGCCTCTCGGCCTGGCGCACGTACGTTACCGGGCGGTGGCGGTGGCGGTGCGCGGATCCGACCGTGACGTCCGCTTCACCGACAAGCGACGTACGTTCGGCAGTGTTCGTTTGCGTCGCGACTAAAAAAGTCGTGGTGCACCTGCATGCACAGACGTTGTGGCTGTGCCTCTGCTGCACGTGGGTGCGTGTTCGAGCGTTGCTGATGATTAATTGCGCTTTGTCAAGGTGCTCGATCGCCCTGAAGGACGCGTCGCCTCGAACAAAGTGTGTACCAGCGTGGGGAACGCCGACGGCAGTGTCTAGTCGGGGCACGACGATCACGTGCGGGGCACTGCATGACGTCATTATGACGTCATCACGGATTTGGGAGGGGGCGGCCGGGCGCGGACGGCCTCAAAGTCCCCGTCCAACGCCCGTAGAAGCTCTCCCGAGACGCTCCCGAGACGCTCCAGGAGGCTGCCGGAAGGCCCTTGGAAGGCTCGTGGGGGGACGGGACCTCATTGGCAGCAACAACGGGTGCTGCAGCAGGGAGGCGGCACGACGCCACAATCATCGCCCTGCGACGACGCCGTGGCCCGCGGTCACCGCCGCCGCCGAGCAGCAGCAGCATAGGGCAAGGCGGAGGCGGGTTTCCTTGCCCCCGGCTGACCTGGTGCACGCAGCATTCGGCCATGGCGCCGCCGGACCGGGCAGCCCGCCCGCGCTGGCTGCGGTGGGCGGACGCGGCGCTGTGGCTCGCGCTCGCCGCCGTGGGCCTCTGGGCGGCCGCCGACCGCGACGCCCTGCGGGTCGACCTCACCGTCTGGTGGATGGCGCCCTTCTACTCGGTAGGACTCGTCCCCGCCGACGCCATCTGGAGCCGGCTGGAGCTGACTAGAGCGACGGGCGTCTTTCCTGGGCGCGCCGCCACCCCCTCAGGGCGGCGGCTACTCGAGCGAGGCCATTGCGTACGTTCTACCGCTCAGCGAGCTGGTCGACGTCAAGATCGACCAGCACGGTACGGACCTGCTCACGCGCTTGCACCGTGCCCCGGCCGGCAGGCTCACGGCTTCCCTGCCACCGTCCGGGACCCCGGTCCGACCGCAGGCGACGCGGTGGACTACGCCTTTGTGCAGGGCCTGCCGCAAGAGGACCGCGCGCGCTTGGACGCGCTGTTCCGCAAGCGGCGCTCGCCGTCCGCCTCGTACGAAGCGCCGTGCAGTGCGGCTGGCACGGGCCTCCACGCATGCTCACGGCCGCCTCGGGCGCCCCCTGGCCTGGGTGCTAGAGGCGCGACAGGATTGTGATCTGCCACTCGGAGCCTGGCGCGTGGTACCCACCGCTCTACCGGACGAGCTGGTGCCCGCCGTCGCCGCTGAGCGCCTACGTCGTCGGCCGCACCATGTTTGAGACGGACCGGTGCGGGCGAGGGCCGATCGGCGCCGACGTAGCCGGCACACGTCAGCGCCCGCTAAAGCGGTGATGTGCATTTCCGTATCGGGGCCGCATCACAGGCTGACCGCGGGCCATGCCGAGCGCTGCAACAACATGGACGAGGTGTGCCGATCCGCCCTTGGCCTTGCGCCGGGGCGCTGACTGACGATTTGCGGGGCCCTGTCCGTGCTGCGCTCCCCCATTCTTTCCCGCCCAGATCTGGGTGCCGTCGCAGTTCCACGTGGAGACCTTCTCGCGCAGCGGCGTGGCGCGCGACAAGCTGGTGGTCGTGCCGGAGCCCGTCGACGTCGACACGTTCAACCCGGCGGAAGCGCGGCCGCTCGCGCTGCCGCCCGCGCCGGCCGCGGGCGTCGCTGACGAGCGCACCACGTACGGCGAGGGCGGAGACGCGGCGGCGCCGCGCCGCGCCGGCCGGGGCGAGGACGGCCTCTTCCGGTTCCTGAGCGTGTTCAAGTGGGAGGAGCGCAAGGGCTGGAAGGCCCTCCTGCGCGCCTACTTTTCCGAGTTCTCGGCCGCGGACCCCGTGGTGCTGTACCTCAAGACGAACGCGTACCACAGCACGACCGACTTTTCCGACCAGATCCTCGCGCTCACCGCGGAGCTCGGCCCGCCGCCGGCGGCGGGGTTGGCGCGCGTGGTGATCCTGGACCGGCCCATCCCCGCGGCGCATCTGCCGGGCCTGTACGCGGCCGCCGACGCCTTTGTGCTGCCGTCGCGCGGCGAGGGCTGGGGCCGGCCGCACGTGGAGGCGATGGCCATGGGGCTGCCGGTGATCGCGACCAACTGGTCCGGCTCGACCGAGTTTCTGCGCGAGGAGAACAGCTACCCGCTGCCGATCGACGGCCTCGTCGAGATCCCCACGGGCCCGTTCCGCGGCCACCGGTGGGCCGAGCCGTCGGTCGCCGAGCTGCGCCGGCTGATGCGCCACGTGATGACGCACCCGGACGAGGCGCGCGCCAAGGGCGCCCGCGCGCGGGCCGACATGGTGCGCCTGTACCGGCCGGACGTCATCGCGCGCCAGGTCCTGCGGGAGCTGCGTCGCATCGAGGCGGCGATCCAAGCGCGCCGCGCCTCCGACCTCTAGCCTACAGTGTAAAGTACAGGAAAGCGACGGTAGAGCACGTGTACATTTCGTTCAACCGCATACGGCATAGACTGCGTGGGACGCAACCCACGGCGAAGGGTGGGCAATGGGCATGCCATTCTGCTGTGCGTGCCCATTTCACAGTTCCACAGATCGCTCCTGCCCCTCAAGTGGGCGGTGATGACGTCATCCGAGGATGCCGAAGGTGGCGGCGGGCGGCGACGTGCTCTGCGCGGCGTTCAACCCGGACTACAGGTACCGCGCCAGGGCGGGCTGGGGGGCCAGCGAGCTCGCGAACCCGGTGGGCCAGGTCCTGGGCTGGGCGGGGAGGCCGTTGGGCCGGCGTGGAAGCGCCTGGTGGCGGCAGAAAGCGACCCGGCGCGACGGCCACCGCGGTCATGTCAACAATGACCATGCCGGTGGATGGCGCCGCCGCGCAGCGCCGCGGCCAGCGCGCTGCACCATGGGCGCGAGGCGGCGCCCTGGCCGGTGTGCTTTAGCAGCGCTCGTGCGCTAGAACACGTGGCTAACCGTTCCTTATGCCGCTGGACGTGCCGCCGCGTCCCCGCAGCTGCCTCGCCGTCGGGTACCAGTACGGGTATCGGCTGTTCTCGCTGGATCCCTTCGGGCCCTACCACCATGAAGGTCACATGGCGCGCTGCCGGCATCCGACGGGCAAGTGGACCCTGCCTGACCACTGTTAGCGCCGCAGCGGCGACGCTTTGCTGCTGCAGGCACGCCGGCGTCGTCCGCTGGCGGCCACGGCATCGTGGAGATGCTGTTTGGCGCCAGCTTCCTGGTCGCCCTCGTTGGCGGCGGCGACCGGCCGGCGTTCTCGCCGCACATGTTCCGCCTGGTCAACACCAAGGTTCGTTCGGGCCCCACAATAGCGGCCTGCGTCAAAGGCGCTTATGCGCGTGCACCCGCCTTGGTCGGCGCGCGATGCCCAGCGGCGCACGGTCGTGTGCGAACTGCGGTTTCCGGTGCCCATCCTCGCGGTTCGCATGAACCGCAAGCGGGTGGTGCTGGTGTTTAACAAGGAGATCAATGTCTACGACCTCGCCAACATGAAACTGCTCGACACGATCGCCACGGCGGCCAATCCGCAAGGTTGAGGGTGCCGCCGCCATGCCGCAGTCTCGGCCAAGGCCGCTCACGTACGCCGCTCCATCTGCAGTGCTGCCGTTTCGGTGCCAGGGATATGCGCGCTGAGTCCGGACAGCAGCCTCGCGTGGCTGGTCTACCCCGGCGCGGCGCCGGGCGAGGTCGTCCTTTACGACAGTACGCCCAGCGCACAGCGCGACGAATGCGCGCAGCGACGACCTAACGGTTACCGGTGCAGCGGCGTTTGCGATCGCCCGAGTGGCCGTGCAGCGGGTGACTGCAAGCAGGTGAGCACCCTCCACGCGCACTACGGCACGGTTGATCAGCTGGCGATCAACTCGACCGGCTCGTTGCTGGCAACGGCCTCGGAGCGGGTGCGGCGACGACCCGCCATCAAAGCGCGTTGTCGGACCGCGTGCTTAGTAGTAGCCGTTTGCTTGCATCGGGATTCGCGCACGGTGCAGGGCACGCTGATCCGCGTGTTTACGCTGCCGTCGGGCACGCGCGTGCACCAGTTTCGGCGCGGCAGCTACCCCGTCACCATCCACTCGCTGGCCTTCTCCGTCGACTCGAGCATGCTCGCCGTCTCGTCCGAGTCCGACACCATCCACATCTTTAAGCTGGAGGACCCCGCCGCCGCGGCAACAGCGTACGCACGAGCATCGCGAGGACGGGCACCCCATGTGCACACGCGTGCTGACCAAGGGCCATCAGTCAGGCGGCCGCTCTGCGTGGCGCAGAGCGGCCACCTCGTGGTTTTCGTACCTGCCCTCCGTCGTGGCGGATGCCGTTGCGCCGGCGAGAAACTTTGCGTGGGCGCGGCTGCCGAGAGCAGGTAAGGCCCCTGGGCGGGACGCGCCTTGGTGGGATCCGCAGGCTCACCGGCACCCGTGCCGCGTTGCGATCGGTCTTCCCCAGGACTGCAATCCTTTTGCGCCGTGATCGGGTACGCGGTCTGCGCCCCTGCGCTGCCGCTCCGGGCGCATACTAAGTGCTTTGCGCGGGTCCGCACAGCGCGGGGCGCGATACACTAGCGGAAGCCGGAAGCTTCTGGTGGCGACCTCGGACGGCGTGGTGTATGAGTACGCTGTGGATCCCGAGCACGGGGGCGAGTGCACCTTTATGCACAAATACAGGTGCGCCAGCGACGGCATCGGCGCGCGCGGCGCGGCCGTTCGTAGCTTACCGCTGATGGCTTACGCGCTCTGGCGCACGTTGGACAGTCTGACGGCCGGCGTTGGAGAGGGGTAGCGTTGCAGGGGGAGTGGCATGTACAGTGTATCCGTTTTGTGTACAGTCAGTTTGCGGCAGCAGAAAAACGACGGCTCGACACATTCACAAACGATGCATCTTATGGCCACTGTGTACACATGCCATCACGGTGGTCTACGCCCGGATCTAGAACGGCGTGGGCTGCGTGGGAGTGTCGTCCACGGTTTGGTACGGCCCGCTGGAGAACTCGCGCACCGAGGGTTCGGCCGCGTTGATCTTGAGCGCCCAGAACAGGCCGGCGCCCAGCAGGACGTAGAGGCCGTAGAAGACGAGCGTGGCGCCGCCGAGAACGCCCATCATCTGCCAAAAGTCGTAGGCCTGGAAGATGCGGTAGTCCACCGGCACGTCCGTCGCCAGCTGGACGGTGAAGTAGGTGCGGTTCTCGGCGTTGAAGCCGACGACGTCCGGGCGCACTTGCCACTGCGTCGCCTCCAGCACCTGGCTGCCCAGGCGGACGTAGACGGCGGTGAGGCCAAAGCGCACGTCGCGGAGCGCCGGCACGCTGTACCAGTCCCAGTTGTTCGTGCTCGGCTCGAACGAGCCGGAGGCGGGCACGGTCGGCAGAAAGTTGACGAGGGTGTCGACCTTGCTCACGACCTCGCACTTGATGACGTCCGAGTACGACGTGGCGGGGCCCACCTGGCCGGACGCCGACACCGGCGTGCACGACTTTTGCACGTACGTGTACGAGACCGGGTCGAAGATCTGGTACGCCGTCGGTTCGTCGTTCTGCAGCAGGCGGTCGTTCTGTGCGGTTCCCAAGCACGGTACCTGAGCGGGGGCCGGCGCTCATCAGCCACCGACATCGCGTCGGATTGCGCTTCTCTGGGCCCCTTCGTACGTAGCCGTCGCGGTGGTAGTTGCACACGATATCGGGCGCCTTGTCGCCGACCGCGGCGCAGACGGCAAAGGACGGGAGCAAGATCGATGCCGGCACCGGCGTGTTGTCCGTCTGCAGCGGCGGCATGGCCAGCACGAACAGCGGCGAGGACCGCGCGTTGCTGACGCGGACGAACTGGGAAATGGCGAAGGCGAACCAGAGGATGCCCACAACCGCGCCCAGGACGACGCGGATCTGCGTCGCGCGCGACGTCTTGAGGTCTTCCATGAACGTCATGGTTGCGGCAGCGCGGAGCGCGGCGAGCGGCGCGCACAGCCTAGCGAGTCCTGTGCGTTGGTGCGAAAACAGAAAACTGGGCCCAAATGTCAGCGCTAGTAACGGTGGGATGGGCACGTCAGTTGGTCCAGTCCCTCCGCCAATCCTAAAGAGCGCTGCTTCCAAGCCACACTGTCAACGCACAACCGCGGCCTTCGTCTTGATCCCCCTCCCTCTTCGCCCCCTTCTTTTTCCACCTCCCCTTCCTTTGCCTCGTCGTCATCCCGGTCCGCATCCACCGCTGTCCTTCCCGCTGCGTGACGTTCGCACACAAAAAAACGCACCTGTTGGCCGATCGCCACAGCCAGCATTCTCTTCCCCCGTCGTTCCGCAGGCTCCTTCGTCATCGTCCCATTAGTCCCTGCCCATGCCCCCTGACCGCTGCTTCCTCGCGCTCTTCCGCTCCATCCGCCGCGTGATCACGTAGCCACAGTTAGCCTTCTCCTCCCAAGCCGTTCCTCAGGCTACCGTGTCCTCGTCCTCCTTGTCCTCGTCCCCGTCCTCCAGCACCCGCTGCTTCGTCGTCGTCTGCCGCCGCCTTCCGCCTTTCCGCCTTCCCCCGCCGCCGCCGCCGCCGCCGCCGCCGCCGCCGCCGCCGCCGCCGGCGCCGCCGCGTGACCTTTTTCGCGCCAAAAAACGCACCCGCTGGAAAACGGCGTTTGTGACGCGGCGAAAGCGCACACGCAAAAGGCCCCGCGATCTGCCCAACCACGTGGCGTCGATGACGTCATTAGGACGATGACGTCACCGCTGGGGCGGCGCGGAGGCCGCAGTGGACATGTGGAGGGACGCGGCGGACGCAGCGACAGGGCGAGCGGACAGGAAGGACGGTCCCGGGGCACTACGTACGGCTGGAGTGGATGCCAGAGTGGACGCACCAGATGCTGGGGTACGTAGATTGAAGGTTGCTCGTTCCGCGTGGGGAGCCGCTGCTATCGGGAGGCGCAACGTTGCCTCGGCGCGGCGGACGTTGGCAGGCGGGCAGATCAGCGCCGAATAGGGTACGACGCCGCTAAACGGCGGAGCGAGTTCCCTGCGAGCTGCCGCGCCTGTGACGGCGGCGGCCAGCTCGAGCTGACAGGATGGCGCGCAACATCTACCCCATCTCGTCGAGCCTGTTCAACACGATCAAGCACTACGCGCGCTTCCCGCAGCACAGCAAGTCGCTCAAAGAGATGGTCGAGTTCGGTAAGCCCGCCCGTGGCGGCGCCGGAGAGCGTCCTCTCTCGAGCTCATGCCCGATTGCCCGTATACCGGTTCGCCCCGCGCTTCCCTGCCAGGCCGAAACCCGAGCCAGGACACGCTGCTGAAGGCGGCGCAGTACCTGCGCCAGGAGCTGCCGGTGCGGCTCGCCCACCGCGTGCTGGAGCTGGACGCGCTGCCGGACGGCCTGTCGGAGATGCCCTCCGTGCAGCGGGTCAAGGGGTGGTACGCGCTCTCCTTCGAGGAGCTCACCAGCTTACCGACGCCCAAAGAAATGGAGGAGCTCCTGCTGCCGCACGCCCACGGCCCCGCCGGCGCCGCGATCCGCGCCGGCGCCAACTGGCCGAGCCGCCTCGAGGACGCCAACCGGTACTTTGTGGACGTCATCGAAAAGATCAAGCGGCGGCACGACCCGGTCACCATGCAGATTGGTACGCGCCTCACGGGTCCGCTGCCGTGATTGCATGCGCGGCAGGCCACCAACCCCCGTCCACTTGGTTTCCGGCGCGTGGCGCTGGGGCGTGCAGCCAAGGGCATCCTGGAGTGGGGCGAAAAGTACAAGCCGGAGCAGGGCCTCATCTCGCCCGACATTGGCCAGTTCCTGGACCGCTTCTACCTCTCGCGCATCGGCATCCGCATCCTCATTGGCCAGCACATCGCGCTCGCCAACCCGCGGCCCGACCCCAACTACGTGGGCATCATCTGCACCAAGACCGACATTTGCAGCATCGGTGCGTGCCGCGCGCGCCCGTGCGGACGCCAGGCTCCGCGGCTGACCGCTCGTCATGCCAGCGGCCGTGGCGGGAAACCCTTGGGCCAGCAAACGACGCCATCGACCACGCCCGGCAGCTGTGCAAGGACCACTTTGACATGTTTGATGCGCCCAAGGTGCAACTGCACTGCGACCCCAAGCTGACGTTTATGTACATCCCATCGCACCTGCACCACATCCTCTTTGAACTGCTCAAGAACTCGCTGCGCGGTAGGGCCACGTATATTCACCCGCAGCGGGATGTTCTCCAGCGTGACGACCTGATTTTACCTCGACCATTGCCCCGTGGTTGCCGCGCCGACAGCCACCGTGGAACGGCACGGCGTCGACACCGACGCGTACCCGCCGGTGCGGGTCATCGTGGCCGAGGGCCAGGAGGTAAGGCCGGGGCCGTGTCCGGTCGGGTGCACGCTGTTGGTGCTGACTGGCGCCTGTGCCTGGCGGCCCTGTCGCCACGGTCCCCAGGACGTGACCATCAAGGTCAGCGACGAAGGCGGCGGCATCCCGCGCTCCGGCATGCCGCGCGTGTGGACGTACATGTACACAACCGCCAAGCTCCCGCCGGCCATCCTGGACGACGACTACATGCAGGGTGACTTCAAGGCGCCCCTCGCGGGCTTTGGCTACGGCTTGCCGCTCAGCCGATTGGTGCGCTTTCGCTGAACCCTGGCGGGCGCACCACCGTTTCCGTCTGCTCACACACGTTTTTTCTTGCTCACGTGCCCGCATGCCGCGCGCCGGCAGTACGCGCGCTACTTTGGGGGCGACCTCCGCATCATCTCGATGGAAGGGTACGTTCGGTCGCGCGCGTCCTGGAACCGTTGTGGGCGGTGCGCCTCATGCCGGGTCCGCCTTGCTGCCCAGCATGCCGCGCACGCGCGCGCGCGCAGGTACGGCACCGACGCCTACGTGCACCTGTGCCGCCTGGGCGACGGCCTGGAACCGACCAAGTTGCATTAAGGTAGTCGAAGTAAAGGATACTTGTACAGTCGCTCCTAGCCTGGCCCCTGTTTTGTTCAAACTTTTGTTGTAACAACTACACCACTCGGAGAATGACAGGCCTAACGTGCTTCCGCTCTCTCGGCCGGCCGAGGCTCGATCAGTAGGCCGAGTAGCTGCCGCTGCCGTACGTGTCCACGTAGTTGTAACCCGGCGGCGACTTGGTGTCCGCCGGCTGGCCGTACGAGTAGCCGCCGTACCCCTGTGCACGGTGACCGGCCCCGCGGCGCACGCGGTCAACCGCCGTCGGGTTAGCTCGGTGAGCGCCCTTCCGCGGCGCCCTGACGCCGGCGGCGCGCGGCCACAGCTCCTACCTGCGTGGGGGTGTGCTGCAGCAGCGGCGCCGTGTCGATAACAGTGGTCGTGTTGGCGCTGGCGCTCGCGGCCGCCGCGCCGGCACCGCCCACCACAATGACGCTCTGCTTGGCTCTGGGTCGGCGGAAGCAGCAGCAGTAGATGCAGCCGATGAAGGCGCAGAGGACCAACGCGCACACGGTCGTGATCACGCCGATCAGCCAGCCTTCCATGCGGCAGACTTCCGACACGTAGACGGCGTCGTCGCAGTTCTTTCCCCCCTCCCACACGCAGTAGTAGTACGGCTCGGGGCAGACAATGTCGCCGAGCATATAGTGCTCGCAGCAGACGACCATGGTTGTGTGCGATCGTCCTGGGCGCCGACCGTGCTGGTCGACGCGCGTCGCCGGCGCGGGGGGCGGTGTCGGTTGGGTGGGTCCCGTGAGCTGAGAAGAAGCGAGCGAGTGATGACGACGTCCCACCGTGACGGGCGCCAATCGCATGTCCCTGGCGCCCATCCACGCGCGCGCGCGCTCGGCGCCGCGGCGTGGCGTCCACCTTCGCGTGCTGGGTGCGCGTGTGCCACTTTGTACATGCATGCACAATGCGTGGCCTCCACGGTTGAGAGCCATCCATGCATGAGCCGTCTCATAGACGGGAACGCAAATCTCCGTGCAGCTCCGCGCGAGGTGATCAACTTGGGGGCCCTATGTGTCGGTGCTCTTGCATGTTGCATGCATGCAGGAACCGCGGGGCGCAGGGGGATGAAACTGTACAGGCCGGGGCCTGGAACATACCCATGCACATGGAGCACGGCGCATGAATGCTAAAACGGCCGGGCAAAGATTGTATCTGGCTCGAGCGGCCCTCCTCGATCGTGGAGATACCCTCTCGTGCCCCTCGTCCATTCACCAATTTCCTCATGCAGCCTGTGCACTGATCGGACCCTTGGAACTTGGACCTGGGCGGCTATACACACCGGATAAAGATGGCGCATATGACTCCAAGCTCGACGACTTGTACATAGCGGGCGGAAGGCACATGTGCTACACGTTGCTAGGCAAAACTATAGTGCTAAAACTGTACCAGTAGCGAACAACGTACATCGATTGGGCCCTACCGATCGATCAATTTAACACGGACACATGGCGCAGTGCGACATTGAGTACACGTACCGCAACGCACTGCATCTACTACTGGGCCGCAACGCTGCCGCCGCCGTACGGGTCGTAGAGTCCACCGCCGTAGCCACCACCGTCATAACCACCACCGCCGTACACGCCGCCGCTATTCGCACCGCCGCCGCCATAACCCGGGCCGCCGCCGTAGCCGCCGCCACCGTAGCCCGAGCCGCCGCCGTAGCCCAAGCTTCCGTAGCTCGGGCCGCCGCCGTAGCCCGAGCCGCCGCCGTAGTCCAAACCGCTTCCGAGTCCATAGCTCGATCCGCCCACATATCCGCCGCCTCCGCCGCCGCCATAGTTCGTCCCGCCACCATACCCAGTGGACGGACTACCGTAGCCGCCCGGCCCGGCGGGCGACGGGTTGCCGAACTGGGGCTGGCCCAAACTGTACGGCCCACCGAACCCGCCGGGATTGTAGGGGGGCTGGCCGCCCGGCTGCTGCTGCAGCTGCGCCGGCGGCGCAGGTCCGTACGAAAAGTCGTTGGCCGGGTTCTGCTGTGGGCAACGTTCACCGGAAAGAAGCCCGAGGGCTCCGAGTTATCGCTTCTGGAAGGCCACCAAGGCGCATGACACAGCCGGCTCGTCCGTACGCCAGAATTAGGCGGCTTTTGCATGAGTGGCTGCGACTCGGACCCCGAGAGCACCGTTGTGCTGGCGCTGGCGCTGGCCGACGCGGCGCCCCCGCCGCCGGGCAGCACAAAGAAGCGCTCGGTCTTCCCCTTGCGGAAGCAGCAGGCGTAGATGCAGCCGGCGCAGCAGACGAGGACGAGCACGCAGATAACGACGATGACGGCGATGAGCCAGCCAGACATCGAGCACACGTCGTACCCGCTTTTCGCATAGTAGCACGAGTGCGAGTCGGTGTTGCAGTAGAACATTGGATCATTGCAGAAGAACGTCACGCCGTACGCGTTGGTGCAGCACGCCATGATGGACCGCTGGGCGCCGCGGGCCGGCAAACGCCCGCCGGCTCTGTTATGCTCCCGTAGTCGCTCAATACACGCGTAGGTGGGCTCGTGGGTCGAAAGGCCACTAGTCGTCCTGCTCTTCGACCTACGGCTGTCGTGGCCGCGAGGCAGGAGCCGACCGTGTCT
>Ga0180216_1003258_pt1 | contig 12979 bp, 13 predicted proteins | sample eDN3rd37CBELigMG_FD_128879 | JGI IMG/M metagenome (GOLD analysis project Ga0180216, IMG submission 128879) | Enriched Miracle-Growth compost microbial communities from Emeryville, California, USA - eDNA 3rd pass 37_C BE-Lig MG (version 2)... ... | reverse complement strand
CGGGCAGCTCGCCCATCAGGTCGAGATGCGCGACCTTACGGTAGCCGCCGGCGGCGGCCTCCTCGCTCACCTCGGTGACCATGCCGAGGATCAGAGCCTTGGCCGTGGCGAGGCCCATGAACTTGCCGACCGTCGGAAAGTCCGGCGCGCCGGTGCGCACCGTCAGCTCGACCGTCGCGCACGCGCCGTTGACCGTCACCACACGGCCGATCTGGTCCAGCGTTGACAGTGATGGCTGCGGGGCTGGCGGTGATCTCAATTCCATGGGCTTCTCGGCGGGGACGGGTCGCTTGCACAGGACGCGGAAGCACACCTTGCGCGCTAGCAATGGCCGAACCCTTTACGGACCAATTTCGCTGCGTCCTTCATGGCATCAGGCTTAAGCAATGATTACGAGGCGCGCTCTCATTGCGCCGATTAATGCCGGGCTAACCAAGCAATGTTCCGGGCACGCGGATTTCACGGCACGGCGCCGCGCCTAAGGGGAACTTAGGTAATTTAGGACCATCGTGCCCCCACTTTCGTGGGAAGACCACATATCGCCGATGTCTCTGTGCCCCTCGCTCACGACGATCCTTCATCGCGCCGGCCTGACGTCGCTGCGCCGCCAAGCGCGCCGGTTCGTCGGCCATCGCCATGGTAACGTCGCCATCGTCTTCGGCGTCGCCATGCTGCCGCTCGCTTTGGCCGTCGGCGCGGCCGTCGACTACAGCGTCGCGAACCGGGCCAAGGCCGCGCTCGATGCCTATGCCGACGCCGCCGCGCTGCTGGCCGTCAACAAAGCCTCGCTGTCGGTGTCGGCCACCGCCGCGCAGACCAACGCCGTCAACTTCTTCAAGGCGCAGGCCGCAGGCATCGGCGACGTCAAAAGCAGCACGGTGGCGATCTCCGTGGCGGACGGCACGTCGGGCCGCAGCGCGGTGGTCAATTACAGCGCCAACGTACCGACCGCCTTCATGAGCCTCGCCAACATCAAGACGATGGAGATCAAGGGCTCGGCCACCGCGGCATCGTCGCTGCCGAGCTACATCGATTTCTATCTGCTGCTCGACAACACGCCGTCGATGGGCGTCGGCGCGACGCCGGCGGACGTGTCGAAGATGGTGGCGAACACCTCCGACAAATGCGCCTTCGCCTGCCACCAGATGGACGTCGCGCCGAACGACTATTACGGCCTCGCCAAGAAGCTCGGCGTGACCACGCGCATCGACGTCGTGCGCAGCGCCACCCAGAAGCTCATGGACACCGCGAGCTCGAGCCAGATCGTCTCGAGCCAGTTTCGCATGGCGATTTACACCTTCGGTGCCGCCGCGCAGCAGGCTGGGCTGACGCGGATCTTCTCGCTGTCCTCCAGCCTGAACAGCGCCAAGACGGCGGCCAACAATATCGATTTGATGACGGTGCCGTATCAGAATTATGCCAGCGACACCGACACCAACTTCGCCGTCCTCTCGCAGATGAACAGCGAGATCACGACGCCGGGCGACGGCGCGACCTCCGGTGCGCCGCAGAAGGTGCTGTTCTTCGTCTCCGACGGCGTCGCGGACGCCGACAACCCTTCGTGCACGCGGACGACGACGGTCGGTCAGGACCCGCAGACCGGCAAGAAATACACGCGTTGCCAGGAGCCGCTGAACCCGGCGCTGTGCACGGTCATCAAGAACCGCGGCATCAAGATCGCCGTGCTCTACACGACCTATTTGGCCCTGCCGACGAACGCCTGGTACATGACCTGGATCGACCCGTTCAACCAAGGACCTTACGGGCCTTCGCCGAACAGCAAGATCGCGCAGAACATGCAGAGCTGCGCCTCGCCGGGCCTGTACTTCGAAGTGAGCCCGACGCAGGGCATCGCCGAAGCGATGACCGCGCTGTTCGAGAAGACGGTACAGGCCGCGCGCCTCACCAAGTGATCGGCTCTGAGCGCGCGCCGCATCGCGCGCGCTGAATCGACGCGATCTTTGCTTGACAGCCTCTGACCGCGGGCGTATCGGCCAACTCGTTCGAAGCCTCTTCGAACAACTCATGTCAGGACAAAATGGACAGCTACCCTAGTCGCGCCTCGGCGGTCGGCATGCCGGCCATCGCGGCGTCCAGCCATATCGAGCACGTCGTTCTCGGACGATCGCTTCGGCTGAACGGGGGCCGGGTCTAAGCACCCGCCGCTCGCTCGCCTCCGCGGTCATTTGGGACCGAACGGGAGGTGAGCCATGAAGCTCGCACGCAACGCTTTTGTCGTCGTCCGCAACGACGATTTTCGCCGCGACGGCCGCCCTGCGCGCCGGACGGTCCGCACCGGCATTGCGCCATCCGCCGCCCTAAGCCGGCCCGCCGCCACGCGGCTCACAGCCGTCTGGCACATCGACCCGATGACGCAGCGGCTCGTATGCTCCTGGTCGCGCGAACCGGCGCCGGAAGAGGGCCAACCTTTGTCCCGGATCAATGCGGCGCGTCCCCGACGCGCCGCCTATCGCCGTTAACACTGCAGGCAAGGGCCGGTCATGCGCGGCGCCATTCCGATTTCCGTCACACAGGCCGACCGGCGCTTCACCCGTTGGGACGCGCTGGCGGTCCTGATCACGTTCGCCGTGCTCATCTTCATCTCCGAAGCGAGCCGGCATCTCATGCAGCCGTTGGCGGAGCTGCAGAGCGCGCCGGTGTCGCTCGACCCCTCGAACCTGCCGGAATACGCCGCGCGTACGACCTTGCGAATGCTGGTCGCGCTCGTCCTCTCGCTCATCTTCACCTTCACCTACGCGACCCTGGCGGCCAAGAGCCGGCGCGCCGAGGTCGTGCTGGTGCCGCTGCTCGACATTCTGCAGTCGGTGCCGATTCTCGGCTTCATCTCGGTGACGGTGGTCTTCTTCATGTCGCTCGCGCCCGGCCGGGTGCTCGGCGCTGAATTCGCCGCCGTCTTCGCGATCTTCACCAGCCAGGCCTGGAACATGGCCTTCTCGTTCTATCAGTCGCTGCGCACCGTGCCGGTCGAGCTGACGGAGGCTTCGCGCGTCTTCCGCCTGTCGCGCTGGATGCAGTTCTGGCGCGTGGAAGTGCCGTTCGGCATGCCGCAGCTGATCTGGAACATGATGATGTCCATGTCCGGAAGCTGGTTCTTCGTCGTCGCCGCCGAAGCGATCAGCGTCGGCGACACCACCGTCACCCTGCCCGGCGTCGGCTCCTACATCGCGCTCGCCATCAGCCAGGAGAATCTCGGCGCCGTGACCTGGGCCATCGTCACCATGCTGGCGGTGATCCTGCTCTACGACCAACTCCTGTTCCGGCCGCTCGTCGCCTGGGCCGACCGCTTCCGCGTCGAACAGCAGGCCGGCGTCATGCCGCCGCAGTCCTGGGTGCTCGACGTGCTGCGCCGCTCGCGCGTGGTCGCGGTGATGACCCGGCCGTTCGCGGCGCTGTGGCGGCGGACGTTCCAGTGGTCGCTCGCCGGCCGCGCCACGGCAAAGCCGGCGCCGGTCCGCAAACGCGGGCCTTGGGCCGATCGTCTGTGGAACGGCTTCGTCCTCGTCCTGACGGTCGCGCTGCTGTGGCAGGTCGGGCACTTCATCTTCAGCAACATTGCCTGGCACGACGCCGGCACGGCACTCGTCCTCGGCTTCTTCACGCTCTCCCGCGTCGTCATCCTTATCGCGCTCGCGACCTTGATTTGGGTGCCGATCGGTGTCGTCGTCGGCACACGGCCGCGCCTTGCCCAGTTCGTTCAGCCGATCGCCCAATTCCTCGCGGCCTTTCCGGCCAACGTGCTGTTTCCCGTCGCGGTCTCGGCGATTGTCTATTTCAGCCTCGATCCCAATATCTGGCTGAGCCCGCTGATGATCCTCGGCACGCAGTGGTACATCCTGTTCAACGTCGTCGCCGGCGCCTCCGCGATCCCATCGGAGATGCGCGACGTCGGCACCAATCTGCAGGTGCGCGGCTGGCTGTGGTGGAAGAAGATCGCGCTGCCCGCCGTGTTTCCCTATTACGTCACCGGCGCCATCACCGCCTCCGGCGGCTCGTGGAACGCCAGCATCGTCGCCGAAGTCGCGAGCTGGGGCTCGACCAAGCTGCAGGCGAGCGGCCTCGGCGCCTATATCGCGCAGGCGACCGATGCCGGCGATTATCCGCGCATCGTGCTCGGCATCGGCGTGATGAGCCTCTACGTCGTTCTGATCAATCGCCTGTTCTGGCGGCCGCTCTATTGGTACGCCGAACGCAAGTTCCGGCTCGACTAGAAGGATAGTCGCCATGAACACCGCATTGCTGCAAATCCAATCCTGCTGCCAGGCCTTCCCGAAGCCGGACGGCGAAAGCCTCCTGGTGCTCAACGACATCAACCTCACGCTCAAGGAAGGTGAGATCGTTGGCCTGCTCGGCCGCTCGGGCTCGGGCAAGTCCACCTTGCTGCGGCTGATCTCGGGGCTGGCGCAGCCGGTCTCGGGCGAGGTGCTCTATCATGGCGAGCCCGTGCGCGGTCCGGCGCCCGGCATCGCCATGGTATTCCAGACCTTCGCGCTGTTCCCGTGGCTGACCGTGCTCGAGAACGTGCAGCTCGGTCTCGAAGCGCTCGGCCTGCCGGAAGCCGAGATCCGCCGGCGCGCGCTCGCCGGCATCGATCTCATCGGCCTCGACGGCTACGAGTCGGCCTATCCGCGCGAACTCTCGGGCGGCATGCGCCAGCGCGTCGGCTTCGCGCGCGCGCTCGTCGTGCATCCGAACATCCTGCTGATGGACGAGCCGTTCTCCGCGCTCGACGTGCTGACCGCAGAAACCCTGCGCACCGACTTTCTCGAACTGTGGCTCGAAGGCCGGCTGCCGATCAAAGGCGTCATGCTGGTCACGCACAACATCGAGGAGGCCGTGCTGATGTGCGACCGCATCCTCGTGTTCTCGCGCAACCCCGGCCACATCATCGAAGAGATCAAGGTCGATCTGCCGCATCCGCGCAGCCGCCTCGAAGGCGACTTCCGCGATCTCGTCGAACGCATCTACGTGGCGCTCACCGCGCGCCAGGCCGAGCCGCCGCCGCGCGTCGTGCCCGAGGGCCTGCCCGGCATCGGCATCGGCATGGTACTGCCGCGCGTCTCGCCCAATACGATGTCGGGTCTCATGGAGGCGGTGGCCGGCGCGCCTTATAACGGCCAGGCCGACCTGCCGGTGATCGCCAGCACCTTGCAGATGGAGGTCGACGATCTGTTCCCGGTCGGCGAAGCGCTGCAGCTCCTGCGGTTCGCCGACATCGAAGGCGGCGACATCAAGCTCACCGAGTACGGCAAGCAGTTCGCCGAAGCCGGCGTCGACGACCGCAAGAGGCTGTTTCAGGCGCAGCTGCTCACGCATGTGCCGCTCGCCGCGCACATCAAGCGCGTGCTGACCGAGCGCGCGCATCACGTCGCGCCACGCCGGCGGTTCATCGACGAACTGGAAGACCATATGGCGGAAGACGACGCCGAGCAGACCTTGCGCGCCGTGGTCGCCTGGTCGCGCTTCGGCGAAGCCTTCGCCTATGACGACCGCTCGCAGACCTTCAGCCTCGACAATCCAAGCTGAGTGTCCATCGTCATTCCGGGGCGCGCGCATTCGCGCGGCCCGGAATGACGGGTTACTCGATCACGATCTCGGTTCGCGGACCCAGATGCGCCAGCAGGCGGCGCAGCGCCGGGGTCGTGAGCGCGACGCAGCCGGCGGTCGGCTTGAAGCCGGGGCGGGCGACGTGGATGAACACGGCGCTGCCGCGGCGGGCGACGCGCGGGCGCGTGTTGTGGTCGATCTCGACGATGAAGTCGTAGAGGCCGTCCGTCCGGGTCAGGCGGTCGGCGCCGCTGGCGGCCGGCACCTTCACCGGCTGGTTATAGTGCCGGTCGGCCGGATCCTCGCACCAGCCGTCGTCCGGACGGATCGGCTGCGTGGGCAGCCCGGTCGCCGGGCGCGGGTACTTGTCGGCCCGCCACCACAGCCGCAAGGGGCGGAAGCGGCCGCGCGGCGTCGCGCCGTCGCCCTCGAATTTGTTGGCTTTGACACCCCCGCGACCGAGCGCCACGGGCACGGACAAGGGCCCCGCCGTCAGCCAGCCGCGCGTCGGCTCCCCCGGCTTTCGGCGGACGATCACACGAGAAAATATGTTGTTTCTCATAAAATAGCGCAAATTCGTGAGGTAAGGGCGTAGTTTTAAAGGCCGGATCACCCTTGCTCTTTTACCCGCGAATGCTCTACTTCGCGATTGATCCACAGTATCCAATTTATTTAGGGGCCCGATGGCCAATAAACGGACCATTCTGATCGTCGACGACGACGCCGACATGCGCGAGGCGCTGGTCGAGCAGTTGGCCCTGCACGAGGAATTCGACCCGCAGGCCGTCGATACCGCCACCAAGGGCGTGCAGGCAGCCAAGAACGGCCAGGTGGACCTCGTCATCATGGACGTCGGCCTGCCCGATATCGACGGGCGCGAAGCGGTGCGCATGCTGCGCAAGTCCGGTTTCAAGGCGCCGATCATCATGCTCACCGGCCACGACACCGACTCGGACACCATCCTGGGCCTCGAATCGGGCGCCAACGACTACATCACCAAGCCGTTCCGCTTTGCCGTGCTCCTCGCCCGCATCCGGGCGCAGCTCCGCCAGCACGAGGCGAGCGAGGATGCCGTCTTCACCATCGGGCCTTACACCTTCCGCCCGTCCTCGAAGCTGCTCTTGAACCCGAAGGGCAGCAAGGTACGGCTGACCGAGAAGGAAACGGCGATCCTGCGTTATCTCTATCGCGCCGGGCAGAAGCCGGTGTCGCGCGAGACCTTGCTGCAGGAAGTCTGGGGCTACAATTCCGGCGTCACCACCCACACGCTGGAAACGCACATCTATCGCCTGCGGCAGAAGGTCGAAACGGACGCGGCCACGCCGCAGATCCTGGTCACGGAAGCGGGCGGCTACAAGCTCGTGCCGTGATAGAGGCTGTCATTCCGGTGCGCACGCACCCGGAATCCAGAAGCCAAATCCATACCTTCATAGTATGTCTGGATCCTGGGTTCGCCCGCCGCCTTCGCATCGGCGGAGGCCCGGGATGACGGAGTAAGATGGCTCTCGAAGACGACATCGCTTTTTTCGAGCAGGTTCCGACGTTTGCGGCGCTCGGCCGGCAGGCCTTGCAGGTGCTCGCCATCGGTGCCGAGACGCGCCATCTCCAGAGCGGGACCGTGCTGTTCTATGCCGGCGAACTTTCCGACGCCGCCTATCTCGTTCAGGAAGGCTCGCTGACGCTGGAACCCGGCACGTTCACCGAGCGCGAGGAGGTGATCGTGGGTCCCGGCTCGCTCATCGGCGAATTGGCGCTGCTCACCGACACCGTGTCGCCGACGACCGCCGTCGCACGCGAGCAGACAACGGTCGTGCGCATCCCGCGCAACCTGTTCCGTAAGACCCTCGAGGGCTACCCGGCCGCGGCCAAGAGCCTGCGCGATCTGCTCGCCTCGCGGGTCGATACCTGGACGCGGGATCTGGACAAGGTCCGTCAGGCTTTGAAGAAAGAGATGTAAGCCGCGCGCCCGCAAAAGCGGGCAGGGCGCATCAAGGGTCCGGCGGAATCGTCGCCGGCACGCCGCCCTCGAACACCGGCAGCAGCCGGTGCGAGCGGAAGCGCCAGCGACCGTCCGCGCCGCGCTCACACACCGCAACGATGTCCGCGATCATGATGGCCGGCAGCGAAGGCAGCACCGGCCTGCCGTCCGCCGCATAAAGGCACATGATGCATTCGAACGTGGCGCTGTCGGCCTCGCGCGCGGAGAGGCGGAAGTTGCTCACGACATGGCGCGCGGTGCGCTCGCCGCGCGATTGACGCCAGCGATAGAAGCCCGCCACCGCTTCCTTGCCCCGCATGAGCTTGTCACCGATGGCGAACTCGCCATCGGCGACATAGAAGGCGTCCGCGTCGCGCCCCCAGTTGCGGTCGACTTCGTACCAGTAGTCGGCCTCCAGCGCGGTCAACTCCGACAGCAAGGCAAGATCGCCTGCGCGCGAAAGATCCTGTGCCATGGCTTTTTCCTGCCTGCTGTCCCGCAGCCTTATCGATCAGTCGCTGACCTTGATGTTCGCGGACTCGATGATCTTCTTGTTGAAGGCCAGTTGATCCTGCACGAACTTGTCGAGTTCCGCCGGAGACGATCCGACGCCGTCGACCGCAAGGTCCTCGAAGCGCTTTTTGATGGCCGGGTCCTTCATCGCATTGCCGATCGCCGTCGACATCTTGTCGACGATGGCCTTCGGCGTCTTGGCCGGCGCGAACACGGCGACCCACATCGGATACTCAAAGCCCTTCAGCGTTTCGCCGATGGTCGCGACGTCCTTCAACTGCCCGGCGCGTTCGCGGGTCGACACAGCGAGCGGCACCACACGGCCGGTCTGGATGTTGCCGACCTGCGGGGCGAGGCCGTCGATGGTCAGATCGATCTCGCCTGCGATCAGCGCCGCGCTGGTCGCGCCGCTGCCGCGATAAGGCACGTGCACCATGTCGAGGCCGGCCTGTTCCTTGATCGCCTCCAGCGGAATGTGCGAAGCGCCGCCGATGCCGCTCGAGCCGAAGGTGTACTTGCCGGGCTTGGCCTTCACCATCGCGATGAACTCCGGCAGCGTCTTGACGCCGAGTTTCGGATTCGTGGTCAGCACCAGCGGGAAAGTCGCGACCAGCGAGACCGACGCGAAATCCTTGTTCACGTCGTAACCGGGATTGCGATGGATGTAGGGAAGGGCCGCGTGGCCCGGACCCTGGAACAGGAACGTGTAACCGTCCGGCTCGCCCTTGGCGACGAGGCGCGTCGCGACCAGGCCGCCGGCGCCGGCGGCATTCTCGATCACGATCGGCTTGGGCAGCTGACGGCTCAGGCCGTCGGCGAGAATGCGCGCCATCAGGTCGATGCCGCCGCCCGCAGCGGATGTGACGATGAAGCGGATCGGGCGGTCCGGCCAGGCGTCCTGCGCCTTTGCGGCGGGACCGGCGGCCAGCATGAGGGCGGCCGGGATCACCGCGGCCAAAGTCGAGCGACGCGAAAAGCGCATGTTCTGTTTCCTCTCCAGTGGGCCGCATTTCTTGCGGCTCTGTTGCTGACGGCGACGAGCGCCTTCCTTGACCTCTTAATTATTAATAATTAATCATCCGACCCAAGGCAAGTCCTTCCGCAGCCCGCGTCCGGGACGCCTGCCCGAGGAAAACGAGGAGGAGAGATGACCCAACAAAAAACCCTGGCCTGGCCGAACGGAAAGCGCGTCGCCGTCGCCGTGACCGTCATGTACGAGACCTGGGCCGAAGGGAAAGCGCCGAATTATTCGGTGCAGACGACGCATCTGAAGCCCGGCACCGTCGATCTCGCCGGCCGCGCCTGGTCCACTTACGGCGCGCGCGTCGGCGTCTGGCGCGTCATCCGCACGCTCGACCGGCTGCAGATTCCCGGCACGTTCTTCACCAATGCGCGGCTCGCCGAAACGCATCCCGACACGGTGAAGCAGATCGTGAAGTCGGGCCACGACATCGGCGGCCACAACTACACGCAGGACGCACTGCTGGCTTACATGGAGCCGGAAGAAGAGCGCGCCACGATCAAGAAGTGCCTCGACATCCTCGGCGACACCGCCGGCAAGCGCCCGACCGGCTGGCTCAGCTCCGTGCTCGCCTTCACCGAGAACACGGTCGATTTCCTGGCCGAGCAGAAGCTGTCGTTCCACGCCGACGTGACCTACACCGATCTGCCGATCAAGCTCGACACCAAGCATGGCGCGATCGCCGCCGTGCCGAACAGCGACTTCACCGACAACCGCGTGCTGCGCTCGAGCCCGCGCGATCTGTGGGACGTCTACAAGGGCACGTTCGACTATCTCTATCAGAACGAGCCGATGTCGCTCCTCGTGCTGACGCTGCACACGCACTTCGGCGGCCGTCCGATGATCACCTCGGTGTTCGAGGAGATCATCGGCTACATCAAGCAGCATCCCGACGTGTGGTTCGCGCGTCACGAGGAGCTCGGCCAGTGGGCGCTCGCGCAGAAGGATCCGCCCAGCTACCAGAGCCGCTTCTTCTAAACGCGGTGTCCTGAAACCATTGCCGTGGCGGCGAGGAGCGTGCTTTTATCGCCGCCACGGTCAAACCTCCGGAATGCTCTATCGATGACTCGGGCGACGAAGAACGCAAAGCAAGAGCGCCCGAGCAAACCGGCCCGGCCGGCACCCGCCGACGACGTTGCGCCGCCCACGGAGCCGCAGGATCCGCAACGTTTCTCGCGCACCGGCTGGCTCGCCGGCATCCTGCGCGAACGCATCCTCAACGGAACCTACAAGCCCGGCGAACGCATCCGCGAAGTTCAGCTTCGCACCGAGTTCGGCTTCTCCAACGGACCGATCCGCGAAGCGCTGCAGGCCATCGTCGCCGATGGCTTGGCCGAGCGCGCGCCCTGGCACGGCGTGCGCATCAAGACGCTGAGCGAGGAAGAGCTGCTCGAACTGTTCCAGGTGCGCCTGGCGCTGCTCGAATACGCGGCCGAACTCGCCGCGCGCAATCAGGTAGAAACCAAAGCCGAAAGCACGAAGGCGATCCGCCGCGAGATGGACGCCGCTTTCGGTCGTCTCGACGACACCGGCGGCCATCCTTCGTTCAACGGCCGGCTGTCGCAATGGCTGCTCACCATGGCCGGCAACAAGGCGCTGCACGAGGTCTGGGACAAGACGATGCAGCAGACGCTGATCTACGTGAACGCATCCTTCGTCCGCGCCCATACGCGCAAGAGCCGCGCGCTGATCTACGACCTGATCGATGCGATCGGGGCCGGCGATGTCGCCGCCGCCCGCACCGCGGCCCGCGCCCTGACGGCGCAGACGATCCTCGATCTCGGCCTCAACGGCACCATCTAGCCGCATCCCGGCCGGCGCCGCACATTCGCCGGCGTCTGGGGATAAACCACAAAACACCATATTTCACAGAGCCTTAGCATCCGGGCGGCAGGGAAATCTGCGCTCTTGATGCCACAGGGGCGCGATGGTTAATCGGGCCTTAACCTCGCTCTCTTTAATGTGGCCAACCATAAGGCGGCGGGCCGAAACCCGCCTCGTAACCGCATGTCTCAGATGACCGCCCAGCGCGTGCCTCAACAGTCCTCCGCTCAAGCGGCTGAATCGCGCTCGCCATTCGTGCGCCTGACCGAACTGATCGCCGGGATCGAACCCGGCATGCCGGTCATCAATCTCTCCGTCGGCGAACCGCAGCACGGCATTCCCGCTTTCGTCGGCCCGGTGCTCGCGCAGCATCTCGCCGACTTTGGCCGCTATCCGGCGAACAAAGGCATCGAGCCGTTCCGCAAGGCCGTCGCCACCTGGCTCGGCAAGAACTTCAAGCTGCCGCGTCCGGTCGATCCGGAAACCGAAGTGCTGGTGCTCAACGGCACCCGCGAAGGCCTCTTCCTCGCCGCGATCGCCGCGACGCGCTATGTCGCGCCGCGCGCCGGCACGCCGGCGATGCTGATCCCCAATCCGTTCTACGCGGCTTATTCGGCCGGCGCGCTCGCCGCCGGTTGCGAAGCGGTGTTCATGCCGACGACGCGCGAGACCGGCTTTCTGCCCGATCTCGACGCGCTCGACGAAACGCTGCTCAAGCGCACCGTCGCTTTCTATCTGGCTTCGCCATCGAACCCGCAGGGCGCGGTCGCGGACCTGAGCTATCTCGAAAAGCTCGCCGGCCTCGCGCGGCGTTACGGCTTCCTCGTCTTCGCCGACGAATGCTACGGCGAGCTCTACAGCACGCAGCGCCCCGCCGGCATGTTGGAAGCCTCCGGGCCCGACTTCGCCAACATCGTGGTGTTCCACTCGCTGTCGAAGCGCTCCAACCTGCCGGGCCTGCGCGTCGGTTTCGCCGCGGGCGACAAGAAGTTCCTCGCCGCTTTCCTCGAGCTGCGCAACGTCGCCGCGCCGCAAGTGCCGGTGCCGGCGCAGCACGTTGCCGTCGCCTGCTACGAGGACGATGCGCACGTCGAGGAGAACCGCAAGCTCTATACGGCGAAGTTCGATCTCGCCGATCAGATCATCGGCGATCGTTACGGCTACAAGCGCCCGGCCGGCGGCTTCTTCCTCTGGCTGGACGTGTCGAAATACGGCGGCAGCGAAATCGTGACCAAGCGCCTGTGGCAGGAGGCCGGCGTGCGCGTCGTGCCCGGACGCTATCTCGCCCGCGATCAAGCCGACGGCTCAAATCCCGGCGCGGATTACATCCGCGTCGCCATGGTTCAGGACAAAGCGAGCACAGCGGAGGCCCTGCATCGCCTCGTCGCGGTGCTTGGATGAAACGGTGACGAGTTTTCGATTGCGCACAGCCAATGCCCCGTTCGTCCCCGCGAAAGCGGAGACCCAGCGATGGATTCCCGCTTGCGCGGGAATGAGCGGAGAATGGGCTGGCGCAACCAGAAAGTAGATTAGAGAGCAGAATGGCCTCAGCGGATCGCAGCGTCGACGTCGTCGCCTTCGTCACGGATCACTTCCGTGAGATCGTGCGCCGTCGTCTGCGCGAGCTCGCCGGCCTCGCGCTGTTGAGCGTGGCGCTGCTCGGCGCGATCGCGCTCGCAACCTGGTCGGTCCAGGATCCCTCGCTCAGCCACGCCACCAAGAAGCCGATCGAAAACCTGCTCGGCTTCCCCGGCGCGATCTTCTCCGACTTGGCCATGCAGCTCCTCGGGCTCGCCGCGGTGTTCCTGCTGGCGCCCGAAACGCTGCTCGGCTGGCGGCTGTTGTCGCACAAGCCGCTCGGCGAGCGCTGGCGCGGCCTGATGTGGATCGCGGTGACGTTCTTCGCCGCGGCTTTCGCCTCCACCTTGCCGGTCACCGCCAAATGGCCGCTGCCGACCGGGCTCGGCGGCGTCGCGGGCGATGCCTTCGTGCGCCTGCCGATGCTGATTTTCGGCGGCGCCAGCGAAGGCCTCTTCATGACGATCCTGGCCGCGATCTACGGCGCCGCCACATTGGCG
>Ga0180216_1003257_pt1 | contig 12980 bp, 8 predicted proteins | sample eDN3rd37CBELigMG_FD_128879 | JGI IMG/M metagenome (GOLD analysis project Ga0180216, IMG submission 128879) | Enriched Miracle-Growth compost microbial communities from Emeryville, California, USA - eDNA 3rd pass 37_C BE-Lig MG (version 2)... ... | reverse complement strand
GGCGCGCGAACCGATTTGCTCTCGCGCGCCTGGATGAATTTGAGTTCTCGAGCGGCCGCGGCCTCGCGGAGCTTCCGACGAGGGTCTATGACGCCGTACAACTCGGGTCGCTCCGCCTTGAGCCATTCGAGGTAGGCTTTGGCGGCCTGAAAACGTCCGGACTTCCTCTCGACCATCGTGAGGAAGTCCAACGGCGCCTGGAGCTCGAGGCCGCCGATGACGTACGTCCCTTCACCGTAGTCGTATCCCTCGAAATCCTCGAGGCTTTTGCCGCTCAGCGCCTTCAAGCCGATGTTTCCGACGTATCGAGACATGTGCGCATCGTCCAGCGCGGCGAAGATCAAAACAGGCAGTACGTCCGTCTTCCCGAGCTGCGCGAGCGATTTCGCCGCGGTGAACCGGAAATACTCCTCATCCTTCCCCTTCGCCCGCTCGAGCGCGGCGCGGAGGGCCCGCTCGGCGCGCTGAACCTTGAAGCCGCCCAGGTGGAACGCGGACTCATGGCGAATCCCCGCGTCTTGGTCGAGAAGGCCATGCCGGAGAAGCGCGTCGGCCGTTCGCTCGTCTTCGGCGAACGATCTGGTAAGCACCCTGTAACAAGAACGGCGGACTCGCGAATCGTCGTGGGCTCGGGCGGCTTCCGCAAGTTTCGGCACGACAACGGGGCCGAGAGAGACCAGCGCCGCGCGGGCCTCGGCCTCGGACGGACCACCGCTTCGGCTGGTGGTTCGGCCGGCGGCCTCGATGAATGTGTCGAAGGCGGCTTGCGCCGCGTCGTCGGAGGGCGGGGGCTCCTCGTCGGCGAGGGCGTTGGCCAGGGAGCCCAGGCCCCAGAGCAAGGCCGCGAAAAGGATGGACAATCTCATGGCGCGTCCTCGGGGATTGGCGGGGATCAGCCGGTTCCGGCTGGGAGTTACCCGAAGACGCGCGTGTCGTCAAGCTCGGTCGGATCGGTCAAGAGGTCCAGTCTTGTTTCGGAGGAGACGCGGCCACGAAGCCCATGCGCTCTCCACCGCCTCGTTTGCTGGATGGCCCTTCCCAAGGGCTTGGCCACCCCCTCGCTCACTCCAGGCAATGGGTGCCGTGGGTGACCGCGGCACCGGCCCGCAGGTTGGCGGCGACCATGACGGCCTCGGCGAGCTCGGCCTCGGTGCAACCGGCCGCCTTGGCCCGCTTCGCGTGGATCTCGATGCAGTAGGGGCACTGGGTGGTCATGGCCACCGCGATGGCGATCAGCTCCTTGGTCCGGGCCGGGATCGCGCCGTCGGCCATCGCCGCCTTGTCAAAGGCCGCGAAGCTCTCCCAAACGGCGGGCGCCAGCTCGCCGAGCTTCTTGAGCTTCTTGATGTTGTTCATGTCGTACATTGGGGGCCTCCCGTGTGCTGTGACGCAGCGCGATCCAACGGCGATCAGGCAATATAGCACATTTGGTCCGACACCGCGGCGAGCGACGCCCCGAAGGTCCCCTTCAATCTCCTTCCTCCCTCGAACCCGGCGTTCGCCCCGTTTCGGCGGCCGTCGCGGAGGAGTCAACGATCGATCGGCCAGGCGCTTCAGGGAGAAAGTCTGGGCTTTCTAGGAAGACCGGGGGGGCGAGGGCTTTAGCCAGACGCGCCCAGAGGTCCAGGCAAAGCGCCTGGCCGAACGCATTCTCCGTTGAATGCGGGTCGGGGGACCGCCACTCGGCGAGAGTGGTGGCCGTCGCCAGAGGTGGCTTGTGCCGCCGCGTTCGGCGCACTAAGTTATTAGTATTAAACTTTTGAGCAACCGCGCTCGGCGCGGCGAACACCTCGGCGAGCGACGGGGCTCGTTGTCTTCATCCACTGCTCGAACTTGATTGGATCGTGGAAAGGGTTCGTTGGAATGACTAGGCGGAGCGTTCTTTTCTTCATGTCGGCTGCCGTCGGGGCGTCGACGATCGGGGTCGGCTGCAACGGCGGGGGGGATCAGATCCCCCTGGCCAAGATCGAGCCTTCCAAAGAAACGGGGAAGCAAGCGGGAAAAGCCTCTCCTCCCAAGAATGGGAAGTCGAGCCCGTCAGAGCTCATTTACAAGTAGCCGCGTGCTCGCTCATTGAGGCATGGCCATCGCATCGCGTTGCTTCGACTGAGCATCGCCCTGGATCGGTCAGGCTCAATAATCCATTTCTGATTCCAACTCATCCCCGTTAAAGTTTTCGTTGATTGGAGATCCTGCATGGGGCGTCCACGGGTTGAACGATTTCATCTCCGGGTCCGGGGGTTCACGCTGATCGAACTGCTGGTGGTGATCGCGATCATCGCGGTCCTCATCGCGCTGCTCTTGCCCGCCGTCCAGAGCGCCCGCGAGGCCGCTCGGCGATCGCAGTGCGTCAACAATCTCAAGCAGATGGGCCTAGCGCTGCACAATTATCACTCGGCGATCGGCAGCTTCCCGCCCGGCGGCATCGCGGCTGGAAATTTGAGCGGCGTCAAGCAGGGCCCCTGGGGAGCCTGGAGCGCTCAAGCCATGATGCTCCCCTACATGGAGCAGCAGCCAATATACAACGCGATCAATTTCAACGTCGGTTGTCTCGGCGACAGCGGAGAGATGGGCAACCAGCTCAACACGACCGGCGTCACCAGCGGCATCGCGGCGTTCCTCTGTCCCTCCGCCCCCAAGTTCCCAGGCGGGAATGATTTCTACGGGCGGCCATTCCCGGGGAACAATTACTTTGTGTCGGTTGGTTCCTCCTTGAACCAGGGAGGCAACTTCGGACCGCGCCCAAACGGTCCCTTCGTTGTCCTCGGCGATGCGTTCGCCGACCGCGACATCACCGACGGTACGTCGAACACTATCTTCATGAGTGAATGGCGAACAGGCGACAACGACGCGAACCGGCTGTCCGTTCCTCAAGACATTATCAAGGTCACGGAGTACCCCCCCAACGCCCCGGCGGGCTCGCCGAACATGAACATGGCCCAGGGTGGCGCGTCCTTGAACCAGTGGCTCTCAAGCACCTGCGTCGCGGGGGCGCAATCGAGCCTGGGCGACGCCGACGTCAACCGGAGCTGGATAGGCCAGAAGTGGTGCCAGGGCATGTTCGGGTCGACGGTTGGCAACATCCTGGCGCCGCCGAACTCCAACTATCCTTATTGCGCCGTGGTGGAATGGGGGGGCGACATGGACGGTGCCGGCGCGGCCAACATCGGCATGAGCAGCCACCACTCCGGCGGCGCCAACGCCCTCTTCGGCGACGGCTCCGTCCGCTTCATGAAGGCGTCGACAAACCAGATTGTCCTGTGGAGCCTGGGCTCTCGCGACCAAGGCGAGGTCGTCTCGGCCGACCAGTTTTAAAGTCGCCTCCACGCCATTGCCCTTCCTCTCAGCCGAAGCCCCGGCCCGGCCCCGCGCCCGGCCGGGGCTTCGCGCGCCGTGACACAAGAAAAACCGGTGGCCAGACGCTTCGATGAGTCCCGTCGCCCGCGTCAAGCGCGGAGCCGACGCGCCTCCCCAGATGGTGCTGATTCGCGAGTGGGGTCGTTGGTCGTTGCGATACCCTCGCGAAGCGGCGTCACTCCGCGGCGTCTCCCCAGGTGGCGCGACCGCGATTGGCGCCTCCACCGCCACCACTGCTACTCCATTTGTTCGAAGCCTTGCACCGAAGCGGTTCCAGAAGATGGGCAAGGACGGTGCTTGGTCGCCAAGGGCGAGGCGTTCAAGATGCCTGGCCGGCGCTTGAGCGAAGCCGTTTGGAAAAAGCCCGGCGATCGTCGGGCGGACGCCCGCAAATCCGCCCCCCTGGTTGAGGCAACCAGCGCCGGGGCGTATAACGGGAGGTAGCCGGCGGGGCGTCATCGGCGCGATGAATGACGATCGGGGGTCGGCGGAAAATCCAAGGTCCAGCGCCCGAACGGGGACTGGACGGGGAGGTCGGCCATGGGCAGGGTGACTCTTGACGGATCGGTTCGAAATGTCAGCGCCGGCGATCGCCTTATCGACGTGGTGCTCTCGGCCGGGGTCGAACTGCCCCGCGTTTGTTATCACGAGCAGCTCGGGCCGATCCAGACGTGCGACACCTGCCTGGTCGAGGTCGACGGCAAGCTGGTTCGGGCCTGCGGCGTCACGGCGGCCGATGGGATGAACGTCGTGACGAACACCCCCGCCGCCAAGGCCGCGCGGCTGGAGGCGATGGACCGCCTGCTCAACAACCACCTGCTGTATTGCACCGTCTGCGACTACAACAACGGCGGTTGCGTCGTCCACAACACGACGAAGATGCTGAAGATTCAGCATCAGGATTTCCATTCCAAGCCGTATGAACAAGATCACACGAACCCGTTCTACCGATACGATCCCGATCAGTGCATCCTCTGCGGGCGATGCGTCGAGGCGTGCCAGAATGTGCAAGTGAATGAAACCCTCTCGATCCGGTGGGAGGACGAGAATCCCCGGGTGCTTTGGGACGGCGGCAAGGCGATCGGCGAATCGAGCTGCGTCTCGTGCGGCCATTGCGTGACGGTCTGCCCGTGCAACGCCTTGATGGAAAAGTCGATGCTCGGCGAAGCCGGCTTTTTGACGGACCTGCCCCGCCCCACGCTCGACAAGATGATCGACATGGTCAAGGACATCGAGCCCGAAATGGGCTTCGGGCCGATCATGCGCATGTCCGACGCCGAGGCGGCGATGCGCGAGGCGCGCATCCGGCGCACCAAGACGGTCTGCACATACTGCGGCGTCGGCTGCTCGTTCGACGTCTGGACCAAGGATCGACACATCCTCAAGATTGAACCCGAGCGGGGGCCGGCCAACGGGATCTCAACCTGCGTGAAGGGGAAGTTCGGCTGGGACTTCGTCAACAGCGCCGATCGCCTAACCACGCCGCTCATCAGGGAAAACGGGGCGTTCCGCGGGGCGAGCTGGGATGAGGCCCTTGAGCTGATCGCCCGCCGCTTCTCGGAGATCAAGGAGGCGCATGGTCCCGACGCGCTGGCGTTCATCTCCTCGTCGAAGTGCTCGAACGAGGAGAGCTACCTGATGCAAAAGCTGGCCCGGGCGGTCATCGGCACCAACAACATCGACAACTGCTCGCGGTACTGCCAGGCGCCGGCGACGGTCGGACTGTTCCGGACCGTCGGCCACGGCGGCGATTCGGGCTCCATCACCGACATCGCCCAGGCCGACCTTGTGCTCGTCATCGGCAGCAACACCGCCGAGAGCCACCCCGTGCTGGCCACCCGGGTCAAACGCGCGCAAAAGCTCCGGGGTCAAAAACTAATCGTCGCCGACCTGCGCAAGCACGAGATGGCGCATCGGGCCGACCTGTTCATTCGGCCCAATCCCGGGACCGACCTCATCTGGCTGTCGGCGATCAGCCGCTACATCCTCGATCAGGGTTTGGAGAAGAAGGCGTTTCTTGACCAGTGGGTCGACGGGCTGGACCAATACCGGGCGAGCCTGGAGCCGTTCACGCTCGAATTCGCCGAGCGAGAGAGCGGCCTCTCGGTCGAGACCTTGAAGAAGGTCGCCCACATGATCGTCGAGGCGGAGAAGGTCTGCATCCTCTGGGCGATGGGGATCACCCAGCATTCGATGGGCTCCGACTCCTCGACGGCCATCTCCAACCTCCTGCTTATCACAGGCAACTACATGCGTCCCGGCACCGGCGCGTACCCCCTGCGCGGACACAACAACGTGCAGGGGGCCAGCGACCACGGGGCGATGCCGAACAACCTTCCCGGCTACCAGTCGGTCGACGACCCCGAGGTTCGCGCCCGGTTCAAGGCCGCCTGGGGGGTTGAGCTTCCGTCGACGAGGGGCCTCGACAACCATCAGATGATCGAGGCGATCCATGAAGGGACCCTCAAGTCGTTCTACGTCTTCGGCGAGGAGATCACCGTCGTCGACTCGAACTCGAATTACGTTCGCGAGGCCTTCGAGAAGCTCGAATTCGTGGTCGTGCAGGACATCTTCTTCGGCCACGCCTGCCGGTACGCCGATGTCGTCCTCCCCGCCGCGCCGAGTTTGGAGAAGGACGGGACGTTCGTCAACACCGAGCGGCGGTTCCAACGGCTTTACCCGGTGTTCGAGCCCCTTCCGGGATGCCGGCCCGATTGGATGATCGTCCGGGACATCGCCAACCAGCTCGGGGCGAATTGGAAATATGAGCATCCGTCGGAGATCATGGACGAGATCGCCTCGGTGACGCCGCTCTTCGCCAGCGTCTCCTACGATCGGCTCGAGGGATACAAGTCGCTCCAGTGGCCCGTGGCGGCCGACGGGACCGACGAGCCGCTTCTCTACACCAAGGGGTTCCCCTTCCCCAACGGCAAGGCGAGGCTTTACCCGCTGGCGCCGCGCGAGCCCGTCGAGCGGGTCGACGAGGAGTTCGACCTGCACTTAAACAACGGCCGGCTCCTCGAACACTTCCACGAGGGAAACCTGACCTACCGCGTCGACGGGCTCAGCCGGATCACTCCCGACGTCTTCGTCGAGGTCTCTCCCGAACTGGCGCGCGAGCGGGGCATCGAGAGCGGCTCGCGCGTGGAATTGACCTCGCGCCACGGCCGCGTTCGGCTGCGAGCCCTGGTCACCGACCGCGTCGAGGGAGAACAACTCTACATGCCCTTGAACTCAACGGACGACGAGGCGGTGAACCTCTTGACCGGCAGTCACGCCGACTCGGCGACGAACACCCCCGCCTACAAGGAAACCGCCGTCCGGTTGCGGGTCCTCTCCGAATCCGGCGAGAGCCCGCTCCCGCGCAAGAACTTCCGGTTCGGCCAGCCGACCCCTCAACGCGGCGTCGAGGTCGAGCGGAAATGGAGCCAACCGAACTACACCATGCCCGGCGCTTCGTCGTCGCCGCGCTCCACCGAGCCCCACAAGGAGTAAGGCCATGGCCCAGCCGATCCTCTTGGAAACGCCCCCCCGCGACCCCCGGGCCGAACTGCGGAGTCGGCTCCAGAACGCCCCGGCCGAACACGCCGAGGCGCTCCTGGCCGCGCTCGACCTGCTGCAAAAGCTCCACGACGGCGGCGCGCTCGACCTCATGCGCGGGGCGGCCGGGTCGAGCGACAAAGTCATCGGCGTCGCCGTCGAAGCCGCCACCACCCCGGACTCGGTCCGAGCCCTGCGGAACCTGATCGTCCTCCTCAACACGCTGGGCGCAGTCGACCCCGACGCCCTCGCCGCCCACGTCCGGTCGATCCCCAATGTCCTGAAGGCGGTCACGCCCTCTCAGCCCGAACCACCGAGCCTTTGGCAACTCATCAAAGGCTTCCTCTTCGACCCCGACGTCCGCCGCGGCCACCTCGCCCTCATCTCCCTCCTCCGCGCCTTCGGCAAGGACATGGCCAACAACAAGCCGCGCGGTTGACGCCTACCAAAACTTGCCGCCGATGCGTTCCGGGGCAATCCGCCGCGGTTCGTCCGGCTGAATTATACCGAATCGCCTGAATCACTGACCTTTGGCGAGGCGGCTCGGCCCAAGAGCCCGCCCCAAGGGCCGGTGAAAGGGATAGGGATCGATGAGATTCGGTATTAGGCCCGACGTGGCGGAAGGAATAAGTCGCGCTCGGGCCCGGAGACGAGGCTGAGAGCTCCGACGACGCCAGGAGCGGCTCGCCTCGCCACGGATCAAAGCGTCCGGCTGGCGATCGACCCATCAAACGTTCCGTCGGCGTCGGGCGGGGTCGCGGCTTCAACTTTCTCCAGTCCGAATGCATTCAGAGATGGAACGAATTTCTTCGTTCTGGTCGATCTAACCACGCCTGAAATTTCCTGATCTTCAATAAAAAGATTGATTCGCCACGGCGCCGCATGTCAACTTGAGACTGGCCCGCAGTGATAATTAAGCGTCCGTCGATGCGCCCGGATCGGGATCTCAAGCGATTGGACGAGACGGAACCCTCGGTTGGTTTCCAACATTTTTCACGAAAGGAGATGCGCGATGGGATGCGGCTGCCAAGACTCGCAACTCTCGGATCGCGATCGCCGGAAGGCGTTCGCCGAGCGAGCGATGAAGCTGGCGATGTCGTTGCCGGACGACGTCACTTGCCAAAAAAACTTCCGTGAACCGGAGGCGCGATTCCTCTCGGCGCTGAGAGACCTCGCGGCCGGATACTCGCTTGCGCATACCTGGTCCGAGAGCGAGACTCGCTCGCGCCTGGAGGCGCTCAAGTTCGCCGACGCGGCGATGGATTACGCCTTCGACATGGCCGCCATCGCTCGGGACAACAGCGGAGGGGGCGGAGGCGGTCTGTCCTGCACGGCCAAATGCAACCAGGAGAAAACCAACTGCACAAAGGACTGCGACAGGGACGCCGACGCGGGCTACTGGTGCTATTTCGACTGTCGGCTAACGTACATGGCCTGCCTCTCGCAATGCGTTCTGAGGGGCGGCATCGGCGGGGGCGGCGGCATCGTGATCGCCTAGGTGTTCGGCAACCCCCAAACCTCGACGCGCGTCGCCTTCCGGATCCGGCCGGAAGGAAGGGGACGCGCGCGGGCTTCAGCGCAAAACGGGGCGTTCCGCAGGCGGCCCCCTCGCTGGCATGGCGCGCTTGCCAGGCATCGGGAGTGGGAATCTCGGTGCCAGTTCGTACTTTCGCTCGGCCCTCGCCTGAGGGGCGCCTTGCGCTCGGGCCCAAAAACTCGAACCGACACCAGGTTTCTCGACACCAGGTTTCTAGTGGTCGCTGGCTTCGCCATGGCCTTATAAGATTCGGAGAGCCGGTTGTGTGGCCGCTGACCGCAATTGCCGCGTGGCTCGCCGGGCGGTGCCGATCAAAGGGGGGCGGTCAATCTGGTCTAGAAAGGCTATGTAATTATGTGTTCGTTTGTATGTCACCACTACGGCGATCGGAACAACGACGCCGAGGGACCGGCGCGACTTCCTCGCGACCAGGGGGCGAAATACATGGAACGAATGAACATAAAGTTTCGTTCCTTCTATCATTAACGCTCCAGGTGGCGTCCTCGGCGGTGGGTCTGGCGTGGGGATACCTGGCATCCTTATCCCGGTTGGGCCGCCTGTCCCGTCGGCTGGAAAACCCAGTCGGCGTCGGCCTTCATGTCGTCGCGGGCTAGACTGAAATTTGTCTGCTGACACTGGCGTTCATGATTGTGATTGCGGCGTTTCGTTTGGCCGTTGTCCTTGCTCTTCGAAGCCCGAGATCGCTCGAGCGCTTGGGAATGTCCTGCGCGGCATTCGCGTTGGCCGCGACAATCGTGCTTGCGGATGTCGCGTTTTATAGAGACACCGTCTCGGCCGTCATATTTGGAATCATATTTTATTTTGCACTCATGGTGTCAATCCATGTTCTTGTGGAGAAACGGATGTTTCTCGAGTCCGCTCTCTTATTCATTATCGCGACATGTCTTATTGCATCTCTAATCTATAACCCAGCGGTCGGCGGGTACGGCGGGGCCGGGCTTTCCAGAGTTTCAGTCGTCTGATGCGGCCCTATTTCGCTTTGACGCCTCCGCTGGGTCAGGTAGGGAGCGGCGCGGATCGACTCGATCAACTGGCGTCGCCCATGGCGGCCACCGCCCGATGCCCGTGTTCCTACCGCGACCCGCCGGATTGAAGCCGTTCGGGGCGGGCGGAGTCCGTCTCCATGATGGGCGGGAGGCGGAACACGTCGCCTTGCTTGGTGCAGAAGTAGAGGTTCGACTCGGAGAACTGGTCCGCGTCGCCATCGGCCCAGAAGGCGTAAAAATCGTCTTGGGCGTTGATGGGTCGGCGGGCGTACGAGTGGTTTCGGGTACTGTTGGTTGTTAGCTGGCGGACTTTGGTCCAGGAGGCGCTCTGGTCCGGGCTGGTCCACATGGCCATCTCGCCGCCGGTGCCCCAGCGCTGGGGGCCGGGCTCGCTCGGGCCGATGATCCGCCAGGCGCCGTCCGACTCGATGTAAAGCGCGCCCACGTCGTAGTTGTGGGTCGATGTCGTGACGCGGTTGAGCCGCCACGTTTTATCGGGCTGATCCCAGCGGGCGGTGAACCAGTCTCGTGGCGGGTCGAGCGGGCCGGGGCGGTGGTCGGTGCTGACAACGTACAGGACGACCGGATTGCCGTCGGCGTCGAGGTTCACGTCCTGGATGTAGACGCGCTTGCCCTCGGCCTCGTAGTCGTGGACCAGGGCGGGATTGCTCCTGTCGGCGAGGGGCACCGAAACGGCCTCGCCGGCCCCGTTGGTCCACGAGCGGCCCATGTCGTCGGTCCGAAGCAGGTACAGGTTGGTTCGCTTGTCGAGGTTGCCGCCGGGATGGTAGTTGAACGCGGTGACAATCCGACCGTCGCGCTGAAAGCTGGTCTGGTAGTGGCCGCCGAAGCCGGCGAGCTTGTGGACCTCGCTCCAGGTTCGACCGTCCGGGCTGGTCCGCCAGTATTCCTCGCGCCCCTTCGTGTACATGGTGTAAAGGAAGAAGAAGCCCCGACCCTCGACGAACCAGGGCTGGGGATACGCCATGCGATCCCATGTATCCACGAGTTCAAATGCGGCGATGTCGTAAGGCTTGACGCTCCGATAGATGAAGCCGGGCCGGGAATTCGCGCGGCCGGCGACGAAGACCCAGAGATGGCCGTCGCCGTCGACGCAGAGACTTGGGTTGTCGTGCGGGTCGTTGACGCCGTTCTTGTCGTGAACGACCCTTGGCCGGGGGACGGTCCCCTGGGCGTGGTCGTAGTACGAGATCATGGCCAGCAGATGCCGCTCGCCCGGTCTCGTCCCTCCATAAACGAAGAAGGTCTTGTTGACCTTCGGCGCGTAAATGGCGACGGGCACATGGTTGGCCGTGTAGGTGCCGAGGCCGCCCGAGTACTTGTCTCCGTGCTCGCTCTTCTGCCCAAGCTCAAACCAGATGCCCTGATACCCGTTCATCCGGCGCGCGGCGGGCTCGGCCCCGAAGGCCGGCGCGGCCAACGCGAGCAGACCCACGAGAACCAGCGAGACTCGTCGCGCCATGTCGCTTCTCCTCAAAAAACACCGCGCCCAAGTCGGTGATCGGTTTCGCTCGACCTCTGACGGTTGGCCCCATGTTACACCATGGCCGCGGAGGTTTCACTCGCCCGCCGAGGAGCCAGGCGGACGCGGCTCCCCCCCCGGCCGGCGAGGCGTCCGATGCGTCTCCGGGAGTTTCCGACTCGCCTCAATCGACGCGGTCGTCGGAACCGCCGAAATGATCCTTGAGTATCGCGCCGCAACTTTGACATGTTCTCGGCGGAGAGAATCGATCGGTCGAATTAACGGTGGAGCCGCAGTAATCGCAGAACCTCGTGGTATGGATGAGGTGCAACGAGACCATGAACGCGCCCGGCGCGAAGATGATCAGCATCCAAAGGCCGTCCAGGGAGCGCTGCTCCAGGACGGTGCCGGCGGTGGCCATGAGCGTGAAAGCGACGCCGTTGAAGACGACGCTTCGAGGGAACCACTTCCGCTTGAAGGCGGCGTCCCTCCCTCGGTCGAAGAGCAAGTAGTTGACGACCATCAAGCCGAGCCATAAAACCGGCGCGAACAAGAAAATTGGATCATCTGAAATCGCCTTGCCGTAAAGCACTTCCAACCAGCCTCGCTCGATCTTATCGATATCCATAATTATTTCCGAGTTTGTGTGGTGTTGACGGGCCGATTCGGCGTGTCGAGCGGGAGCAAGCGCGCGGACGGTCCTCCACTGTAATCCACCACCCGTCGCCGCGCCGGCGCCGGCGACGAAACATCGCGCGGCAAGTAAACCGCCAAACTCGACCAGCCCCCACTCGGAACGCCCGCGGAACGACCATCCCGAGGCGTCGACAAGCCGGTTCGCGACGAATTCAGCGGCGCGTCTAAGCGTGCTCGCGTTCGTGTTCGTCGCTCGCGCCTTATGTCTGAAAGATTTAAAACCTGCTAAGCTTAACAGGTGTAAAAAAGCTCTTGACAAACACTGGAGAACTGGGGAAACATGAGGAGGATGGGCGATTCTACTTGACAACAATCCTTGCGAATCATGCGCTTGCGACGTGAGATCGACAACCGAGCATAAATGAAGAACACGCGACGACGCGGTTCTTTAAGCCCGGTTTCGTCGATCACCGTCTTCGTGTCGCGGCGTGGCTCAATCACAACCGGCGCGAGGTCCCCGCGCACACAACCCGCGCGAGGTCCCCGCTCAAAATGCGCGTAACCCAAGCATGCTCCCGATAGACACCAGGAGACAGCCATGAACGCGGGTTGCTTATCCTTTCCAGGTCGAAAGCGACAGGCCGGCGCCGCCCGGCAAAAAATGGCGCGTCGAGCGCGAACTCTTCGTGGACTCGAGGGACTCGAGCATCGCACGCTGCTCACCAGCACGCTCTTCCTCGACTTCGGCGACATGTTCCCCGGCGGAGTTCTGAACACCACGGTGGGCGACATCGCCAGCCACACCGCGGGCGGCGGCGTGAACATCAACGGGCCCACCTTCTTCGACGACTCCGGCTCCAACTTCGCGAACGGCACCTCCGTTGAACTCACGGCGTTCAACACGGTCTACGGCGCGAACGCCGCGTCAATGCGGGCGCAGATCATCCCGTTGGTTCAACGGATGCTCGCCCCCTTCGACGTGGACATCGTGGAGCTGACCGCCGCGACGACCTTGATCGAGGGCAACCCCGTCAGCGCGGCCGCGAGCCTCGACGACGTCTCGCTCACCATGGCCGCCAACAACGCCGTGGCGAAGCATAATGATAGCTATATGTATATTGTGCAGGCGCTGATCGGCGGCGTTACCGACGACAGCACGACCAACCCCACCCGCTTCCCCAACAAAGGCTACGGTGGTCTCGCCAACGGCTTGAACAGCGCCGCCGGCGCCAAACAGGACGAGAACTCGGCCTTCACCCTGCTCCGCGGCGTCGATTACGGCGTCCGGTTCCTCGCGAGTCAGATCGCCCACGAGGCCGGCCACCTGCTGGGATTCCGGCACGTCTATCGGCAAGACACCGACGAATCGCCGCCGGCGTCGCTGGGGACGCGCGGCCCCGACCTCGACCTCTACCACGGC
>Ga0180216_1003255_pt1 | contig 12983 bp, 16 predicted proteins | sample eDN3rd37CBELigMG_FD_128879 | JGI IMG/M metagenome (GOLD analysis project Ga0180216, IMG submission 128879) | Enriched Miracle-Growth compost microbial communities from Emeryville, California, USA - eDNA 3rd pass 37_C BE-Lig MG (version 2)... ... | reverse complement strand
AGCAGCGTTGGCCGGAAAATAGGCGAAGAAACGCGGATGTTGCCAATGCGTCATGCCCGGCACGATCTTCTGCTCGAAATCGGCGAAGATCGCTTCCATCGGCTGCGGATGCTCGGGAGGCGACGCTGCGATGCTGTCGAAAACCGCGCCGGGATTCATCGGCGGGCGCACCGGCCGATCACGCAAGGAGGCACGATAGGCGGCGCCCCATTCGGCCGCGCGCAACGACCAGTCGCGAAATTCCTTGCCGTCCATCGCCGTCCTCCGCCTGGCTCGCCATGTCCGCCGCCTCAGCGGCGATGCTATATAATTAACACGTAAATTACCGTCGAGCCAACCGCCATCGATAATGGCATGTGCTCAGCCGGGGAAATCCGGCAATTGCTGGAAAGCCGCCTTGAGCGCCTTGGACCAGCCGTCGGATATCGTGCGGTAGTAAGGATCGTCCTGGCCAATACGCTGCTGCAGCTCGATCCCGAAGCTGTCACGTGCATAGAACAGAAGATCGAGGGGAAGACCGACGGAAAGGTTGGATTTGAGCGTCGAATCGAAGGACACCAGCATCAGCTTGACCGCCTCGGCAACGGTCATTTCGCGGTCGTAAGCGCGGATGATGATGGGCTTGCCGTATTTTGTCTCGCCGATCTGGAAGAAGGGAGTGTCATCGGTCGATTCGATGAAATTGCCTTCCGGATAGATCATAAACAGGCGCGGCTCGCTGCCCTTGATCTGGCCGCCGAGGACGAAGGACGCATTGAAATAGGAATCCGCCTTCTCGCCGACTGGCGCCGCCGAGGCGATCACCTCCTTCACCGTGTCGCCGACAAGACGGGCCGTCTGGTACATGGACGGCGTTTCCAGCACCGTCTGGTGACGCTCGGAAATCGCCTTGCAGCGCTCGTCGAGCAGGCTGACCACCGCTTGCGTCGTCGCCAGGTTGCCTGCCGACATCAGCACGATCACCCGCTCGCCCGGCTGCTCCCAGACATGCATCTTGCGGAAGGTGGAGATCGAATCCATGCCGGCGTTGGTGCGCGTGTCCGACATGAACACGAGGCCACGGTCGATCTTCAATCCGACGCAATAGGTCATCGAATCCCTCTTGGCATCCTTCGGTGGGGGATTACTGCTCTACGGTGATCGTGACCGCAAGCTGTTCCTGAGCCTGCCCGAGACGGATGCCGGAAACGGGCATGGCATCACGATAGTCGAGACCTGTCGCCACCCTTACATAGCGCTCGTCGGGCGAAATGCCATTGGCGGCGTCGAAAGCGACCCAGCCCAGCCCTTGGACATGCGCCTCGGCCCAGGCATGGCTCGCCGCCTGGACGGTGGTGCCGTCCATCATCAGGTAGCCGCTGACGTAACGCGCCGGAAACCCCATCGTCCGCGCGGCCGAGACGAAGACGTGGCTGTGGTCCTGGCATACCCCCGCCCCGAGCTTCAGCGCCTCCTCGGCCGAGGTCTCTGTGCTGGTGGTACCGGGCGTATACCGCACGCGGACGCCGACCGTAGCCATCAGGCCGTGCAGACGATCGAGTTCTGACCCGTCCGGCAGGGAGGAAACGAGATCGCGGACCCCCTCGCCTGCCGTGGTCAGCAGTGTCTCGCGGCGGAACAGCCAGAGCGGCGCGAAGCCACGGTGCGGGCCGACCACGCCGGCCCTGTCGTGCGTGTCCACTTCGCCACCGACCTCGATGGCGATGGCGTGCGGCGTGCCCTCGACGCTGAGCAGCCTGGTGTCGTTGCCGAAATGGTCCTGGAAACGCAGTTCCTCGCCCGCTCCATCGATGCTCAGGCTCCATGACTTGACGGTCTGGGTCGGCCCGTCTGCCGGAACGAGGCGCAGTCTTTGCAGGGCATAGGCCAGCGGCGCGTCGTAGCTGTACTCGGTGCGGTGGGTAATCCTCAGCTGCATTCTAGTAGAACCGGTAGTCGAGGGCGATCTGGTCGCCGAGCCGCGTGTTCTCGCGGATGAAGCCCGTCAGAAATTCGTGCAGGCCGGCGTCGAAGATGTCCTTGATGGATCCGACCTTGAGCATCTTGTGGATGCACTCCGCGGTGTCGTGACAGGCGTGGCGGGCGCTGTAGTCGCGGGCGAGGAAATCGAGATGCTCGATGACGAAGCGGTAGCAGAAGGTGAGCGAGCGGGGCATGCGTGCGTTGAGGATGAGATAGTCGGCTATGTTGGTGGGCTTGTATTCGGCCTCGTAGACCCAGCGGTAGGAACGATGGGCCGAGACCGAGCGCAGGATGGACTCCCACTGATAGTTATCGAGCGTCGAGCCGACCCAGGAGATCGACGGCAGCAGAACGTAGTATTTGACGTCGAGGATGCGGGCGGTGTTGTCGGCGCGCTCGACATAGGTGCCGAGCTGCGAGAAGTCGAAGATCTCGTTGCGCAGCATGGTGCCATAGAAGGCACCGCGGATCAGCGCCGTCTCTCGCTTGATGGCGTCGAGCACGGTCGGCAGGTCGCGCTCGTCGATCGGCTTGGCCAGCATGCGCTTCAGCGCCATCCAGGCTTCATTGATCGATTCCCATGTCTCGCGCGTCAGTGCCGTTCGCACCATGCGGGCGTTGAAACGGGCCGTCTCGATCGAGGCCATGACGCTTGAGGGATTCGACGTGTCGCGAAGCAGGAAATCGGAAACGTTGGCTGCCGAATGCTCCTGGTACTTCTGGCCGTAAGCGACATCGGACCCGGCGCTGATGACGACGGAGGCCCATTCCTCGGCTGCGCCCTGCGTGCGGGTCAGCGCCATACGCAGCCCTGCATCCACAAGCCGCGCCATATTCTCGGCCCGCTCGATATAGCGGTTCATCCAGTAAAGACCGTTGGCGTTGCGGCCGAGAAGCATGGTCAGTTCGCCTCGCGAACAAGTTCAATCATCCAGCACCCACGTATCTTTCGTTCCTCCGCCTTGCGACGAGTTCACGACCAGCGAGCCTTCCTTCAATGCAACTCTCGTGAGACCGCCCGGCACGATCTGGATGCGGTCGGATACCAGCACGTAGGGGCGCAGATCGACATGGCGGGGCGCCAGGCCTTTCTCGGTCAGGATCGGGCAGGTCGAGAGCGCCAGCGTCGGCTGGGCGATGTAGTTGGAGGGCTTTGCCTTGAGTTTCTCGGTGAAGGCCTCGCATTCCTTCTTCGACGCGGCCGGGCCGACCAGCATGCCGTAGCCGCCGGAACCGTGCACCTCCTTCACCACCAGTTCGCCGATGTGTTCCAGCACGTATTTCAAGCTGTCCGGCTCCGAGCAGCGCCAGGTCGGGATGTTGCCGAGGATCGCCTTGCGGCCAGTGTAGAATTCGACGATCTCGGGCATGTAGGAATAGATCGCCTTGTCATCGGCGATGCCGGTGCCCGGCGCGTTGGCGATGGTGATGTTGCCTGCGCGGTAGACGTCCATGATGCCGGGGATGCCCAGCGCCGAATCCGGCCGGAAGGTGAGCGGATCGAGGAAAGCGTCGTCGACGCGGCGGTAGAGCACGTCGATCTGCTTGAAGCCTTCCGTGGTGCGCATGGCGACGTGACCGTCGACGACGCGCAGGTCCGGCCCCTCGACAAGCTGTACGCCCATCTGGTCGGCGAGGAAGGCGTGCTCGAAATAGGCGGAGTTGTAACTGCCGGGCGTCAGCACCGCGACGGTAGGAGTGCCGCTCGTGCTTTCCGGCTTCACCGCCGCCAGCGAGCGACGCAGCAGTGCCGGATAGTTCTCCACCGGCCGCACCTTGATCTTCTGGAACAGCTCGGGGAAAAGCTGCATCATCGTCTCGCGGTTCTCCAGCATGTAGGAGACGCCGGAGGGGGTGCGGGCATTGTCCTCAAGCACGAAGAAATCGTTCTCGCCAGTGCGCACGATGTCGACGCCGATGATGTGGGTGTAGACACCGGCCGGTGGCCGCACCCCGATCATCTCCGGCAGGAACGCCTCGTTGCCGGCGATCAGTTCCTTCGGTATGCGCCCTGCCCTGAGGATCTCCTGGCGATGATAGATGTCGTCAAGAAAGGCGTTGAGCGCCTGGACGCGCTGCTCGATGCCCTGCGTCAGCCGCCGCCATTCCTGGCCGGAAATGATGCGCGGCACGATATCGAAGGGAATGAGGCGCTCGGACGCTTCCTGTTCGCCGTAGACGGCGAAGGTAATGCCCGTCTTGCGGAATACGCGCTCGGCATCCTGCGTCTTCTGGGTAAGTCGGGCGGGGTCCTGTTCTTTCAGCCAGCGATCGTAGGCCGTGTAAGGCCGCCTTGGTCCGGACGATTCCGGAAGCATTTCGTCGAATGCTGCCAATCGCGCACTCCCCTCTTCTCCATTTGAAGGGCGGAAGTGCGGAAAAATCAAGCGTATTCGGTGATTTGCCGGACGAGAATACTGGCGGCGGGCGTCTTGCCCAACCGGTGGGCGCAAAAGCCGGATCGCAGGCACGCCGTGCCCACGGAAACGGCAATCTCGCGCGGTCAGAAGGCGCGGAAGGTCACCGTCGTAAAGGTGTCCTTGATGCCGGGAATGACCTGGACCTTCTCGTTGACGAAGTGGCCGACGTCCTCGTCGTCGCTGATGTAGAACTTGGCCATCAGGTCGAAATTGCCGGCGGTCGAATAGATCTCGGAGGCGATCTCGGCATCAGCCAGCGCGCTGGCGACCTCGTAGGCCTTGCCGAGTTCGCATTTGAACTGCACGAAAAACGTCTTCATCGTCTCGCCTCGCTGGCTATCGGCGGTGCCTTGAACGCACCGCCGTCAGGCCTTGTGGCAGACAGGCGCCGGCCTTTCAAGCACCTGTATCGGACGTTTCAGTCGGCCGATCGGCGCGCGGCGTCGACGCTCCACGGTCCCGCTCCGGCGGCGACCAGATAGAGGAAGACAAAGCAGAACAGGATGGCGCTTTCGCCGCCGTTCTTGATGGGGAAGAAGTCCTGCGGGGCGTGCGCCATGAAGTAGGCGACGGCCATCATGCCCGACAGGATGAAAGCGACGGGACGCGTGAAAAGGCCGATCACGAGGAGCGCGCCGCCGACAACTTCCAGCGTGCCGGCGAACCCCATCAGCGAGAACAGCTCGGGACCGGGCCTACCGGAATCGGGAAAGCCGAACAGCTTCATCGTGCCATGCGCCATGAACAGAAGGGCCGCCATGATGCGCAGCACCGATAGCAGCCGCGGCGCCCACACGGTGCCGAGTTGGTTTTCCGAAATCATTCGTCCTCGCTTTGCGTTGATGGTTCTGGGTGCGTGATCGGGCATCTCGGCGATTTGATCACGGCAGGCAATTCACAAAGATGACTTTTAATATCAACTTTCTGTCAGGCAAGCGGCGGAATATCGCCGCGCGCCCAGCCCTCGGTGATTTCGGCGGCTCGCGCCGCAAAGTTTCCCGCTCCGATCGCCGCCCGAATGTCCTGCATGAGGCTCTGGTAATAAGCGAGATTGTTCCAGGTCAGCAGCATGGCGCCGAGCGCTTCCTGCGAACGCACGAGGTGGTGCAGGTAGGCGCGACTGTAGTCGCGCGCCGCAGGGCAGGCGCTCTCCTCGTCCAGCGGGCGGTGGTCGTCGGCATGGCGGGCATTGCGCAGGTTCACCTTGCCGCGCCGCGTATAGGCAAGGCCGTGCCGCCCTGCCCTCGTCGGCATCACGCAATCGAACATGTCGATGCCACGCGCCACCGATTTCAGGATATCATCCGGCGTGCCGACGCCCATCAGGTAGCGCGGCTTGTCCGCCGGCAGTTCGGGACAGGTGATGTCGAGCATCTCCAGCATCACCGCCTGCGGCTCGCCGACAGCAAGGCCGCCGACGGCGTAGCCCTTGAGGTCCATGGCGGCCAGCGCCTGCGCCGACCGTACGCGCAGCGCCGCATCGTCGCCGCCCTGCACGATGCCGAACATCGCCTTGCCGGGCTGGTCGCCGAAAGCCGCCTTGCAGCGTTCGGCCCAGCGCAGCGACATCTCCATGGCGCGCTCGATCTCCTTCTTTTCCGCCGGCAGCGCCACGCATTCGTCGAGCTGCATCTGGATGTCGGAATCGAGCAGGCCCTGGATCTCGATGGAGCGTTCCGGCGTCAGTTCGTAGCGCACGCCGTCGACATGCGAGCGGAAGGTGACGCCGGTTTCGGTCAGCTTCCTGAGCTTCGACAGCGACATGACCTGGAAGCCGCCGGAATCCGTCAGAATCGGCCACGGCCAGCGTGCGAATTCGTGCAGTCCGCCCAGCCGCGCCACCCGCTCGGCGCCCGGTCGCAGCATCAGGTGGTAGGTGTTGCCGAGGATGATGTCGGCGCCGACACCGCGCACCTGTTCCATATACATGGCCTTGACGGTGCCGCCGGTGCCGACCGGCATGAAGGCCGGCGTGCGGATGGTGCCACGCGGCATGGAGATTTCACCGCGGCGGGCCTTGCCGTCGGTAGCGAGAACGGAAAACGTGAAGGATTGACTCATGCCCTGCCCTTAGCGGCGATGGCGTCCCAAGACAATCGGGAGGCTGCAGAAGGCATATCACCACGACTTGCCGGGCTAAGCCCCCCCGCATAGGCTGCCGACGGGCACGATCAACGAACCGAGAATCGAGGCATGATCGAGGGTTCCTGCCACTGCGGCGCCGTGCGCTGGCGCTTCGAGGCGACGCCGGAAGGCGCGACCGCCTGCAACTGTACGGTCTGTCGCCGTTACGGCGTTCTGTGGATCTACGGGCACGAGGGCGAGGACGTCTTCGTGACTGGCCCGACAAAGGCCTATGCGCGCGGCGAGAAGCACCTGGATTTCAATTTCTGTCCCGAATGCGGCTGCGTCGTTTCGTGGCGGGCGAACCGGACGGGCAAGAAAAGCGGTCGCCGTCGCATGGCGGTGAACCTCAGGCTGGCCGAACCGGAAGCGGTCGCCGACATTCCCATCGATCATTTCGACGGCCTGAATACCTTCGAGGACCTGCCGCGCGACGGCAGGCGCGTCGCCGATTACTGGTTCTGAACGCTGGAAGATTCCGAGCTGTCGTGGCGGAACAGCAGGCTGGAATCGCCGTAGGAATAGAAACGGTAGCCGGTCTCGATGGCATGGCAATAAGCCCCGCGCATCGTATCCAATCCCGAGAACGCCGACACCAGCATGAACAGTGTCGAGCGCGGCAGGTGGAAGTTGGTCATCAGCATGTCCGCCGTGCGGAACCGGTAGCCCGGCGTGATGAAGATATCCGTGGGGCCGGACCACGGGGCGATGCTGCCGTCTTCCCTTGCGGCGCTTTCCAGCAGGCGCAGCGAAGTGGTGCCGACGGCGACGATGCGCCCGCCCCCGGCCCTGGCGGCGTTCAGCGCCGCCGCCGTTTCCGGCGACACGGTGCCGATCTCGGCATGCATCTTGTGGTCTGCGGTATCATCGGCCTTGACCGGCAGGAAGGTGCCGGCGCCGACGTGCAAGGTGACGAAGCGCCGTTCGATGCCGGCGGCGTCCAGCGCGGCCATCAGATCCGGCGTGAAGTGCAGGCCGGCGGTGGGCGCCGCCACTGCCCCCTCCTCCCGCGCATAGACTGTCTGGTAGTCCTTCAGGTCGCGCGCATCGTCATCGCGTTTGGAAGCGATGTAGGGCGGCAGCGGGATGTGGCCGACCGCGTGCAGCGCTTCGTCCAGGAATGCGCCGGAGAGGTCGAAGCCGAGCAGCGCCTCGCCGCCGTCATGCTTTTCCAGCACCGTGGCATCGAGTTGACCCAGGAAGCAGGAATTGCCGTCGTGGCCGAAATGGATGCGGTCGCCGGCAGCGACGCGCTTTCCCGGCCGCATGAAGGCCAGCCATCGGTCCGGCGCGGTGCGCATGTGTAGCGTCGCCTCGACCTGGGCGACGTTGTCGCCGCGCCGGCGAAGCCCGCGCAACTGCGCCGGGATGACCTTGGTGTCGTTGAACACCAACACGTCGCCGGCCCGGAGCAACGACGGAAGGTCGCGCACGGTGCGGTCCGCCAGCTTCTCGCCGGGCTTCACCACCAGAAGCCGCGCCGTGTCGCGCGGGTCGGCGGGGCGCAGGGCGATGCGGTCTTCCGGCAGGTCGAAATCGAACAGGTCCACTTTCATGGCTGCGGCATAGCCCGATCCACGTCCGCCCGCCACCGCCTTGTTGCCGCGCCATGTCAGGAGGCGCCATCTAACTAATTGCAAAATGCAATCAGATCGTTAGACTTCTGCTGCTTTCGAAAACGATCAGCCATGGGAGAGCGTTGTGGGAAAGGTACGCGTCGCCGGCTTCGGCGTTTCACTCGACGGCTTTTCAGCCGGAACCGACCAGAGCCTGGAATTCCCGCTCGGCAAGCGGGGGCCGGAAATTTTTCAGTGGTTCTTTCCCACCAGGACGTTCCGCGCCATGCACGCCGAACCGGGCGGTCCGGAAGGAACGGACGGCGTCGACAACGAATATGCCTTTCGCTCCATGGACGGCTTCGGCGCCTTCATCCTCGGCCGCAACATGTTCGGCCCGATCCGCGGCGAATGGCCGGACGATCAATGGAAAGGCTGGTGGGGCGACAACCCGCCCTATCACGCGCCGACCTTCGTCCTTACCCACTACCCGCGCGATCCGATCGTGGTGGAAGGCGGAACGACGTTCTATTTCGTCACCGACGGCATCAGATCGGCGCTCGAACAGGCCAAAGCGGCGGCTGGAACGCTCGACGTGAAGATCGGCGGCGGCGTCTCGACCGTGCGGCAGTATCTTGGGGAGCGGCTTATCGACGAGATGCACCTTGCCGTCAGCCCGGTGCTGCTTGGCCAGGGCGAAAACCTGTTCGCCGGGCTCGACCTTCGCGCACTCGGCTATGCCGTCGCCTCGAAGGAAGCCACGGAAAACGCCACCCATGTCATGGTGACGAAGCAGTAGAACCAGTTTCTCAGGTAAACCGAACCAGCAGCGCGCCGGCAAGTAGCAGAACCGCTCCGGCGATGCGGCCGAGCGATATTTCCCGCACGGCAAAACCGAGGAAGCCGATACGGTCCAGCAACATGCCGGCAATCAGCTGCCCGGCGACCAGAAAGGCCATCAGAGCCGCCGCGCCGAGGCGCGGGATCAGGATTGTCGAAAGGGTGACATAGAAGCCGCCCAGGACACCGCCGGCCACGAACAGCCACGGCGCCGGTGCCTTCCAGTCGAGCGAAATCCCTCCGGCGCGTGTCATGGCGACGGTGACGATGCCGAGGACCACGCTGCCGGAGAGGAAGGAGAAGAAGGCGGCTGCCACCGGCAGGCCGAGGCCGCGCGCTAGCTGCGCGTTGATCGGCGCCTGAATGGCGATGAAGGCGCCCGACAGAATGCCGAGCAGCGACCAGACGAGCGCCATCATCGATTTTCCCAGACCGTGATCAGGCCGCGATGTCAGCCGCGACCTTCATCGATAAGATCTTGTCGGGGTTCTTGACCGGCTCGCCGCGCTCGATCTTGTCGACATTCTCCATGCCCTCGATCACCTGACCCCAGACTGTATATTGGCGGTTCAGGAAGGAGGCGTCGTCGAAGCAGATGAAGAACTGCGAGTTGGCCGAGTTCGGGTTCTGGGCGCGCGCCATCGAGCAGGTGCCGCGGCCATGATTGAAATTGGAGAACTCGGCCTTCAGGTCCGGCTTGTCGGATCCGCCCATGCCCGCGCGAGACGGCGCGAAAGACTGCTTGCTCGAATTGCCGAACTTGACGTCGCCGGTCTGTGCCATGAAGCCGTCGATGACGCGGTGGAACACGACGCCGTCATAGGCGCCCTCACGTGCCAGTTCCTTGATGCGGGCGACATGGCCCGGCGCCAGCTCCGGGAACATTTCGATGACGACCTTGCCCTTGGTCGTTTCCATGATGAGCGCGTTCTCGCGGTCCTTGATCTCAGCCATATGAAAATCCCTTCGTGATTGGATCGAAAATTACTTGTCCGCCGCGATGCGGACCTTGATCATGCGGTCCGGGTCGGCCACGGCACCGTTCTGCGCGTCGTCGCCCTTCTTGATCTTGTCGACGGCATCCATGCCGCTCTCGACCTCGCCGACGATGGTGTACTGGCCATCGAGCGGCGGCGCCGGCGCGAACATGATGAAGAACTGCGAGTTGGCCGAATTCGGGTCCTGCGCGCGTGCCATGCCGACGACGCCGCGCACGAAATGCGCCTTGGTGGTGAATTCAGCCGGCAGGTCCGGCAGGTCCGAGCCGCCGGTGCCGGCAAGGTTCGGATCATAACCCTTCTTCATGTTGCCGAACTTGACGTCACCGGTCTGTGCCATGAAGCCGTCGATGACGCGGTGGAAGGCGACGTTGTCGTAGGCATGCTCGCGCACCAGCTTCTTGATCTGCGCGACATGCTTGGGCGCCAGGTCGGGCCGCAGCGCGACCGTCACGTCGCCGTCCTTCAGCGTGATGACCATGGTGTTCTCCGCATCGGCGGCGAGCGCCGAAACGGAACAGGCGGCAAGGCCGGCGAGAACGACGAAGGCGGCAAGGCCCTTGAACTTCATGGAGTGTCTCCAGTGAAACTTATTTCGCGAACTTGGCGGTAAGCGCGCCGGCAACGGCGGCCGGCACGAAGGGGCGGATGTCGCCGCCCATCGAGGCAATCTGGCGCACGAGTGTGGCGGTAATTGTGCGCACCGAGGGGCTTGCCGGCAGAAACACGGTCTGCAGGTCCGGCGCCATCGTCTCGTTCATACCCGCCATCTGCATCTCGTAGTCGAGATCGGTGCCGTCGCGCAGGCCGCGGATCATGATCGTGCAGCCATGTTTATGGGCCGAGTCCACCACCAGCCCGTCGAAGGCAACGACCTTGATGCGGGCGTGATCGGGGCCTAATTCCGCTTTCGAGACGGCTTCGATCAGCGCCACGCGCTCCTCGAAGGAAAACAGCGGCTTCTTGCCGGGATGGATGCCGATGGCCGCATAGACGGTGTCGGCCACCGCAAGCGAGGCCTTGAGCACATCGAGGTGGCCGTTGGTCAACGGGTCGAAGGAGCCGGCGTAAAGGGCGGTGCGTTCGCTCATGGCAGGCTTCTAGCCGGGTGATCTTTCAAAGGCAATTCGCCTCGTCGGGCTTTGCGCGCCGGACGCCATGCGCTCACAGCACAAAATCGCCGGAGTCTTCGGTCGCCGCCGTCGCCGGCTGGACAAGCACGGCGGTCGCAGGCGCCTGGAGTTCCCACCGTACATGCCCGGGCTCGCGCGTGATCGTGCTCGTGCCGTTCATCGACTGAGGCGCTATGCGTTGAAGGACAACATTGCCGAAGCCTCGCCTCGACATGTCGGCTTCCGTCTGCCGCGGCACCGAGGTTTCCTCCCAGACGAATTGGAACTCCTCGTTGGCGTCCGGGCGCTTCAGCAGCCGCCATGTGATGGATATGCGCCCAACTGCATCGGCGAGCGCGCCATATTTGGCGGAATTGGTACCGAGTTCATGTATCGCCATGCCGAGATATTGCACCGCGTTCGGCGCCAGCATCACCAGCGGCCCTGAAAGCGTGATCCGTTCCTCATGGCCGAACGGCTTCAGGTGTTCCTGCACCAGTTCGAACAGGCTGGCGCCCGACCAGTCGGAAGACACCAGCAGGTCGTGCGAGCGCGACAGGCCGGTGATGCGCTCGCGCACGTGCTCGATGAAGTCGTCCTTGTCGCTGGTGCGGTTCGCCGTTTCGCGGATGATGGACAGGATGACGGCGAACTGGTTCTTCACCCGATGGTTGACCTCGCGGAGCAGCGTGCGGATGCGCCGTTCGGACTCTCTTTTCTCGGTGATGTCGCGGGCGATCTTGGAGGCTCCCACGATCTTTCCCGCCGCATCCTTGATCGGGGATATGGTGAGCGAGACGAAAATGAGCGAACCGTCCTTGCGCTGCCGGATGGTATCGAAGCTGGCGAGGCGCTCGCCCCGCTTTATCCTGTCGATGATGTCGATCTCTTCGCTGCGCAGGCTGTCGGGTATCAACATGAGCACCGAGCGGCCGATCGCCTCCTCGGCCGTATAGCCGAACATCTTCTCCGCGGCCGGGTTCCAGTCCGTGATGATGCTGTTCAGATCCTTGCCGACAATAGCGTCAGACGAAGAATCGACGATCGCCGCGAGGCGTGCCTCCGCCGGTAATACCAATCTTGGATGAATTTCCAGAATCTCAGCCATGTGCATAAGCTTAGGCATGGGCGACAAAAAGAAAAGACGGCACCGTCGACGCCACGAATGTCAGACGGCGGCCTGACATGAACCTTTTGGAAACCATGTCGGAAATGATGAACCGCGGATGAACGATCCGGTCAGGAGCGGTTAAACCCTGCTCACATACTCATGATCGCGTGGGGTGAAACCAATTCGCGGCCCGGCCGTTATTGGGACCAGGAGAACCAAACCATGATGATCTTCATGCTCGCCGCCGCAATGACCGTCGCCATGCTGATCGCTACCGTGTTCGGCATGCATCAGGAGGCCCAGCGCCTCAAATACGAACCGAAGCGCATCGACCGTTTCGGCCATCGTCGCTTCTGATCCCGTTCGCTTCGAATTCCCGTAACGAGTCGTGGCTCGCGGCTATCCTTCCAGCCGCTTCGCCATGTCGACAAGCGTCCAGCCGGGTCGCAGGGGATTGGCCCGCCGACCCGTCTCGATAAATCCGAAAGCGCTGTAGAGCGCGATGTTCTTTTCCATGCGGGCATTGGTGTAGAGGCGGACTTCCGGCAGACCGGCTGCCCTCGCCCGCTCCTCGGCCCAACGCAACAATCGGACGCCGAACCCCCTTCCCTGAAAATGCGGCGAGACCGCCACACTGAAGATCATCAGGTGGTCGGGCTCCTTTTCCAAGACGATCACGCCCGCAAGGCGCTCCTCGCTTTCCAGGAGCCAGATGCCGCCGGCGGCAATGTGCGGCCGATAATCCTCCGTCACCGGTATCGGCGGCGCATCGAACACTTCAGTATAGGGCCGGTAGGCTTCCTCGGTCAGGGCTTCGATGGCGCCACGATCGTCAGGGCCGGCGAGCCGGATCCTGGCGT
>Ga0180216_1003254_pt1 | contig 12990 bp, 16 predicted proteins | sample eDN3rd37CBELigMG_FD_128879 | JGI IMG/M metagenome (GOLD analysis project Ga0180216, IMG submission 128879) | Enriched Miracle-Growth compost microbial communities from Emeryville, California, USA - eDNA 3rd pass 37_C BE-Lig MG (version 2)... ... | reverse complement strand
GCCCCAAACGAAAACCAGAAAAAGGAAGAGGGGGGGGGGCGCGTGGTGGGTGGGGGGGGAAGAGGAGGAAGAGTGGGGGCGGGTGGGGGGGGGGGGGGGGGGGGGGGGGGGCAAGGTGCGAGGGAAGGATGCCAACGCAGGCCGGCGCGGTTCGGGTTGGGCGCGCCATGCGCTCCTCGTCGTCCCGACGCATGCGGTGCATCGCGCCTACGCTCGCCGTGCCTTCGCGCCGCCTCTGCGGCTTCTAAGCTAGCGGACGCGCTGGAGTGAGGCACAGGACGATCCGGTGGTGCCGTTTATCTGTTGGGCTCAAGGGCGACTATCGGCTTGGTGGCGGGGCGCACCATCCTAGCGCTGGGGACTGGGTAGTAGCGTACCGCGGCTGTCGGCGCGTAGCAAGCGGCCACGCGCCGCCGTCTTTTCTATCGCGTGTGGAGTGCCCGCTCTCCGGGTGCGCGCAGTAGCCGTCGTGCGTTCGGCGGGCTTGGAGCGTTGTCGCGGAGGTGCCACGTGGACAGTGTTGCCCGCGCGGCGCATGACGCGAGCGTGCGGCGTAGGCGCGAGCGCTGGCACCCGCCGTCGCGCTACGACGCTGCCTGCACGGCCGCCTTGTGCCTGCTTGGCTCCAGAGCCGGCCGGCGCCCAAGCGCGACTAACCACGCTTGCCACGTTTCTCTGTTCTTTGTCCATTCTCCTCAGGTGACGGCGAGTGACCCCAGCGCACTTCCCCAGTACGTACCCCGCACGCTGACGTCGGGCGGTCGTGACGCCAGCGCACTCACGCGCGCCCTTGCGCTGCCGCACTCTGCCGACCCCCTCCGAAAGGGCTGCTCCTCTCAGCGCAGGCGTGACGACCACGCTCCTACTGGATGGCGACCACCGACCCTGCGGCGTCCTCGGCCGCTCAGCGCCCCAACTGGGACATTGACGGCCGCGCTTCCGTACGGCGCGCGCGGCGCGGCGCGGCGCCTGCCACCGTCGACGCTCACGCGACAGCCGCTTCGTTTCCTGCGCGCCGCGCGTCCCGACAGGTGGAACACCAGCTGGAGGTGCTGCTGAACGACCTGGTGACTGCCACCGCCGTAAACGCGACCGAGGAGATCGCGGACATCCTCGCCGGCCTCCGCTACACGCTCGACTACCGCATCGCGGACGGCCGCCTGCCGCACCTCGACCGCGCGTGCTGCGAGCGCCTCGTCAAGGCGCTGCTCACCCTCACCGATGACACCGTGCGCCACCGCTGGTCGGGCCAAATTCCCGCGCCCCAGGCGGAGACCGCGCTCCTCCTCTTTGGCGGCTTTGCCAAGGAAGGTGCGTGCCGAGCCCAGCGCGCCCGTGCGGAGCGGGCAGCGCGGCCGGCGACTCACGCGCGCGTTCCTACTGGGCGTGCCGTCAACCGCCACCGCAGTGGAGGAGGTCCGGGACGTGATCGCGGCCACGCCGCTGTCGACGCTGCGCGCCGGCCTCAAGCTGCACACGCGCTTCCGCCGCGGCGCGACGGAGGAGCAGCGCAACAACGCCGTGTCGGTGCTCCTGCTCCTCGAGTCCTTCTACCCGGGCATCACCGACTGGCACGACTTTGTCGAGGACGACGAGGATGACGTCCAAGAGTACCTGCTCGCGCGCCGCGCGCAGCTCGACGCCGAGGGCAAGCCGCCGATCGTCTTCCCGACCATGCCGCCGCTGCCGCCGCCGGCCATGTTCGCCGACCGCCGCACCGACGCCGTGCTCTCCATGTTCGGCACCGACATCGTCGCGGGCCTTCCGTCGGCGGTCGTCCGCGAGCGCCAGGCGCAGTTCGGCCCGAACCAGATCCCGCCGCCGCCCAAGCCCTCGCCGTGGCGCATGATCTGGGAGCAGCTGACCGATTTCATCGTCATCATCCTCATCATCGCCGCCATCCTCTCCGCCGCGCTCCGCGAGATTGACGTACGAGACGACGGGGGGTTGGCGCCGCACGGCACGGGGAGTGGCATCGCGCTGACGCGCGTGCGTTTGCGCGCTGCGCTACGGCGAGTGGGGCGCGGCGCGGCGCAGGCGGCGATTGTGCTCATGATCGTCGTCATCATCAACGTCGCGATCGGCTTCTCGCAAGAGTGGCGCGCCAACCAGGCGATCCAGGCGCTCATGACGCTCGCCGTGCCCATGGCCACCGTCATCCGCGACGGCGTGAAGCAGCAGGTCGAGGGCGCGCAGCTCGTGCCCGGCGACCTGGTAATCCTCGAGGAAGGCGACGCGGTGCCCGCGGACCTGCGCCTTGTGGAGACGGCGCAGCTGCAGATCGTCGAGAGCATCCTGACCGGCGAGAGCGTGCCGTCCGCCAAGAACACGGAGCGCATCTACGCCAACGTACGGCGTCGCGCCGGTCGCGAACCGAAGCGGGGGACGTCGTGACTTAGTCAACCCCAGCCTGTGGTGGGCCATGTCGATGTGTGGTGGCGGCAGACGCTGCGCCTGCCGTTGGGCGATGTGCACTGCGTCGCGTTCATGGCCACGGTTGTCGCCAAGGGCCGCGGCATGGGCGTCGTCGTCCGGACGGGCCTCAACACCGAGGCACGCCGCATCCGCCCCCATGCTGACCCAGACGACGTCGCACGCCGCGCACTCACGTGCGGTAGCCTCGCCTGCCCTGCTTTTCAGTTGCTCGGAGCAGGTGGGCAAAGTGTCGGCGGCCATCTCGGCGGCCAAGCCGCCCAAGACGCCGCTGCAAAAGAAGCTGCGCCAGCTGGGCATCTGGCTCGTCATCATCAGCGTCGCCCTCTGCGTGCTCGTTGCCATCATCGGCGTTGCCCGCGGCCACCCGTGGATGGAGATGATCACCGTCTCCGTCAGGTTCGAGCGGCGTGCATGCCGCAGTGACTGTTGAGATTTAACGAAGCGGCTTACATCCAAGGCAAGCGCGGCGCAGCTGCGACACTTCAATCGCCCAGCCTGGCGGTGTCGGTCATTCCGGAGGGCCTGGTCGCCGTGGTGACGGTCACGATGGCGCTGGCCGTGCGGCGCATGGCGGCGCGCCAGGCCATCGTGCGCAAGCTGCCCTCGGTCGAAACGCTCGGCTCGGTCACCTACGTCTGCTCGGACAAGGTCGGTCCGGCCCGCGCGCGGCGTCCACGTAGCGGCTGCGTCGTAGCCCGCTCACCTTTCCCTCAATCAGTTCGTATCTTTGGTCAATAATTATGTGTTTGCAGACGGGCACGCTCACGGAGGGCCGCATGCGCGCCACGCAGCTGTGGACGGCCGGCGCAAACGCCGAGTACACGATCACGGGCACGGGCCTGAACCCGGGCAACGGCAAGGTGATCGCGCCGTCGGGCGCGCCGCTGCCGCGGCCCTCGAGCGAGAGCCAGCCGGCCAGCCCCGGCGCCGCGCCGGCGCTGCCGCTCGAGTACCTGCTGTGCATGCAGGCGATGGCGCTGTGCAACAACGCCGCGATCGAGGAGGACGTGGCCGCGCCGGAGGGGTGGCGCAGCGTCGGCGACCCGACCGAGGTCGCGCTGGTGGCCGCGTGCGCCAAGGCCGGCCTGGAGCGCGCGTGGTGGCTCGCCAACGAGGGCCTGGCGTTCGCGGCCGAGAACGCGTTCGACAGCGAGCGCAAGCGCATGAGCGTGGTCTACCGGCGCAAGGTGGCCACCGGCTCCGGCCTCCTCCCGCAGGGCCCCGTCGGCTGGGTCCTGGTCAAGGGCGCGCCCGAGAACGTGCTGAACCGGAGCGTCACGTACCTGAGCGGCGCGGACCCCGCGACGGCGGCGCGGACGGGCCTGCCGGCCGCCGAGATCGACGCGGCGTTCATGGAGCGCGTGCAGCTGCAGTCGACGCAGATGGCCGGCCAGGGCCTGCGCGTGCTCGGCCTGGCGGTGCGCGCCGTCGCCACCGAGGAGGAGCTGAACGAGCTCGTCGCGGCGGCGCAGGCCAACGAGGCGGCGCGCAACGTCGAGAACCCCAAGAACGACACGACCGAGGCGAGCGGCTCGCGCCGGCTGCGTCGCGCGTCGAGCATTTCGCGCGGCCTGGGCGTCGCCGAGGCGGGCCTCTGCTTTGTCGGCCTGGTGGGCCTGATCGACCCGCCGCGCGCCGAGGCGCGCGACGCCGTGCAGCGCTGCCACACCGCGGGCATCCGCGTGGTCATGATCACCGGCGACCACATCGTCACCGCCAAGGCCGTCGCGCAGAGCCTGGGCATCTTTGACCCGGACGACCCCGAGCGCGTACGCGCGGCGGTGGGCAGGTGGCGAGCGGCCCCAGGCCCAGGCCGTGCGAGCTGACGAACCCTTGGCAGCGTCTGCGTGGAGCTGCTGTGCCGCCACAGAGCACGGCGATGACCGGCGCCGACATCAGCATCCTGACGGACGACGCGCTCAAGAACCTCAGGCCGTTCCCCACCGTCTTTGCGCGCGTCAGGTGCGTTACGCCCGCGGCGGGCATGGCCGCGGGTGCCTGCAGCTCACCCACGGGCCGCGCAGTGGGGGGCCTCGCCGGCGCAATGCGCAGCCCGGAGAACAAGCTGCAGATTGTGCAGGCGCTGCAGGGCATGAAGCACTTTGTCGCGATGACCGGCGACGGCGTGAACGACGCGGCGGCGCTGCGCGCGGCCGACGTCGGCGTGGCCATGGGCATCACGGGCACCGAGATCACCAAGCAGGTGCGGCGAGGCCTCCTTGGCAGGCGGCCGCGGAAGCGCGGGGTGTCTAACCGACGCCGCTGCGCCGGGCCAGTGTACGCCTTGATGGGGTGAGGCGGCGGACGTCGTGCTGGTGGACGACAACTTTGCCACCATCGTGTCGGCGGTGGAGGAGGGCCGCCGCGTGTACGACAACATCCAAAAGTTCATCGTGTACCTGCTGTCGTGCAACTCGGCCGAGATCTTCATCGTGCTGCTCGCCGTGGCCGTGGGCCTGCCCACGCCGTTCACGTCCATCATGATCTTGTGGGTCAACATCGTCGCCGACGTGCCGGTATGACCGGCGCCCCTCCCCGCGCGGAGGAGCCAGCGGTGGGGCGGGAGGTTTCGGCCGCTGACGCCAGCCACTACGCCATTCCTCCCGCTTGCCCGCCTCACCACAGCCGTCCATGTCGCTCGGCCTGGAGCCGCCCGAGGTGGACATCATGGAGCGGCCGCCGCGCCGGCCGCAGGAGGGCGTGCTGTCGATCCCGGCGCTCGTGCTCATCTGCGTGCAGGGCATGTTCATCGGCGGCTCGTCGCTCGCCGTGTACGCGCACGCCGTGGACAAGGAGGGCTACGACGTCCAGACGGCGCAGTCGCTCGCGCTGGTCTTCCTGACGGCGCAGCAGCTCGTGCTGGCCTTCATGTCGCGCTCGCTGACCACGTCCATCGTGCGCACCGGCGTCATGGGCAACCGCTGGCTCGTCGGCGCGGTGGCGCTCTCCTTCGTGCTCATGGTCGCCGGCAACTACCTGCCGGGCCTGAACCACTTCCTCGACCTCGTGCCGCTCTCCGGTCTCGACTGGGCCAAGATCCTCGGCGGCTGCGTCGCGCTGCTCGTGCTCAACGAACTGCTCAAGCTGCTGCTGCGCCACCGCTGGTGGGACCGCCGCTGGTGGCAGTCGCTCGGCCGCAGCCGCGGCCGCCGCCGCCCGCACGATGCCGTGCCGCTCGTGTCGGTCACGAGCCACGCGGCGCACACGGCGCACTTTGAGGCGCACGACGAGGCGCACGACATGCACTAGACGAAGAATGTTGGTGAATTCTGGCACGCTCGCACGCGCGATCATGATCGCCCACCGGCGCTGGCCGCCGGCGGGTCCACCCCTGCCCTTCCCGCACGCACACACGACGGCCGCTCGCGCCCTATCGGCTGCGCGTGCGGGGGCAGCGCTGGATCTGCAAGTGATTAGACGCCGTGCTAGTACAGGGAACCCTCGTGCAATCGTGTAATAGGGCCCTAGTACCTGTCTGGGACACTGTATAACCATAGTACATACAGCATTCTGTGGCGCATGGCGCTCGAGTTTTCTTTAGCGTCAATAGACCAATACCAATACAGCAGGACCGGTTCGCGCGCGTCTGCGGCACTGATCGGTGCTCGCGTGGACCGCCACGGCATTGATCGGTGCTCCGTCCTATCACGCGGATGCACGCCACGCGTTGCGTCCAGTCCAGCGCCATTTCATCCGGTACGCCTGCGTGCACCAGACCGTGCCGGCTGCACAGGACGGCATGCGGGCGCGCGGTGGGCGCTGCGGGTGCGCAGCCGCAGCGCTCCGTTCGCGCCGCCGCCGGTCGTTTGATTACGTCAGCGCAGAGCCGTGGACGGCGCAAACGGACCGCGACGATGCCGACCACGGTGAAGCGGCCCAGTGCCGCCGCGGCGGCAGCGGCCGCGGCAACCCCCACGGCTCAGAATCGGCGGCCGGGTCGCGCGCGGCGGTCATCGGCGCAATCGCAGGGCGCGGCAGCGAACGGCAGCGGCGACAGCGGCAGCGGCGGCGGCGGCGGCGGCCGTGGCTCCGGCGGCGCAATTGCGCTGGGCGTGCTGGGCGCGACGGCGGTGGCGGGCCTGGCGTGGCTGGGGTTCCGCCTCTTTTCGCAGGAGGACGAGGACGCCGCGCGGAGCCAGGCGCAGCGGGGCGCGAGTCGCGATTCGCCGCCGGTGGCGGAGCCGGGCGCACCGCCCGTGCGCCGCTTCGACGGGCGGCCGGCGCCGCCGCCGCTCCGGACGTGGTCCGGGTCCGGGTGGTCGGTCTCGGAGGACGAGGAGGCGGACGAGAGCAGCGGTGGCAGCCTGCCGCTGGCGGGCGGCGGCGGTGGCGGCCCGGTGCTGCAGCAGGAGCCGGAGCCGTACGTCGGCGACACGGCGCTGTCGGCCGCGGAGTTGGAGGCGCGCGCGGTGTGCCAGGTGTGCATGGAGCACTTCAAGAACTGCGTGCTCGGCTGCGGCCACCGCTTCTGCAGCCTGTGCGTGGCGCAGCTCCTCAGCCAGGGCGCGCCGTCGCGGCAGCGCTGCCCGACGTGCAAGGCGGCCATTCGCGAGCGCGACGTCCGCATCACGTACGACTAAGCTGGCTGCGCATGCATGCAATGGCGGCTTGGGCCTCGCGCCTGCCGCCCGTGCCCACCTCCGGGCAGCGGCCTGCCCACGTATAGCAGCAGTGCCTGTAACATAGCGGTTCGTGTCATGTATGTCTAGGCTACTATGAAGTGTTGTAGAGAACGTGTGTACGTGTCTGGTTCGAATTGAACGAATCGCCATGGTTGGTTCATGCATGGGTCGCTGGGGTGCGTGCAAGGGTGCATGCGCGGAGTGGTCCTCCCGTACATTCATCGATTCTCCTTGCCCTTGCGTACGTGCCGTGCTCGCCAGCCGGGGCGCGTGCATGCACCGGCGGCAGCAGAACAACGGAGCACCCGCCCGCCCATACCGGCCGGGTACATGCGTGTCGCGCCGCCAACGCCGGCTGCAAGAGCTGCCACAGACAGTCAGAATGTCGCGAGCTGTATTGGTATTGGTCTCTTGACGCTAACGGCAACTCGAGCGCCATGCGCCACAGAATACAGGGTATTTCATCGACCAGCTGACATCCAGTCCCTTACGGGGCTGCAGAGGCCAGCGCGCCTCTGGATGCGGCGCCTTGGGGTGCGGGGTCACCTCCGGTTGCTGCTACAGGGTGCACTCTTTGTACAGTGTTAGCACTGTATGGATGCTGTAGGCTCCCGGCTAGTGGGCGCGCCCAACCGAGGCATGCGTGGGAACATGCTTTGCCAGGCGGGCCTCTCGACCGCCGGGCCCCGCGCATGGCCCAGCGGTTGCGGCATGCACGACTCTTCCACAGCCCACACCACGACGCCGACGTCTTATCGACGCCATCCGCAGGCCCCCTCGGCCCCGCGCCGGACTCCGCGGCCCCCGGCCCCCCGCACGGAGCGCGCTCGGGGCCGCCCGACGTCGGCGCACGCCGCGCGGTTCTCGCGCTTTCTCGAAGGTTCTCGCACCGCACCGGCAGAACGGTGGCAGAACCGTAGCAGACGCGCGGCAGAAACGCGGCAGAAACGCGAACTTTCTAGAACTTTCCATGACCACGTAAACAACCATCGGATCCGAAATCCGGGCTCGGGACAATGGCGTCAGTGCGGGGCCAAGCCCGGACATCGGGATCGCCGCCATTTGATAACGCCATTTATGACGTCATCCGGGCGCTATATAAGGCGGCGCGCCGGCGGCGGCGGCGGCACAGAACCCACATTCGCCGCACCGCGTTCGCCTCAACCAGCGACTGCAAGCGACTCCAAGCGACCGCTTATCGACCACCCGCGCCGACGCTGCACCGCACAGCGACGACGACGACGACGACGACGACGAGGAGCACCCGAACCGGCTTCATGTCGGCGTCGACTGCCAGCCGCCACCTGGCCCGCAACGCGACCCGCCTCGCTTCCACCGTCGCCAAGAGCCCCGCCGGCACCGCCGCGCTCCGCCACAAGAGCACCCACTCGGCTCCGATCGAGCAGACGCCCGCCCCCGTCAAGATGGCGCTGTCGCACTACAACCCCGACCGCTTCCTCGCGGCCATGGACCGCTTCTTCGAGGACCTCGAGCCCCGCTGGGCGCGGTCCCTCATGCCGCGCATGGGCGGCAAGACCGCGACGTGGTCGCCGACCTGCGACGTCCGCGAGACCGACAAGAACTTCATCATCCAGGCCGAGGTGCCCGGCGCCAAGAAGGAGGACATCAAGCTCGAGCTCGACGGCAACCAGCTGCGCATCTCGGGCGAGGTCAAGGACGAGCGCGTCGAGAAGAACGACACCTACTACCACTCGGAGCGCACCTACGGCCAGTTCACCCGCACCTTCGCCATGCCCGAGACCGCCGACCTGGACAACATCCGCGCCGAGCACCTCAACGGCGTGCTGCACGTCACCGTCCCCAAGAAGGCCGTGGTCCAGCCCAACAAGCGCACCATCACCGTCAACTGAGCGGCGCGCACCACGGCCCCGCCCGTCGCAGCCCTGGCCAAACCCCGAGCTGGCCGCCTGCTATTTATTTGCGTGTATAGACCCCCCGCGTACCCTGCGTATGTAAAGCGTCTCTCCGCTCGAGTTCGTGCTTGCGTGCCCTCCGTCTCCTAGATTCGTGTACCGGGCTGTGGACGAATGGACCTTGGCAGGCGGCAGCCCTTTCTTAGCGACCAAAATGAGCAAGAGACAAACATTGAGGGGTGCGGGTACACAGAATAAGAGACGTTAGCACGAGCACACCGTGAGCGCCGGGTCGAAGCGGGGACATGCAGCGAGCTCCCTCGGCCCCGCTCACTTCGCCTCCTCGCAGTCGGGCGGCACGGTAAAGTCCTCGGTGGCGCGGGTCGCGGTCGTGCTGGCGTAGAGGCCCATGCCGCGCTTGGCAAAGGCGCGCCACCAGCGGCAGACGTTGCGGCCGGCGTAGTTGGTCTCGTCGGCGAGCAGGATGGCGTCGCGCGCCTCCAAGAACGTCGGGTTGCACGGCTGCAGCTTCATGCCGTCGACGACGTCCTGGAGCACGATGCCGTTGCCGCCCTGGCGGCTGTAGATGTCCTCGACCCAGCCCTCCTCGTCGACGATGTTCCAGTAGCCCTCGTAGAGCGCGTTGGCCCAGACGCAGCCCTTGGCGTGCACGCCCGAGAAGTCCGGCGTGTTGATGATCTCGTACGTGGTCGGGTTCACCTCCATCTTGGTCGAGTACAGGTACGGGCGAATGCCCTCCGGCATGTCGCGCTGCCAGCCGCCGAACGCCCAGTCGTTGTCGCGCGTGTAGTTGGCGCGCTGGCTGTCAACGCCGGCCGGACACAGGGGCTCGCGTGGATTGGCGGCGTCAGCGCCGGCCGACGGCGCGCTACGCGTGCCGGCGGGCGGGCCCTACCGGAAGACGACCGAGAAAAAGTCGCCCCAGCCCTCGCCCATGCCGCCGGACTGCCCCGCGCCGAGGCAGTTGCTGTTGTCCGGGCCGCCGGTCAGCCGGTTCGAGATGCCGTGCGAGTACCTGGAGGCCGGCGCGCGCGGACACGGCGAAACGGCCCCGGTGAGGACGCGCGGCGGGCGGGCGGCGCTGGCGGCCGCGGGTCTCGCTGCGTACTCGTGGATGACGGTGCCCACGGCAAAGCAGCCGTCGCGCATCGGGTCGGTCATGTCGTAGTTGTACATGCGCATGCGCGGCCGCTGACCGTCCGGCGGGGTGGCAAAGTTGGCTGCGAGCACCGACACCGGCGGCAGCGCCGCGGCGACGCGCCCCGCGTGAGCGACGCCGTTTCAGCTCGCGGCGCGCGGCGCCTGCGCACCGTTGTTCATGCCGGCGCCGTCCTGGCCGTTGGCCTGCACGGCGTCGACCTCCTTGCCGCCGCGGCCAAAGTTGCTCTCCTGGAAGTTGCCGCTGACCTCGTCGAAGCCGTACTGGTAGAAGACGTCGTGGATGAGGTTGTTCCACACGAAGAGGTTGGTGATCGACGCGTTCACGTATTCCTGTCGCCGCCGTCCACCCGGCGGCGAGGCGAGCAAAAGTCGGTCAGCAAGTAATGCTGGCGTAGCGTTGCACCCTTGCGCCGCGACGTGCCTCGGGCTGCAGGTTCACGTCGTCGTAGGGGAAGTCGTAGTAGTTCTCGGCGCCGCCGCTCGGGCGGTGGTTGTCCTCCCAGCCGCTGCTGCTGCCGCTCCAGTTCTCCTGGGCGTAGACATTGTTGCCGATGGTCGTGGTGTACTTGGGCCCGCTCTGGTCGTGCCAGCCGACGGGCGAGGCCTCCAGGATGGGCTCCTCGATGTACACGCGCGGTCCGTCGCTCGGGTCGTTGGTGCCGATCGGCAGCGCCAGGTACGTGCCGTCGGCGACCCAGTCGATGAGCGAGTGGACGGTACCGTCGTTGGCGTCCACATGGACGTGGTACCACCAGTCGTCCGAGCGGACGGTCAGGTGCCACACCAGCGCCAGGCGGTCGCCGCCCTCCAGCACGATGCTGCGTGCGTGGTGTAGAGATGCGACAGGATCGAGTGACAGCCGTTAGAATCCTCGGCGGGTTTGGGGCCATGGCCCCGCGGCGCGCGGCGCGCGTACAAGTTGAGCTCGGCGGGAATGTCGTCCAGCGAGAGGCCCGGCACGGTCAGCACGTAGCCGTCGCCCTTTGCCGCCACTGTGCGTGGCCGCCACCTAGCGCCGCCGGTTTCCTGGCGTCAGTACTAGCCGACGCGCTGGGCATCTCGGCCTCCCTTCCGCCGCACCCTTGGTCGGGCCCGTGATGGCCACCCGGAGGTAGCGGGCGAGGCGCTGCGCCGCGCGCTCGGCGGTCAGGCGCGGGCGGGTCAGCTCGTCCAGCGGGCCGGCGACGGCGCCCGTGTAGAAGCGCGAGTACGCGCTCAGGACGCGGCCGTTCCGGATGTTGACGTTGGCCACGGCGTTGGTGACCGGCACGCCCGCGATCCGCTGGCGCAGGTACACGTGCTGCACGCCGTTGTGCTTGGTGGTGTAGCTGTCGGTGACGATGGCGCCGGCCTCGCTCACGTCGACGCCCGGCGTGTGCGCCGCCAGGAACTGGCGCGCGATGGCCTCCGCGCCGGCGCTGGCGTCCGCCTGCCATACGGGCACGGGGTGGCCTGCAGCGACACGCCGCACCAGGAGGGGGGGCACAGCGAGCGTACAGTTTAGGTGCATGCACGGCATGGATGGGCCGAAGCCGCTGAGCAGCCGGGCGGACCCTTCTCCAGCTTGAAGAAGGGCTTCACGGGGACGTCCGGCGTGAACGGCTCGCGCGGGCCTAGTGCCAGGGCGGTGGAGCCAGGTGAGCGGTGGCCCACGGTGAGCCAAGGTGGAGCGGCAGCGGTGCGGCGTGTGGGCAGGCACGCAGCACCGGCGTACGGCGGTAGTGCTGGACGTGGCCGTCCTTGGCGTCCACGGCCTTCGCGTGGCCGGCGGCGTGCGCGACGGGGTGCGCCGCCGCCACCGCGGCCGTCGCCGCGGCGACTGCCGCCACGGTCAGGATCCGGCCGGCCATGGCGGTTGCGCCACACACGGGCAGATCACCTGCTGCCGCCAGCGTCACGATGAACGGGCAGGACGGGGCGGATGGTGAGTGGATCTAGCCAAGACCAGGTGAAGAAGAAGAAGATCCTGGCGCACGCCCGCGGCCGCGCCCCAAGCCAGCCGCTGGCTCACACGCGTCGGCCCCAATCCAGCTGGCCATCGGTCTTCATCTGCGTCCGTCGCATGCGCTGCGCGCCGGCTAAAGTACCGGCGCCGCTGTGTACGCCTCTCCGCGGGGCGCGCATGGCGTCCGCGGCCTCGTCCGCCTTCCTCCTCCGCCCGCAACGCGACCGCGATCGAGGCCGCCGCCTTGGATCCGCGTACGCTACCCACACGCTCTGCCGGGACTGCAAGGACGCCCCACTGCCATGCTCGCGTCTGCGGTCCTTGGCAGGTTGCCACGGCGTTGGGGGCCCACCGGCCGCCGCCATCCGCCCCGATGGACGCCGACGGACGCCGATGGACGCCGCTGATGCACGGCGATGCACGGCGATGGTCGGCGATGCAGGGCGATGCAGGGCGTGTCTTCCAAGATCCCGCGCTCGCTCGTGTCGACCACCCCGTCCACCACCACGGTGAGGCCGCTCCGGCGCCCTCTATAGGCCGCACGGCGCCTTGATTGAGCGCATCGCCGCCGCACCTGCGTCGAAATCTGGCAAACCGTCGCGTCGAAAACGACGTTTGAACTTGGCCGAATTCGAAAACGACGTTTTATAGTCGCGTTTTGGGACTTTTATAGTCTCAAAATGACTTTTCGGTAACTCAGCTTCGCGAGTTCGGTTGAGGTAGATCCTGCCCTACCAAAGAGCGTCGGCGGCTCCATGACAAGCACGGTCGGTGCCGCATTGCAGAGCCAGCTAAGGTCTCTGGGCCGCGCACGTGCTTGTATGGTGCCTGCAGCAGGCTCTGCACGTCTTGCTATCTTGGTGTTGCTCAACTGTTCGGCTTTGAATTCACAACGAATCTTTTATAGTCTCGATTTTGGACTTTTATAGTC
>Ga0180216_1003252_pt1 | contig 12994 bp, 13 predicted proteins | sample eDN3rd37CBELigMG_FD_128879 | JGI IMG/M metagenome (GOLD analysis project Ga0180216, IMG submission 128879) | Enriched Miracle-Growth compost microbial communities from Emeryville, California, USA - eDNA 3rd pass 37_C BE-Lig MG (version 2)... ... | reverse complement strand
CGCGCTGAGGGCGCGGCAGAGCCGCTCGCGCAGGGTCAGCAGCTGCTCCTGCAGGTCGCCGGCCGGCGACCTGCAGGAGCAGCTGCTGACCCTGCGCGAGCGGCTCTGCCGCGCCCTCAGCGCGCGGGTAGCCGTCCAGACGCCGGCGGACGTGGCGGGCCTCCCGAGCGACCTGCCGCCCAAGCTGCTGGACCTGCTGCAGCACCTGCCGGCGCCGTGGACGCCCGCCGCGTTGGTCGACGCCGTCGGCAGCTGGTGGAGCGTGTGCGGCGAGGCCACCGATGCCGCGGGCCTAACCGCGCAGGAGGAGGCTATTGACCGCTGGCTGTACGAGGCGGCGCCCGGCCTGGTGCTGCACGCGGCCAACGCGCTGCGCACCTTCCCGGCCACCAGCAAGCTGCTGCGCACGTACCTGCCGCCGGCATGGGACCTGGCGGCCGTGCCCGCCGTGCGCTATCTGAGCGGTGGCAGCGGCGACGACGCCGCGTGAGCAACTGGGCACCGCCCTTAATGTCTCTATTCCGTCTATCTTTGCACGCATGTGCGCGCTGTCCCCTTTGACGCCGAGTGTGGTTGCTGAGTTGACGTGACGATTTCATTGTTTTTAAGTTTGTTGGCGGGCTGTGTGAAAGGCTATAATTCTTTTTTGCAGCGGCCGGCGCGCGGCGCGGCGCTGTTGACGATTGCTTGTTCTTGGTTGGCCGCGGTAGTCCGACCTATAATAGCCTAACTATTGTGTTGTTGACTGTTGTGGTTTGCCGAGCTCGTCTGCCACGGCTGGACACCGTGCCAACGAGGCTCTGCACAGTGTATGTACCCTGACCACGCAACATAAATTTCCTACAGTTACACGCGGCACGCAGCAGCAGCAGCACTAGCACCAGCACCAGCAGCAGGGGGGGGTGCGTTCACGGGGCGTTGGGCATCTTGAACGGCAGCCGGGTGATCTGCGAGTACGGCACCGTCGCCCCGCAGGCCTTGTAGTCGCCGTCGTCGTAGTAGCCGGGGCAGGTGCCCTTCTGCGCGCGGATGTTGAGCCGCAAGTTGCCGCCATAGCAGACAGGGCACTTGGACGGCACGCCCAGCGCGCGCGCCTCCGCCAGGCGCTCCACCAGCGCGTCCTTGGTGCCGCTCACCGGCATGTTATTCAGCCGCAGCAGCTCCTTCAGCGAGTTGGCCGTCGCCGCCTGGAACTCGTCCCGATAGCGTAGGTAGTCGGCCAGTCCGGGAATCGTCGACGCCGTCGCGGCCGCCGCGGCCTTGGGCGACGTGGTCTTGGGCGCGGCCGCCTTGGGGCTCGCCGACTTGGCCGCCTTCGGGCTGGCGGCCTTCGTTGCCGCCTTGGGAGTGGCGGCCTTGGACGCCGCCTTGGGAGTGGCGGCCTTGGACGGTGCCTTGGCAGTAACGGCCTTGGACGGTGCCTTGGGAGTGGCGGCCTTGGCGAGCGTGGCGGGCAGCTTGCGGGCCTTCTTGCTGGTTGCCGGCGAGGCAGCCGCAGCAGTGGCGGTGGCCGTGGCCTTCTTGGAGGCATGTGCCACCGGCTTGCCCTTCGGGGCCGGCGGAGCCTTGGCCGCCGTTGGCTGTGGCGCGGGTTTGGCCGCCTTGGGCTGTGGCGCGGCCTTGGCCTTTGCGGCAGCGGCCTTCGCAGTGGCCTTGCCCGCCGTCGGCGTGGCGGCCTTCGCCTTGGCCGCCTTAGCCTTGGGTGCGACCTTGGTCGCCGTCTTGGTGGTGGCCTTGGTGGCCGTCTTGGTGGTGGCCTTGGTGGCCGTCTTGGTCACAGTGCGCGCCATCCTGCGGGGTCCAGCGACCGCCGGCCACTAGAAAGCCGGTGTGTTAGCGTCCCAGCGCCCCTGCCTGACTGGTGGACAGGCGCTGTGCGCCACGCCGCCGCACCTGCTGGATGTCGTAGATCGCGCGGGAAAACCGTTAAACGCTGCCGGTCGACACGCGAACCAAGATTCGCGAGATCTCCCACAACTATCTGAATCCACCGCTCCCTCCCACGCTGTTCCCGCCTTCCCGAGGCTCGTTAGACACCGTTCGTCATGGCGCGCGCGCTGCGTCAGGAGCAGGCGTCGCACGAGCCCGCGTGCATCTCCTCACCTTCTCCCTCGCGCCTTGTCCACGTGACGTTTTATCCCGTGACTTACGTCACGTGTGAGCGTCGCACGTGCGCTATAGTCACGTGTCGTCACGATGACGTCATAGGGCCATGTGGCGCGCCGGCGACGCCGCGGACGCGCTTCTGCCTGGAGCCGCCGCAGGAGCAGCCGCCGCCGCAGGATCAGCAGCAGCCGCAGGAGCTGAAGCGCGAGAGGTCAACGTGCGGCGCGGAACCGCGTTGGATTTCTCAGCTCGTAGCCGACCATGGCGCCCGCCACCGCCGCAGCGGCGCGGCCCAAGCCCGCGGCCGGCAAGCCCGCGCTGGCCAAGGCCGCGCCGCAGCAGCAGCCACGCGCTGCCGCGCCCCGCGGCCGCGCGGCGGAGCGCGAGCAGAGTGATGAGGATGACAGCGACATGCTCGACGAGCTCAGCGACGCCGAGGAAGACGAGGACGACGAGGAGGGCGCCGGGTCCGACGACGGCGACGCGGCCGCCGATCCGGAGGAGGACGACGAGGAGACGGCGGCGGAGCTGCTGGCGCTCGCCGAGCTTCAAGCCGCCAAGCAGCGCAAGACCGCCATCGTCAACAAGGTGCGGCGCGCGCCGGCCCGCCCCGCCCCGGCGCGTCGGCCAGTCTAACTGGGCGTGCTGCATCCTGGCGCCGGCGTGGGCCTCACCGCAGGACGGGCTGGCCGCCAAGCTCAAGGAGATCACGTACACGGAGAACGGGAAGCGCCTGCCCTGGATCGAGACGCTGGCGATCGTGACGAGCAAGCCCATCACCGTCGAGAACGTGGAGGACGACTTTTCGCGCGAACTGGCCTTGTGCGTTCTCCCCTGAGCTGCCGTGGTGAACGACGGACGCGATGCGGTGCCTAATGTGATCGCGCCTCCGTGCGTGCCTGTGCGCTTGGTGCGGTCGCCAGCTACAACCAAGCGCTGGAGGCGGTGGAGGTCGGCCGGCAGCGTGTGCTCGCGGCGGGCGTCAAGTTTGACCGGCCCAACGACTACTTTGCCGAGATGGTCAAGTCGGACGACCACATGGCGCGCATCCGGCAGCGCCTGGCCAACGAGTCGGCGCGCATCAAGCGGAGCGAGGAGGCCGCCAAGCAGCGCGCGCTGAAGAAGTACGGCAAGCAGGCGCAGGCGGAGAAGCTCCAGGAGCGCGCCAAGGCCAAGTCGGCCGAGCTGGAGAAGATCAAGATGATCCGCAAAGGTCCGCATGCCAAACGCGCCGCGCCGGTCGAACCAGATGAGTGACGCGGGACTCACCCACGTGCCGAGTCTGCTCCGTGCTCCGGGGGATGGGTACGCGCGACCAGGCCGCGCCAACATCCTGGACAACGCCGACGAGTTCGAGGTGTCGGCCGATCACAAGGCCGGCGGCGCCGGCGACAAGAAGGTCGGCGCGCCCGGCAAGAGCAAGAAGCGGCAGATGAAGGTGCGGCGCCGCGCGGCTGAAGCCCCTCGCACAACCATCGCCTCGCTGATTGGTGGCCTGGCCCCGTCTGGCGTGCGTGGCGGGGCACGCAACGCAGGACGCCAAGTTTGGCTTTGGCGGCAAGAAGCGGTACGCCAAGGAGAACACGCGCGAGTCGCTCGATGCAGGGCCGGGCCCGCGACTCGGCAAGGCGGCGCGCGGTGCGGCCGGAAAAAAGGGCAAGAAGAGCCGGCCCGGCGCGGCCACGCGCAAGCGCCTCGCCGGCAAGGCCAAGTCCCGGAAATAAGCCCCTGTACTAGAGCCCACGACGCCCGTTTGCTTGTACAGCTTCACCTTCCGCGTTGTTAAAGAGAAAATGCGCTACAGAGAGCAGAGTTTGGGATTCCTCGTAGTTCGAAAACAGGGAGACACGGGAGACTACAACAACAAGCAAGCAAGTTCACGGTTCGGCGCGACAAGTTCCAGCCACACTATGTACAGTATAGTGCAAGGTGGGGCGAGGGAGAGCAGCTCTAGTCGGCCTCGCGGCCGTGGCCCACGGCGATCGCGGGCCGCTTGGCGTCCGGGAGCTCCTCGTCGGACGAACTCGCGGAGCCCTCCCACGACGACAGCGACGACGACGTGGTCGAGGGCTCGCCCTCGTACTTGGGCTTGAAGGCGCCGGGCCACGGCGCCTGGTACACCTGCGGCAGCCAGCCGAGCTTCGGGTGCGGGTTGCGCAGGTGCGTCATGGTCTCGGCGCGCCGCCGCCCGGCCAGCTCCGGCTTGTACGGCCGCCGGTGCCGCTTGCGCCGGTTCGCCTCCAGCGCGCTCGCGATGGCCGCCTCGCGGCTCTCCTTGGGCGCCGGCGCGGCTGCGGCCGGCGCGCTCGCGGGCCCCGCCGAGGTGTCGCCCGCTGCGGAGGGCGACGTCGTCGACGACGAGAGGGACGAGACATCGGCCAGCGACGTGGTGCGCTCGGCCGCAACGGGCTTGGCCAGGGCGAAGGGCACCTTGGCGGGGACGTCGGCCACCAGCTCGGGGAAGGTCGAGAAGAGCAGGTGCGCCATCGTCGTTCCAAAGTACGCCCCATCGAGCTGTGGGAACGGCAGCAACGGAAATGAGGACAGCATCGCGTGACCGCGCCGAGTTAAGGCAACCAAGAATGAGTGGCATGTGCTCCGCCCCGTGCGCCCCCCAAAAACAATCGCGACGATGGCGGATATCTGCTGCGTAGCGGTCGCTGGGCTCGTACAGGTCCTGGCACCGGGGGCAGAACATCTTGAGCGTATCCACGCCCACGACGTCCGTCCGTGCTGCCAGCCCGCCAGTCGCATAGCACACGGCGATGTGCCCAGTGAGCCGAGTTACTCCGCATGGGCCCGGCGGAACCGAGGCCACACCGCAGGGAGCCAGGAGGGTGCCGTTGCACATCGTCCGCGGGCAAACGCCAAAGACGCCGCGGCGGTACTTTTCGCCCTGGCGCTACGAACCGCTGGAGAAACGCGCGGCATGCCTGATTAGTTCTGCTGGCGATCCCGTCGCCGTCGCTGTCGCCACTGTGCCGCACCATTTGGATGAGGCCCGGCCGCGTCAGGATGAACCGCTGGTGGATCAGGCCGTAGAGGTGCTTGGCGGACTCGTGCAGGCGCTCCAGCTCCGCGTCGCTCAGGACGGCCGGCTCTGCGCCGTCACGCACATGCCATCACGAAGGCCACAAGGCGTCAGCCACACGGCCGACGCCCTGTGCTATCCGGGGCGCGGCGCCGCCGCCGTACCGGTCTCATAGTCGCAAATGAGGCGCAAGCAGTTGTCGTAGTCCTTGACGCACTTCCGCAGGCCCACGAGGTTGAAGCTGTCCTCCACAAAGTCGTTCGTGACCTGCACCCACCGGTACAGCAGCCAAAGCGCATTCAACTTTGGTCAGTGCATACCTCGCCGCCGCGGACGGCAGTGGCGCCACCCACCTTGGCGAAATAGCGGTGCTCCGGCAGACGGCAGTGCTCGGAAATCCAGTCGTCGTCGAGAAAAGACACGGAGTCGCTCTCGTCGGACGACACCTCGTCCTCCTCCACCAGCTCTTCCTCCTCCTCCTCCTCTTCCTCCTCCTCGTCCTCCTCCTCCTCCTCTTCTTCCTCCCCTTCGTCCTCTTCGTCTTGCTCGTAGCCGTCCTCCTCGTCCTCCTCGTCGTCGCGGACATCGTCGTTGCCTGTCAGCGCGTCGGCCGCGGCGCTGTCGGCGGTGTGGTCGTCGCTGTTGTCCTCAATGACAATGGCCGTCGACGGGTCGCGCCCCGGCGCGCCGCGGTCCTTCCCCGACGCCATGCTGTCGGCCCTTTGGGGCGCGCCGCGTGCGGCGGCCGCGAGTCGGCGTCGATAACGCGCCGGGCGGCTCCTGCACCTTTTCTAACCGCGCATTCAGCGCATCCGCCGCACGCCCTGCTTCCTCCGGCTCTCCTCCCGCGGTCTTTGCGTCCCCGCCCTGCTTCCGGCTTGTCGCGGCTGCGGGCCTCGCGGCGCGTTGGGTCCGCCCGCCGTGCGTCGCCGGCGCAGCGTCGCTGGTCTCCGCCTTATATGACGTCATAGGCGCCTGTCAGCGCGGAAGGCGCCCACAGCGCCATAACGCGGCGCCTGAAAAGGGTCATGTGACGTCATTTATCGTGTCGACTGGCGGGACTGGCAGACGCCGCATGGCCCGCGAAGCCGCAGGCGCAGGCGCAGGCGCAGGTACAGGTACAGGTACGCGGGACGACTACGCGGACGACGCAGGCGGACGACTACGCGGGACGACGCCAAAGAGACGCAGTGGACGACGAGGCCGCGGAAGAAGAGGACGACGGGCGAAAATGCAATGGACCACGACAAGACGAGCGGCGGACGTAGTTCGTGAGACACTCTAGCTTGTGGCGCAGCAGAGCACGGCCAGCCGGGAGGCAAGGACGAAGCGCTGGTGGGCAAGGGTGGCCGCGAACGGCAAGAGAGGTGGGAGGCAGCAGGCAGCCGACGACGTAGCCGAAGAGGGCCAGCCATCCTTGACGCAAGGAATACCCTGCGGACGTCGTCGGCTGACTCGGCGTTTCCTTGCAGCCTTCCGTCGTGAACGCGTGCAGGACCGCTGCACGGACCACTCGCAACCATGAACGAAGAGACGAAGGAGCGCCTCCGGCGTGTGGGCGACATTGCCCGCACGACCGTGCAGTACGGCCTGGTGCCGCTCGTCATCTACCTCGGTACGGACGGAAGCAACGAACGGCGTTCCGCATAGGGGCCCTGGCTCACTTGCCGGGCCATGACGAATGAGCTGGTACTTCCGGCTCGTAGGCATCGCGAGCAGCGACCCCAAGCCGAGCCTGCTCAGGTGCGGCCGCAGGCCACGCTCACGGAGCTGTGCTTGCCCGGGTGCCCTGGCTAACTGCGACGCGCATCGCGCTGGTCGTCCTCTCCCGTCCTAGCGTGCTCTCGCCGTTCTACTGAGGGCTGCCGCTGGAACGGGCCGCACAACATTTGGTGTAAAGAACTCGCTAAAAAAATAAACGCTCACCGGCTGTACAATCTATGGTACACGCGCCAATGCGCTCAATTTGTCTTTTCTGCCGCGGCGCCCTTCTTTGGCCGCAAGTACGGTGACTCGGAGAGCTCGCGGACGTCCGGCCGCTGCCGCTGTCCGTAGGTGAGGCACCACCGGATAAAGTCCTGTCGTGCGCAGCAACCAAAAAAATTGAACTGCGCTGCCGCGGAACGATGAGCGTGCTGTCCCTTGCATCTTCAGCGCGTCGACCCGCCCATGGCGAACCTTCGCCTCCTGGCTGACTGCGGGCTTGTCGGGAAACGTGACGGTGCGCGCGTTCGTGATGACGCCCTCGGACAGGATCCGTTGCTGCGACATGTCGTGCCCAAACGGCCGCCGGTTGTAGAGCAGTTGGTAAAAAATGACGCCCACCGACCACACGTCCACCTGGGACACCCCGCCACATGCGACAGCGATTCGTGCCCCTTTAGCCCAGTCTCTGGCATCGGTGTCAATCAACGGGAACCGCCACGCACCTTGGGCGAAATGTGCGGGTTGGCGTCAAAGCACTCGGGCGGGAGGTACCAGTACGTCCCGGCGCCCTGCGACGTCAGCTCCATGCCTTCCGAGCCGCTGCCTTGCGACTCCATCAACTTGGACAGGCCAAAGTCCGTGATGCGGATGTTGCCGTCGTGGATGAGGATGTTGGCCGGCTTGAGGTCGTAGTGGATCACCACCGGGTTGAGCTCGTTCAGATACCGCAGCGCGCTCACCAGCTGCGGCCCGCCCCGCGACGGCGACGCGTCTGGCCACGGCGAAGGTTAGCAGCGCGCACGGCCTGCCGACGCACGGAGCGAGCGTCCCTGCCTGCCTCACCTGGATGACAATCAGTCGGGCCTCCTTCTCAGGCAGGGCGTCCCGCTGGCGCAGGTACTGCCGGACGACCGCGCTCAAACCGCGCGCGGCTCTCCATCCGCGTGAGCCGCCGTCTGCGCCCCTCAGCCCGGCCTTGCGCGAGGACCGACCTCGTCCAAGTCTTGGCCGTTGCAGTACTCGAGCACGGTGGCAAAGGTGTTGGCGTCGATCTCAAACACGTCGAGCAAGGAGACGATCCGCGGGTGGCGCAGGTCTTGGTGGATCCGGTGCTCGCGCACGGCGTGCTTGATGTAGTTCTCCTGCCGGCCCTTGTGCCACGTCTCGTTGACGTGGTGAATCTTGACAGCCACCTTGTCGTTGTTGACCAAGTCGTACGCCTACCAGCAGCGCAAGCGCGCGACGGCAGCTGGCCGAATCCGTGAGCATGCAAGCCACCCAAAACTTCGCGGGAGAAAACGCACACGAAGCGCACCAGGAACACTTCGCTGAAGCCGCCGCGGCCGAGCAGCCGGAGCAGCTGGTACCGGTCGTGCAGCAGCTGGCCATCTTGGAAAAACTTAGACTGCTCTTCGTTTTGCAGGCGCCGCAGGGTGCGCACCAGCTGGTCCTTCTCGGCCACCAGGCGCTCCAGCGTCGCGGTAAGCTCGTTCTCCTCCTTGCGCAGCGTGAGCAGCCGGCTGTCCAGCGCCGCCATCTCCTCGTGGGCGTTCTCGATGCCGACTGGCGCGCCGGACGTGGGGGCTCCGGCGGCGGCCGACGCGGCCGGGAGCGCCGTCGGCTTGGGGAAGCCGTCGTCCTCGCCGCCCACCCCGCCGGCCGCGGTCCCGTCTGTCACGGTTGCCGACGTTGCCAACCCATGCGGATGCAGTGAGCCATCCGGACGATCGCGTCGCGCGCGACTTCACGGCCAGCGCACCTTCGCCCTTGGCGCGCCGCCGGCCGAACGACTTGCGCCGCCGCTCCACCTGCGCAATCTCGTCCGAGACCAGTTTCTGCAGCGGGCCCCCCCACACCCACCTCGCGTAGCAGGTCAGTTCTGCCGAGCGAGGGGCCAGCGTTTGCCGCGGCGCACAGCCATCGTACGAGGCGTTCCCGCACGTCCAGGATGGCGAAGCCGTCGTGGAACGACTCCACGCCGTTCAAGCTTACGCCGCACGCTCGCCCGTCCAACCACACGGTCGGTGGCTCAGTAGCTGCAGCAACAGCATCCAACAGCAGAATGACATGACGCCGCACCTTATCGAGGCCTGCTGGAGGAGCCGGGCGCGCTGTTCCGACGCCCTGATCCACTCGGCGCGCCGCTCGTCCTGGGCCTGCTTGCGCAAAATGACCGCCAGCGCCTCTCGAGACTGGGCAGCGTACTTGTGCACCTAGCTGCTAGTGCTCCGTGGGGTTAGCGCTCGAGCAGATCGCATGTCGGCTGCGGTAGACTGCACGCTTCCTACCTTCTTCAGGGCCTTTTCCATCTGGCGAGCGTCGGCAGCGAACAACAAACGTCACGCCCTCTCCAATTGAGCTCAAGCTCCGTACCGCCACCTGCGCGGTCCGTGCACCGCACCTGCTTCGAACGCTCCAAGAGGCGCGCGTTCTCGGCGTTGACTTGCTTGAGCTGGCGCTCCGCGTCCGCCGACGCGTGCTTGGCGTCCTGCGCGCCGCCACGACCCGCCGACTCATCTGGCGCCGCGTTCAGGACGCGGGACCCGCACCGCCACGTGGGCCGATCCGGACGCACCTGCAGCTGCGACTCGAGCTGCGCCACGCGGCCGCGCAGGGCCGCCAACTCTGCCTGGGCAGCGGTGTCAGATGCAGCGGCCTCCAGCGCCACGACTGCGGTCCGCAGCGCGCCCTCCACCCGCACGGCGACGGGCGCGGCACTGCCACTCGGCCGCCCGGCTTCGGCGCTGGCCGCGGCCGCCTCCCCGCCGTGCGCGCTCGCGGTCCGCCCGGGCGACTTGGCTATCGCGGCCGCGCTCCCCGCGCCGCCGCTCGGGTGGAAGTAGGCCGTGATGGACGCGATCTTGCCCGGCGACCCGCCGTCGTCCTCGCCGGCAAAGCCGCTCGAGCGGCTCGACCCGTCCGACTCCGAGGCGAGGTTGCCAGTGCCGGTGCGCCGGCCCGTCGCGGCCGCGCGGCCCGCACGTGCGCCGCCGTCCGCTTTCCGGCCGCGCGCCGACCGGCTGCCGGACCGGCTCGACGTCCCCGGCGTCGACCGTCGCTGGAGTGAGCAAATGCGCCAAACCGCTCTCAACAGCAGTCAGCCTGGCGGTCGTCCCCGTCGGCTGCTTTGTCCACGGTTCAGGCGGCATCCAGACCTTGCGTGCCTGGCCGTCGTCGGTCGTGGATGCGGACCGCTTCAGCGAGCGCTGGCCGCCCGAAAGATCCGCGCCGCCTAGCTTGGCCGTCGCGGGCGGGGTGGTCGGCGGCACGGCAGCGTGTGGAGCGGCCGCCGGCGCGGCCACCGGCGCCGCCGCGGGCGCCGCGGTTGGCTTGCCGCCTGCTGCCGACGCCTGTACATGTAGATCGGCCGCCAACCGAATTCGGGAGCGCCGGTGGTCAGCTTGCGGCCGCCTCGTCCTGCTGGGACCACGCACCGCGGCACGTACGACCTCGGTTGGGGGCTTGCTCGTCCCGATCGGCTCGTCCTCGGACGACGATTCCAGCTCGTCCTCCTCCATGTCGCTGAAGCCGTCGCCGTCGTCGCTGTCATCCGCGACGACGTCCGCGGTGCTTCGCGTGCTGTCGGCGTCGACGTCGATGACCACCCGCTGATCGGGCGCCGCCACCACGTTCTTGAGCGGCGAGCCGCCCCGCGCGGGCGCCGCCGCCGGCGGGGGCGCGGCGGCCGCTGGCGGACCGGGCGCCGCCGCGGCTGGGCGCGACCCCGATCCCGGCAGGGAGGCGCCCGACGGCGGGGGCGGCGTCGCCGAGGGCAGCGGCGCCATGCCGGTCATCCGGCGCTCCAGCAGCAGCAGGCGCTGCTCTGAGAGGTTGGGGGCCGTCGCGAGCGGGAGGTCGGTGCCAGCGAGGGCGCCGGGCCCGCCGGCCGGGCCGGACACACCCATGTGCGTCGCCGCCAACGCGCGCGCTCGCGACACTTTTTTTTTTCCTCGACTTTTTTCGCGCCAAAAAACAACAGTGAAAACACAATGACCACCGACGCGCTGCTCTCACGCAGCGGCCGATACAGGCGCGGCGTCCTGCGACTCGGCGGGCGGCGCAGGCGGCACCGTGGCCGGCGCGTCGTCGGCGCTCGAGACGGGGAGCGAGCCCGGCGCCTCCATGGTGCCGATCGCAAAGTTCCAAAAGGCGTCGACCGAGTCGCGCTCGTCCGTGGCCAGCAGCTGCGTTCCGCCAGCCGCATCTGCCGGGGCGCCGCTGGCCATACGGCCCAGGCTGCCGCGCGGCAGGCGGGCGCCGCCCGAGGACAGCCGCGCCGGGGCCGCACCGGTGGCGGCGGTGCGCAGCTGCTGGTCCATCGCGACGAGCAGGGGCTGCATCTTCTCCAGCATCGACAGCGTGCGGTCGGCCTGCGTAATATATACATGCGGCGGGCGGGAACCCAATAATGGCACGGCACGGATGAGCGCGACGCCCGGCCGCGGGACGAGCGGACTCGCGGCCATCCCAGCGGACCTTGCCCAGCAGCAGGTCGTAGGCATTCACCACGATCTGCAGCTGGCGCTTCACGGTCCGTTGGGTCTCCTCGGCCTTGAGGACCTGCTCGCTGCAGTCGGTCGCAGGCGTCCACGACGGCATGGCACAGCTCCTGATGGGCATTGCTGCATCTACGCGTCCGGATGGGGCGCGCACTCCGTACGTCAAAAAGTCGAGGATCTCTTCCTGGGTGGTCGGCGTCCAGGAACTGGGAACGGCAGCAGCAGCAGCAGCAGCAGCCGCGCGGGCGCGGCGCGGCCCCGGCCGCACGCCGGGCGACATGCGGCTGGGCGTGCTCCTGCCAGGTGCGGCGGGCGGCCGCGGCACGCCGGACACTGGGCGGGCCGCCACGGGGCGCACCGCCTTGGCTGCGCCGCCGCCCCTCATGGTCGGACGGCGGATGGGCCTAGCGTGCGCGATGCCGTACAAGGCAGGTGCCCTCCTGCGTCAGTCCGTCCGTGGTTGATGCCGTCACTCGGTGTAAAGCGTGCCGTACCGAGCACTGCCGCGAGGTAGTCGACGGGTCGCGGGCGGACGGTCGCAGTTGCGCGTATTCGGGGGCAGTTGTGAGTGCGAGTGGCCGGCTGCCTATGCTGTGGCCGGCCGCCTATGCGCGCCTACGGGATGGGCCAAGCATGCAGGTCCTACGGGAGCCAATCCAGCCGACATACAGATGCGCCAAATGAGCTACATACACACACGACGCTACCGTCCCGCTGCCCGGCATGACCGAGGAGGTCGCCATCCACCGCGTACGCCACCATGCCATGCCCGTGGCCTTGCTTGGACGTGCAGGGGGCGCCGTATGGCTGCGGCGGCTTGCCGCCGCGGCGCCGGCGTTACCCCCCAGACGCATTTTGACCCCCCAAGCGGGCTGGCTGCTGCCGCGATGGCGTTTCTGTGGACGGCGCCCGACGGTGCGCGCTCCCTGCGGCGCGCGCCACCCCGCCCTGCACGCGCCCCACACGCCTGACGACACCACGCTGACCTCGGGGAGGTCTAGCGGACCCCGCTGATGCGCATGGATGGGCGGGCGCCGCAGGGTTCAAGGGCTCCTGCGGGGTCCTCAACACCTTCCCGCAGGACATCCTCCTCGAGGCCGTACGCCCCCGCGCCGGAGCACCGGGCACCACCACGTCGGCAGCCGCTCACGGCGTGGATCGCGCCAAGTTGGTGCTGGGGCGGCTCGTTCGTTGGCAGTGCTACCAGGTGACCCGCTTCCTCTCGTACAAGGCGCCGCTGCTGGACGCGACCGCGCTGCACAAGGTGCGGTCCGCCAGCCCAGTGGCGCGGCCCGCCCGCGCACCAACCGATCTGACGGGCATGGACGCCGCGCCCCGTCGTGGACGCGCCGCCCTAGAACCTCGAGGCCGTCGGCGTGTCCCACACGCCGGACGAAGTGCGCGGCGCGCTCAATGCGCTCGTCTTCATCTT
>Ga0180216_1003249_pt1 | contig 13007 bp, 7 predicted proteins | sample eDN3rd37CBELigMG_FD_128879 | JGI IMG/M metagenome (GOLD analysis project Ga0180216, IMG submission 128879) | Enriched Miracle-Growth compost microbial communities from Emeryville, California, USA - eDNA 3rd pass 37_C BE-Lig MG (version 2)... ... | reverse complement strand
TGAAGCGGGCTTCGTTACGAATCGATTAATATTTCGCCGCACTGCGGCATTTTGCTTTTTTCATGGCAGCGTGGGAATTTTTCACTTGCTATCAAGATTTGCGCTGCCAAGATGCACAACTCGCCGGCGTTTTTCCGGCGTGGTTTCAGTGCCATCTGACACTCTGGCGGGGTGATGCGGCGGGCACGCGACGGGAGCTTTTATAGTATGATCGGACTCGTGCTTGTCACGCACGGAAGATTGGCCGAAGAGTTTTTGCATGCTGTCGAGCATGTAGTCGGGCCGCAGGACAATTTCGAGACCGTATGCATCGGTGCCGAAGACGATATGGAACAGCGTCGGCGGGATATCGTTGACGCGGTGGAGCGCGCCGATAACGGCAGCGGGGTCATCATTCTGACCGATATGTTCGGCGGTACGCCGTCCAATCTCGCCATTTCCGTCATGAAGGAAGGCAAGGTCGAAGTCATCGCAGGTGTCAATCTGCCGATGCTGATCAAGCTGTCGAGCGTGCGCATCGGGGGCGACATCAAGACGGCGCTGCGCGAGGCGCAGGATGCGGGGCGCAAATACATCAATGTTGCGAGCCAGGTCCTGACAGGAAAGTAATTCATGCACTCCAGCGTGCCCGTTACCGGTCAATACGAACCCGAAACCGCAGTTTCCCGATCCTTCGAGATCGTCAACAAGCGCGGCCTTCATGCCCGCGCCTCGGCTAAGTTCGTGCAGCTGGTCGATGGCTACAACGCCCATGTCCGCGTGAGCAAGGACGGCATGACCGTGGGCGGCACGTCGATCATGGGCCTGATGATGCTTGCCGCATCGCCCGGCTGCTGCATTGATGTGAGCGCTTCCGGCGAGCAGGCCGATGCCGTGCTCGACGCGCTCCAGACGCTCATTGCCGACAGGTTCGGCGAAGAATGCTGAAGCACGAAACCGCTGCCGCCGTGGGAAATCTCCACGATCCGGTGGCCGTTTTCGATGCAGGGATCGGCAGTTACGCGCTGGTTGAACTGATAAGGCGCAGCCAGCCGCAGCGCGACATCATCTATTTTGCCGACCGGGCGAGTTTTCCTTATGGCGCCAAAAGCCGCGATCGGCTGCTTTCGATCATGCGCCATACGATCCGCTATCTGACCGGCCTTGGCGCGCAAACCATCGTGCTTGCGTCCAATGCGCCCTCGGTCATGGTTCTCGACGCCCTGAAAAGCGAGTTTGCCGTGCCGGTCCACGGTGTTGCGCCGCCGGTTCGCGCCGCATTAGCGGTGAGCCGCAGCGGCAAGGTTGCGGTCATGGGCGTACGCTCCATGATCGAAAGCGAAGAGCTCGCGCGCTTTGTCCGGGCCGAGGCCGACCGTCCGGAGGACGTTGCCCTGATCAATGCGTCGGCGATGGTGGAACTGGTGGAAAACGGCGCTTTTCTTCGGCAGCCGGTTGAGACCGGGCAGAAGGTCGCCGCGTTCTGCGATGAGATTGCCGCAAGCCACCCGCGCATCGACACGCTGACCCTCTCCAGCACCCATCTGCCATGGCTGCGATCGTTCTTCGAGACCGCGCGTCCGGACTGGCGGTTTCTGGACCCCGCAGACGATGTAATCGCCGCGCTCCCGCAACCCTTGGGCGGTTCAGGCCGCACGGTCGCCCTTGTCACGGAAAGCGACGCCTATCCCGTTTCCGGATTTCGCCGCATGCTGGAAATATTGCAGGTCGATCTTCCTTTGACGGTCGTCGATCCCGCATCCGGCAAACCTGCCTGATATGCACGTATAAAGATTTCTTTATATTGCGTTGTGCTTCGGCCCGCAATCTGCTAGTCAGATCGCCAGCCGGAGCGCTTTCCCGCCTGGAAAGCTGCCCCACATTGGAATGCAATTCCGGTGGCTGATTACATCTTTATCGAGCTGGAACTGCCTTTTATTGGAGCACGCGATGACCGCAAGCCAAGATTTTGTCGTCAAGGATCTTAGCCTGGCCGATTGGGGCCGCAAGGAACTCGACATCGCAGAAACCGAAATGCCGGGCCTGATGGCTGCCCGCGAGGAATTCGGCAAGTCGCAGCCGCTGAAGGGCGCGCGCATTTCCGGATCGCTGCACATGACGATCCAGACCGCCGTTCTGATCGAAACGCTGCAGGCGCTTGGCGCACAGGTCCGCTGGGCTTCCTGCAATATTTTCTCCACGCAGGATCACGCCGCCGCCGCGATTGCCGCAACCGGCACGCCGGTTTTCGCCATCAAGGGCGAGACGCTTGAAGAATACTGGACCTATACCGACAAGATCTTCCAGTGGCCGGACGGCGAACCATCCAACATGATCCTCGATGATGGCGGCGACGCCACCATGTATATCCTCATCGGCGCGCGCGCCGAAGCGGGCGAGGACGTTCTGTCGAACCCCGGTTCGGAAGAAGAGGAAGTGCTTTTCGCGCAGATCAGGAAGCGCATGGCTGAAACGCCGGGCTTCTTCACGCGCCAGCGCGACGCCATCAAGGGCGTGACGGAGGAAACCACCACCGGTGTCAACCGTCTTTACCAGCTGCAGAAGAAGGGCCTCCTCCCCTTCCCGGCCATCAACGTCAATGACAGCGTCACCAAGTCGAAGTTCGACAACAAGTATGGCTGCAAGGAATCGCTCGTCGATGGCATTCGTCGCGGCACCGACGTCATGATGGCAGGCAAGGTTGCCGTCGTGTGCGGTTATGGCGATGTCGGCAAAGGCTCCGCCCAGTCGCTCGCCGGTGCAGGCGCGCGCGTCAAGGTGACCGAGGTCGATCCGATCTGCGCGCTGCAGGCCGCGATGGACGGTTTCGAGGTCGTGACGCTCGATGACGCCGCTTCGACCGCGGACATCATCGTGACCACGACCGGCAACAAGGACGTGATCACCATCGACCATATGCGCAAGTTCAAGGATATGGCGATCGTCGGCAATATCGGTCACTTCGACAATGAAATTCAGGTGGCTGCACTTCGCAACCTGAAATGGACCAATGTAAAGCCGCAGGTCGACCTCATCGAGTTCCCGGACGGCAAGCGCATCATCCTGCTTTCCGAAGGCCGCCTGCTCAATCTGGGCAACGCAACCGGCCATCCGAGCTTCGTCATGTCGGCATCGTTCACCAATCAGGTTCTGGGCCAGATCGAGCTGTTCACCCGCACCGATGCCTACAAGAATGAAGTCTATGTGCTGCCGAAACATCTCGACGAGAAGGTCGCTCGCCTGCATCTCGACAAGCTCGGCGCCAAGCTGACTGTGCTTTCCGAGGAACAGGCCGCCTATATCGGCGTCACTCCACAGGGCCCGTTCAAGTCAGAACACTACAGGTATTAACCATACATTAAGCATTGCACTACATGTTGAGACCGGGCGGTTGACAAGCCGCCCGGTCTTTCTTTTTGCGTGCAAGATGCTTCACGTGGATTCGCCGGAAGGGTATTGTGTAGGCGAATCAAGGTGTTTGAGCGGGTGTTTGCGTTGCGCGTTTTTTGCCGGTTGTGGCGGGAAGCGAGAGGACGATTCATCCCCGGAATACCTCAAAACGGGTTGGTCATCGTGCACTGTGGCGGCGTGCGTATGGTCAGGCTTTGATGTGTATTGAAGTGTTTTAATACGGCCAGTCTGCCTTTGCGGCAGTTTTCATGGCCGGGTGGCGGAGAAAAGGACAACATGCCAGAGTTCGGCGCAACGGGGATTTTGCGGAATGTTTCCGCAATCGTTACTGGCAGGCAATGGCGTCCTGCTGCCCTTGTTGCAAAGCCGCTTGGATGGCTTTCTCCGAAAAAGGCCGTGATGAAGGCTTCCGTTTCTCTTGCAACGCTTTTTGCTGCCATGCCCGCCTTTGCGCAAGGCGCGGAATCGACCCGCATCGCCCTGCCCTTCGGCGGCGGCAGCGTGGGCGCTTTCGAGGTCATCCAGTTTTCCATGTTCCTCGGCGTCATGGGCGCCGCTCTCCTTTCTGCCGGATGGCTGATCCGCGAACGGTCGCGCGTTGCCGCAGAAAACAAGGAACTGCGTTCCAAATTCGCCGATCTCAATCTCGTCGCCCAGCGCAATGAAGCCCTGCTCAACCTCAAGGATCAGCGCATCGTGGTCTGGGACGGCCACAGCACGCGCGCCGAGGTTGTCGGACTGCTGCCGGACGAAAGCGCCGCCCCGCAGGATCGTTCCGCCTTTCTGGCCTTTGGCCGCTGGCTGCGTCCGCAATCGGTCGTGGCGCTCGAGCGTGCCATTGGACTTCTGCGCGAACAGGCGCGGTCTTTCGATCTTACGGTTGAAACCGTCAACGGTACCTTGCTCGACGTGCGGGGACGCACTTCCGGCGGTTTTGCCGTTGCCCGTTTCCTCAGCCTCCAGGGCGTGCAGGCGGAACGCGCGGCATTGCAGGCGCAGAATCGCGAATTTTCCGAGCGTATCGAGCTTTTCCGCCGTCTTCTCGACCGGATCGACCAGCCGGTCTGGGCGCGCGATGCTGCTGGCCGTGTGGAGTGGGTCAATGCGGCCTACGCGCAGGCGGTCGACATGGCGGATGCAAGCCAGGTCATTTCGGAAGGGCGCGAGCTTTTCGGGGCGCAGGCACGCCAACGCCTGGAGCGCGACCGTTTTGCCGAGCCTGTCCTGCAGGAACAGCTGACCGCTGTCGTGCATGGGGATCGCCGCCTTTTCAACGTGACCGATGTCAGCGCGGAAACGGGTTCCATTGGCCTCGGCGTCGATCTCACCGAAGTGCAGGCGGTGCGGGAGGAATTGAGCCGCACGCTGAAAAGTCATGCGGAAACGCTCGACCAGCTTTCGACGGCAGTGGCGATTTTCGACCCCGAGATGAAGCTGCAATTCTTCAATCAGGCTTTTGCCAAGCTCTGGTCGCTCGATACGGCATGGCTGGAATCGCAGCCGAGCAACACGCTGATCCTCGACCGCCTGCGTTCGGAAGGAAAACTGCCCGAACAGCCGGAATGGCGCAAATGGAAGGATTCCGTGCTTTCCGCCTATCGCGCCGTCGAGCCGCAGGAACATATGTGGCACCTACCGGATACGCGGACCATGCGCGTCGTCGCCAATCCGCATCCGCAGGGCGGCGTGACCTGGTTCTTCGAGAACATGACGGAAAAGTTCGAACTCGAAGGCCGTTACAACACGCTCATCAAGGTGCAGGGCGAAACGCTCGACCATCTGGCAGAAGCCGTGGCGGTGTTCGGCTCCGATGGCCGCATCCGGCTTTCCAACCCGTCCTTTGCCGATCTCTGGGCGCTGCCCATGCCGCTTATCGTCGAAGGCACGCATATTTCGTCTATCGCCAAAATCTGCAGCGAGCGCGGTGGCGACGGGCTGTGGGATGATTTCGTTTCCACCGTCACCGGCTTCCTCGACAAGCGCGACGGGCGCATGGGGCAGGTGGAACTGGACGATGGCACCATTCTGTCCTTTGCCGTCGTGCCGCTGCCCAAGGGCCAGACCATGCTGACCTTCATCGACGTCACCGACACGGTGCGCGTCGAACGGGCGCTCAAGGAAAAGAACGAGGCGCTGGAACTGGCCGACCAGATCAAGAACGATTTCGTCCAGCACGTTTCCTACGAATTGCGTTCGCCGCTCACCAACATCATCGGCTTTACCGAACTGTTGCAGACCCCGGCTTTCGGATCGCTCAACGAACGCCAGATCGAATATCTCGACCATATCAGCACCTCTTCGTCGGTGTTGCTGACCATCGTCAACGATATTCTCGATCTTGCCACCGTCGATGCGGGCATCATGGAACTGGAGGTCGGCGAGGTTTCCGTCGTGGAAGCGATTTCGGCTGCCGCCGCACGGGTAGGCGAGCGGATGCGCGACCACGATATCGGTCTCGATATTGATATTGCCGACGATGTGGATGTGTTCAAGGCCGATGCCAACCGCGTCCGTCAGGTGCTTTTCAACCTCCTGTCCAACGCTACGAACTATGCGCCGGAAGGCTCCAGCATCCGGCTGCAGGTGGCGCGCGAAGGATCGGAAATCGTTTTCGCGGTCCACGATGACGGTCCGGGCATGCCGGGCGAGGTGCTCGACACGGTTTTCAAGCGTTTCCAGTCCTATCCCAATGGCGGTCGCCGCCGCGGCGCCGGACTCGGACTTGCCATCGTCAAGAGCTTTGTCGAACTGCATGGCGGATCGGTGGATATCGACACGGGTTCCGGTCGCGGAACAACGGTGATTTGCCGTTTTCCATCGGAAACACGCAGCTTCCGCATCGCCGCCGAATAAGATAAAGGGTGCCCATGAGCGCCTCACAATCCAGCATCAGCTATTTCTTGCCCGACGAAACCGCAACGCAGCGTTTTGGTGAAGATTTCGCCCTTGCGCTTCAAAAGGGCGATCTTGTCACGCTTTCCGGCGATCTGGGGGCGGGAAAATCCTCGCTTGCGCGTGCGATCATCCGGGCAATCGCTGACGATGAAGGACTGGACGTTCCAAGCCCGACTTTCACGCTTGTGCAAAGTTACGAGGCCTTGCGGATTCCGGTCGCCCATGCCGATCTTTACCGTATTTCGCACGGCGAAGAACTGGATGAGCTGGGACTGCCGGAATTTATGGAGGATGGTGTGGTTCTGGCCGAATGGCCGGAGCAGGGCGAGGGGTTTTTGCCGGAACCGTCTTTTGCCGTCACACTGAGCCATGAAGGGGCAGGGCGGCGCATTGCCGTGTCGGGACCTGTAGCTGCCATCAGCCGTCTGGAACGTTCGCGGGCTATTCGGGCATTTCTGGACGGCCATGGCCGTTCCGATGCGACGCGTCGTTATTTCCAGGGAGATGCTGGTCCACGCAGATATGAGCTTATCGCAAGTGCCGCCGATGATGTCGAAGTTCTCATGAACGCGCCAGCGATGCCGTATGATCCACCCTTACGTAACGGCAAATCCTACCGCCAGCTTGCCCATATTGCAGAGAACATTCAGGCTTTCGTGGCAATTGATGGTTTGCTCGCAAAGCACGGTTTTCGCGCACCGCAAATGCGTGCCATGGATATAGATGCAGGGCTTTTGATCCTCGAAAATCTCGAAACCGAGGGTGTGCGGGCAGCGTCTGGCGAACCTGTTGCCGAACGTTATGAAGCCGCAGGGCGCTTTCTGGCACATCTGCACGGTATCATGTGGCCGGACCATGCGCCGGTTGCCGGCTATCCTGATCACATCATCGCCGGTTTTGACCGCGACGCGATGATGATCGAGGTCAGCCTGATCGGCCAGTGGTATGCGCCGCGAATGATGGGCAGGCAGCTGACAGAGGCAGAAAAGCAAGCTTTCGAGGCGGCATGGGATCGCGTGATCGCCGATATTGCCGATGTCGAGAAGAGCCTGCTCCTGCGCGACTATCATTCGCCGAACCTGTTCTGGTTCCCGGAGGCGCAAGGCAAGGACAGGATCGGTGTCATCGATTTTCAGGATGCGATAATCGGGCCCGCAGCCTATGACGTCGCCTCGCTGGCGCTCGATGCGCGGGTGACGATTTCGCCGGAGCTGGAACAGGCCGTGGTCGCAGCCTATTGCGATGAGCGCCGTGCGCTCGGACATGCCTTCGATGAGGCTTCGTTCCGCAAGGCCTATGCGGCGATGGGCGCGCAGCGCAATGCCAAGCTGCTGGGGCTTTTCGTGCGGCTTGACGAGCGTGATGGAAAGCCGGCTTATCTGGAGCATCTGCCGCGCATTCATGACTATCTCGGACGTGTGCTGAAGCATCCGGTCATGGCGCCTGTGGCGGCATGGTTTGAGGAATTGGGGTTGATGCAGCAGGAAGAGGCCGCGCAATGAGAACGCCGAAAATGGCCCCGAAAACGGCTATGGTTCTTGCCGCCGGTCTTGGCAAGCGCATGCGCCCCATCACCGAAACCATTCCAAAGCCGCTGGTCAAGGTGGCGGGCAAACCCTTGATCGACTGGGGCCTCGATGCGGCGGCACAGGCCGGTATTCGCACCGCAGTCGTCAATGTGCATTATCTCGCCGACCAGCTTGAAGAGCATCTTCGTGACCGTAACGATCTGGAGATCGTGATCTCGGATGAACGCGACATGCTGCTCGATTCCGCTGGCGGCATTGTGAAGGCGCTGCCGATACTGGGAACGCAGCCGTTTTTCATTCTGAACGCCGATACATTCTGGGTCGGTGACGAGAAAGCCCCCAACCTCACGGCGCTGGCTGACGCCTGGGATGCGGAGCGGATGGATATTCTGCTGATGACGGCGCGTCTCGATCAGGAAACCGGTTATGAAGGCAAGGGCGATTTCGTTGCCGACGATAACGGGCATCTGCGCCGTGCGCGTGATGTCTCCGGCGAGCCGGTGATCTATGCCGGAGCAGGGATCATCCATCCCCGCATATTCAATGGCGCGGAGCCGGTCGTGTCCTCGCTCAATCGTTATTTTGATGAAGCGATTGCGGCGGGTCGCCTTTATGGTATGCCAATGACCGGGCACTGGCTGACCGTCGGCACGCCGGACGCAATCGGCGAGGCGGAGGCGGCGCTTACCGCATTCGCATAGGAGGTGGAGCGCATGAGCGCACGCAGACCCAGAGATGGGAAACAGCGCCTGTTTTCAATTCCTCCCGGCACACCGTTTTTGCCAGCTTTTGCCAGGGCACTTCTGGAAGGGCGGCTGGTCGAAGGTTTTCCCGGCAATCCTTCCGATCCGCTGGCGCTGGCCAATGCGACCATCTATGTGCCGACGCGCCGTGCGGCGCGTGCTTTGCGGTCCATTTTGGTCGATATGAATCCGGCTAAAGTACTTCCGGCAAAAGCGGTAAGCGGTTTTGCATCCGGAAACGCGTCGGAAAAAAAGAGCGCCATTTTGCCGACGATAAAACCGTTGGGCGATGTAGATGAGGACGCCGCTTTCTTCAATGCCGGTGCGTCAGGCGTGTTCGACATCAATCCGCCAATCGGCACGGCGGAGCGGCTTCTGCTTCTGGCGCGATTGATCCGTCCGTGGCGGGAATCGCTGCCCTCGCATGTGCGTGCCTTGTTTGGCGTTGACGATGTTTCCGTTCCGGCGACCACTTCCGATGCGGTCTGGCTTGCCCGCGATCTGGCCGGCCTGATGGATCAGGTCGAAACCGATGGGGCGAAGTGGAGCGAGCTTGCGACGATTGCCCCGGAAGACCTTGCCGACTGGTGGCAGGTCACGCTTGGCTTTCTCAATATCGTCACCAATCTCTGGCCGGACATTCTGGCGGAGCGCAAGCTTTCAAACCCTGCCGCGCATCGCAACGATCTCATCTGGAGCGAAGTTAAGCGGCTGCGCACCCATCCGCCCGCCGGTCCTGTCATCGTTGCCGGTACCACCGGTTCCATACCCGCGACTGCGGAACTGATTTCCGCCATTGCGGACTTGCCGAATGGCGCGGTGGTGCTGCCGGGGCTGGACCGTGACCTCGACGATGCAGCCTGGCAGCTGCTGGCATCGGCAACCGACAATCCCTCGACTTACGGTCATCCGCAGTTCGGTTTGCGCAAGCTTCTGGATGCAATGCAGACCTTGCGCGATGATGTGGAACATCTGGATGTCATGCCCGCCTCCAAACGCCTGCGCGAGCGGGTGGTGAGCGAGGCGCTGCGCCCGGCGGAAACGACCGATGCGTGGGGCAAGCTCGATATGGAGGCGGACAGCCTGCACGCTGCCGCGCAGACGATCGACCTGATCGAAGCCGCCAATGAGCGGGAGGAGGCGCTGGCCGTCGCTCTCGCCTTGCGCGATGCGATCAATGAAGAAGGCAAGACGGCCGCGCTCGTCACCGCCGACCGCAATCTGGCGCGGCGCGTGGTCGGCGAACTGGCCCGCTTCGGGATCGATGCCGACGATTCCGGCGGTCGGCATCTGCGCGATGTCGAAACCACGACATTGCTGCGCCTGCTGGTCGAGACGGTCTTCAATCCCGGCGATCCGGTTGCCCTGCTGGCGCTGGTCAAGCATCCGCTGCTGCGGCTGGAAGCTCCCCGTATCGAACGACGCCTTGCCGCAGAAACGCTTGAACTCATCGCCTTTCGTGGCGGAACGGGCCGGGCATCCGTGCTCGATCTTCCGGCATTTTTCGACCGACGGCTGGAGGAAAGCGCCAGCCAGACGTGGCAACCGGCATGGCATGACACGGTTACGCCGGACATGATCGCGGCGGCACGAAACCTTTGCGAAAGCCTGTCGAACGCGGTGGCGCCGCTCGCCCCTTTCGTTATCGTCGGACGCCGAACCGAGATCGGCGAAATCGCGCGCGCCACCGTCGAGGCGCTGGAAAATCTTGCCCGGAACGAAAAAGCCAGCGTCGCGCCATTTTATTCCGGCGAGCGCGGGGAACAGCTCGCCGCCTTTTTGCGCGGTCTGGTTTCAAGCGAAGCCGGGCTTGATTTCGAAGCTTCGGAATGGCCAGCCGTGCTGGATGCGCTGATGGCGGGCGAGACTGTCAAGCCGCATCCGGGCGGTCATCCGCGTCTCTTCATCTGGGGTGCGCTGGAAGCGCGCCTGCAAACCATGGATACGGTGGTGATCGGCGGTCTCAATGAGGGAAGCTGGCCTGCCCGCACCCGCAACGATCCGTTCATGTCGCGACCGATGAAGTCGATGATCGCGCTCGATCCGCCTGAACGGCGCACCGGCCTTGCCGCCCACGATTTCCAGATGGCGCTGGGCATGGATCATGTCGTGCTGACGCGCTCGCAGCGTTCCGACAATGCGCCGACGGTTGCCTCGCGCTGGCTGCAGCGGCTTGAAACGGTGCTGGGTGCCGATGTCACTGCGCAGATGCGCAGGCGCGGGGCGCGTTTCATCCAGTGGTCACGCGAAATCGACCGGGCCGAAGACGTGCCTTTCGTGAAAAGACCGCAGCCCGCTCCTCCTGTCGCTGCCAGGCCGAAGCATTTTTCGGTGACGGAAATCGAAACGCTGCGCCGCGACCCTTATGCGATCTTCGCCAGGAAGATATTGAAACTGCGGCCGCTGGAGCCTCTGATCCGCGACCCGGCTGCAGCTGAACGCGGCACTTTGTTCCACGATATTCTGGGTCATTTCACGCAAGAGGCAATCGATCCGCTGGCGCCCGATGCCGCCGACCGCCTGATGGAACTCGGTCGGATTCTTTTTGCCGATATGGACCTGCCGACGGAAATCGAGGCCGTGTGGTGGCCACGCTTCACGGCGCTCATCCCGCAATTTCTGGCCTGGGAGCGTGAGCGTGCCTATAATGTCCAGACCCGCTTTGCCGAGATTTCGTCCGATAAACGTGAGGTCGAAGGGCTCGGAATCACGCTTTCCGGCCGGGCTGACCGTATCGACCTGATGCGCGACGGGACCGCCGAAATCATCGATTACAAGACCGGCTCGACACCGTCGCCCCGACAGGCCCATGTGCTGCTGTCGCCGCAGCTGGCGCTGGAAGCCGCACTTCTGGTGCGCGGAGCGTTCCGGGAACTGGGTTCGGTCCGTGCTTCGGACCTCACCTATGTACGCCTCAAGGCGGGCGGCGAGGTGAAGCCGGAGTCGATCCTCAAGATCGGACGGCCCCCCTCGGAGAAAACCGCACCGGCACTTGGCGAGGAATCCTGGCAGCGGCTGGCGCAATTGCTGGCTGAGTATCAGAAGCCGGAAAAAGGTTATCTTTCCCGTGCACTGCCATTCCGTGAAACCGACCTGACCGGCGATTACGATCATCTGGCGCGGGTGCTGGAATGGTCCGCCGGTGGCGATGCTGGCGGGGAGGGCGAGGCGTGAAGAAGAAGCTCCATATTCCGCCGGAAACATTGCTTGCGCAGGGCAGGGCCGCCGATCCGGCGGCTTCCGTCTGGGTGTCGGCCAATGCGGGTTCCGGCAAGACCCATGTTCTGACGGAACGCGTTATTCGCCTGCTGCTGGAAGGCACCGACCCTTCCAAGATTCTCTGCCTCACCTATACCAAGGCGGCGGCGGCGGTGATGCAGAACCGCGTATTCATGCGGCTTTCCGAATGGGCCGTCTTGCCCGATGAAGAACTGGCCGAACGTCTGAAATCACTGGAAGGCCGCAGGCCGGGCGATGCCCGTCTCGCGGCGGCGCGACGGCTGTTTGCGCGTGCGCTGGAAACGCCGGGCGGGCTTAAAATCCAGACCATCCACGCTTTCTGTGAAGCGATCCTGCACCAGTTCCCGCTTGAGGCGAACATTGCCGGTCATTTCGAGATGATGGATGATCTGATGCAGGCCGCACTCGTCGGTGAAGCGCGGCGTCAGTTGCTCGAAACCGCGCATGGCGGCGGCGATATGGAACTGGCGGCTGCCTTCGCCGATGTCTTGCAGGCAGCGGGCGAGATGGGCCTGCAATCGCTTCTCGATGAAGCCGTAAGCCGGCGCAATGGTTTGCAGACCTATATCGCCGAGCTGGGCGTGCCGCCACATCGCAGCGAAACTTTGCACCGGGCATTCGGCTTTGACCCACAAACCAGCGAAGACGATCTCCTCGCCGATCTCTGGCCGATGCCGGAATTTTCCGAGGATGCGCTCGATCTCGTCATGTCGATCCAGAAGGGTGCGTCGCGTGCGCAGGATTTTGCGCTGCAGCTGCGCCGTTTCGACAAGGTGACGGGCCAGCGCGACCGCGAAGCGGTGTTGCGCGCAGCATTTCTCAAAAGCACGGGCGAGCCTAAATCTGGCTCCTATGTCTGCTCTGCGGCGGTGAAAAAACTTCTGCCGGATTTCGAGGAGGGTTTCGACACGGCGGCGGCGCGTGTCGAACGGGGGCTCGACCGGTTGAAGGAATTGCGTCTGGTGCGGCTCAATCTGGCCGCGCTGACGCTGGTCGACAATCTGCTGCAACGCTATCACGATCTCAAACGAAAGCGCGGCCTGCTCGATTTCGAGGATCTCATCACCCGGACCGTGGCGCTGCTTGCCCGCAACGGGGCAGGGCAATGGGTGCAATACAAGCTTGATCGCGGCATCGACCATATTCTGGTCGATGAGGCGCAGGATACCAGCCCCGACCAGTGGCAGGTGATCCGCATGTTGTCGGAGGA
>Ga0180216_1003248_pt1 | contig 13008 bp, 18 predicted proteins | sample eDN3rd37CBELigMG_FD_128879 | JGI IMG/M metagenome (GOLD analysis project Ga0180216, IMG submission 128879) | Enriched Miracle-Growth compost microbial communities from Emeryville, California, USA - eDNA 3rd pass 37_C BE-Lig MG (version 2)... ... | reverse complement strand
GTGCAACTGTGTGGGGATCGGGGTATGGCGACGCGGGAGTCGCCGGACTGCTTGCGGCCACTGAGGCGCTCGCGGCCCTGGCAGCGGCACCGCCGGGCGGGCCAAACGTCCATCCGCTGGCCGAGGCGGGCCGCTCCGGCACGATCGCCGAGCCCTCAGTGGTCCGCGCCGGCGATGGCTGCTTTGTGGGCGACGGCAGCGACTGCGTGCTCAGCGAGGCCGGGCGCCGCGGCGTGCTAACGCTCGCAGCGGGAGCGGCGGCGGCGGCGGCGGCGCCGGCGGTGGCGGTCGCGGCGGCGGTCGAGGCGGAGGCAGCAAATTCGGTTGACGCGCCGCCCGCGAGCTTGCGCAGGCGCGCCTCGCGCACCTGCTCCTGGACGGACCGCGCCGCCGCCTGCTGCCGCGCCGCCTGCTGCTCGGCCAGCTGGCGCTGCCGGTCGCGGTGCTGCTGGATCTTACGCTCCTCTTCCAGCTTGGCCTGCTGCCGCGCCTGCGCGGCCTTCTCGGCGCGCTCCATTTTGGCGACGAGCAGCTGGTGCTCGCGGCGGCGCTGCGCCTCCTCCGGTGCGAGGTCGCGCCCGCCGACGGGCGCCGCGGGCGCGTGCGTGTCGTACGCGGGCGACGTCCGCCGCGCGGCCTGCGCGGCCTGTGCGGCCGCGAGGGCCGCCTCGCCGTCCTGCCGGCTGCGCATCAGCGCGTCCCGCTTGTCCGGCGCCGGCTCCAGCACGCGGTACGGCTTCGCCTCGGGACTGGCGTCGCCAGCTCCGCCGGGGCGGGCAGCTGCCTCTTCGGATGCCATAGTTGCTGGAACGCAGGCGGAGAGACCTGACGCGGCAGTACATGTACACGTACCGCACAAGGAAGGTAACTGCTCTTTCTCTGCCTCCTCCCGGGCGACGTCTCCTTCTCATGTCCAGTGTCCCCTTCCTCCTTGTTGTCTCCTCCGTCGTCCTTTCTTCTTGTTCGTCGTCGTTGTTGCTTCTCCTTTGTCCGTCCTCTTCCGGCGTCCTCCTCCAGCGTCCTCTTCTTCTTCCTCTTCCAGCGTCCTCTTCCAGCGGCTTCTACTTCCAGCGTCCGCTTCCAGCATCCTCTTCCAGCGTCCTCTTCCAGCGGCTTCTACTTCCAGCGTCCGCTTCCAGCATCCTCTTCCAGCGTCCTCTTCCAGCGGCTTCTACTTCCAGCGTCTTCTTAGCGTCCTCCGCTTCTTCTTTCCCTTCTCTTTCTTCTTCTTCTTCCAGCGTCCTCCTCTTCTTCTTTCCCTTCTTCCTCCTCCTCCTCCTCCTCTTCTTTCCCTTCTCTTTCTTCTTCCAGCGTCCTCCTCCTCTTCTTCCTCCTCTTCTTCTTCCAGCGTCCTCCTCCTCTTCTTCTTTCCCTTCTTCTTCTTCTTCCTTCTTCTTCCCCCTTCCTCCTCTTCTTCCGCAGTTTGCAACAAACGAGTTTGCTGTCCGGTTGGCACACCGCCGACATCGGGTTGGCACTCACACGCCCTTTCCTATATTCACACGGTCATTTCTCATGCATCACCACGTACGCAGTGGCGCCGTTTTCCTCGTGGAGACGGCGCCTGACGTCATTGCTGGATGACGTCATAGAGAATGACGTCATCTATGGAAACAGACGCGGTGGTCGGCGGCGGCGGCGGCGGCGGCGGCAGCGGACACGGCGGACGACGAGGACGACGAGGACGACGAGGACGACGAGAAGGGCCCGGACAGCTCGTGAAAGTGCACGCTTGTTTCATAGGGAGGGAGGATCGCTGACTGGCGGCCGGGGCGTTTCCGACCGGCCCGCCGGACCGCTTCCGACGCGTAGGCGCCGACGCACCAACGCGGACGCCTCCGCAGGGTGCGCCCAAGTGTGTGGCTGCCTCGGAAGGCAGGCCGTCCAGCGACGCCGGTGCTGGACGGTCGCCAGATGACCACAGACGGGTGTGCTGCACTCGGTACCCTTCCGTTTCGCTGAGGCCCGGGTGGCGGGCCCGACGCAGCGGCACAAATGTGCATCCTCTTCGTGGCGCTCAACGTCCACCCGGACTACCCACTGTACGACGGCACCGTGCCAGACACGCTACACGAGACGCCTAGCTGCTGTGGTGCGTGCTCACCACGCTCGGGTCACACACGCTGGGAAACCCACGCCGCTAGCGTCCTCGCGTCCAACCGCGACGAGTACCACGACCGCCCGACGCGGCGCGCGCACCGCTGGGACGGCGAGGACGCCCATATCTACGCCGGCAAGGACCTCGTCCGCGGCGGCACGTGGCTGGGCATCTCTGCCCGCGGCCGGCTGGTACGAGTCGAGCGCTCGCGTTTCGGTGCGCCGCGTGGTATCGCTGACCTCTGTCGCGCCTCGGCTATTGCGGCGCGCGCTGCCGGGGCCAGGCGGTCCTGACCAACTTTTGGGCCGGCGCAGCGGCGGTGGCCACGGAGGCCGACGTCACGGTGTCGGCGCCCGAGCTCCCAACCTCCCGCGGCCACCTTGTCACCTCCGCGCTCCGCGCTGGTGGGTGGGAGCCCGCCTTCCGGCAACGACGGCAGCGTTTGACGCGGTTTGATCCTTTCTACCTGCGCTCGTTCGTGAGGCTTGCGCAAGCCAGAGGGCGTCGAGGCGTGGCTGCAGGACCTGCAGGAGCAGGCGACGCAGTACGCTGGCTTCAGCCTCCTCCTGGCGGACCTGCCGCCCGCCGGCGCGGAGACGCGCGTGCGGATGTGGTGCGTGAGCCACTCCCCGCCGGCCGCGCGGCCGTACCAGGAGCTGCCGCCGGGCATCTACGGCCTGAGCAACGACCTACTCGACACGCCGTGGCCCAAGCTGGTGCACGGCAAGAACCTCTTCCAAGCCGCGGTCCAGGTGCGCGCCCACGGGGTGAGTGCGTGCCAAGGGAGCCTGTGGCTGATGGCCGTCCCTTCGGAACGGCGCCGTGCGCGACTCACCCCAGGCGAGCTACCCGAGCGAGGACGCCTTTGTGAAGGCGCTGCTGGACATTCTCAGGTTCACACATCGGCAACAGCACGTCTGTCAGGGAGCCTGTGTCTAATCCCTTCACACCGCCTCCTTCCGCCCCACTCGGACAACGCAGGGACCGCACCCCGTTCGACTCGGCGGCGCACCCGGGCGCCACGGAGGCCATCTTTGAGCACCACGTCATCGGCGGCCGGCTCTACGGCACGCGGACGCACACGGTCCTGCTCTATGACCGGTCGGCGAGGGTACGCGTCGTAGACGTCGACCTGGAGCTCGACAGCGCGGGCGCGCCGCAGTGGGTCGAGCACAGCGAGGAGCTGCACATCGTGCCGACCGCCGCGGGCCCGTCCGCGCAGGCCGCCGCCTGACCTCCGCTGCATTGTACAGCTTGCACCTTCCACCCCGCCTTGTACAGCCGTGCCTCACGCCGCGCTGCAGGCTGCTGCCGCAGCGGTCGGCGGGTCATATAAAGTTTAGAACTGTATATTTACCCGGCGGTTCTTCCACCGTGCACCGTACAAGTTTTTTTCTTCTTTCACAGCCGCTTAGAAGCCGTACGAGGCGAGGCCCTGGGTGATCGGGGCCAGCGCCGCCTTCTTGTTCTCCGCGGCCTGGGTCTTGAGCTTGGCCAGGAGCTTCTTGCGCTGGTAGTACACGGCGCCCTTGGCCTTGCGCTTGTCCTCGAGCGTCTGGACGATGGTCTGGTACTTCCAGCCGACCTCGGCGGCCAGGCGGCCGAGGTTGCAGAAGCGGCGGCCCGGCCGGAGGCGGACGATGCGGAGCGCCGCCGGGACGACCATCTTCTTCTTCTTGTCGTACGGCGGCGGGACGCCGTCGAAGACCTTGAGGCGCTCGAGGGCGGCCTCACCGCGCGGGGTCTTGTGCGGGATCATGCCGCGGATGGCGCGGTAGATCATGCGCGCGGGCGAGCGGTAGTGGTACGGGCCGCGGCTCGGGTTGGTCCGCATCTTCTTGTCCAGGTACCGCATGTACTTGAGCTTGTTGCGGATGAGGCTGCCGCTGATCTCAATGCCCTCGCAGCGGACAATGACGACCTTCTGGCCGACCAGCAGCTGCTTGGCGACGATCGACGCCAGGCGGCCGAAGAGGTGGCCCTTGCCGTCAATGACGACGACCTGTGTAGCGTCGGCACGAAGACACGCGGGCACGCCTCATCAGTTTAGTTCGGCTGGCTGGCGGAGGGGCGGCTCGCTGGACCAGCAAAGAGAAGGCGCGACGAGGAGTGCCATTGGGAAGAGAACAGGCATGCGAGGATCCAATGCCGCCTCGCTATGAACCCGCCACACCGGCCGCGAACCCCACCACGGAAGCGGCACAGGCAGCGCAGCGCCCGGGGCGCCGGCCGACGGCGGGCCACGCTGTGCGCCGGCGCGCCAGCACATGTCCAGCGAGGGAAAAAAGCGACCAGAGAAGGCGTCGCAGCGCGCCACGGTGCGCACGAGCGGCGTCGCACGCGCGCCGCAGGGCGCGCACGCCGGTCCACGGGCATAAGCGTCGGCAGCAGGCTGTGCCCTTCCTTGCCCTTCCCGTGCCTCTCCGTGTCTTTCCCTGCCTCTCCCACTTTTTTCCTCGCACGCCGCCAACGGGCGCCACGGCGCGCATGGTGCCCTTGCATCCGCTCGATTTTCCAGCTTCTTTTTTCCGCTCCAGCGGTGCCGCGGCCTTCCCCCACCCTCCCTCTGTCCCTGTGCAGGTCCGTAGGTGTGTGGCGGTGCATCGGCCATAGGCGCGTACCTTCGCGAACGGCCCGTCCGCCATTTTTCTTCCTCTTTTTTTTCTTTTTTCGCGAACGAAAAAAAGCGACGGAGGGAAAAAAGAGTGTGACGAGCGGCAGAATTGGGTGAACTTGACTAGTCGCCACCGGCAGAACCGCGGACGCCGGCAGAATCGCGGCAGAACCAGGTCGAATCCCGGCTGAAATCAGGCAGAACGGCAGAAAAACGGCAGAACGGCGGCAGAATGGCGGCCGACGAAGCGGGCGGAGAGCGGCAGAATCGTGGCAGATTTCGCGGCAGAATCGCGGCCGAGTTTTGACGCATGGCCCAGGCGGCCACGCGCGTCTCTGATGCATGCATTCATAAATAGGGTGTGAGTAGTGAGAGGAAGGGCATAGAAAAGATGCGGCAGAGACGTGTGAGGCTGTATGTGGTGGGGCATGAGCGCTGTGGACTCTGCCTCAGCATGCGAATTGGCGCGAAAACTAAACGGCCGCGACGAACGACGACGGCGGCGGTGCTGGCGACGACGACGGGGCCGGCGCCGCCTGGGACAGCCCACCTGGAGCGCCTCTCGAGCATGGTCGCCCTTTCCAGCGCAGGACCTATTTATCGCCCATGCCTTTGTTTGACCGCTGAACAGCGGCGGCCTTCCAAACAGCCGCCACAGCCACAATGAGCTGGGCGGAGGGTGTGCGGGTCGGCCTCACGGCCGGCACGTCGCTGGTCGTGGTGCTGCTCGCCGTCGTCATTGGTATGTCCGGCCGTCCAGCGCGGCGGTGCGCAGCGGCCGACGGCTCACGCGCTCGGGCCGGTCTATGTTGCGCCGCTGCCCCAGGGTGGCTGCTCATGTTCTGGCTGTTCCTGATGAAGAACCCGCTGTTCCGCGAGATCTTTGGCCTGGAGCCGCCCAAGGCGGCCGCGCAGCCCAAGGCGGCGCCGTCGCCGCGGGCCACGCAGCCGCCGTGGGTGGCCGTGCCGCGGCTGAGCCGGCCGGCCGCCTCGACGCCGCCGGCGTCGGCCAGCAGCCCGCTGGCCAAGTGACGCGCCCGCGGCGTGCCCCCCGCCGTGCCCGTGTACAGCGCCTGTGTACAGGTCGATGTGAGGATAGGGTTTGCTATATAGTGTGCAACTCCAGACGCTCCTGCGATGCTAGTGACAAAACGTGCTCAACAACTCACACCACCGCCACGAAGCGACGACAAAAAGGGTACAACGGCGCGGGCCTGCGGTGCCCAGCACGCGCCGTAAAAAATGAACAAGCCCGGGCGCAATCCTCGTCGAGGCGCACGGCCGCGCGAGCGCGCGCCGCGCCCTTCAGAGGATGATGCACTTGCTCTTCTTCTTTTGCTTTTGCGGCGCGGCGGTCTTCTGGTCCCGGATCTTGCGCAGTAGCCCTATGTACACTTCTTGCACATTATGGCTGGCGGGACGCGCGAGCAGCCAGCATGCGCGAGGGGCGACGGGAGGTCAGGCCCCGCCTTCCCTCCTGCGCGCACACTCGCCAGGGCCGCGCACGCACTTGGTCTTTGCCGACGTCTCGACGTAGGGGCAGTGCCATTGCCGTGCGCGCTCGGCCGCCTCCTCCGTCTTCACCCGCCGGCTCGACTCCAGGTCGATCTTGTTGCCCACGAGAATGAACGGAATCTGGGCGGCGCGCAGCCCGAGAGAGCGGCCTGCGGGCGCGCTCTGCGGTGAGCGCGCCGTCACCCTGGCCTGCGCTCGTGCAGGCGCGAGCGCCGTACATCCTCGCGGTCCAGCACGCGGATGATCTGGTCGCGCAGGTCCGGCGTGCTGTCGTAGGATTCCCGCTCGCACACGGAGAAGACGCACAGGAACCCCTCGCCGCTCCGGATGTAGTTGTCCCGAATCTGTGCGCCGGCCGGCCGCGCAGGACAGGCGGGCGGGTCCGTGGGGCGTGAGACGGCGTGGACAGGCGCCCCGCGGCCAGGGCCTGCGCATGGGGCAGGTGGGGCGCGGCGGCCGACGTACCAGGGCGTACTCCTCCTGCCCTGCCGTGTCCAAAATATCTATTTGGCACTCGGCACCGTCCAGGACCACCTGGCCGCGGCGTGCCAAGGGCGGCGCGCACCTTGACGTGGGTGAGCGCGCTGGGCTCGACACCGCCGAGGAGGCGCGCGCTCACGCCAGCGCACCTTTTTCCGGTAGCTGTCGGCCTTGGTGGGCTCGTAGTCCTCCACAAAGTCGTTGTACATGAAGCGCAGCGTGAGCGCCGACTTGCCGACACCGCCGGTGCCGATCATGATGACCTTGTGGAGCGGCAGCTCCTGTGCTTGCTGCAGCGCGGCGCGAGCGCGCGATCCGGTCCGACCGTCCCCGTCCGCGTTAGCATCGCCCGCGCCGCATGCGCGGGTGCCGTGTGCGGATCGCGGCGCGAGCGCGCCCACGCACCTGTTTCTTGCCCATGGTTGGCGGTACTTGGCGGCGGCCGACGCCGCAGGAGGGGGGCGCGCGCGCGCAGGATCGATGCCACCCACCGCACTGCCGGCCACTATACTGCACGCGTTTCACGGCGTTCCCTTCGCCTGCCGTCCGTTGTGCGCCGCAGCTGCCGCGCGTCCCGCCTCGGTGCGCCAAGCGGCGGCCGGTGCGTCCGCGTCCGCCGAGCACGCGTGCGTCCCAACTGCGGTGCCGTCGCCTTTTTTTTTTCCTGCTGCCGCCGCGCGTCGATGCGTCGCGATGCCCGAGCGCCCCCGTCCGTCCCCCGGTGCTGTTGCGGGTGCGGCGTGCGCGGGTGCGGGGTGCAGGGCGTCCAGGCGCGGAAGGGCGCAAGGCACGGGGCGACACGCGGGCGCCAGGTGGCCCACACACACAGCGAAAGAAGAAGAAATATCGCGCGTGACGTCACTCGGCGCTTCTGTTGAACTGGCCTGCCTGACATGGAGGCGCAGCACACATGCGCGCATGCGCCCGACGACGTGCAGCCACGCAACCCCTCGCGCAGGCGCATGCAGCGACCGACGACGTGTACGCACACGGCGCCGGGAGGCACAGCGTATGTATGTTTATGGAATGGGGATCGATGGTCGCTGTACGCATGCATGGCGCGATGGCTGCGGCCGCGCGGTAGCTTCGCCAGCGACATGCCGTGAAGTCGCTCCGAGTTCCTGCGCGCACCAGAAATAACAGTCCACGTAATCGCGGAAATCAACGTGAACTAGTTCTTGCTGTACAGCGGCGCGTATGATACATGCATGCAGCGACACCCGGGACTGTGCAAACAAGAAAAGTAAGCGGAACAATGAAGGAAATACAACGTTGCAAGAAAACGAAACTGGTACACGTGCGTTCTTCATACGATGGCGGGCCGGGGTGCCGCTGCTGCCCTCTCTCTAGCTATCATCGTCAGACGTCGTCAAAGATGTCGCGCCGCGGCTGGCCGTACGACCGGCCGCGCGCCGTCGCCGTCGGCCGGCTGCTGATCATGTCGACGGTGTCCAAGGTGAGCGACGCGAGCCGGTCGTCGAGGTCGTCCGAGTCCTCCGAGGTCAGGCGGCCGTCGCCGTCGCGGAGCAGCGTGCGGCTCTCGGTGGTGTTGCTCGCCGCGCTCCGCCCGCTCGAGCCCTTGAACAGGCCCGCAAAGAGGCCCTTGGCGCGCGACGCCAGCGACGGCGCCGCGGCCGCCTTGGGCTCGATGACCTCCATCGGCTGGAGCGCCGGGCTCGACTCGCTCGGCGACGCCGCCCTGCCGCCGCCGCCGCCGCCGCCGCCGCCGCCGCGCCGCGACGTAGTGCCCCCGCGGCGGCTGGTGTACGTGCCGGCCGCCATGTCGAACGCCGACTCGTCGTCCGGGTTGCGCTCCACGGCCGCGCGCGCTGCAAGTTGGCCAAGGTTTGACAGCACGGCGCCCCCCGGGGGGTCAATGCGGCGCCCCGGGCGCGTGTGCTGGTTGGAGCGGCGGGGTCGGCGTACCGCGGGCGATGAGCGCCTTGCCTTCGTTGGTAGCTTCGTCGGTGATGTCGCTGTAGCGGAAGACGCGGATGCCGAAGTAGGCCAGGATGCGCTCAAAGACGTTGAACAGCACCAGCAGGCAGAGGACCGACATGATGATCGGCACGTAGACGTTAAACCCCACGCCGAAAAAGGGCATCAGCTGGACGTCGCCCATTTGCTGGCGCCACGGCGGAAAGGGCAGGGCGGAGGCAGCGGCCGGGGTGGGGTAAGCGCGGCGGACTACGCGCTCGCCTGGGCCGCGCGCGACGCACCGACTGGAAGACGGTGCCCTTGATGTCGACCAGGAACAAAAAGTTGTAGCACAGCGGGAAGGTCAGACGGCACAGCATGCTGCAAGCAGCCCCGTGCGCGCGGCGAGGGCAGCGGTAGGTTAGGGAAATGGGTCCGCTCGCCATGCCTACCGAGGCGCCGGTCCGTACGCGCCCAGGAAGAGCAAGCTGTTGTTGTCGGTGTGGTGGTGGCCGACCAGGTAAAAGTAGTTGAAGATGCGGAGGCGCATGAGCGAGTTGTACGCGCAGGTGCACATGTACAGCAGGGTGACCAGCGTGACGAGCTGGCGGCGCGGGCCAGGAATGGGGGGTACGCGCAGCTGCACACGTCAGTGCATACGGCGCATGGCGTCTTTGCCGCATGCTGGCGTGCTGGCGCGCACGTACGGTGACGCCAAAGGTGCGCGTGCCGGCGGCCTTCAAGAGTAGGTAAAAGATGGACAGCTTGGGGCTCTCCACCGAGAAGGTGCACTCGGACCACAGCAGCAGGATCGACATGATGCCGGCGAGCACCGCGCCGAGCCGGTAGACCCACTTTTGGAACACGCAGTAGCGGTACCACGCTGGCCACGGCAACGACTCCCAGCGGGGGGTGCGGCCGGCCCTGCATGAGCTCATGCTTGGATGCCGCAGCGGAGCTGCGCGATGCGCGAGGCGTGAGGCCTACCGATCTTGGCCCAGAACCGCGCCTGGCGGCCGCCCTTGGCCGGCTTCCAGCTCTGCACAAACACGCTGCGACGACGAGTCGCGCCATCGAGGTTTGCTGCGTCCGCGTGAGGCGACCGCCCGGAAGGGGCATCCAGCCTGCGGTCTGCGCGTACTGGCTGGGGCTGTCGCGGTTCGTCTCAATGTCCTGCAGCAGGAACGCGCGCCGCAGCACGCTGCGCCATTGCCTGCGATACGGAAAGCCGAGGCGTGCCTCTGCTGCCCGGTTAGAGCACGCTGTGTCGGCTTTCCTGGCGAGGCGCGTAGACGCACGTCCGGCAGCGGTCGCGGATGTGCAGGTAGTCCATCAGGCGCGCGTGCAGCTTGCGCAGCTGCTTGTCGCTGACCTCGTCCACCTCCTCCGGCGCCTCAGCGCCCGCGTCGGCGTACTCGGCCGGCGCCTGCGCGCGAACCCTCACGGCTAGCACCACGCGAGCGGGCGTCGGCTCGGCCCCGGCGACGACCCGCACAAAACCGCTGCGGCGCACCTTGGAGATGATGACGTCCAGCCACTTGCGGTGGTGGCTGCGCGCCTGCACCTTGCGGTCGGACCAGTTGATCTCCTGTGAGCACGCAGCGTGCTCGCGGGCGCTTCGGGCACCGGGAGGGGGTCAGCTCTGGCCTCGCCAGCGTGCGGGCGGCCGTGGCGCCGCGGCGGGGCCGTACGCGGTACACGTCGCGCAGGTTTTCCTCGGCCTCCTCGTAGTCCTCGCGGTAGGCCGGCACCTTGAACTGGACGTAGCGCGACTGGAAGCCGTGGTCGCTCTTGTACCAGAGCCGCCGCGGGATGTCGACGATGCCGTAGCTCATGAAGGCGACGACCAGCATCAGACCGTAGATGTTGGCCAGCAGCATCGCAAAGTTGAGCAGCGCATCGCTGGTGCGCACCCGGCCAAGAGGGAGGGCGGGTGGCACGGCAGCGAAAGGTCAGCACGGGGGACCGGCGCGTGCTGCGCATGCCCAGAGGGGAACGCACAAGTCCATCTGGTAGGCGACGCCGATGTAGATGAGGCCGATGGCGCCGAGCGCGCCGAGGATCGAGTACAGAATGACGTTCTCCTTGACCGAGTCCCAGAGCCGCCCGCGCACGGTGAACGCGCCGGAGAGCGTGTACGACTGCAGGAACGGCGCCAGCAGCCTGGCCGCCACGGGGCGCACGCGAGGGAAGCACGGGTGTGCGCCGTGGTGTGTCAGGGAGCAGCGGTGGGCCGGCGGCGGGGCAGCGCGGGCCCGGGCGCCGCACCAGGTGAGGATGAACGACGTCCAATAGTTGATGTTCCAGGTGTAGCCGAGGAACTCTTCGCTGACGTAGGCGATGGGCTCCTCGCAGGTCTGGTTCGCAGCCACGCAGTGCCGGTATTGCGTCTGCCGTGCACCCGACGCCCGCGGGGAAGCGATAGAAGGTGAGCGGGCGCCGCACGGCGGGCGGCGGCCGGCGCGAGCGTACGCCGAGGATGTCCAGCGGCACGAGGAAGACGATGGAGAACGGGAGGTACCAGCCCAGGAAGGCGATCACAAAGACCGCCGGCGTGATCTTGCGGCGGTCGCCGTAGTAGAACAGGGCGCACACAGTCACCGCCGCCAGGAGCAGCAGCATGACCAGCGCCGGCGCGAGCATGGTGGCGACCGCTGATGCCGGCGGCCGCCGCCGGGCCGCCGCTGTGGTGTCCCCGAGCTACCTTTGTTGCGCACCCGCCGCTGGGTTCGCCCTGTGCACAGGGCGCGCGGCGCCTGTCCTGCCGGACTCGTGCGTGCGCCGTGGGCCTCGTTCACGTCGCCGCGGCGTCCGTCGGTCGGCCGCCCTGGACGGTCGTCCTCGTCGACCGCAGGCCGCGCTGTTCGTCGCGCCCCTCGTTGTGTCAGGCTGCCCCAACCCCGCGTTCGCTCGATCCGCCCGCCACGTCCTTTGACGGCGTCGCCCTCGTCCGGCGCCCTCGTCCGGCGCCCTCGTCCGGCGGCGTCCGCGGGCGTCCTCACAAAGCCGTTCGCTGGCTGACGTCATCATTGGATGACGTCACCAAGGTGTCACGGCGGCTGAGCCGGTGCCGGGACCTCGGGAGCGTGGCGGCGGCGGCGGTGCAACGGTTGGGCAGACTCTTATCACGCACGTGGAAACTATACAAGGGGCGCCCCACAGCAAGCAAGCAAAAGGGAACACGGAGAGGGCGCTACAATTGCAGCCGACGGCTCCCCCGGCCCCATCGCTCACATGCGGTCCTCGACCCACTCGTTCTCCTTGCGCACAATCTCCTCCTCCTCGGGCGTGAAGTCGTTCTTGATGTTGAACGTCTTGCGGATCTCCTCGGGCGTCTTGCCCTTGATCATGTTCGCGACCGTCTTGCACGTGAGGTCCAGGAGGCCCTTGATGTCGAGGTAGTTGGCGGCCAGGATCAGCTCAAAGAGGGTGCCCTGGTCGACCTTGCAAAAGTCCGCGTCCCACTCGAGGATGTCGTCCGTCCGCCGCTCGCGGTTCTCGTCCTCCGCGGGCGGCGCCGGGTCCCGCCTGGGGTCGGCCCGCACCCAGCACGCGATAGCAGGTGCGACACGGACGGAGACATGAGTGCCGGCCCGGGGCGGGGCGGCGGCGGCGGCAGCGTCTTGGCGGTGTCCGTACCGGTGGTGGGTGCACCACTCGATGACCTTGGTCAGAATGGGCCCGGACACGTTCGGCAGCGGGATCGGCTTGTCCGTCTCGCCAATGTCTGCGCGGCCACCAAAGTATATCACGGCCGCGCGGCCCCGACGCCGCGGTAAGTATAGCCTGTGCTGGCGCGCCGGCCGCCTGCGAGCGCGCGGGCGCACCTTCGAGAATGTTCTTGATCAGCGCCGACTGCAGGGCCACGTCGCGCTCGACGCGAAACTCCTGGTCGTCGGCGCTCTTGAGCAGCACGTGGGTGGCCATGGCAGCGGCGGGCCGGCGGCGCGGCACGGCGCGGCCTGGGAACAGGCGGAGCCGCGCAGCAACAGTCAGCCGGCACACATTGCATGTCAGCCCTGCGCCTCGTCGTATCCCGCTCAGCCTCAGCCCCCCAGGCCGCCCTCCCGCGCGTCACGGACGCCGCCGCGTGCGTTGACGTGGTCCAGGCGCGTGTTCTGCCCGGTTTCTTTGCCACCCACCGCACGACGCCACCCCCCCGCACACACACTTACGTACCCGGTCGACGGCGGCGGCGGCGGCGTTCAGGCGGCGAGCACGAAAGGAAGCAGCAGCGCAGGCCGCGGTGTCGTTGGCGGGCGAGTGGCGCGTCGGCGTCGCGGGCGGCAGTTGGCGCGAAAATAAATCGGTCGATGAAGGTATACAATTAGGGTTTGGGGTAGGAATCGACCCTAGGGTTTGGGGTAGGAAGCGACACTAGGGT
>Ga0180216_1003247_pt1 | contig 13011 bp, 15 predicted proteins | sample eDN3rd37CBELigMG_FD_128879 | JGI IMG/M metagenome (GOLD analysis project Ga0180216, IMG submission 128879) | Enriched Miracle-Growth compost microbial communities from Emeryville, California, USA - eDNA 3rd pass 37_C BE-Lig MG (version 2)... ... | reverse complement strand
AGTGGGACCTCAGGTCTATGAAAATCGTGAAGGTGGGAAGACCCCTTCTGACTCGCTTATGACATCATCTGACTCATCGCCAGCCAATCAGCGATCAGCATTTGGGGGGTTGATTCCGTAGCATACAACCACGCCTGGCGCGTTCTGGTGGCCGTGCTCTTTGCATGCATGCGCCTGCCGAGGGTCCAGCTGCCCCTCTGCATGCTTGCCGTTCCGGTGGTCTGTACCGCTGCAGTGCGAACGCTCATACATTTTTGATGTTACCGGGCGCTCAGCGATACCGCTCTAGCTGGTGCACTGCTCCAAACAGGCTCTGCGAAGACGTGGCACTTGTCATGTGCACTCCACGGCGTTTCGCTCCGTTCTCACGCGCCGCCGCCGCCATCATCTGAATGGAAATGGTACGAATTAAGGCGATACCAGGTAGAAGGCGATTCTGAGGCGGAGGCAATGGCCCCTCAATAGACGCGCGCCCCTCAATTGGGTGGAGTCGGCAAAATGTTTACACCACTACTGTAACCATAGGGGCCTAGAGCGTTCCCAACTTTAGCAAACGCACCAGCGAGCTAGGCTTCGTGCTTTAGCAAAATTGGCTCGCCGCTTCAGTAGGACAGTTAGCTCGTTCACGCGCGCCGCTTGGCGCAGTCGTCCAGAGACTAACCGGCATTATATGCTGCAACCTGTACAAGATGAGTGAACTGCTATACACTAAACAGCGACAAAGATTCCCCAATGCTTCCATGACTGCGTCCCAACTTAGCCGCCGCTCTTGACCAGGCGCCAATAACCCATAAGCAGAGCGCCCATCGACGCGACGGAGCCTGAGTTGACCCACGCCAGGACACGCCCAGTCTCGCGCTCAGTTCCGGCGGCCGCCGCGCGGCACCGGGCCCAACGGGCGCGCCGACGTACCGACGATGTACTTGATGATGTCGAACTTGAGCGTCTCCAGCTGCGTGCGCACGTTCGAGATCTCGGTGTCGATGCGGTTCTCCGTGTCCTTTATCTTGGACTCTTGCACGTTGGTCTCGTCGCGGATGCGGCCCTTCTCCAGGTTCATCTCCAGCTTGAGGTTGCCGGTCATCCGGCTGATCTCCTCGCGCATCTGCGCGCGGACCTTGTCCAGCTCCGCCTCCAGGCGCTCGTTCTCGCCCTTCAGGATGGCAAAGTCGTTCTTCTCCAGCATGTGCAGCTCGCTCTTCAGCTCCGCAAAGTCGGCCTTGTACATGTACACGGTCTGGACACGGGGCGCGACCACGCGGTTGTGTGTGGTCGGTCAGCCGCGCCGCCCCGGCTGCTCGGCGTTCGCGTGCGCGCCCCGTGCGCACCTTTTCCTGCTCGGCGCGCGTCACCACCTGCTGGCTGAACGTGGCCAAGCTGTGCCGTCCAAGCGCGCCAGCCGGGTATGCGATGGCGCTGTCAGCGTGGCCCCTCCCGTTCGGCCAGCGCCCCAGGCAGCCGACCTTTCCCGGATGATCTCGGTCAGGACGGCCATGATGCCCTCGGCCTGCTTGCGGTCGAGGCCGTGCTCCTCGAGCCGCTGCACGACGCGGTACTTGTCAAAAGTCGGCAGCGGCGCCGTCGACGTCGACGTTGTGGACCGCGGCGGCAGCAGGAGCAGCGGTGCCGGCGGGGTTCGCACCGCGGCGGGCGCCGCCGCCGCTGCGACCAGAGCGCTCGGCGGCGGCCGGGCGGCCAGCCGCGTGCCCGTGCGCCCCACCAACAGCGCCATGGCTCAGCCCACCGGCCCAGCGTCGGCCCCGCAATGCGTGGAGGCTGGCCGCGACCGTGCGTGCAGCGTGGTTACGCCGTGTCCTCCGTGCCGTCCTCGTCTTTGTCGTCCGTCGTCGCTTGGCGTCTGCGCGTCCTCGCGTCGTCGTCCCGCGTCCTGCGGTGCCGTTACCAACCTCTTGTTGTTCTTGTGGGGCATTTGCTGGCGGGGCATTTGCTAGCGGGGCACCAGTGCTGTGGACTTTGGCTCAGCGCGCCGCTGTCCCCATCCGGCATTCCCTGGAATGGCTGCGGGCTTCTGCCTAGGCGCGCCTAGTCCACTGACCGACCCGACCGCCGCCGCCGTTGTGGTACGACGTTGGCGGCGTCTCGGGCGGATGCGGCGCCTGCTTTTGACGCCTCTGAACGCCGCCGGCCGTGATCTCGCGCTGTCTGGCTGCTAAAACGCGCGGCAGAGGTTCGCGGGAGACCCTGGTGTGCAGCGGGCGCTGTGAAGAGGCGGCCACCGACGACGGCAGCGCGGCGCCCACCGACGGACGCCTGCTTCACCATCTGCCGCCGTCGCGGGACCTCTGCGGTCACGCTACCGTTTCAGAGTTGGTGCTGAAACCTGTGAGCGGGCGACCCGCCCCCCCGGGCCGAGCTCCTTCGCTCTTCGTCGCCGCGCCCGACACTGCCGACCCGCTCGACGCGGTAGGCAAGACGCCACCGGTGCGTCTTCGAAACCCCGGCAAGATCTCACCGCTTTCGGATCCGCGCGGTGCAGTGACGGGGCGGTGCACAGGAACGCCGCCGGCCGTGAGCGGCCGCTGCTGCGGAGCGCACGCGCCATGCCGCGGTACAAGAAGGTCTGGGGCTACAAGCGCCAGGTCTACGTCGACCTGACGCCGAAGAAATGGGTGGACCACGACGTCAAAGTGCTCCACGACGCCATGTCGGGTCTCGGCACCGACGAGGCTGAGCTGATCCGCACGCTCGCCAACCGGACGAGCGCGCAGATCGCCGAGATCAGCAAGGCGTTCTCGGAAAAGTACGGCGCCAAGGGCGACCTCATCAAGTGGATCAAAGGTGTGCACCGCCGCCACACCCTGGCGCGTCCGACGGACGGCCCGCTCACGGTTGGGGCCCCCATCCTGGCCGCGCCCACGGTACAGACGACACGTCGTTTGACGTGGAGCGCGTTCTCGTGGCGATGGCCCGGGACGAGGCCGACGCCGACGCCGTGGCCCTGCACAAGGCCATGAAGGGCCTCGGCACGGACGACGCGGCGCTCATGGACATCCTCGTGGACCGGTCGCCGGCCGAGGTGCAGCGCATCTCCGAGTCCTTCCGGAACAAGTTTGGCAGCAAGGGCGACCTCGCCGCGTGGATCGCCGACGACACCTCGGGCAACTACAAGGACGTGCTGCTCGCGCTCGGTACGCCGCCGAGCTGCCGCCCGCCGTCCGTAGGCACCGGCGACGCTCACCCAGCGAGGTTCGCGTGCCTGGGCCTGCCGCGGGGGCCGTGCAGCGGACCGCGCGACGCTGTACGCCAACATGCTGGACGACGCACTCAAGTCATCGCGGGAGGGCGACGCGCTGCGCCTCCTGCTCAACCTGCGGAACCACGAGCTCTTCCGGGTACGCGGGCACAAAGGCTGTCGGCGAGCGCGACTCCAGTTTTTTACGCTAAGCAACGCAATTGCCGGCGCGTGCCGCGTTTCTGTACGCAGGCGATTCTGCGCGACCGGAACGACCCGCTCAATATTGCGTACGACCTGGAGAAGGAGCTGGACGACGAGTTTGCGACACCGGCCCTGGACGAGGTCAAGGCAGCGTTTGAGGGTCTCCACGGGCAGTCGCTGGAAGACGCGGTGCGCGGGGCCACCTCCGGCCGGTCCCAGGAGGTGCTCCTGCTGCTGCTGGAGGACCCCGCCACCCGCGACGCCAAGGAGCTGCGCGAGGCGATTCTGTCCAAGCTGGAGTACAAGGTCATCGAGCTCCTCGTCCTGCGGTCGCCGCGGGAGCGCGCCGGTACGCCGCGCCGGACGTAGGGCGACGCTGGGCGGCGGGGTCCTCACCTTGCGTGGCCATGGTTGCGCGCGCACCGAATCCAACCAGCCATTGCCGAGGCGTACAGCAAGATGTACTCGGTCACGCTGGCAAAGGACATTGAGGCGGTGGCGTCGTTCAACTTTAAGAAGACGCTGCTGCGCCTTGGTACGCCGAGCGTGCACGAGTGCCTAGTGCACGCTGGCTGCTGCTAACGTGGCGATGCTCTTTCCACTGGTCCATCGCCCCCCGCCCCCGCACCAGTGCGGCCCAAGGGCGTCAACTTGGCGCACGCGCTCAAAAAGGCCATGAGCGGCGGCCTGACGCGCGACGACGACCGGCTCATCAGCCTGCTCACGCACCGATCCAAAAAGGAGATCCGGTGCGCGGGCGGATCCCAACCCCAAGGCGGTGCGGGGCTGGGCGCGAGCTCACTGTCGCAGTGCCGCTCCACCGCCCTGGGCGTGCCATGCTCCAGGGAGGCGGCGGAGGCGTACAAGGAGCTGTTCAACGTGCCGCTGATCCAGGACCTGCGGCAGTCCACCTCCGGCTGGTACCGCAAGACGCTGCTCTACATCGTCCGCGAAGCGTTCGAGCTGCGCGTGCACATCCGGAAGCGCCACCTGCACCTTGTCCGCGACGTCGACGTGTGATCCTGCACCATAGAGATGACCCGCTGCGTGTGCCGCGCTCCCCTGTACAAAGTTGTGTTTTCTTTTGTTGCCTTTGCGACTTGTACTCGTACACTGAAATAGCCGTCAGCACGCCGCCAGCTGCTACTTGGCGCTGCCCTCCAGCGCCGCCACCTGGGCCGCCAGAAAATCCGTGTAGACGGGTTTTGACTTGGCATCGGCCGGCACAAAGTGCCTGGGGCGCGCGCCGGAGGTGGAACGCGCCGGATCCGTGTTAGTGAGAGCGCTCTACCAACCGTCGACCGCGCCCCCCCCATCCCCCGCGACGTGCCCGCCCGAGTGCACGTAGATGGTGGGGTTGGCGAACGTGTCCGCAAGGCCTTGGCTCCGCGCTGAGCCGCCCCAAGCGATGCGGGTCGCCACGGTGGACGCCGTCAGCCCGCATGCCTCCAGCGCGCGTGCGGTGAAGCATCCACGCACACGGCACGACGTGCGTGTCGCCGTCGCCGTAAATGTGCAGCGTCGGCACCGCCAGCGGCTCCGCACTGTAGCACGCCTGGTACTTGGGATCCAGCGACGTGAAGCCTGCGTCCGGGCGCGCGGCGCGCGTGGATGGCGTCCAGCCAGCTAGCGGTGAGCGCGGGCCGTCGACAGCGGGCCAGGCGGCGCCGAGGCGCGGACCTGCGACCATGATCGCGAAGCGGACCGCGCCGAGCCACGGCAGGTCGCCGCGGGCGCGCATGTGCAGCAGCAGGCCGACGAGCGCGGCGCCCTGACTGAAGCCCAGCAGGCCGTCGAACGGGCCCTGCGGCGGCGCCGTCCGGCCCGGGCCGTCTCGGGTGCTGGGGGTTAGTAGCACGCGGCCGGCGCCCGGCTTCCGTCGCGCGGCCGCCGCGGACCTGCCGCTCGACGACGTCCTTGAGGAAGCTGAGCGTCACGTCCAGGTCGCGGTACTCGGTGCGGTCCCGGTTGGGCCGCCACCACGACTTGGTCTCGGCTGTGCCGTCTCGTCGCGGGCGCACGCGGCCGAGGCGCGGTCAGCGGCGTGGCGCGGCCCAGAACCTCTGGGCGCGGCCTAGCCGGCGCACCGTCCTCGCCGACATTGTCAAAGCCCGCGATCTCCGCGGGGTTCACGTCGATCGGCGCCGTCACATACTCTGCGGCCGCGCCGCCGCCGGCCCCCCGGCAGAGGCCCACCGACCCTTAGGCCGCCGTCTGGCGTGCAAACGCCGCCCAGGCGCCTCGCCGCGTACCCAAATCGGCGTACGGCTTGAGCAGGCGCCGGAGGCTGCCGGTGCGCGACCGGAAGACGTCGGCGCTTTGCTAGCAGCACGCGCGGCGCGGTGGCACGCGGCGGACGCAGGCAGCGGGGCGGCCGTGAGTAGGGCGGGCACTGGGTGGGCGCGCGCCGGCGGCGGCGGCCACGTACCAGGAAGCCGTGGAGGCACAGGACGCGCGCCTTGCGCTGCGCCATCGCGGCGGCCGCGGCCGATGACGCCGAGTCGCCGAATGCGCACGCGGGCCGCCCGCCGCATGCGCGCCCGTATCGACCGTGTGCCGCCCGTATGGACCGTGTGCCGCCCGTATCGACCGTGTGCCGCCCGTATCGACCGTGTGCTGCATGGATGGACGTTGGACATGCACACGCGGCGCCACGGGTCACCTCGCGGGTCGTGCCGTCGTCCGCGCCGTTCCGGGCATGCTGCCACCGCCGCAGGCGCTCCTACAGCCCTCTCGCACGTGGATGTGGAGCGCTTCCTCTGCTGTACAAGAGACGCATGCATGCGCCGCGCATGGAACGCGGCTGAATAACTCACTCGCTTAATGTACACGCACGCTACATACGTCACCGCGGGCTACCGCTCGGGCACCTGCAGCGGCACCTCGCTCGAGGGCAGGCCGCACGTCGTGGCGCGGGCCTCGTCCGGCAGCTGCACGCGCTTGCGGATCAGCAGGAAGGCGTCCTCGGCGCCCTCCCGCCAGCTCGGCCAGCCGAGCAGCACGTCCAGCAGCAGCGCGTTGGGCGGGACCAGCTGCGGCGGCCGCTTCGGCTCCGACGCCCACAGCAGCCACGCGTGCGGGTTGAACTTGCCGTGCCGCCCGCCGATCGTCGTCATGTTGAGCACCGCCATGACGACGTCGTGCTCCGTCGTCTGCGGCTGCGCGCTCAGCATCACGATCTTGCGGTCCGGCAGCTGCACGGCCAGCCGGTACGACAGCCGCCGCAGCAGCCGGCTCTCCATCCGCTCGCGGGCCGTGAACAGGGTAAACGTCGGCGTCGCGGGCTTGGCGATCCGCGGAATGCAGTACAGCTGCTCGGCCGACGAGACGCGCCGACGGCACAGCGCGGGCGGTGCAGCGCGCGCGACGTTAGCCTCGACGGAGCTGGGCGCCTCCGAGCGCGCATGCGGGCCGGGAACGGGCGGGCGGGCGGCGTGGCGTACCCGCATCTGTGCGCGGATGTCGACGTCCCAGCCCATCACCACGGCCAGCGGCAGCTCGTCGGGCGCGAGCTCGCGCCGCGCACACGTGCTGCACTCGACCTCGTACAGCGTGAACGCCACCAGCTTGTCCCGCGGCGTGCCCGGGAAGAGCTTGTTCTGTGCGAGGGGGTGCATGTTCCGGACGCAGATACTGCACGGTCTAGCCCGCGCGCGCCCAGCAGCGCGACGAACGCCGGTGGGCGCGTACCAGGCAGCGCGTCAGCAGCTCCACGGCGGTCTCGTGCGCGGCGACGGCCACCGCCGAGTACGTGTGGTCCAGGCGAAAGATTCGCAGCGGCCGGCGCATGATGTTCACCATGCCTGGTCGCCGTGCCCGGAACGGCATGCCTCAACCGCGCTGGTCAGCGTATGCCCGCGTCGGCGCCCACCGGGCCGCCGCACCCGCGCGCCGGCCGTACCCGGATGGTACACAAACAGCGGGCCGCCGGCGTCCGCGTCCGGCAGCGTGGGCGTCAGCGGCGACGCGCCCTCGGAGAGGATGCGGCCGTGCAGCCGCTTGCCGTCCTCCCGCAGCGACCCGAGCGGCCTCGGGGCCGCTGCGAGGTCCGGCAGCGACGCGGTCTCCAGCACGTCCTGCCCGGCCTCGGGCCGCGTGAGCGAGTCGCGGCTCGCGCCGGCGTCGCCAACGACGCCGGGCCCGTAGCCGGCGCCGTACGTGGGCCCGCGGATTTGGATCCGTTTTCTTGTGGTCCGGTACCCCAGGGTGCCGCCGTCGGCAGGCAGGTGGTTCAGCGACGCCAGCGTGCCGTTCAGCCCGCCGCCGCTCGCGCCGGCCTTGCTCTCGTCGATCCACGGCAGCATCGGCAGCGCGTCCCACCACGCCGCGGGCGGCACGGTCAGCACCACCGCGTGCGGATCGGCTCTTGCGGCGGCCGCGTCCCCGGCCGGCGCCGTGGGGCCCGCGGTGCCCAGCATGGGCGACGCCTGTGGATCGGCCATGGTGGGCCCCTGCTCGGCGCCGCCGGCTCCCGTCGTCGCGCCCCCGCGGCACGCGGCCGTCATCATCCGCCGGCCACCGCGGGGCCGGCCGAACCGCCGCCCTGGCTCGCCGTTCAGCCACCCGTGCTCACGGGCACGTCCCTCAGTTGTCCTTGGTGCTGCCCGCCGCCGCCGCCGCCGCCGCTGCGTTCGTCCGTCGTCGCCGCCGCCGCCGCCGCCGCCGCCGCGTTCGTCCGTCGCCTGGCGTTGAGTAGGATCGGCGTCCGCCGCGAGCGCAGCGCGTGCGCGTCGGCGCCGCTGTCCACCGCGCTCCAGCGGCGCGTCTACGCAGACGGAGACGGTCGTGCCCGTCCACGCAGGCACAGGCGTCCACGCAGCTCGTCGTCCTGTGCGGCTTGCCGGCCTTCTGCATCGCCCTCCTCCACCACGCTTCCCTCGCGTAAACAAACGCGCGCGAATTCGAACCTGGAAATAAAAAAGTTGGAAAAAGTTAATTCTCAACTATGAAAACCCGTGGAAAACCGATTTCGCGACTATGAAAACTCGTGAAAAACCGATTTCGCGACTATGGCCAAGTTAGGTGATTTCTATATCAAAAGTCATTAAATGATATGAAAATTGATGACTAAAACTGCACCAGGCAGACGCCCCCCTGTTAGTCATGGTGTGCTCGTTGGGCGCGTAGGAAAGACAAGCACGGCCCTGTTTTTAGGGCTAGCAGGGCGCTGCTTGGATGGATTGCAGACGCGTGCAGACGCGCCCGGTCTCTGTGCTTCCATCCGGATTGGTACCGTTGGAGAAAGAACAGTAAGAAGAAGAGTTCGTTTTGCTTGGAGTTTGTTCTGGACTATAAACGTCGTCGATTGAGACTATAAACAATTCGCACTTTCGCCATCGCGAATTCGCAATTCGACCGCACACCACGTGCCCGCAGCGGCGTCGTCCGCGCCCGCCGCGCCCGCACCCCTACCGGCCACTGCAGCCCGCGGCAGGGTCGGCCGGTGCTGCTGGCGGCTGCCTAAGGCGTCCCGCAGCATCGCCAGCGCAGCGGGCGGGGCGACCGCGGCCGCCGCGACGGCCATCATGGCGCCGCCGGCAGGCGCCGCCGAGGAGCGGCTCAAGTACTGGGCCATCGCCACGCTGCCCATCCTCACCCTCTACGTCCTGCAGACCTGTACGCCTGCCCGCCTGCCCACCACGGTGGCGAGGCCCGCCGCGCATCGGACTAACGCGGGCCGGGCTCGCGCGGGCGCACCGTCGCGCTGGGGCGCCGCAGCGGGCGTCCTCAACCTGACGCTGGACGGCCTCCACTATGTCGCCCTGCAGCTCTTCCTCATCGCCGCCTTCCAGGTGCAGCTCGGCCTGGTGACGCCCCCCAAGGGCGGCGCCGCCGCGCCCGCCGCGCCCGCTGCCTTGCCGGCCCCGGCGGCCGCCGTGGCGGCGGAGGCGACAAACCTGGAGCACCTGGAGGACGACGCTGGCGCGGCGGACGAGACCGCTGTCGCGTCGCGGCACCCGGCCATGCCGCTGGGCAAGCTGCCGGACGACCCGCGCTTCACCAACGTGGTGCGCGACATGATCGACGCCTTCCTCGCCACCCTCAAGAGCGCCGACGACCGTACGCCTGTTGCGGCACGTCGCCGTGTGCGCAGGCAACAAACGCCTGGACCTGACCGGCTTTGATCGGCCCCTCCTGGACGCTCCGCTCGCGGGGCCGCGCAGCGACCCTGTGGGACAAGAAGATCGACACGCCGACGCTGCAGGTGTTCATGAAGCGCTCGGCCATCCCGACCTTCAAGCTCTTCTCGGTCATGGACAACACGCCGCTGACGTGCTTCGACTTTTGCAGCGACGCCGTCCGGCGCAAGGAGTGGGACGACATGACGGACGACGCGCGCGTCGTCGAGACCATCGACCGGGACACGCGGATCGTCTACGTGCGCACCAAGCCCATCTGGCCCACCGCCGGTACGGCGCACGGGCGAGCAGCACGCGCCGCCGGGAGCGCGCGACGCCAATGCACCGGGGGCGCCCGATGGGGACTAGCGGTGCCGGGCCGCAGCGCGCGACATGCTCCTGCTGAGCCACAAGACGGTGCTGCCGGACGGCAAACTGCTCAACGTGACGCGCTCGGTGACCCACCCGGACTGCCCGGAGCGGACGGACGGCGTCATCCGCATGGAGGTCGGCATCGCTGGCATGCTCTGCTACCCGTCCAAGCTCCGGCCGGGCATGTGCGACATGCTCCAGATCGGCGGCGGCGACCCCAAGGGCAGCATCCCCAAGTCGCTCATCAACTTTGGTGCGTCGGTGCCCCCGGCCCCCCGGGCGCGCGCGCGCGCGCGCGCTAGGCATTGTCGGCGCTTACGCGGGCTGCTTGCAGGGCTTCGCCGACGCCGGCCCGCCCAGTGAGCACCAAGGCGGTGCCGCTGACGACGCAGCGCGTCAACGAGGAGCTGCGCAAGCTCGCGCCGCTGGATGCGCCGACCGCTGCACGGCCGCGGGCGGCCCGGCGGGCGACGGGCGCGGCCGCCGGCGGCGCCGCGGCCAGCGCGGACGTCGCCGCCGCGCTCCAGCAGGTGGTCACCAAGCTAGAGTCGCTGGAGCAGCGGCTGCTTACGAACGGCGCCGCGGGGGGCCAGCCGAGCGGCGTGCTGGGCCAGGTGCGCGCCGTCCTCGAGTGGTCGTCGCCGTTCGTGATCGCCACCTTCTACGTGGCGGGCATCTACGTGCTCGTGCGCGCGCGGTCCTCCGCCGCCCAGTAGGCGCGCTCCGGGCTCGCCGCCGCCGTCGCGAACGTTGGTGCCCTGTATAGAGAAGCGTGAATACAGCGTGCGTGTGGTATGGTACACGTGCGTGCGCCCAGCGCGGTGCGGCCCGTCCTGCGTGCCCGTCCAGCGGGGGCGGGCGCCGGGTGCGCCGCTGGCAGCGCTACGGCGCGCCCAGCAGGTCCAGCGTGTAGAGCGTCACGCGGCCAAAGAGGTCCGTGCTGTCGCGGAAGACCAGGCGCAGCGCCCGCACGGGCCCGGCCGCCGGCGGCAGGTCGAAGCTGTGCACCCGCCCAAACGCACCGCGGCGGGGAACGCGCGAGGCATGGAGCGCGCGTCAGGGAGGGAGGGAGGGAGGGCGGCGTGCACGCAGGCCAGGCGCGAGCGCCGATCGCGTGCGGGCACCTCTGCACGGCGTTGGCGTCGGCGGGCGCGACGGTCGTGAGGAGCGTCAGCGGCGCGTCGGCGGCGGCCGCCGCGTCGCCCGCGGCCACGAAGACGTCGCAGGGCGTGCCGACAAAGCCGCCCTGGAAGCAGAGCACCAGCCGCGCGACCTGCTGCACGGGCGTCTCAAAGGCGACGTGCACCCACTGCGGCCGGCCCTGCCGCGAGGGCGATCGCCCCCGCTCCTCCAAGGCAGGAAGGCGCCGCGTCAGCCGGCTTGGAGAGGCGGCCGCGGCCGCGGCCCTGGTTCGCGTACGGCGTCGGAGGTCCAGCAGGTCTCGGCGCTGCCGTCGACGAGGTGCTGCTTGCCGTACTGCCGGCTGTCGCGGTCGCGGACCGAGCTGACCCTGCGAGCGCGTCCGTGCCGCCCACCGACGCCCGGCGCGGCCTGGAGGGTCAGCGCCCGCGACGGCGGCGGTGGCGGCGGCGGCGGTGGTGGCGGTGGCCGACGCACCGCAGCGCCGGCCTGAGCGGCAGCAGGGACGTGGGTGCCGCCGCCGCCGCCATGGCCGTCGTCGACGAGAGACAAAGCGTGTGTGCTCGTCCGACGGCTATGAGCGGCTGGGCGAGCGGGCGCGCTGACTACGCCGTTCTACGTGTCTTGTGTGCTATGCCGGGCAACTGTACACGGTCCTCGTCCATGGCGCACGCCTTACACCTCCAGCGACTCCGCCGGCGGGTGCCACTGGAAGCGGCCCAGGTAGAGGTCCTGCACGCGCCGCATCGCCCCGCCGCCGCCGCCGCCGCCACCTGCAGGGATCCAGTCGCCCTGAGCCCTCCCCCGGCCGCGGCAGCCATGGTGCAGGCAGGCGCGGCGGCGTACCTCGACGGGCAGCGCGTCGAGCCGCGCGACCTCGCGCCGGACGTACTGCGTGAGCAGCGCGACGGCGTGCGGCGCGCCCTGCATGTCCGTCATGTTCCTGCCCGCCGCCAGCGCCCGACCCGAGGCCGCCGCGCATGAGCCGGCACGGACCCACCAGGGTCCCCCCGCACGCGCCGCCGCCGGGCCGCACCGCCACAGGGCCGCGTAGAGCGTGGCGTCGTCGCCCACGATGCCTTCGTCGTACGCCAGCGACATGCCGTACATCTGCGCCACCAGCACCTTGAGCGACGCGTCGATGCGCGCCACCTGCAACGTCGCCGGCGCCGGCGCCGGCGCCCCGCCCCCCCCTGGCGCCCGCCGTGAGTTGCCGCCGCCTGCGCGGTCCAGGCTTCACCGGCAGGGCGCCGTACCCCGAGCGCGCCCATGCGCAGCTCAATGTCCGAGATGAACGCGTCCACCAGCGCGCTCGCGGCCGCCTGGCCGTCCTGCCCGTCGCGGCGGAGGCGCGCGATGATCATCCACAAATGCAGCTGCGTGACGGAGAACCACGTCTGGAAGGTATTGGGCAGCTGGCACGTCTTGACGTAGAAGGCGCCGGACTGCTGCGCCGCGCGCGCGCAGGGCCCGTACATGCTCTGCGCGCGCCGCACCGCCGTCGCCGACCGCGTCTCCAGGCCGAGCGACACCGCCGTCGCCTTGGCCAGCGCGTACTTCCAGCCCGTGAGCTTGGGCGGCTGCGGCTGCGGCTGCGGCTGCGGCTGCGGATGTCCGCTTGGCAGTTCTGGCTGCGCCGCGGCTGGCGGCGCGGCTGGCGGCGCCGTCGCGTACGTCCGCGCGGCGGTCGCCGGGGCGCGCTGCAGCAGCCGCAGCGTGCCGCGGCCAGCGGCGCCGCCGCGGGCCCACAGCGCCATGATTCCGCGTGCCGCGTGCTCGCGCCGTCTCCTGGGGCTGCCGCTGCCGCTGCTGCACACCGCCGCCGCCGTCGCCGCCGCCGCCGCCGTGGAAGAGCGGCCGCCGTGGAAAGAGCGGCCGCCGCGTCGACGTCCGCGGCCACTCGTCTGCTATGACGTCATGGGCGGCGTGGGCCGCGTCGGCGGCGGGCACCCACTGCCCACCCTGCCCCCGGCCGGCGCATGT
>Ga0180216_1003246_pt1 | contig 13012 bp, 7 predicted proteins | sample eDN3rd37CBELigMG_FD_128879 | JGI IMG/M metagenome (GOLD analysis project Ga0180216, IMG submission 128879) | Enriched Miracle-Growth compost microbial communities from Emeryville, California, USA - eDNA 3rd pass 37_C BE-Lig MG (version 2)... ... | reverse complement strand
TCGGCCACGAAGGCGCCGGCATCGTGCGCGCCATCGGCAAGGGCGTCACCAAGTTCAGGCCCGGCGATCACGTGGTGATGTCGTACCCGTTTTGCGGCACGTGCCCGAACTGCATCAGCGAACGCCAGAGCTACTGCCTTACGGTGCAGGAACTGAAGATGGGCGGCTCGCGCGCCGACGGCTCGACGCTGCACAGCCTCGACGGCGCGCCCATCTACGGCTCGTTCTTTCAGCAGTCATCTTTCGGCAACTTCACCATCGCCAACGAGCGTTTCGCGGTGAAGGTGCGCGATGACGCGCCGCTCGAGATCCTCGGGCCGCTCGCTTGCGGCGGCCAGACCGGTGCCGGGGCGGTGCTCAATGTGTGCCAGCCGAAGCCGGGCGACAGCCTTGCCGTGTTCGGCGTCGGCGGCGTGGGTCTGTCGGCGCTGATGGCGGCCAAGATCGCCGGCTGCGATCCGATCATCGCCGTCGACGTGCGGCCGAACCGCTTGGCACTGGCACGCGAGCTCGGCGCTACGCACGTGATCGATCACTCCGGCCGCGACAATGTCGTCGACGACATCCGCAAGATCACCGGCGGCGGCGTGCGCTTTTCGATCGACACATCGGCGGTCGGCGCGGTGACGCGCGAAGCGATCGAATGCCTGATGTATGCGGGCGCCTGCATCGTGCTCGGCAGCGCGCGCGCCGGCACCGACGTGTCGTTCGAGATGCCGTTCCTGCAACAAGGGCGCATGGTGCGCGGCGTCATCCAAGGCGACAGCGTGCCGCAAACGTTTATTCCGCTGCTCGCCGACCACATCATGGCCGGCCGCTTTCCGATCGAGCGGATGATCACGCACTACGATCTTGCGGATATCAATCAGGCGGCGGAGCATTCAGTGTCCGGCGCGACGATCAAGCCCGTGCTGAGGATGCCGCACTAGCCAGCCCCCATTCTGAGGAGCGGCCGTCAGGCCGGGTCTCCAAGGATGGACTCGGCGCCCTCGTCCTTCGAGACGCGTGCTGCGCACGCTCCTCAGGACGAGGTATCGCCTCACGCCGCCTTCGCCATTCCCGCGATCTTGGCCAGCCGGCGCATGATCGCCAGCGTGCCTTTGAGCCGCTGTTCCGGGCTGTTCCACTCTTCGAGGATCACCAGGCGCTGGCCGTTCTTGTCGTTGCGCACCTTGGCCGCCGGCCCCTGCTCGCGGATGAAGCCGATGAGCCCTTCCGGATTGGGGAACTGGTTGTCGCGGAAGGCGAGCACGATGCCCTTCGGCCCGGCGTCGACCTTCTCGATATTGGCCTTGCGGCAGAGCGCCTTGATGCCGACAACCTGCAGCAGATGGTCGACTTCCTTGGGCAATTTGCCGAAGCGGTCGACGAGTTCGGCGGCGAAGCCGTCGATCTCCTGCTCGTCGTCCATGTCGCCGAGCCGGCGATACAGCGCGAGCCGCACCGACAGGTCCGCGACGTAATCTTCCGGAATGAGCAGCGGCGTGCCGATGGTGATCTGCGGCGCCCAGCGGTCCTCGACCGGCGCGGTAATGCCCGCCTTGAGGCTGTCGACCGCCTCTTCCAGCATCTGCTGATAGAGCTCGAAGCCGACCTCCTTGATGTGGCCGGATTGCTCCTCGCCGAGCAGGTTGCCGGCGCCGCGGATGTCGAGGTCGTGCGTCGCCACCTGGAAGCCGGCGCCCAACGTATCGAGCGACTGCAGCACCTTGAGACGGCGCTCGGCCTGCGGCGTAATCGGCTTCTGCGCCGGCAGCGTGAACAGCGCATAGGCGCGCAGCTTGGAGCGCCCCACCCGGCCGCGCAACTGATAGAGCTGCGACAGGCCGAACATGTCGGCGCGGTGCACGATCAAGGTGTTCGCGCGCGGGATGTCGAGGCCGGATTCGACGATGGTGGTCGAGAGCAGCACGTCGAACTTGCCGTCGTAGAAGGCCGACATGATGTCGTCGAGCACGCTTGGCGCCATCTGCCCGTGCGCGACGGCGACGCGCACTTCCGGCACGTTCTTTTCCAGGAAGTCCTTGGAGCCGGCGAGATCCTCGATCCGCGGGCACACATAGAACGACTGGCCGCCGCGGTATTTCTCGCGCAGCAGCGCTTCGCGCACCGTGACCGGATCGAACGGCGAAACGAACGTGCGCACGGCCAAGCGGTCGACCGGCGGCGACGCGATGATCGACAGATCGCGCACGCCGGTGAGCGCGAGCTGCAGCGTGCGCGGGATCGGCGTCGCCGACAGCGTGAGCACATGCACCTCGGAGCGCAAAGACTTGATCTTCTCTTTGTGCGAGACGCCGAAATGCTGCTCTTCGTCGACGATCAGCAGGCCGAGGTCCTTGAACTTGATGCCGCGGCCGAGCAGCGCATGCGTGCCGACGACGATGTCGACCGTCCCGGCGGCGAGGCCCGCTTTGGTTTCCGCCAGCTCCTTGGCGGTCACGAGGCGTGAAGCCTGCGCGACGTTGATCGGGAAACCGCGGAACCGTTCCGAGAAGGTCTTGAAGTGCTGCCGGGCCAGCAAGGTCGTCGGCACGATGACCGCGACCTGCTTGCCGTTGATCGCGACGTCGAAGGCGGCGCGCAGCGCCACTTCCGTCTTGCCGAAGCCGACGTCGCCGCAGACCAGGCGGTCCATCGGCCGGCCGCTGGCCAGATCGTTCAGCGCCGCCTCGATGGCGGTAAGCTGGTCTTCGGTTTCCTCGTAGGGGAAGCCGGCGCAGAACTCGTCATAGGCGCCCGGCGTGACGGCGAGCTTGGGCGCTTCGCGCAATTGGCGCTCGGCGGCGATCTTGATGAGATCGCCGGCGATGGCCAGGATGCGCGCCTTCATCTTGGCCTTGCGCGCCTGCCAGTTGCCGCCGCCCAGGCGGTCGAGTTCGACGTGGCTGTCTTCCGAGCCGTAGCGCGACAGAAGATCGACGTTCTCGACCGGCAGATAGAGCTTGGCGGCGTCGGCGTAATGGATCTCGAGGCAGTCATGCGGCGCGCCCGCCGCTTCGATCGCCTGCAGGCCGACGAAGCGGCCGATGCCGTGATCGACATGCACGACCAGATCGCCCGGCGCGAGGCTCGTCGCCTCGGCGATGAAGTTCTCCGCGCGGCGCTGCGCCCGCCGCGGCCGCACCAGGCGGTCGCCGAGGATGTCCTGTTCGCTGATGATGGCGGTGTCGTGCGTCTCGAAGCCCGCCTCGATGCCAAGCACGCCGAGCGCAACGGTGTGCCTGGGCAGCGCCAGCGCCTGCGGCCAGGATGCGACGGCTTGCAGATTATGCAGCTTGTGGTCGCCGAGCACGGTCGACATGCGCTCGCGCGCGCCTTCGCTCCAAAGCGCGATGGCCACGCGCTTGCCGGCCGTCTGCAGGCCCATCACGTGTTTGACGACGGCCTCGAACACATTGGCCTTCGGGTCGTTGCGCTCGGCCGAGAAATTGTGGCCCGCATGCGCGCCGACATCGATGACGCCGGCGCCTTCCGGCTCGGCGAAAGGCGTCAGACGCGCCCGCGCGGCCTTGTCGAGCCGCGCGCGCCATTCGTCCTCGGTGAGATAGAGCTTGTCCGGCGGCAGCGGCTTATAGGGGGGCACCACGCCCTGCTTCAGCGCCTCGACGCGCGCGTCGTAGTAGTCGGCGATCTGCGCGAAGCGTTCGTGCGCGGCGTCCTCATCGAGATGTTCGAGCGCGAGCGGCGTGCCGGGCAGATAGTCGAACAGCGTTTCCATGCCGGTATGGAACAGCGGCAGCCAGTGCTCCATGCCTGGATAGCGGCGGCCTTCGCTCACCGACTGGTAGAGAAGATCGTCGGGCGAGGCGACGCCGAACTGCTCGATGTAGCCGGTGCGGAAGCGCCGGATGGTCTCGGTGACGAGCTGGAATTCGGCGACCGGCACGAGATCGAGCCCGCGCATCGGCAGTTCGGAAAGCTGCGTCTGCGGATCGAAGGTCTTGATCGTCTCCAGCGCGTCGCCGAAGAAATCGAGACGCACCGGCAGATCCATCCCCGGCGGAAACAGATCGAGGATGCCGCCGCGCACGGCGTATTCGCCCGGCTCGCGCACGGTGGACGCGCGCAGATAGCCGTTGAGCTCCAGCCATTCGACGATGCTGGCCATGCCGGTGACGTTGCCCGGCGCGACCGAAAGCGCATGCGTCGCGACGAATTCGCGCGCCGGCACCCGCTGCAAGGCCGAGTTGATGGTGGTCAGCAGCACCGAGGGCTTGTCGCGGCCTATGGTGCGCACCAACCGCGACAGCGCGGTCATGCGCTGCGCGACGACGGCGGCGTTCGGCGATACGCGGTCGTAGGGCAAGCAGTCCCACGCCGGGAATTCCATGACCTCGAGATCGGGACCGAAGAACGCCAAAGCGCGCGACAGCGCGGCCATACGCTGGCCGTCGCGGCAGACCACGGCGAGCGAGATCGCCGGCGCGTTCGGCTTTGCCGCGATCGCGCGCGCGAGATCGGCGAGCACCAGGCCCTCGGCGCCGTCGGCGACCTGCGCCAAGGTCAGCGCCTTGCCGGGCTTGAGCGCCTCGGCAAGGGATTTCAGAAGGACAGTCACGGGGTGGTCAGGCCTTTACTGTGGAAGTCGCACAGACGCTTGAACAGCGCGCCGTCGATGTCGGCGGGCGGCGTCTCCGAGCCGTTCACCCAGGCGAACATCTGCTGGTCGGGAACAGCGAGCCAACTTTCGAACGTATCGAGGTCGTCGTCGCTGAGCGTCGTCAGGTGGGCGTCGGCGAAGCGGCCGATGATGTAGTCCATCTCGCGAATGCCGCGGTGCCAGGCGCGGAACAACAGCCGCCGCCGGCGCGGGTCCAGCCCTTCGCTCGAAATCTGGGTGCCTGTCGTCACGCTCTTCTCCAACGCCGAAAACCCGGACGGGGCCGGGCGAGTTTCATATAGCCATGCATCCGCCGCCTGTCAGCGGATTTGCGCTCCACTTTCACAGGCGGCGGTTGCGTGTTCGGCCGGGTTCAGGCCGGCACGCGCTGCGTGAGGTGGCGGATCAATGCGCGCGCCGTGGCGGGCGGCGTCTGCTCGATGCGCCGATATTCGCGCCCGTCGGGCGTGCGCTTCATCAGCCCGTGGGTGCACATCTCGCGCCGAAGCAAGGCGTGATCGCCGAACAGATGCAGCGCGTTCAGCGTCCGGTTGATCTCTGCTTCGGTCGAGACGCTGCGCGGCTCGAGCCGCGACCACGGCACCCAACAGGCACAGGACGCGGTGGCTGTACTTGCCGGGCCATCGGATCAGACGCCCGGCCTCGTCGAAATACCGCGCCAGCCGCCCGACGGCGACGTAGTCGGCCGGCTCCGTGGCCGGTGCGACCTGCGTCTGTTCGAGCTTCTCGCGCGCGCTCGCCTGGGCGCGGAAGTGCTGGAAGTTCTGGTAGCCGCCGGCGCGCGCCACCATGTTCAACAGCGTCAGATGGCTGGGCGTTGCGGCGGGGCTGCCGTCTGGCGATTGCGACAGCTCACGCCTGAGCGCGCGCGCAAAGCCGGATACATCGTTGGCGAAAAACGGAAGGGATTGTCTCGACATGGCTTATCCTCGACGTGCCGCGTCCGAGAGGGACTGTCGTGATCGCCAGCTTGCGACGTGGCACGGGATAAGGTGTCAGTCGAAACGGTAGATGGCAGGTTTAGCGGCCCCTGTGACAGGGCTGGCGATGCCTCGGTGAACTGCCGACCGAGGCGGGATATATGGTAGGTGGATGCGCCGCGCAAGCGCGGCGCATCGCCGCGAGATAAGATCGCCTACTTCGGAATGACGCCGCTCGTGCGCATGGCGTCGCCCCACTTCTTGATTTCGTCCTTCACGAACTGGCCGAGATAGGCGGAGGAGCGCCGCTCCCGCGTAACGAAGGTCGCCGCGAGCTTCTCCATCTCTTCCTTCAGGCCGGGCGTGTCCATGGTCTCGGCCGCCGCCTTCTGCAGCTTGGCCGCGATCGGCGCGGGCGTGTCCTTGGGCAGGAACAGCGCGGTCCAGGTATAGGCCTGAACGGTCGGAAGTCCCTCCTCGGCCGCGGTCGGCAGGTTCGGCAGCACCGGCGAGCGGTTCGGCGACAGGACCGCGATGCCCTTCACCGTGCCGCCATTGATGTTCTGCACGGCGGTGACCGCGATCTCGCACAGGAAGTCGAGACGGCCCGACACGAGGTCCTGCATCGCCAGCGACGTGCCGCGATACGGGACGTGCTGGATCGTGGTGCCCATGGCGCTGTCGAGCATGACGCAGCCAAGATGCGCGGCCGAGCCGACGCCGGCCGAGCCATAGTTCATCTTGCCCTGGTTCGCCTTGGCGTAGGTGACGAACTCCTTGAGCGTGTTGGCCGGGAAATCCTTGCGGGTGATCAGGACCAGCGGAATTTCCGAGACCAGCGCCACCGGCGTGAAATCGGCGACCGGATCATAGGGCGGCTTGTCGACGAGCAGGGTCGGATTGGTATGGGTCGCGACAGTGCCCAGAAGGACCGTGTAGCCATCGGGCGCGGAGCGAACGGCCTTTTGGCCGCCGACGGTGCCGCCGCCGCCGCCGACATTCTCGATCACGACCCGCTGGCCGAGCTTATCGGACAATTTTTCCGCGAAAATGCGCCCGAACACGTCGATCGGGCCGCCCGCCGCAGCGGCGACCACCATCGTGACCGGCCGGCTCGGATAGTCCTCCGCGCGTGCCGGCAAAAGAGAGAGCAACGCCAAAACGGATACGAGACCTGAACGTGCAACCACCTTACCCTGCCCCCCGAATCTGAAGAATTGTCCTAGAATCAAGTTCCGCTTCGAGTCCTACAGCACGTCCGGTATGCGCGTCGATTGATCCATGCGTCCGCTTGTCCTCAGCCCCCTGTTCGCCTCGGTGACCAGCCTTCCCGGCGTCGGTCCCAAGCTGGAGAGGCTGTATGCCAAGGTGCTCGACCGCGACATGCCGCGCGTCGTCGATCTACTCTTGCATCTGCCGTCGGGGGCGATCGATCGCCGGGCCCGGCCCAAGCTCAACGAGGTGCTGCCCGGTCAGGTCGTCACCGTCGCCGTGCAGGTGGAGGAGCATCGCCCGGCCCCGCGCAATCGTCCGCGCGCGCCCTACCGCATCATCACCAGCGACGACACAGGCGTCACGCTGACGCTCACCTATTTCAGCGCGCGCCCCGATTATCTCGAGAAGCTGCTGCCGATCGGCGAGACGCGCTACGTCTCGGGCACCGCCGAGTTCTACGACGGCATGTTGCAGATGGTGCATCCCGATCGCGTCGTCGACGAGAAGGGCTTTGCCACCCTGCCGCTGGTCGAGCCGGTCTATCCGCTCACCGAAGGGCTCGCACTCGGCAATGTGCGCCGCGCGATGGAAGGCGCGCTCGGCAAGCTGCCACCTTTGCCGGAATGGCAGGACGAAGCCTGGGTCTCGCGCGAGCGCCTGCCGGCCTTTGCCGACGCCTTGCGCGCGCTGCACCGCCCGGAGGCGCCGCAGGATGTCGCGCCGGAAAGCCTCGCCTGGATCCGGCTCGCTTACGATGAATTGCTCGCGGGCCAGCTCGCGCTCGCCCTGGTGCGCGCGCATATGCGCCGCATCGCCGGCCGCGGCACCTCGAGCGAAGGGCGGCTGCGCGCGCGCGTCCTCAAGGCGCTGCCTTACACGCTGACCCATTCGCAGCAGAAGGCGGTCGACGACATCGTCAACGATCTCGCCAAGCCGCACCGCATGTTGCGGCTGCTGCAGGGCGATGTCGGCTCCGGCAAAACGGTTGTCGCCTTCGCCGCGGCCGCGACCGTCATCGAGGCCGGCCGTCAGGCGGCGTTCATGGCGCCGACGGAGATTCTGGCCCGCCAGCATCTGAAGACCATCGCGCCTCTGGCGGAGGCCGCGGGCATCCGCGTCGCGCTGCTCACCGGGCGCGAGCGCGGCGCCGCGCGCAAGGAGATCCTCGACCGTCTGGTGCTCGGCGACCTCGACCTCCTCGTCGGCACCCATGCGCTGTTTCAGGAAGACGTGGCCTTCCACGATCTCGCGCTCGCCGTGGTCGATGAGCAGCACCGGTTCGGCGTGCATCAGCGTCTGGCGCTGACGCAGAAAGGCGACGCCGTCGACGTGCTGGTGCTCACCGCAACGCCGATCCCGCGCACGCTCGTGCTCACTTATTTCGGCGACATGGACATTTCGGAGCTGCGCGAGAAGCCGGCCGGGCGCCAGCCGATCGATACGCGCACCATCCCGCTCGATAGGCTCGAGGAAGTCGAAGATGCGATCGGCCGCGCCATCGCCGAAGGCAAGCGGGCTTACTGGGTGTGTCCGCTGGTGGAGGAATCCGAGAAGAGCGATCTCGCCGCCGCGCAGCAGCGCTATGAGGAGTTGCGCCAGAAGTTCGGCGACAAGGTCGATCTGGTGCACGGCCAGATGAAGGGCGCCGACAAGGACGCTGCCATGGCGCGCTTTGCCTCGGGGCAGTCGCAGCTCCTGGTCGCCACCACGGTCATCGAGGTCGGCGTCGATGTGCCGGAGGCGACGATCATCGTGATCGAACACGCCGAGCGTTTCGGCCTCGCGCAGATCCACCAGTTGCGCGGCCGCGTCGGCCGCGGCAGCGGCAAGTCCACCTGTCTCCTGCTCTACAAGACGCCGCTCGGCGAGACGGCCAAAGCGCGGCTCGCCATTTTACGCGACACGGAAGACGGCTTCCGCATCGCCGAGGAAGACCTGCGCCTGCGCGGCGAAGGCGATCTTCTCGGCACGCGGCAGAGCGGCGCGCCGGGTTTTGCCGTCGCGCGCCTGGAAGTGCACGGCAAGTATCTCGGCGCCGCGCGCGACGACGCGGCGCTCATCCTTTCGCGCGACCCGCAGTTACAGACCGAACGCGGCCAAGCGCTACGCCACCTGCTCTATCTGTTCGGCAAGGATGAAGCCATCAAGCTGATCCGCGCGGGCTAAGCCCCCAGCTAATTGAACCGTGCAATCGCGAACAGCCGCACGTTCAAGCCCGGCTGGAGTACCTCGTCCTTCTTGTAGGACTGGTGAAGCCGGATCCTGTCGTTGAGCAGATTCTCGCCTCTGACGCCGACCGTAAGCTCCGTGACCAGCCCGGCGCTTTCGATCCGCCGCGTGTGGCTGACCTCGGCGTTGAGCAGGTTGAATGCCGGCGTCGGCGTCTCGAAGGCGCCGAGCCTGTTCTGTGCGAACGCATGCAGCAGATTGATCCGCGCCGTCCAGTTCGGATCGCGATAATAAAGGCCGCCGCCGAGCCGGTGCGGCGGAATCTTGGGCACGAAAGAGCCGTCGCGGAACGTCGCGTGCACGAAGTCGTATTGCGCTTCCACGCCCCAGACACCGCGCCACATTTCCATCACATCATATTCGGCTTGCAGCTCCGCGCCGATAAAGCGCGCGTCGCGCTGCGAGTAGACGATCTGATCGAAGCTCGCGCCCGGCGTGCCGCACGAAGCGAAGGTGTCGCCACAGCGTATCCCCGTGAAGTTCTTGTAGATGAAATCGGTGAACTGGGTGTAGTAGGCCGAAGCGTCGAACCGGAAGTCGCCTCTCGTCTTCTTCAGGCCGATCTCGGCGGTGTTGGCCTTCTCCAGCCGCATGTTCGGATCGCCGATCTCGAAGGTGCGCGGCGTATCGTGTGGCCCCTTGTAGAAGAGCTCGATGGCATCCGGCGCCCGCTCGACGTGCTGGGCCGTCACGCGCGCAATCATGTCATGCGGCAATTCGTACAGAAGCCCGATGCTGGCGCTCAAAGGCAGGTAAGCGCGGTCGACACCGAATTCCGACGGCGTGACCGGCGGCGGCAGCAGGCTGACCGGAAACTTTGCGCCGGTCCCATCGACTTTGACGTGGTCGATGCGCCCGGCCGCCTGGAGTTTCAGCCGGTCGGTGACGGTGAACTCCTCGAACAGAAACGCGGCCATGCTGTTGACCTGCGCCGGCGCCAGCAACTCGCCGGCATTGCCGGTGACCGACAGCTTGCGGTCGCCCCATTGCACGCCGAGCGCGCCCCGCATCTCGCCGATGGCGGTCTGGACGGGCTGGTGGGACACCTCGACGCGAGCCTCGAGCTCCTTGTTCCTGAAGACCGAGCCGATCTCCGCATACGGGCCGAGGCCGTCGACCTCGTTGTGTTTGTAGTCGGAGACCCCGAACCAATACTTGATCGTGTCGACGCCGTAGTGGCCGATGCGCCATTCGCCGCGGCTGGCCCACTTCGTTTGCCAAAGATCGATATGGTTATGCTCCGCGGCGGAATCCGTGCCCGGAATGAAATAGGTCATTCGGTTCGTCTGCACCGACACGCCGAAAAAGCCGTCCTCGAAGACGCGCGATACGCCGAGCGCATGGCCCTCGGAGTCCACGCCCGAATTCAACTGGCGTCCGCCCGGAATGCGATAGTCGCCGGTCCTGCGCCGAAAGGTGTCGGCATGGACCGCAAAGCCTTTGCCGCCGGCATCGATCATTGCCGCGCCATCGAACCCGTTGCTGACGCTGTTGAAGCCGCCGCTAACCGCGCCGGACACGCCGTTTGCCGGAACGGAATCGGGGATGCGGTTGTTGGTGGCGCTTACCACTCCGCCGATCGCCTGCGAGCCATAGCGCAAGGTGCCCGGTCCGCGGATCACTTCGATGCGTCCCGCGAGCAGCGGGTCGACCGTCACCGCGTGGTCCTCACCGAGATTGGCCATATCGTGCGTGCCGATGCCGTCCTCCTGCGTGCGCACGCGGAAACCGCCGAGGCCGCGGATGACCGGCCGGCTTGCAGCCGGCGAGAACGAGGTTTGGGAAATGCCCGGCCGGTTGCCAAGCGTGTCGCCGAGCGACTGAGCGCCGTGGCGCGCCACCTCCTCTGCACTCATGGTGGTGACCGACGTGAAGTTAGGATCGCCCGACGTCACCGGGGTCGGCGACTGCACGACGATTTCGGGCAGCTCGAGGGATTGCCCCGCCCCTGAGCACGTCGAACTAAGCAAAATCGCCGCCGAGACCGGCCCAATCGAATACCGAAATACCACTGTCCTGCCCGCCCTATTGCAAATAATTCGCAATAGCTTACGCAGGCACCGTTCCTAGTTGCAATTCATTCGCATAAGCACAGTTGTCGCAGGTATCTTGTTCTGGGGAAAAGCTGGAGCCAGGCCCGACCCCGGGGTGGCCCTGGCTCTGATCTAATGCTGGTTTCGCGGGAAAATGACCGTGCCGGCGACTGCCCGCCGCCAGCCAGGCTCGGGTCGACCTGCCGCTCGCGACCGTTGGGCTTGACCGTTCAGGGCCGAACTCAGGTCACGTCTTCCGTTTTGCGCTCGATCTGCGCGGCGCGCGCCGCTGCTGCAAGTTGCGCCAGCTTGGCCTGACCGTCGCCGTCCGGCTGCACCATGCCTGCCGACATGATCAAGGTCATCGCCGTCTCGACGGTGATGTCGAGTTCGATCAGGCTTTTGCGCGGCACATAGAAGAAGAAGCCCGTCGTCGGGTTCGGCGTACAGGGCATGAAGGCCGAGACGTGCTCGCCTTCCGGCAGGCGGCCCGAGACGGCGCTGCCCGGCGGCTGTGACAGGAACACCAGCGACCACATGCCGGGTCCCGGAAATTCCACCAGCGCCACGGTGCGGAAGCTCGAGCCGGTCTTCGAGAACAAGGTCTCGAAGATCTGCTTCATCGTCTTGTAGATCGGCCGCACGATCGGCATGCGGCTCAGCGCGCTCTCGCCGAGTTCGATCAAGGTCCGCCCGATCAGGTTCGCGGTCAGGAAGCCGAGCAAGGTCAGCGCCAGGACGGCGATGATCAGGCCCGTGCCCGGGATCGGCCACGGCAGGTAACTCTCCGGCCGGTACGCCGGCGGGATGAAGGGCCGCACCACGTCGTCGACCCAGTTGATGAACGACCACACCAGCCACGCGGTGATCGCCAGCGGACCGGCGACGATCAGGCCGGTCAGGAAGTAATTGCGGATGCGCGCCATGAAGCCGGCATGCGGAGCCGCCGCAGCCTTTTCCAGGTCGGCGGCGAGTTCCTCGCCCGGTTTGGTGTCTCGGTCGGCCATAGGCCGCAGTCTATTCCACCGTGACGGATTTCGCGAGGTTGCGGGGCTGGTCGACGTCGGTCCCGATCACGGCGGCCGTATGATAGGCCATCAGTTGGACGGGAATGGCATAGACCAGGGGCGTTACGGTCGAGGCCATCTCCGGCAGCGTCAGGGTGTGCGCCGAATCGATCGTCGATTCCTGCGCGCCCTTCGGATCGGTCACGAGGATGATGCGGCCGCCGCGCGCGGCCACCTCCTGCATGTTCGATACCGTCTTGTCGAACACCCGGTCGTGCGGCGCGATCACGATCACCGGCATCTTCTCGTCGATGAGGGCGATCGGGCCGTGCTTGAGCTCGCCCGCGGCGTAGCCTTCGGCGTGGATGTAGGAGATTTCCTTGAGCTTGAGCGCGCCTTCGAGCGCGATCGGGAAGCTGGTGCCGCGGCCGAGATAGAGCACGTCGTGCGTCTTGGAGAGTTCGACCGCGAGCTTCTCGATCTGCGGCTCGAGCGTCAGCGCCTGCGTCATCAGACGCGGCACTTCGATCAGCGCACGCACAAGCTTCTGCTCGTCGGCTTCGGTCAGGTCGCCGCGCGCCCGCCCGGCGGCGATCGCGAGGCACGCGAGCACGGCGAGCTGGCAGGTGAAGGCCTTGGTCGAGGCGACGCCGATCTCCGGCCCCGCCAGCGTCGGCATCACCACGTCGCTGTCGCGGGCGATGGTCGAGGTCGGCACGTTCACCACCGAGAGCACGTGCTGCTTGTGCTCCTTGGCGTACCGCAGCGACGCCAAGGTGTCGGCGGTTTCACCCGACTGCGAGATGAAGATCGCCAGATCGCCCTGCTCCAGCGGCGCGCCGCGATAGCGGAATTCGGACGCGATATCGATTTCCACCGGCAGCTTGGCGAAGCGCTCGAACCAGTATTTGGCGACGAGCCCGGCGTAGAACGCGGTGCCGCAAGCCGAGATCGACACACGGCGCAGCTTCTTCCAATCGAACG
>Ga0180216_1003245_pt1 | contig 13012 bp, 17 predicted proteins | sample eDN3rd37CBELigMG_FD_128879 | JGI IMG/M metagenome (GOLD analysis project Ga0180216, IMG submission 128879) | Enriched Miracle-Growth compost microbial communities from Emeryville, California, USA - eDNA 3rd pass 37_C BE-Lig MG (version 2)... ... | reverse complement strand
GATTTGCCGCTGGCTTCCTTCAGATTCCATCTCGCGATGGACACCCTTGCCTTAAGCTATGGCTACTACTGCCTTCACCATTCGGGACTTGAACCCTAGAGATAGCGCCCATGCTGGGCACACTACAAAAAGACACCAAGCTTTTATACCTGATGTCTTTTAATCCAGAGTTCAATATCAACTTCAGTTAAGTTACCTTCTGCTATGCCAGTACCTAAATCAACTAATTCCTTCTGAGTATATTCAATTCTTATTTCATTTAATTTTAGTAGTAAAATCATGGTTGCAATACCTATTCGCTTGTTTCCATCTACAAATCCGTGGTTTTTTATTAAAGCGTGTGTTGTTACTGCGATCTTTTTATATACATCAGGGTATAAATCTTGCCCTTCGAAAGTCACAAATGCTCGACCAATAGCACTCACAATCATTCATCGATCTCTAATCCCATCACTTCCACTAGTTGGTTAATAATCTTTATGGAAATGTAGAAGTTGTTCTATAGTTATTGCCATTGTCTTCATTATTTCGCTAACTCATCAAGTGCTTCTTTATTTTCATGTATGATGCTGTCCATTAAGCTTTCAATCTGTTGGTCATTCTTTCTATTCAAAAACTCAACAAAATCAATTACTTCTAGTTGTTTTTCGTGGGTTAGTTTTAAAAAATCTTGAACTAATTTCTCCTCAAGTCTCATTCAAAATACCTCAAATCCATTTACTTACATTATACTCTACATGTATAAAAAATACACTTCTGGTCAATCAATTTAGAATCCTGTTATTTCATATAACGTTCTTGCATTAACGAACACGAAAGGCTTAAGTGAAGCGTAACGTAACGGGTCGGTAGACCTAGGCTTGCAGGGTTGTCCGCCTGCTTCCACTCCCTCGAAAATCCTCAGTCGGAGGAAGGGGCGCGACGCGGCCCGCAGCGTGAATGCGGTGTTATGCGATGCCAGTGCCACCTCGAGTTACTTACAACGTATTATAGTTATTAGGATCCTTTAAAACTTCCTTAAATAGTTTAATTGGTTCCTGGTAGTCTATAGGTTTATGAATGAATCTGTTTAACCACTTTAACCGTTCAAAGTCACTCTTAAAATCATCCTCAACAAAGAACGTAACTTCTTTCATTGTTCCTAAAACACTTCGATTATTTGTCTTTGAAATAACGATTTCACTGCAAAATTCAAAGTATTCAATAATGTGAGCCTTATTAACACCTTCTCTGAGGAGGTAGTCTTTAAGAGTATCTAGAAATTTCTCTTTCAATCTCTCTAACTGACCGGTTCTTACTCCATTAATAATGATAGATAATCTCGTCATATCATTCACAAAGACAATGTGTTTTCGTTTATTCAAATTGTATATATTCACATGCCAACTCAATAATCTAGGAGCATTATCAACTTCAATCGGTAATGTCTTCATATCTTTCAACAGATCTTTTGTTAGTCTAAGGGTGAGCACTTCGTCACTCTCCTTTCTGGTTCTGGTTTCGCATAACGTTCTTACATTAACGAACCTGCACTTAGCAGGTTGTCACGTGAATCACCTTCTCTGCCAAAAACATCACCAGTGGCCGAGGAGCGTATGCGATGATGCGCTAATGCTGTGTTATATGATGGAGTCACGCCCTCATCGGATTACTCTTCAGGTAGGTTTATTCTATATATTTCATTTCCTTTACTATCAAAAATAATCTTTGCTTTTGTAAATTCAAGCTCTGTTTCCTTAACTGGTTCTAATACTAAGAAGTACTCTCCATCGGGAACATCAATTTCATATATCTCATCATCAATATAAGCTTTAACTTTTCCGATGTTTTCAATGTTTCGACCAGCAAGTTTCAAATATTGTCCTTTGTTGGTTTTAATTATTCTTTCTCTTATCGTATTTGTCCCATGTCCTACAGATTCAAATTTATATTTGTTATTCCAGCCTCTTCTTAGTTCTCCAGATCCCAATACTCCATTCATATCAAAAACAAAATGAAATTTATTATTAGTTAATTGAGATTTCTTAATTTCGATGTCAGCTTCTAGTCGTTTTTCAATTTCCACCTCAATTTCAAATATATTATGATCAATCGAATATTTACTTGAGAAATCCAAATAAAAGATTGAACCAACTATAATCATTCCTACTATTATAAATAGAGTTTTTTTCATATCTCTCCTCTGAAATGCAATACGGATTTGTATGCGACTCTTTCATATAACGTTCTTGCATTACGAACCTGCGCATAGCAGGTTGTCACGTGAATCTACTTCTCTGTCATAAGATTACCAGTGACCAAAGAGCGCATGCGATGATGCGTTAGTGCTGTGTTATGTGATGCCCCGACATTTTAGATTTACAACCACAAAGTCATTAGTTCTTCATCATAGTATTTACCATTATGTTTGAGAGCTCTTTTCTCCATTCCATATACATGGAATCCAATCAATTCATATAAGCTCTTTGCATTCTCGTTACCTACAACCACACATAGATTAATTTGTTCAAGATCTTCTATCTGTTTAGCTTGCTCAATTACCTGCTCTACGAGGCGTCTACCTACTCCTTGATTTCGATATCCTGATCTTACATACATTCCCCATACAAAACCTTTATGTTTAAACTTGATGGATTGTTCTTGTACAAATCCAATTACCCCTATTAATTGACTACTCGAATCAAAAGCACCAAGAGTAAAACTACCAGACTTTGCTTCTAATCCTCTTTTAATAACTTCAATATCTCGAATAAGATACTCCTCATAAGTCAAACCGAATGAATCAGGTGATTCAAATAGACCTTCAAGTCTAATATCGCGGAATGTTTCCGCATCTTCAGGGACCAATATTCGAATTGCTTCCATGACTTCACCTCAAAAAATGTATTTCGGGGGTTCACATAACGTTCTTGCATTAACGAACCTGCGCATAGCAGGTTGTCACGTGGATAGACTTCCCTGCCAAAAGCATCACTAGTGACCGAAGAGCGCATGCGACGTAGCGTTATGCGGTGTTATGTGAAGTCTTCATCCCTCAATCAATCATTCAAAAACCGTTTTATTACTTCTTCATCCCATACCTGAACTTCAATATATCTCTCTGGTCCGTGAGACCCATTCGAATTCCATTCTTGTGGAAATCCATACTGACTTATTATTTCTTTGATTTCACTCTTAGTGTAGACTTGTTTCCGATAGGGTTTGCCATCCTCATATCTCATTGTGGGGAACAAATCTCCGTATGTAAAACTAACTGTCTCTTCTAACAACTCTTCCCATGAAATTACAATTTGACCAGGGTTCTTATACCACGACAATAACCAATCACAAGACTCCAATGTCATGTAATGCGGAAATCTATTATAGGGTCTACCTCCCTTGGCAATGAATTGCTCGCGGGCTATGGCTTCCAATTCTCTTCTAATACTCATATAATCATTTGATCGTCGACTTGCAAAAGCCTTTCCGTCTATCTTAATTCGGTTTGAAACCTCTTCTGCTTCCTCAATTGTTAATTTAGATAAGTTTCTGAACGGACCAACGTCTTTATCAAAATAATGATACAAATTGAATGGCATTTAAAATTTCCTTTTTATTTTTAAAGTTTTTAATAGCACTTGAAGATTTCATCTAACGTTCTTGCATTAACGAACCTGCTTATAGCAGGTTGTCACATGAATCTACTTCTCTGCCAAAAGCATCACCAGTGACCGAGGAGCGCATGCGACGATGCGCTAATGCGGTGTTAGCTGATGTTCGATTCTTCTATGAGGATCTTTCAAAATAAGTTCCATTATCATTCCTATTTGCATACAAATCCTTCTCTGTTATAACTACTCGATTTATTTTATCTCCTTCTTTAATAAAACTTGCAATTAGACTCATATCATCAAGATAGAATTGACTATTATTCTTAGGTTTCAGCTTTTTATCACCAAACACAATTAAGTTACCTTCTACTAATTCAATGTTTAAACTGAAATTCAAATCCTGATTGTAATATGTTCCTGTATAACTCTTAAGTATAGTTATATCAACATAAGGATCAGGAATGTATTCCAAGTTAAATTCATTAATCAATCGCTGCTCATATAGAGAATAATTCCGTTTGGAATTTTCTATAGTTATTGTTTCGAGCGATACATTTTTGACAATTTCATTAGCAAGTACAGCATACTCAAGGAAAAAAACAATATGTGAATTCAATCCTAACTCCTTACGATTTATAAAATACTTCTCATGCTTATACTCATTGTATTTCTTTAGTAAGAATTCTTCCATGCCTCTAATGTCAATCATCTTATGAATTGCTGCCTCAGCATCTTCTTGATAAAAAAAGACCAATTTGCTATTAACTTCCCCGAAAAGCTTGCTTACATTGATAATTAAAGATTTGATAAGATTTCGGTCGACATCTTTATGTAACAAGTGAACAATGGGACTTTGGATTAATGCAGATTCCATCACAACCACATCGCTACCATATTGATTCATAAGGAACTTATTCCATCTATCGAAATAGGATTCAATAAACAAATTAAAGTCATCAAATGATGCAGCATGAATGATCGGATGATTATATGTAGTCTCTAAAAACAAACTACAATTGTGACCATTTCTTTCAAATTGATTTGCTAAAAATCTTGCAAATGTCGACTTACCCGATCCGGGAATCCCTTCGACGAATACTAATTTCTTCATTGAATCCTCCCTCATATAATAGATTTAATCGAATTTCAGCTAACGTTCTTGCATTAACGAACCTGCGCATAGCAGGTTGTCACGTGAATCTACTTCTCTGCCGAAAGCTTCACCAGTGACCGAGGAGCGCATGCGACGTTAATCCAGGATGTAAGGTATTTAACTTACTTGGGTATTTAAGTAAATGTTCTCCATGACCATGGCGGATTAATATTAACTCCATCAAATCAACTCCAATAAAAAATATATTGCATGAATTTCCGATAACGTTCTTGCATTAACGAACCCGAAAGGCTTAAGTGAAGCGTAGCGTAACGGGTCGACAGACTTAGCCTTGCAGGGTTGTCACATGAATCTGCTACTCTGCCAAAAGCATCACCAGGACCGAGGAGCTTGCGACGATGCGTTAATGCTGTGTTAGACGAAGTAATGTTACTTCGTTGAGATACCTTCGGAAACAAACTTAATAAACAATGGGCCTAAATGATTCGTTTGATAGTTATCAGAAATATCTATCCTAGCATTCATTCTCATTTTCTCAAGACTTTCCTTACTAGAAAAAACTTCGCTGATTAAGCCATGACTAGAAAGCTTTTTCAATACGTGTGTAATTAATTCATTCTGTACGTTCTTTCTTAAAAAATAGTTTATTGTACTCTCCTTTATCGAAACGTATTGAGAGCTTGAATATATGTGGTGTAAGACAGTTAAATCAAATACTGATAAATTATCTAAGATGTTAATGAAATTATCTTTATAATCAAAATCTTTGAAATCAGTAGCCAGCCTGATAACAACATTTTTCCATTGATTGATTTTTTCTATATTAGCTTCATTTGAGACCTTGTCCAATATAGATAAAAAATACCGTTGAAGGTCTTCTCGTTCACCAATTGAAGTTAGTGATTCTTTAGAATCAATTAACTTTTCAAAGAATTTCTCAACGTTAGATTTTCTAAAATTTGTAAGATAAAAATTAACTGACGTAGTTAATACATTCGTTGATATACCTACGATATCTGATATTGCTTTTACAACTTCTAAGTTCATTTAATTACCTCCAAACATTATTTCGTCTAACGTTTTTGCATTAACGACGGACGCCCACCTTAGATAGCTCTTATCTTAGGTGGGCGTCTGTGTTGATGAGCTTACTTCTCTGTAATTACTTCTTCAACCGAGGAGCGCATGCGACGCTGCGTGAATGCGGTGTTAGGCGAAGTTACTTCTTTTCTGAACAGCTCTCAAAAATAATATTTGTTGCCTTCAGATCTTCTATTATTGCTTTCACTTTATTTGTAACAATAATCCACAAAGTTGTGTTTAGAAAAAATACATCTTCTCCGTTCCACATATCAGAGTTCATTTCGATCTTTCTTTTAGAGCTATCGAACTCTTCTCGTCCACAACTATCACAAGTATTATGTATTTTCGGCACCAGGCGGATACTTTGAGGACGTATTTATTATCATTTCAAAATAGGTAATATTATCACTGATAATATCAAACGGATACTTAAAATTTTTATTCCCCACTTTGCGCATTATTACAGGGACAAATGTTATACCGCTTACTTTTTGATTTTCAAATACAACCTTTATTCTTTCGGAAACGAGAACACTACCTAATGCACTCCACAAGAAATCAGCCTTTGGTTTTGTTTTGATGTCGAGAAATACAGGTTGAAAGTCATCACCTGGTCCTAATTCCTTTACACCTAATCCTCCCTTGTTTAGTGCATGCAAAATATCCTGTTGTAACAACCTATGATCAGAACTAGGTATAGGTGAACCTATTAACACTTCCTTCTTGCTTTTAAATTGTTCAGGACAACTATACGGGAGAACCCTAACATTACTCCAAATTTGCCCGCACTTATTACATTCAATTCCAGGTAGTCCGTATGGATGCTCTGCATATCCATTAATGAACTCTTCCTGTCTCATACTTTTGTAATTGGGTTTATTAAGCCTCCAAAATGACTCATAGTTCATATAGTTTGACTTCTCCCTACTTTAAGTAATTTCGCCTAACGTTTTTGCATTAACGAACCTGCGTATAGCAGGTTGTCACGTGAATCAGCTTCCCTGCCAAATACTCCACCAGTGACCGAGGAGCACATGCGACGATGCGCTAATGCTGTGTTAGGCGAAGTCATTACCCTCTATGATTAATCTCGCATAGTTATTCCATTCTTTGTCATCTGTATTGATTTCTATTGTTGGCACTTCTGATAGTTTTGATTGTTGTCTTAATACATTTTGCACATCTAATAATTCTTTTATCGATGATTTTACTTCTTCATTCGTTTTATTTGCCCATTCATCGGGTTGCCGGCTTTTAATTCGTTCTTCAACAACCTCTGGCGAAATCGTTAGCAATATACATTTCGCACCCAAAGATACAAGTTGTTTTTCAATATTTATTATTTCATTGTTATTCGTATTAGGGAAAGCAGCTCTGTGATTTAAGTGAAACCTTTCTAAGACGAAAAATAATCCTCTCGCTCTTCTAGATGCTGAGCCTAATTGAATTGCCCAATTATTAAGATTCTTTAGCATTCCTACTATTTCATTAAGTAGTTTTAGATGCTCTTCTTGATTTAAGCTAACATATTCCCCGTGTTTATTATGTAATACTTGAGAATAGTGTTCCCCTAGTATAACTACACTTCGTTCTGCATCTTCATCTTGACATTGATATTGTTTGATTGCTTTTAACAAAGAGGTTTTTCCAGCATTTGAATATCCCTCAAGAACAACTCCTCTAATATGCATTTTACTACTCTCCTTAGTAATGATTTCGCCTAACGTTTTTGCATTAACGAACCTGCGTATAGCAGGTTGTCACATGAATTCACTTCTCTGCCGCAAACATCGCCAGTGACCAAGGAGTATATGTGACGATGCGTTAATGCGGTGTTAGGCGAAGTCAATTATCATTGGGATCACTTTCATACTGTTTTTCTTGATTTTGTTTATAAGTCTTTCCATTTTTATCTATCCACTCTACTGGTCCTGCTGCTTGTCTTCCCAATACTACTGCCGCTGCTGCGCTTATACTTGAGAACACTGCATTTTCTTTAAATAAATAATGCTCTCCACCATCTATCAAAACACCAGTTTCAATTAATTTACTTCTTAATTTAATCCATCCCTCGGATATTGAAGTAGATGTTTGTTTTATACAATAAGAACCAGATAAAACTACATAACCTTTATCCGTTTCTATCATTCGTGCATCAAGCTTTTTTGTTTTTATATGATAGACAATTGATTCCGTAGATGGAGTGAAAGTTTCTTTAGTAGTTGGAGTAATAATAGAAGGTACGAGTGACATAAAATTAACAACCGGAAGTATTAACTTGATTTGTTCTAAAAAGTATTCCATATCAGAAATATCTGCTTCTGGAAGTAACGATAATTCAGGTTGAGTTGAATTATCTATTTCAGCAGTTTTTGCTTCCTTTGCAAGAGTAATAATTCTTGATTCCAAATATTTAATGTGTGATTTTGTTAGCATTTCATCTTTGCTAATGAATACAACAAGTTCTGTAAAATCTTTATCAGAATCTGCAAGGTGTTGTTTTAATCGTTTTCTTAACTTTTCTGCTTCACCTATGTATATTCGTTCATTAAAATTACTATTGTTTGGTGTTGACTTCAAAAAATATACACCTGGACGATCAAATTCTGCTCTCTCTAATATCTTTCCAAGTGAAGAACGTGGGCAATACACCGCTTTACCTGACCAGTTCCCAATTTCTATTGTCCTTGGCCCTATTTCAGTTCCATCAACAAGAAATATTGTTAGTTTTTTTCCCATTCTTTGACCCCCAAAAAAATTGATTTCGCCTAACGTTCTTGCATTAACGAACCTGCGCATAGCAGGTTGTCACATGAATTTACTTCGTTGCCAAAAGCATCACCAGTGACCGAGGAGCGCATGCGACGATGCGCTAATGCTGTGCTATGTGATGTCGTCGACTTCTTAGAATTACTAGGTAAAGTTTTTTACTAATCAGTTTTTAAAATTTTTGAAGATATTCTCTATTTCAAATTGATTTATCTATATTATTTCCTTTATTAATGTCATGAATTGTTCTTCTTAAAAGTTCTATCTCTTTTATCAATTCTTGATGTTGTCTATTTACTTGGGTTTGAAATGTTCTAATATCATTCCCCGTTTTTGATATCTCAGAATGGTTTATAGCTGCTTTAATTATTAAATATAAAATGAAACAACTGATAATGGTGAAAAATAGCCAAAGTAATAGTTCCATTACTCTTCCTCCAATCTTGATTACTTGCACACAGACGATTTCAACTAACGTTCTTGCATTAACGAACCAGAAAGGCTTAAGTGAAGCGCAGCGCAACGGGTCGATAGACTTAGCCTTGTAGGGTTGTCACATGAATCAGCTTCTCTGTCAAAAGCATCACCAGTGACCAAGGAGCGTATGCGACGATGCGGTAATGCGGTGTTATATGATGAACTACGACATCCTGTTTAGTTCCTAATTGCTGTTGTTCATAAAATCTCCTACAGGAGGCAGGATTAACGCACCGGTGCGTTAATGAGCATCGTAGCGGTGGGATTTACGTCGTCGCCGTTGTGACGTAGTAGATCTGCTCCGTGCTTCACGAACCTCGATGCATTCGCTTTAGCTACATGCTAAGAGCGGCGTGTCACTTTTACCTGCCTACTGCTTCAACATACTCCATCCTGCTCCGGCCCCGTTCCCGCTCCTACCTTACCTTCCCCCAGTAACATCACAGCTCCCACCAACTGCCGCATCACCATAGACCACAGCCGCACGCTCATCTTACATATCGAGCGGGCTTTTAATCCTGCGAATCTCCTTTGTGCTTACATGCGTATAGCGCTGTGTTGTCTTTGCACTTTGATGGCCGAGGAGCTCTTGGATATACCGAATATCGATCCCGCTCTCTAGCAGATGCGTTGCAAATGAATGTCGCAGAGCGTGAATACTTGCATCTTTATGTACATCTGCAATAAGCAATGCTCTTTCAAATATTTTCTGTGCGGTTCGCTCACTCATATGCTTATGGTGATATTGACCTGGGAACAGCCAGGTTTGGGGCATTTCTTCAGCCATATATTCCTCTAGCACCTGCCAAGCAGCATCGGACAACAAGGTTTGGCGATCCTTCTTACCTTTACCCTGTTTGACAAGGAGAAGTCCTCTTTCCTGATCTATATGCTCTATTTTTAGCCTTACAACTTCTCCTACTCTTAATCCTGCACTATAAGTCATATATAGTAGTGCACGATGCTTTAAATTAGGTAGTGCGTTTAATATACGCTTTACTTCCTCTAAGGAAAGCACGCTTGGAAGCTTTTGTTCTTTTTTCATTCGAATGTACGGCTGATCGTTCTTCTCTTTTAACACCTTTATGAAGTAAAATTTAGCGGCGCTTATGCACTGGTTTATGTAGGAGGAGGAACATTTTTTCTCAGCTAAATGCAAGGTGTAGCTTGAAATATACTTTCCGCTCCAACGATATTGCTTCTCTTTTACATACTGACTGTACAATTCCAGATGATTGACATAGACGCGGATCGTTTTGCGACTGTACCCTCGCATCAGCAAAGCATCAACCATTCGCTTACGTTCCTCATCGTCCCATTCCGTCATAGCTGGCTTTGATTGCTCATCATCGCTCGGTCTAGAGCTCGGGCTCATCCTCTCGATTGCATCCATCAGCTCAGTGAATCCCTGAAGATCGCTTAGCTCCATTCGCAGCCCCTCATCAAGCTTCAGCTCGGACATATTCTGCTGCATATACGAAATTACACTTATCGTATACGGTACGAGCCAGCATCTATGCTGAGGCATCCATTTACGTCCCGGAATAAGACGAACTTTTTCTAATCTCTCATTTGTAAATGGGAAGGTTAATGCGAGCCATTGATCATCAAACTTTCTTAACGCAAAAGACATGGAATGACCTCCTTATTATACCTTACTTTTCCAGTTATGTAATATAAAAAAGGGCTTACAGGAACAAGTCATTCTTGTTCTTGCAAGCCCGATGCTTTCGGTCTGAAACTATTAAATTAGTATATCTACTTTCCCTCTATCATACCTATGATAGCGAATCTATTTTCATTTACCACATGCCTCATTTAGCAGATCTAATCTACTTCTCAGTCATGTACAACCTCTGTTCCAGCTATAAAATCATGAATGGAACGCTTATCCTCCCTAACGCCGACCATAACTGCGCTCACAATGACTGCAATGCCGCACGTTAAGCCGTACACCAGCCCAGCAATAATATTTCGCTTAATCATCGTCCATAGCGTAGGCGGCATAAAGTCGTCAATTTTTCGAATTCGAATACCACATATGCGCTTGCCAATCGTATAGCCGTTCCAAAATACAGGAACAAGCAACGAGTACAACGCTGACAATATATCGGTCCATACATCACGGTTAGTGTCACCACTAATAATCAGTGATAAAACATACAACGGTACTCCGATAATAATTCCATCCAGCAACGCAGCACCGAGTCTAATCCAGAAACCCGCTTCACGCTCCAATTGCAGCCTCTCCTTCTTCCGTCGATTATTTACATGCCGCATTTACCTCGATTAACAGCATAATCAATTTATTCCAATTATAGTATATGTCTACCTGTATGAATAGCTACAAATTATTCATATGACCACTAGTATAAATAGATGCGAATAATTCAAACTTAGCTGCTAATCGTTCGTTTCTTTTTTCCAGTTCATTAACGTTTGTTCATGACTATTGATCATTACATCAACCCATTGCCTCATCTTATACAAATGATTGTTGGCAGAGGGCTTGCTCTCAACAGCTTGGATACCTTGTTCAACGATTCGCTTTAGATTAGTGAAACCTTCGATTCTAATTTGGATAGCACGCTCCCATATCGATTCACTAACGACATAATAATCCGTCCGCTCACCGGCTACTGTCGTTCTCTCTAACAGCCCACTCGACGTCAGCAGTCTTACATTCGTCGAAACGCTCCCTCGGCTAATTTTCAAATGCTTGGCCATCTGCTCTGCGGATAAGGGCTGTTCAGAAACCAGCATTAACCCTAAAATTCTTCCACCAATTCTCGGTATCCCATAGTCCTCGTAATACATACCTAGCTTATCGATAAATGAGCTTTTATCCTTATCAAGCTCGAATGGTTGATCGTTCATTTGTAGATTGCTCCTCTCTAGCTATTTCTTAAAAATCGAATAAGTGCAGCGTTAAATTCAGATGGATTATCCTGGTTAGAGCAATGACTCGCCTGAGGGAGCTCAATGCAAGTACAATAAGGCTCACTAGCAGCCCACGCTGGGGCGATTTTTTTAATATTTCCCGTCTCGTCACGGTCACCATAAACAAGCAGTATCGGCTTATTGATTCGATAGCCCTCTTCGTAATGCAAGCATGCAGCTGTTGCTAAAAATATTTTGGTGAAGTCCCGTTTACCAATGCGTTGAAAGGACTCTCTTAAATACTGCTGCACATCAGCCTTTAGCGCACTTGCTTTTACACTCGCTTCAATTAACATCTTCCATGGGAACATACGGGTTAATAACGGAGTAATACTTAGGTAAAATGCCTCTAGCCTAGTCAATTTCATCGTATTACAGGTGCAGTCAATTAACACCAGTTTCTCTACCTTATCTGGGTAGTAAAAAGTAACTTCTTGTGCAGTATTTCCACCCATAGACTGGCCGATTAGTGTCGCTTTTTCGATTCGCTCGATATTCATTATCTCCGCTAAATCTTCCATAATCATGTTTATGCTGAAATTGTCCCCCATTGGGCGCGAAAGCCCATGTCCTCTTGCGTCCCACAGCAGGACGTTAAAATCTTGGCTTACCGTATCCATTTGCTCACGAAACATGGCATGATCCGCTCCTGCACCATGTAGAAATATTAGCCACGGGTAATCCCCACGGTTTGAAACCCAGTAGTGAATAGTACAGCCCTCTCGTGTAAGTATCCTTTGCTCAAGCACCACCATCATCCCGCACCTCCTTCGGAGTTTCGTTTTACTAATTTCAGTATATACTAAAATAGCTAAAATTAGTTGATTAACTCCTTTTCTATAAGGCGTATAGCATGGATTTACTTATTTACTTATTTACTTATTTACTTACCTTTTTGCTTATTTGCTTATTTGCTTGAGAGTATAAAATATTATGTGTAAATGAATAAATGCAAAAGGAAGACCTTTTCTTGTAGAATTGAGTTACCACACAAAATTCACAGAGAGAGGTCTTCCCTATGAATCATTTTACAACAGAT
>Ga0180216_1003244_pt1 | contig 13013 bp, 10 predicted proteins | sample eDN3rd37CBELigMG_FD_128879 | JGI IMG/M metagenome (GOLD analysis project Ga0180216, IMG submission 128879) | Enriched Miracle-Growth compost microbial communities from Emeryville, California, USA - eDNA 3rd pass 37_C BE-Lig MG (version 2)... ... | reverse complement strand
GCCCAATAGGCGTCGTCGTCGACCGTCGCGGCGTTTGCAGCGATTGGGCGCGGTTGCGGCGTTTGCGCCGCGAGCTTGCCGGTGTCCCTGCTGCCAAGCAGCAACCACACCGCCGCCACGGCTGCGAACCGGCACCAGCAGCTAGCACGAATGCTAAAGACCACAGCAAGCCCTTGAGACAGGTTGTATCGATTAAATCGATTCTGACCATTGCATCGGCAGGTCCGATCAGCGAATTGACGCAAAATGCGTTTTCGCTGCAGGCGAGCCTGCCGTCTGCGGAATAGACGGGGCGGCGATCATAGAAACCGAGGGCTTCGGTGGCAATTGCAGTTACGGCGTGCCAACCACCCAACTACCACATGCAAGACCACGCCGCGCACAACAAAAAGCCACCTGCCAGATTGCTGGCAGGTGGCTCGTAAGCATGCGTTTGATGATAGCTAGCCGGCATCAATCGGCCGGCCAGGCGGCAACTACCGCAGCAGCCGTTCGCCGCTCATGTAGATGCCTTCGCGCGGCGGCTGCGGCACCGACGGCTCGCTCGGCGCGATCGAGTCGAACTCGTCTGCCGGCTGTTCGGGCCGATAGCGTTGCGCAGGCGTCGCCTGGTCGCGGCTCCATTCCAGGATGATTTGCCGTGCCTGTTCGGGAGGTTGCGGACGAGTGACCTGCATCGGCTGGGCGTCCGGGGTACGTTCCACCGTGGTTTTCGAACGGAAGACGCTGCCCGGGGCATCCTGCCGCGGCGGGTGCCAGCCTTGGACGCGGCCGCTCACCATCACATTCGGGGCGCTGGCGCTGAGAGCCGGCTCGCTGTCGCGGACCACGGCCGCATTCTCACTGCCGACCGGAACTAGCCGGCCGCCCGACCAGCGGCGATTGTCCTCAAGAGCCTGCTCGCTCTGGCTCGTCACGCCGCCCTGCTCGGGGCTCTGGCCGCGCACCAATAAGTTGGGATTCGGCCGCGAGCGTTTGTCGGCGTCGTTCTGGGCGATCAGCGCGTTGCCCGGCAAACCGTGATCTTCCAGCGGCGGGCTGCCTTGCTTGACCCATTCAAGCCATTGATTCTGCAGATCGCCCAGCCCTTGATAGCCGTAGTGCTGAGCGATGGCGTTGGTCCAATCTTCGTTCTGCATGCCATCGGCGAGGAACTGCAGGAACTTCCGGCGTCCGCCTTGGCTGATCAGGTACGTGGCCAGCGAATGCCCTTGGGCGTACAGCGGAAGCATGTCGCTGGGGTACTCTTTCATGCGGAACATTTCGCTGAACGAGATACCGCGGCGATTCCGCAAGAAATGGATCAGCATCTGCTGTTGCTTGGCCCGTTCGCTGGGGTGCTCCACAGTGGTGCAAGCACCTTCGTCGGCCCAGCGGGGCAGCGGCCGGCGGAAGTAGCTGGCAAAAACCGTGTGGTTCACCTCGTGCGGCAGCACGCTGTCGAGAATCCGCTCGTAGGAGCCTTGGATCGACATCCGCCAGTCGTACACGTGGCCGGCATTGAACACAAACGTGGTCACGCCACCGGAGCCCAGGTTCGGAGAAACCCGAGCTTGGATCGGGCAGGGTTGTGCCCACTGCGGCAGCGGTTTCCCCAGCCACGCGATCGCCAGCTCCTCGCGGTAGCGTTCGGCGGCTTCGGCAATGGTCTTGGCCATTTCAGGCGTGGGAGCGGTGACGACAAAGTTTGGCGTCGCGAACCGGGCTCCAAGCGACAGCGTCGCTGCGGCAATGATGGCCCAGCAAATGCTTCGAGCTTCCATGCTCTCTCCCATGTGGCTACGGCCGCCTCTGCGGCCTGGGTCGGCGACGCGCGCGCTGTTCGACGGCGGGATTGCGGGCGCGTCGGTCGCGGAAGGTAGCCTTTTCAAGGCTTCGCGGCCAGAGCGCTTTTCCTGAAACAACACGGCGAGGCAGTTGAGGAATTCTAGGGGGCTTGGCGGTAGCTGCAACGCTCCGTCGCGCTAGCAACAGCAGCGGCCTCGTCGCCTCCGTTTCCCTGAGCGCAGCCGCGCACGGCTTTGCATCAACCTTGGTTTGGTTTATGGCACCAACGGGGGAAAGCGGGGGGGGCGGGAGGGCAGCAATAGCAGGTTAACGAAGGAGGCAGCAGCGGCTTTTAGCAGCGGCATCCTGCCCAGTGGCCGCAAAGCAGCGGGAAGCCATGGCGGCTGCCATACAAGCGATGCCCCGGTCGGACAGTAGCGATGAGGTCACCCTAGTAGGCTATTCCATCGCTCAACGCGAAGTTAATGAATCATCCCAGCATCTGCTAGGGATTTTTCCCAGAATCCAGAAATTCGCCCGCCCCTATTTTTAGCCGCGTCAAATCTGTCGCAGTCCATGGCATGAAGGCTGCTTAATGCAAACCGTCATACGTGTAGATGTGCGCTGATAGGTCAGCGTGCACACCAGCATCCATGGTTGCGCACTGTACATCATCCCGGCCGCATCAATCGTTTGAGCCGGTGTTTATCGCATTTCAGGAGTTGCCCCACATGGCGAAAGATGCCAGCAATGGCCGTTTGAATCTCGCAGCCAGCTTGGCGGGCAAAGTTGCCCTGGTGACAGGCGGCAACTCAGGCATTGGTCGCGCAACGGCCGAACTGTTGGCCGCGGCCGGCGTGAAAGTCGGCGCGCTGGGGCGAGAAGCCGAAACCGTGGAAGAAGTCGTCGCCGCCATCAAGGCCGCCGGCGGTGAAGCCCTGCCGCTGACCGCCGACATCTCTGAGCCCAACGCCGTCGAGCATGCTGTGAAACAATTGACGGATCAATATGGCCGCCTTGATATCGTGTTTGCCAACGCCGGCATCAACGGTACCTGGGCACCAATTGATGAGTTGACGTATGAAGAATGGAAGAAGGTGCTGGATGTCAATCTGACAGGCACCTTCCTCACCCTCAAATACACGGTGCCGTTCCTTCAGAAGCAAGGCGGCTCGGTGATCGTCAATGCTTCGGTGAATGGCACTCGCGTCTTCAGTAATACCGGGGCGACGGCCTACGCCAGCAGCAAAGCCGCACAGGTGGCCATGGCCAAGATGTTGGCTTTGGAACTGGCCAAGCATCGCGTGCGGGTCAACGTCATCTGCCCGGGCGCGATCGAAACGCCCATCCACGGCAAAACCAAAACGCGCAACCTCGATGAAGCCGAAGAGCCAGTGGAATTCCCCGAAGGTTCTATCCCTCTCACCGATGGCAAGCCGGGCAGCCCCGAACACGTGGCGCAACTGGTCGCCTTCCTGGCTTCTGACGCCGCCGGCCACATCACCGGCACCGAGATCTGGATCGACGGAGCCGAGTCGCTGCTCATGGGCTGAATTCTCGGCACGATCGCTAATGCCCTCCCAATCCATGGTTTCGCGGCATGGCCCGGCCGTGTCCTGCCGCATCGCGGGCGTTTCTCACCCGTCGACGGCGCCCTGACGGTCTCCTATGATTGGAATAGGTTCCCTGGCACGTTGCCGAGGGTGCCTGCGACGGACGTTCTCGCCCGCTCACCTTCGGATCAAGTGGTTCCATGAATGTGACGTACGCCTGCCCCGCCTGCGACCAGGCAGCCCGGGTGGAGATCCAGCCCGGCGGCGAGGCGGTGGTGTGTCCGCAATGCGGCCACCGCGTGGAGGCTCCCGCCGATGCGTGGGACGGCACGCGGCTAACCCGCTGCCTGTGTTGTCCTAGCCGCGACCTGTTCGTGCGCAAGGACTTTCCGCAGCGGCTGGGCGTTACGATCGTGGTCGCCGGCTTCATCGCCAGCGCGATCGCGTGGAACTATTACCTGGTGTACACCACGTTCGCCATCCTGTTTGGGACGGCCCTGCTCGACGTGGTGCTGTACCTGCTGTTTGGCAACGCCTTGAGCTGCTATCGGTGCGGAGCCACGTACCGGGGACTGGAAGGCTTGGACAGCCACCAACCATTCGACTTGGAAATCCACGAACGGTACCGCCAACAGGCCGCCCGCAACGCGTTATAAATGCCACTTGGTGAACCGGCACCGCGGCTTGGGCCAGCAGCGGCGGCCGGCCAGGGGGGGCACAACATTCGCCGCTGGGCACCGCGGCCGCCTTTTCCGCACCTCGCTTGCAAACTAGGGCTTTCTCGCCGACATGGACCAGCAGCGCTCGCGTATCCAACAGGATCTCCGCGGACTCATCGAAGGTGAGGTCCGGTGCGATGCCGTTACGCTGCAACTGTATTCCAGCGACGCCAGCATCTACCAGGTACTGCCACTGGGCGTGGTGCTGCCACGGAGCGTGGAAGACGTGGTCGCCACGGTCCAGTACGCCCTGGAGAACAACATCCCGATCCATGGCCGCGGGGCCGGCAGCGGCCTGGCCGGCGAAAGCCTCGGCCACGGCCTGGTGATCGATTTCTCCAAGTACATGCGGCGCACGCTGTGGAAAGAGAACGACACCGTGTGCGTCCAGCCGGGCGTCGTCCATCAGCGGTTAAATAGCGATCTTCGCAAAGATGGCCGGCAGTTCGGTCCCGATCCGGCCAATAGCAGCGTGACCACCATGGGCGGCGTGGTCGCGCTCGACAGCGGGGGTAGCCACTGGCTCAAGTACGGTTCCGCCCGCCGCCACGTGCAACGCATCCAGGCGGTCCTGGCCGACGGCACGGTGGCCGAGTTTGAGCCAACGCCGATTCCCACGGCACAACAGCGCCGCGAAACCGCTCATGGCGACCGCCTGGGCCGCCTGGCCGATCTGCTGACCGAACACCAGGGCACGATCATCCGGCACCAGCCCAAGAGCCTGGTCAATCGCTGTGGCTATCAACTGGCCGGCGTGCTGGAAGGCGGGCAGTTACACCTGCCGCGTTTGCTGGCTGGTTCCGAAGGTACGCTGGCCCTGTTCACCGAAATCACCGTGGCCACGCAGCCGCTGCCCAAGCATCGGGCGGTGCTGCTGCTGTTTTTCGACCGCTTGGAACAGGCGGCCCGGGCGTCGCTCGATATCGTTCCGCTGGGCCCCAGCGCGTGCGATCTGATCGACCGCCGGCATCTGAACCTCGCCCGCGAGACCGACAGCCGCTACCAACCGATCATTCCGCCCGCGGCCGAGGCGGTGCTATTGGTTGAATACCAGGGCGACGACGCCGTGGAAGTGCGCGAACGGCTGAAGCTCACAGCCGAACGGATGCGCCGCCGCCGGCGGCTGGCGTTCGAAACGCGCATGGCGTTCGATAACGACGAAGTCGACTTGTTCTGGAACCTGGCGCTTAAAGTGGTGCCCACGTTGTACCGCCTGAAAGGCTCCACCCGCGCGCTGCCGTTTGTCGAGGACATTGCGGTTCCGCCCGGCGAGTTGCCTGGTTTCCTCGTCACACTGCAAAACGTGCTGAAACAGCATCAACTGACGGCCTCGCTGTTTGGGCACGCAGGGCAAGGGCAGCTTCATATTCGGCCGTTCATCGACCTGGCCGATCCGGACGACGTGGCCAAGATGGACCGCCTGGCCAGCGATCTGTACGAAGCCGTCTGGGCGATCGGCGGCACCATCAGTGGCGAGCACGGCGACGGTTACAGCCGCACGCCGTTCGTGGCCCGCCAGTATGGCGAGCTGTACCGGGTGTTCGAGGCGGTCAAGCGGCTGTTCGACCCCACCAACATTTTCAACCCGGGCAAGAAGGTCGGCGCCGAACACCAAACCATTACGCAATGGCTTCGGCCCGTCGCCGCCACGCCCCAGGCGCAGGAGCAAGGGGCGCAGCCCGATGGCGAACTACTGCCCGTAATCGACCTGCAATTGAACTGGGACGCGAACGAAACGCTGCACGCGGCGCGAACCTGCAACGGCTGCGGCATTTGCCGCACGCAGGCCAGCGGAGTGCGGATGTGCCCCATCTTTCGTTTCGCGCCCGCGGAGGAATCGTCGCCCCGGGCCAAGGCCAATCTGTTGCGCGGCATCCTCACGGGCCAGCTCAGTGAAGACGTACTTGCCAGCGACGAGTTCAAAGCCGTAGCCGATCTGTGCGTCAACTGCCAGATGTGCCGGCTGGAGTGTCCCGCCAATGTCGACGTACCGCGGCTGATGATCGAAGCCAAGGCCGCCCACGTACGCGCCAAAGGGCTGCCGTTCAAAGACTGGCTGCTCACGCGGCTGGACCTGGTCGGCTATTTCGGCAGCCTGTTCAGCCCGTTGGCCAACTGGGCCATCGGCAATCGGCCCGCCCGGTGGATGGTGGAAAAGCTCTTTGGCATCGCCCAGGGACGCAAGCTGCCGCGGTTCGCTTCTAAGACGTTTCTCAAGCGGGCGAACCGTCGCAAGCTGACGCGCCCCACGCGCCGCTCCGGCCGCAAGGTGCTGTACTTCATCGACAACTTTGTGAACTACCACGATTCCGAGCTCGGCGATGCGCTCGTGGCTGTGATGGAGCACAACGGCGTGGCCGTGTATGTGCATCCGGCCCAGCTCCACTCGGCCATGGCGATGATCGCCATGGGTTCGCTGGATCGTGCCCGCAAGGTGGCTCAGCACAACGTGGCCATCCTGGCCGAGGCCGTGCGGCAGGGCTACCACATCGTGGCCACGGAGCCGGCTGCCGTGCTATGCCTGACGCGCGAGTACCCGGCCCTGCTCGATGACGACGACGCCCGGCTGGTAGCCGAGAACACGTCGGAAGCCTGTGTCTATCTGTGGAAGATGCACCTGGCCGGGAACCTGCAATTGGACCTGCGGCCGGTCAATCTCAGCCTGGCGTACCACATGCCTTGCCACTTGAAGGCAATCGACAACAGCCAGGCGGGCCTGAACCTGTTGCGACTGATCCCGGGCATCACCGTGCAGCATCTGGAAGAAGGCTGCTCCGGCATGGCCGGTACCTTTGGTCTGCGCAAGGAGAATTACCGCAGCAGCCTGCGGGCTGGTTGGGGACTGATCTCGCAGCTTCGCCAGTCGCAGTTTCAGGCGGGCACCACCGAGTGCAGCGCCTGCAAGATGCAGATGGAACAGGGCAGCCCCAAGCGGACGTTCCATCCGCTGAAATTGATGGCTCTCTCGTATGGCCTGATGCCCCGGCTGGCCGACAAGCTCACCGCCCGCGCGGAAGAGTTCTACGTTTCGTAGCGAGCACCGCTTGGCCCAATCTCATCTTGGCCGTGGACCGTGTTTCAACGGGTCCAATCGTTTCTGAGAATCAGTAGTGCCTTGCCGCACCTGCTTAGACGGCGGCTCTCACCGGCACTTTTGCAGATTTTTTTCGCTTGGATGCCGCCCGATCCGGGCACTGCCAATCGAACGCAACACCAAATTTGTAGAAGACTTGCGCGAAATGGAATGCAAACAGGTTGCGGGTAGGGACCACGCGCTGGATGCCACTTGGTAATAGCAGGTGATTGACTTGGGGGGTACTACAGCTAGAATCGCGGCTTAGTTGAGATTGAGTCTCACTTACGGCAGGGACTTACCTAGTACCTCTACTCCAGGGACTGCCCCCACCTATTAGGAGTCACTTATATGCACCGTCGGAAAGGTTTCTCGCTCGTTGAATTGCTGGTTGTGATGGTGATCATCGCCCTGTTGATGGGGCTGTTGTTCCCCGCCATCCAGGCCGCCCGCGAATCGGCCCGCAAAACGGCCTGCCGCAACAACCTCTACCAGATTGCCAAGGCCATCTTGAATTACGAGGCCTCGCGGACCCGCTTCCCCGCGTCGTGGCAACCACCTGTTGGATACTCGGTAGGCGATTCTGGTGTCGACGGATGGTCGACACAGGCCCTGTTGCTGCCGTACCTGGAGCAGAAGGCCACGTTCTCGGAGATCGATTTTAACGTTTCATACACTCAGGCTGGAACCGTTATCCCGGCTGGTGCCACAGAGCCAGTTCGCATTGCTTCCTTGCGTGTCCCCACGTATCTATGCCCGTCAGAAGTACGTGATGAAGCACGGTTCGATACGGCGACCGGCGATGCGATTCATTACCCGCTCAACTATGCCGTAAACCTGGGCGTGTGGTTCGTGTGGAATCCGAAGACCGGCAAAGGCGGTGACGGCGCCTTCTACCCCAACAGCAAGCTTACCGCTGGCGATTTCCTCGACGGCCAAAGCTACACGATCGCGTTGGCCGAGGTGAAAGGTTGGACCCCATACTTCCGCAACGCCGGGCTCCCGGCGACCACCTTGGATGACGCCGTTCCGACTGCCCCTAGCGCCCTTTGCGGTTGGGCCGGCGATTTCAAGGCCGATAGTGGTCACACCGAATGGATCGACGGTCGCGCCCATCAGATTGGCTTCACCACCGTCTTCCTGCCCAACAGCAAGGTGCTGTGCGAGAACCCCGGCACGTCCACCGGTATCTTCGACGTTGACTGGAACAATCAGCAGGAAGGCAAGTCGGGGACCGTTCCCACCTTTGCTGCCGTCACCGCCCGCAGCTACCACGATGGGATGGTCAACGTGGCGATGATGGACGGCTCGGTTCGCCCCGTCGAAAACGACATCAATATTGGCGTCTGGCGGGCTCTGAGCACCCGTCGCGGTCAGGAAATCCTGCCGTCCGAATTCTAAGCGTCGCTTAACGGCAATCAGTTCGCTTTTGGGCGGACCGGCCGAGCCTTCGGCCGGTCCGCTGTTTGTGTCTCTGGGATGGCAATTCTGCTCTTTGCCAACCGGCGGTGCGACCATGTCTGGCGAGAATCGCAAACTGACGATCGAGCAGGCCGCCAAGATCATCTACCAGGTGGAGCAGCCCTCGCCGCAGCAGGTGGGGGCGGTGGCCGAGCTGATCGCCCGCGGTGCCCTGGAAGGCACCCGTAAGGGCCACTGGGCAACCACCACCGACGCGGTGGCCCGCTATCTGGCGACAGCCACGCTTAACAAGAAGGCGGGCGACCACCAGAAGCGGCAACCTGGCCAATCGAATCGAGCTGATATGGAATCGCGCACCTTGCGGCCGGTCTATCGCGACCTGCTCAAGGACTACTTCATGGCGGTGATTCGCCAGCACGATGCCCGTCGCCGCTCCAAGGCGTTCCAGCACGCCGTGCTAGGCGGCCAGATTCTGGTCGTGGTGTTGATCCTCACCACGATGGTGCTGGTGTGGCGTGGTGCCAGCGGAGTGATTACTCCGCCCGAGTTGACCGCGGTGGAACGCTGGCTGGAACAGAACACCAAGCGCTACAAGATCCAAGAGTGGTTTCCGCCGCAGCCCAGTGCTGGCGGGGCGAAGATCCGCGTCAAGTACGAGTACACTTCCAAGGCCTCACGGCGCGTGCAAACCGACCGCGAGTTCCTCGTGCAAGACGGCAACGTGGTGCAGGTGCTCGGCACCGAGTGACGCAAGCGGCCGTACATTAGAAAGTGCCCCCCCGAGACTGCTCGACGCTAGTTGGCTTCGTCGTCGAAGGGATACGGCTCTTCTTCCTCGTCGCGTGAGTCGGCGAGGGTGTACTCTTCGTTCAGCCAGCGGCCCAGGTCGATCGTCCGGCAGCGAGGGCTGCAAAACGGCAGCGACCGGCTGTTGCTGGGAACTTCGGCGTTGCAAATGGGGCAGCGGAGCTTCTTGGCCACGGTTTTCAGCCCGCTTCAGGCAGGCGACTATAAGAGCGGATCGAGCCACCGGCTAACTGCGCCGGGGTCAGTAATCCCCCGAACAATGCTCACTGCATTCTACCGGGCCGTTAGACCTCGACCAGTTCCTCGGCCGGCTCGGTTTCGCCCCGGGCGGTGCTCACGGCCGGGGCTACGACCGCGGCCTGGGCGCTTGCTTGTGCGGCGCGCGCTTTGCGGACCTGGAGATAGAAGTACAGCCCCAGCGCCGACACGATCAGAAAGGGCATCGACATCATAAAGACGATGCTCCAGAAATAGCCGGCGACCAGGTCGCCACCCTGGCTATGCGCAAGCGCCTGGCTGCACGTGGGGCACGCCTCGGCAGCAGTCGCCGCCACAAACACCACGGCGGCAGCCGGCAACAGCGAACGGCGGAGCGAGTGAGGGGCCATCGTCACGCTCTCTGGGTTCCAAGTGGTTCCACCTGCACAGCAGGCTGGGGAGCAGCGTCCGGCTCCTGCTGGGCGGGCGGGTACCAATGGTACAACATCAAATAGACTACCACGCCGGTGATGGAGACGTAAAGCCAGATCGGCAACGTCCACCGGGCCCAGCGGACGTGCTTCTGGCGGCGATCCTTGAGCCCTAGCCAGATGGTGTAAATGGCCAGAAACGGCACCACGGCCGCGAGCAAACTGTGCGAAGCCAGGATGGCCAGGTACACCGTTCGCGCCGTGCCGGTGCCGCCAAACGGACGGCTGCCGGCATACGCGTGATACACCAGGTACGACGCCAGAAAGAGCACCGACGTGCCAAACGCCGCCAGCATCAGCGCCTTGTGCGATTGCTCGCGCCGCCGTTTGATCTGAATGTACCCGGCGATCAGCAGCACCGTAGCCGTGACGTTGAGCCCGGCGTTCACGTCTGGCAACCGCGTGGCATAGCTGGGGCCGACCACGATCGTGATCACGATCAGCGACAACAGCAGCAAGATAGCCAGCAGTTCGCCCAGTGTGAGGCCGCGGCGCATCTGTGGGGTCATGGATCGCGTGCGACGGTTGGTCGTCGTAGCAGAATTACGGCGTGTTGGCGTCACCAGGTGGCTCATACTCAAAGTTGTTTTGGCACAAGTGCCGTGGCTGCGGTTCGCCGCGTGGCGTGCGGCCGGCTCGCAGCGATGGAATCCGTTTCAGTGTTCCTAGCGGGGCGATGTTTCAATCGCCCGAGACTTCGGCGGCGGGCGGCGTGGCATTGCTCTTGGCCGAGGCGCTGCCTTTGGAGGTGAGCTCGAGCACTTTCTGCTTGAGCTTGGCGACTTCCGTCGGGAACTTGCTTTGGTAATAGCCCTGCACCTTACCGTCCTGATCGATCAGGATCATCCGGTCCGAGTGCATCAGCTTGGAAAAGGCCAGCTTGAAGTCGGCCGACACGCCTTTGATCGTTTCGATGTCGCCATTGGGATCGGTGAGGAACAGCCAGCGGTCGGGATCGATGTCAGACCCCGTATAGTTGCCGGCGTACTCGCGGAGCCGGGCAGGCGTGTCCTTCTGCGGATCGACGGTGATGCTCACAAACCGCACCGGCACGTCGGCCAGGTCGTGCTTGAGCATCTCGGCAATGTTGTTGTTCAGCGTGACGCAGGCTCCGGCGCAGTCGCCAAAGAAAAAGCTGACCACCCAGACCTGTCCCTTCATTTCGCTGGAATGGAACTCCTTGCCCGATCGCTCGGTCAGCGTGAAATCGCCCACCTCGAACCCGGTCAGTTCGGCAGGCTGCTGCCCGTAGTTGCGAATCGGTTCCGCGCTGGTGCGGTTCTTGTAGAGCAGGTATCCGCCGTAGCCGCCGACGGCCAGCAGCAGGAACGAAACCCAGATCTTCACAGGCGTGCTCATAGCAAATCTCCGGTGGTGCGGGTGCCGGCCACTTTGCAACTGGCAGCAAAGGTCAGCAGCGCGAACACAGCCGTAACGGCCACGCACCAGGGTAACGATGGCAAATCGGCAGGCAGGGCGGCCGCACTCTCGACGTACAGCAATCGACGCACGCCCGCCACCGCATACGTGAGCGGGTTTACAGTGGTGATGGCGGCCAACCAGCCAGCGGGATTGGGGAACAAAGCACCGGACAGCAGCCACAGCGGCAGCAGGAACAGGCTCATCACGGCATGAAAGCCCTGCACCGAGTCCATCCGCCAGGCCAACACAAAACCCAGCCCTGTCAGGGCGAGCGAGGTCAGCACCAAAAAGCCGATCAACCCCAGCCAGGCCCACCACGGCGGCGTGACGCCAATGGTCAAAGCCAGCAGCAGGAATAGTCCGCCTTGCGCGACGGCAATCGCCGTCGCCCCGGCCAGCTTGCCCAACACCATGGCCCACCGCGGGATGGGCGACACCAGCACCGATTGCAAAAAGCCTTCGCGGCGATCCTCAATCACCGAAATGGTGGTGAAAATCGCCGTAAACAGCAAGATGAGGACCAGCGTGCCGGGGAAGTAATACTCCAGGTAATCCTGCTGTCCGGAACCTGGAATCTGGAGCGACTTGTGAAAGCCGGCGCCGAAGAACAGCCAGAACAGCACCGGCTGGCCGACGGCTCCCACCACGCGGTTGGGCTGCCGGATGAACCGCACGAACTCGCGGCTAGCCAGCGCAAACGCCGCCAAAGCCGGGCGTGGCTGCACCGCCGCAGCGGCCGGCAAACTCGCGGCCGTGGCTGGTTCGTTCGGTAGCGTGGTCGGCTCGGTCATCCAGTGATGCCACCCATCGGGTTTAGGTTGGTTTGTACTTGTGCTGCCATTGGCACGTGCTGCCCAGCGGATGCGGCGTTCCTTCCGTCGCGCGCTGCTAGGGTTATCCTCAATTATAGAAGGATCCCTCTGAGCTACAGCGGGGTGCGGCAAACGGTCACAGGCACCACACTGCAACGCCTCACGATGCCTGGGGCACCTCGTCGCCAAAGCGATGTCCCGTGCGGGCAATAAATACGTCTTCCAAAGTCGGTTTGCCGACGGTGATCGAACGGATCTCGTTGGGGAAGGCGTCGACCAGCCGCGGAATCCACACGTGCCCCGACGCCTCGTGCAGCCGCAGCGTTTCGCCCAGAACCGATCCCTGGAGGCCGAACTTCGCCTCGATTGCGGCGGCCAGGGCGGCCGCATCGGCAGCGGCGATGGTGATGGCGTCGCCGCCGACTTCCGCCCGCAGGTTATCTGGCGAATCCAGTGCCACAACTTTGCCGGCGGCCATGATGGCCAGGCGGTCGGCTTTCTCGGCTTCTTCCAGCAGGTGGGTGGTCAGCACCACCGTGACGCCCTGCCGATCGCGCAGTTGCCGCAGGTAACGCCATAGGTCGATTCGCGCGGCCGGATCCAAGCCGGTGCTAGGCTCATCCATCAGCAATAGCCGGGGCCCATGCAAACAGGCTTTGGCCAGTTCCACCCGCCGCCGCAAGCCGCCGCTGAGCGTTTCCACGCGGTCGCCGGCCCGATCGGCCACGCCCAGATTCTGCAGCATCTGC
>Ga0180216_1003241_pt1 | contig 13017 bp, 11 predicted proteins | sample eDN3rd37CBELigMG_FD_128879 | JGI IMG/M metagenome (GOLD analysis project Ga0180216, IMG submission 128879) | Enriched Miracle-Growth compost microbial communities from Emeryville, California, USA - eDNA 3rd pass 37_C BE-Lig MG (version 2)... ... | reverse complement strand
TTTTTCCCCAATGCCAGGTATGCTGTCCAGCTTCGATTCGACCATCGACTTTGCTCTCTGCTGACGATGGAACGTTATTGCGAAGCGATGCACCTCATCCTGAATACGCTGCAGCAAATAAAACTCCTGACTATCACGCATGAGCGGCACAATTTGTGGCGGATCTCCCCCCATCAGCTCTGCCGTACGATGCTTTTCATCTTTAACAAGTCCACATACAGGGATATATAAATTAAGCTCATCCTGCAAAATTTCTGTTGCCGCTGAGATCTGGCCTTTTCCTCCATCGACGATGATAAGATCTGGAAGCGGCAAGCCTTCCTTCAATACACGCTCGTAACGTCTTCTTACGACCTCGCGCATCGTACCATAATCGTCTGGGCCTTCGATCCCTTTAACCTTGTATTTACGATACTCTCTTCGATCCGGCTTCCCATCTGTAAACACAACCATCGCAGAAACGGGGTTACTGCCTTGGATATTCGAGTTATCAAACGCTTCAATGCGATGCAAATGCTCAAGCCCTAATGCTGCGCCAAGCTGCCTAGCAGCAACGACACTGCGTTCCTGCTCACGCTCAATAAGCCTGAACTTCTCATCCAGTACATTTTGCGCATTTTGTGTCGCCATCGATACAATTTCACTTTTTTGTCCGCGCTGTGGAATAACGACCTTCACCTTTAGCCATTCATGCAGCCATGATGTAACCTCTTCAGCACTCATGCTGCTGTCATTGCTAGGAATCGGCAGCAGGATTTGACGTGGCAGCGCTGGATTGTCGCTATAATACTGCGTAACGAAGCTTATGAAATCATCGTATTCCTCGCCATAGTACGGAAAGGCCGTCCCATGACGCTCAATGAGCTTCCCTTTGCGCATATATAGAATTTGAACACTCATCCAGCCCTTGTCGACTGCATAGCCAAATATATCTCGATCCATTGCATCGTTCAGCGTTATTTTTTGCTTCTGCATAATCGTATCGATCGCCGTAATTTGATCACGATATTCCGTCGCTTTCTCAAACTCCAGCTTTTCTGCTGCTTCTTCCATCTTGCGCTGAAGCTCCTGTCTTACGGAATCCTCACCACCGTTAAGAAATCTAGTAATCTCATGAATCATCTGCTCATACTGTGATTGCTCAACCGGATACTCACAAGGAGCCAAGCATTGCCCGATATGATAATATAAGCAAACCTTGTCCGGCAGCTTGCCGCATTTGCGAAGCGGATAGAGCCGATCCAGCAGCTTTTTCGTCTGCTGCGCCGCATATGCATTCGGATACGGGCCAAAATACTTCGCTTTATCCTTAGTTACACGACGAGTGATCTCCAGCTTCGGATGCTTTTCATTCGTAATTTTGATGTATGGGAACGTTTTATCATCCTTTAGCAATACATTGTATCTAGGATTATGAAGCTTTATCAGATTACACTCAAGAATGAGCGCCTCCATATTGCTATCGGTTATAAAAAACTCGAAGTCCACGATTTCACTGACGAGCTTTTGAGTTTTAGCATTGTGACTTCCTGTAAAGTACGAGCGAACGCGATTTTTAAGCACCTTCGCTTTTCCAACATAGATGATCACATCTTCACTGTTCTTCATTAAGTAACAGCCTGGCCGATCAGGAAGAAGTGCCAGCTTATTGCGAATATGCTCCTTAACAGCAGCCTCTTGATCATGTTGTGTCACCATTCTTCCCCCTTTTCTTGCTTGAAACAATCCTCTCATTATTGTAGCATAATTTGAGGCTATCTAGCTTTTTATCTATAATTGACTTGCAGCTTTACAATACAGCAAATTATTGGGTATACTAGGAAAAGCAATTGGTCTGTCAAGGAGGACTGCAGGATGGAAAATGTACGCGATCCACGTCAACATATCAACGAAGAACCACGTGACGATCTTAAAGACGTTATTGTAGGCTTTGCTGTAATGCTTGGCTTTATGACCGTTGTGTTCGCTGCTGCTGTTATTGCGAAAGCAATGATGTAATGCGGCGGTATCAACATGAAAGCCCGCAACCTTTTCTCGTCATGAGAATGGTTGCGGGCTTTTTCATCGTTATCCACGTGAGCTAGCTTGAGGCAAGTCTAGGACGGGCTGACTTCTTCTTAGAAGCTGATAGTGGCCCTTCACTTTCCTTGGCGGAGGCTAATGGATATCGGGTGCGCTCCATGCGATCAATTTGCACGATTTGACCATCATGCACCGTTACAATGACTTGACCATATTGCATACCTGCAAGCTGCTCCGTTATGCGCTGCTGCCAAATATTATCCATTTCTTGTGTCATTTTATATACCTCCTTAAATATACATTATGCAGTTAAACGTACAGCTTCCAGTACCTGATTGCCTCGCTGAATTCAAGATTCGATGTCGAATACGCTACAGCGAGTTACTTCGTGATCAAAGGTGTACTTTTTGAACTTCCTCTTCCAATATGTGTTCAAAATGTTCACCTTTCAGCACCGAGAAGGTTGAAAGAAGCTAGAGATTGAGAAGCGCAGCGTACGGTATTGTACGTGAGCAACGGAAAGCTCGGCTGAATTCAAGATTCGATGTCGAATAATATACAGCAGAATACTTCGTGATCAAAGGTGAATGTTTTGAACTTCCTCTTCCAATATGTGTTCAAAATGTTCACCTTTCAGCACCGAGAAGGTTGAAAGAAGCTAAGGACTGAGGAGCGCAGCGTACGTTATTGGTACGTGAGCACCGGAAGGCCCGGCTGAATTCAAGATTCGATGTCGAATAAGCTACAGCGAGTTACTTCGTGATCAAAGGTGTACTTTTTGAACTTCCTCTTCTAATATGTGTTCAAAATGTTCACCTTTCAGCACCGAGAAGGTTGAAAGAAGCTAGAGATTGAGAAGCGCAGCGTACGCAATTGGTACGTGAGCATCGGAAAGCTCGGCTGAATTCAAGATTCGATGTCGAATAATCTACAGCAGAATACTTCGTGATCAAAGATGTACTTTTTGAACTTCCTCTCTCCACTCCACAATCGCTTTAACAATCAACGTCACAATAGCAAGCACCATAAGCAAGGAAGCAATCGCAAATGCCGCTGAGAATTGATACTCATTGTATAAAATCTCTATGTGCAGCGGCAGTGTATTGGTGCGTCCACGTATGTGACCCGAGACGACAGATACAGCCCCAAACTCGCCCATTGCGCGGGCATTACACAGAATAATTCCATATAACAGGCCCCACTTAATATTGGGAAGGGTTACCCGCCAGAACACCTGAAAGCCCTTTGCGCCTAAGCTTACAGCCGCCTCTTCCTCGGTAATTCCTTGCTGTTGCATAAGCGGAATAATTTCTCTGGCTACAAATGGAACAGTAATAAACAACGTCGCAATGATAATACCAGGCACTGCAAATATTATTTTAATGTTGTGCTCGGAAAGCCAAGGACCGAGGTAGCTCTGCGCGCCAAACATGAGCACAAACACTAAGCCAGCGATAACAGGTGATACTGCAAAAGGCAAATCAATAAGCGTTAGCAGCAGCTGTTTTCCGCGAAACTTAAACTTTGAAATCGCCCAAGCAACGAGTACGCCAAATACGGTATTAAGCGGTACGGCGATAAAGGCAGTGATTAATGTGAGCCTCAGCGCAGACATCGCATCCTCATGAGCAATTGCCGCAAAATAAACGGATGCTCCCTTCTTTAACGCTTCTGTCATAACGACCGCCAACGGTAATATGATCATAATTGCAATAAACAGAACTGCTATAGAGATCAGCGTCCACCGTACGATGAGCGATTCATCGATATGCTTTTCTCGGGTCTGCTTCTTCGTGGTAGCATGATATCTAACGACTCCAGCCATATGCTCCCCTCCCTAAGAATTAGCCGTCAAGCGGCGATTCATCGACCACTGCAGCAAATTAATGAGCAATAGAAGTAGGAAGGATACAATAAGCATCACCGCTGCAATGGCCGTTGCGCCTGCATAATCATACTGCTCCAGCTTCGTCATAATTAAAAGCGGTGATATTTCTGTAACAAGCGGCATATTACCGCTAATGAAAACGACAGATCCGTATTCGCCTATTCCACGGGCAAAGGCTAACGTAAAGCCTGTAAGCAGCGCGGGATACAGCGTTGGCAGTACCACTCGAAGGAGTGTTCTAAGACGGTATGCGCCAAGCATGACGGCTGCTTCCTCCATCTCCTTCTCTAAGTCCTCAATTACAGGCTGTACCGTCCTTACTACGAAAGGGATACCGATAAAAGTCAGGGCAACAATGATGCCAAGCGGTGAATAGGCAACCTTAATGCCAAGAGGCTCTAGCAACGAGCCAATCCAGCCATTTTTCGCATATAGTGCAGTTAACGCAATACCAGCAACAGCAGTAGGCAGTGCAAATGGAATATCGACAAGCGCATCAATTATCTTCTTACCTGGAAATTGATAGCGTACGAGCACCCAAGCTACAATTAGCCCAAAAACGGTGTTGATTATGGCTGCGCAAAATGCTGTAACAAAGCTGATGCGATAGGAAGCAAGTACCCGTGGATTAACGATCGTATCCCAAAATTGCGCTAGGCTAAGCTCAAATGATTTGATAAAGATGATCGAAAGCGGAATGAGTACGAGTATGCTTAAATAAAACACAGATATACCGATGCTGAGTCGAAAGCCTGGAATGATGGAACGTTTTGACATGGCAATCTTTCTCCTTTAAATTGTACTGAAGAATCGATGAATTAGCTCCCAGGTGTGTAGATTTGATCGAATAATCCACCCTCTGCAAAGTGCTTTTCCTGTGCTGCTTTCCAGCCACCAAAGTCCTCATCGATTTGCAGCAGCTCAAGCTTTGGAAATTGATCGTTGAATTGCTCTGCTATCGCTTGGTTCGTTGGTCGATAATAATTTTTCCCGGCTATCTTCTGACCTTCATCTGTGTATAGAAACTGCAAATAAGCCTCTGCAACCTCTCTTGTTCCGCGTTTATCAACAACCTTATCTACGATCGCTACAGGCGGCTCAGCTAATATGCTTAATGACGGGTAGACAATGTCGAATTTATCAGGACCTAGCTCGTTAATCGATAAGTACGCTTCGTTCTCCCATGCTAGCAGTACATCTCCTATCTCTCGCTCGACAAACGTTGTCGTAGAGCCGCGCGCCCCTGTATCTAGAACTGGAACATGCTTGAACAGCTCAGCGACATATTGCTTCGCAGCCTCTTCATCGTTGTTGTTTTGCTTTAATGCATAGCCCCATGCGGCAAGGTAATTCCATCTTGCTCCACCTGACGTTTTTGGATTTGGCGTAATAACTTCTACATCTTCCTTAATCAGGTCATCCCAATCGATTATATTTTTTGGATTTCCTTTTCTAACAAGAAACACAATTGTTGAGGTGTAAGGCGAGCTGTTCAGCTCATATTGCGATTGCCAGTCAGGCTCGATAAGCCCTGCATCTACAATTGCATCAATATCGTAGCCAAGTGCCAGCGTAACAACATCTGCTTCCAGACCATCGATAACAGCACGACCTTGCTTACCCGATCCACCGTGAGACTGCTCGATCGTTACTTCTTGATTGGCCGTTTCTTTCCAATGCTTGGCAAAGGCTTCGTTGAATTCAACATATAGCTCCCTCGTTGGATCATAGGATACATTTAATAATTTCACAGCGTCCTTCGCTTTAGCTTGCTCGTTAGACTCTTTGCTATTTGACTCCTCTTTCCCATTGCTATTAACCTTATTCGATGAGCTCGATTCATTGCTGTTGTTGCCGTTTCCTTGACCGCAAGCAGCAAGCAGACCCACCATAAGAATTACTGCTGAGAACAATAATAAAAATTGACGAATAGACCGGATATACATAGACACTTCCCCCTTATTATTCGGGATAGGCTAACGTTCATTCCGGTGGTCCGGTCATTAATTATTATTCCTATCTGTTTAGTTGGTTATGTCGTGATATTAACAATTACTGCCATGCGTTGTCAATAGTTTTTTTTTATGCGAATGATTAGATTTACTTATAAATGACTTATTACACTTCATGTAGCTTTAAGTCTATTGCTGGCTCCCACATTATAATGCTTCACCTATTACTCACTAGCTGATTCAAGTAATCTGCTTTACTATTGGATTTGCAATTGCAACATTACGTTGCTTAGCTTCGTTAACTAGGTAGCAAGAAGAGGCATAAACATCCAATGCGTTATGCCAAAAAATAATGATCGAAGGTGTGGAGTTGAACACTGTTCATTTTATTAAACGTTTTTTCTTAGCAGCCGCAGCAGCTCTATTGCTTTGGTTTATCATTCACACGATAGTCATTGTAATGGACGGGCTGAATGATGAATTGATGCCTGTTGATGTAGCCGTTGTATTAGGTAATAAAGTTGAGACTACTGGACGACCCTCTAATCGGTTACAAGCAAGGCTAGACAAATCAGCCGAGCTATACAGAGAAGGCTACTTCACCTATATCGTTGTAAGTGGCGGTATTGGCAAAGAAGGCTTTGATGAGGCTAAAGTTATGAAGGATTACTTAATAGAAAAAGGGATAACGGAAGATAAAATAATAGAGGATAATAACGGGTACAACTCATATATGACGGCTCAAAATACTAGCCATATTATGAATGAGCAACAATTGGACTCGGTAATGATTATTACGCAGTATTTTCATATATCTAGGACAAAATCAGCGTTTAGTAAAATGGGAATTGAGGAAATCTACTCCGCTCATGCCGACATCTTTGAGTTTAGAGATCTTTACTCAATTATAAGAGAATTCCCAGCCTACTATAAATATCTATTAAAATAGTATTTCTCAAGGGAGCTTCTTATATGAAAAAAACTTGGAAAATCGTTATAGCAAGCGTTATTGCATTCTTTCTGGTTAGTATAATTGCTGCAGCAATTTTCATCAATAACATCGGATATCACAATATTAAGCTGATCACTGAACTCAATAAAAACTCAAATCAAATTCTCAAAATGGAAAAGGAAGGCGACTATTTGACGAAAGCCAATGCTCAAAACGAAAGGCTTATCAAAAAAATGATGAACGAAGGATGGAATTTCATAGATCAGGAAGGCGCCGGTTATTTTTTTGAAAAGAACGGTCAAGAAACGATCATTACTGTAAAACAAATGTGGAGTCGTCATTACGTAGTTTACAGAGTGACAAATGATGCTATTAATTTATCAGAGTAGTTGCGCTATAAATTGAAGGGGCTATTTTATGATAGCCCCTTTCCTCATTTGTTGCTCGTATAAAATTTTGAGTGGTACTATGTAGATTTATTTTTGTTAGCCATAAAGAACAGACCTGCAAGCACAAGCACAATGGCTAGAATCGGTTGACCGAAGAGTTGTTCATTCATCAAGCTGCCTAACGCAAATACGGCAAAGAATAGCAGTGACAAGATCGTTAACACACAGATTGGTATTAACAGCCATTTATTACGAGTGCCAAACCAGTAAAATTCAAACAGCCCTGCTGCAGCTGCCAATATAAAACCAGGCCACATATTTCCCCAGTTATCCAGCAGCATCGATATCTGGCAGACAATTCCTGCTACGAGCAAGGTTCCCCCCGGAATAAGCAGACCTATTCCTTTTTTATTAAGTACTCCGAAGTACAGCCAATGAAAAAACAAACCAAGCGGTATTACAAACATCGTTGGCCAAAAATGAGCAAATATGTAGCCTGTACTCATTTCTCCAGCTGGATTTAACAAAAAGTATACCCCTAGAAGCAATAGGACAGGTCCTACAATTGCTTTTCTTAACATACGTTCCACCCTTTCGATATTTGAGCTAAATGCCCGATCAACCTTTTATGTACTAACAATATGAAGTGTAACATAGCAAAAAACGCTGCACATCGTGCGGAGGGGGAGGGAGAATACTAGACTAAAGTCCAGATTCTTCTAGAGATGTAGTTCAAAATACTCGACTTTGATGACGATGATTTGGCTTACGGCGCTCATTCGGCGGCGAATATGGGGATCAACCGAAAACTACGTTGCTCTCGTACCAGGTGACGTACGCTGCGCTACTCGTTTTCTAGTTTCGCCCCATCTTCTTGGTCCTGAAAGCCGAGATTTTGAACCTTTATTGGAATGGGTAGTTCAAAAGTACGTCTTTGATGACGACGTGTAAGCTGACGGATCTCATTCGGCGGCGAATATGGGGATCAACCGAAAACTACGTTGCTCTCGTACCAGGTGACGTACGCTGCGCTACTCGTTTTCTAGTATCGCCCAAGCTTCTTGGTCCTGAAAGCCGAGATTTTGAACCTTTATTGGAATGGGTAGTTCAAAAGTACGTCTTTGATGACGATAACTAGGGCTTACGTAGCTGGCTCGACGGCGAATCTTGAACGGTACCGAAAAGCTTTTGCTTCCGATGCATGTTTTCTTCGAAAACAGTAGGTGCTCACGTACCAAGAGCGTACGATGCGCTGCTTGCTTTCTAGTATAAACCCTTGCATAGCTCAATGTCTCCCCATCTTCGACCCTCATTCCGATTGCAACAGAAAATATGTAACAGCAGGGAAATACGGTATTATGTGGAATCTGTATGTAACTCATAATAATTGGAGGTTTTGAAATATGGCTTTCCCTACACATATTGTATCGGCTGGCGGAATTGTAGAAGATGGCGAAGGAAATATACTATTAGTAAAAGCACATGACGATGGATGGGTGTATCCTGGAGGGATAACAGAAATAGGTGAGAACCTTATTGATGGCGTACTGCGTGAAATCAAGGAGGAAAGTGGCATAGACGCATCTGTTAGTCATCTCGTTAATGTGGTATCAAATACCGCGATACATAAATGGCATGACGGTGTGACCGACGTACCGACTAAGGTCATGTTCGATTTCGTATGCCAAGCTGTTAGTGGAGAATTAACAACTTCTGATGAAACGTGCGATTGTAAGTGGGTACCGAAGGATAAGGTGCTTGACTTCATTGCTTTACCCGCAATTCGCATGCGTTATGAGGCTTACTTGAACTACAATGGCTCCGTAAACTATTTGGAATACTATACTGCTAATACAAAGGACTGTGAGCTCAAGCTGCAACGACTAATCTAGATGATAGCGCCTCTTCCTTCTAAGAAATTCAATAAAAAAAGCCCCAGCGCAGCTCGATGTCTCCATCTGCGACCCTCATTCCGTAGGAATGTTCGAGCGATGGGAAACTTGAGCGGAGCGCTGAGACACTTACTTTGCTACGTTAGACTATGCCATCGAATCTTTTCATCGTAGCCAAACATAAAAAAAGAGAAGCATCAGCGGAGCCCAAATGTCTCGTGAGCGACCCTCATTCCGTAGGAATGTTCGAGCGAACGAGATATTTGAGCAAAGCGATGAACCCCTCTCACTTTGCTGCGATAGTCTACGCCGATGAATCTTTCCATCGCTGACAAACAGCAAAAAAGAAGCCCCAGCGCAGCTCAATGTATCCATCTGCGACCCTCATACCGTAGGAATGTTCGAGCGATGGGACATTTGAGCGGAGCGCTGAGACACTCATACTTTGCTACGATAGACTATGCCAACGAATCTTTTCATCGCTGACAAACAGCAAAAAAGAAGCCCCAGCGCAGCTCAATGTATCCATCCGCGACCCTCATTCCAAAGGAATGTACGAGCGATGGGACATTTGAGCGGAGCGCTGAGACACTCACTTTGCTACGTTAGATTATGCCATCGAATCTTTTCATCGTAGCCAAACATAAAAAAAAGAGAAGCATCAGCGGAGCTCAAATGTCTCGTGAGCGACCCTCATTCCGTAGGAATGTTCGAGCGAACGAGATATTCGAGCAAAGCGATGAACCCCTCTAACTTTGCTACGTTAGATTATGCCATCGAATCTTTCATCGTAGCCTAACATAAAAAAAAGAGAAGCATCAGCGAAGCTCAAATGTCTCGTGAGCGACCCTCATTCCGTAGGAATGTTCGAGCGAACGAGATATTTGAGCAAAGCGATGAACCCCTCTAACTTTGCTGCGTTAGTCTATGCAGATGAATCTTTTCATCGTAGCCAAACATAAAAAAAGAGAAGCCCCAGCGCAGCTCAATGTATCCATCTGCGACCCTCATTCCGTAGGAATATTCGAGCGATGGGACATTTGAGCGGAGCCTAGAAGTGACCTCGTTTGTTTTTTCCTGTTACAACGAGCTCATCCACATAAGGCGCGACACGATTCATAAGACGTCTACCTTTATGATGCTCTTCCCCATCCTTGTTCGTAAAGCTAAAATGACTCTCTAGATCAGCAAGTCGATAATTGGACGTATAGAATGTCGGCTTGCGATCCATACGATAGTTTAATATTGCCCCGAGCACATGATCGCGCACCCAAGGGTTAAGATTCTCCGCACCGATATCATCGAATACGAGCAGATCTGTTTCCTTCATTAAGTCTACCGTTTCCTTTAGCTTAGCGGGCTCGTGCATGAGCACCTTCAAGTCCTCTACAAAATCAGGCATATAGACGATTACGCCAGAATAACCTGACTTAGCGAGTTCCTGTAGCGCGTAGCACATTAAGTACGTCTTACCTACTCCAAAATCACCAGCCAAATAAAGCCCCTTCGCAGACAAGCCTTCTTCATTGGTACGATCAATGTATTTTAACAACTCGCCAACGATCTTAGCACGCTCTAAATCACTAGCAATAATATCATCAGCAGAATATTGACGCTTAAGCAATTTGTCATCGATAAAGAAGCTGCGAATGCGGCTGCGAAGTTGATTTTCATGCTGTTTAGCACGCAGCTTTTTGCAGGAAACCTTCTTATCGATAATTTGCGTCTGTCCGTTCAACTCTTCAACCTGAAGCATCGTATAATGCCCTGCAAAATCGTTAGGACATCGTTCTAGCCCAGGACAATTACTGCAGCTGCGATATTCGGTCACATATTGGTGCAGCCTGTTCAAATTCATTCGAATAGCTTCATCGGTGAGGTCTGGATGCTTCTCACGCAATGCGACAATCAGAGGGTCATCAAGCAACTCAGCCTGTTTTTGCTCTACCATGCGCATCATCTGCGCTCCATTAGGCATCGACTTAAGCAATTTTCCTAACGATTCCATCCCTGTTCACCTCTAATATTTTATTTCTGTTGATCAAACTTTTTAGCTAGCTGACGCAGCTCTTCTAGCTCCTCAGCTGAGATCTGTGCAGCAGCCACTTGTTCGTTATTAATGATTGGAATAACTGGTTTTTGTCTAAAGCCACGATTGCGATTGCTGCTACGAGGCGCATAACCGCCATTGCTTGCATTTGCAGCTGGTCGAATAGCAGGACTATTAGCATCCTCTCGACGTCGCTCTATCTGCTGCTCAAGCTGTTCCTGATCACGTACATATTGAACAGCCTTCTCATAGCTGTCTATCCCCTTCATCAGCATGTTCGATGCGATAGAGTCTAGATAAGCTTTCGTTACGCGTCCTGTCTCATTCATACCGATACCATAATGGATTAACACATTAATCACTGGCGGAACAAGCTTGTAATGCAAATCCATACGCTCAAACACATTTAAGACCCAATCAGGCACCTGACCTGGAAAGTATCGCTTAAGAAATTGAATATGCGGCTCATTGCGCATAAGCGCATTGTATTGTTGAATGTCGCAGTAGCCTGCAAGCAGCTTTGGTACTGGTAAGTAATATTGCTCGTCCACATCATGCTCTGGCTCTTCAACGTGCTCAGTTGAGGCATCCTCTTGAATATCCTCTTGGAACTTCTCCGTTCGAGCTAACAGACGAGCACGATCCTCATCATGCTTTTTATCCTGACGAAACAGCTGTACTGCAATTCGCTGCATATAATCCGTATCAAGCTCACCACTTACATCGAATACTCCATCCTCATCAAGCAATCTCGAGATCTGAATGAGGGATAGCTCGTATTTGTAAGCAACATAGTTAATTTGCGCGAGTTGCTCTGTTTTTGTTCGCAGCTGCTCAACAAAATATCGATTACTCGAGTTACGCGGGAAACGCATAATAATTTCGCTGTACGTATAACCTGCTGATGCAGTCATATGTACCGTTGGTTTTGCACGCGTTGGAGCTACTTCCTTTAACGCTTGCTCAAGCTCGTCATCCACTATAGAAGCGTTCAGCTTGAATATCTCGTAAAATGGCACTGATAAATTCTCTTTTTCATGATCCAGCTCACTAAGCTCCTCTGGTAGTGGCGCGTGTAGCTGTTCACGTATATCGATAACCGCATACTTGCCAAGCTTATCTCTTAGCAGCATCGTAAAATGTATATTTTGAAAAAACTCATTTGGTGGAAGAGGACTAGCAAGCTCATATTCATAGATATAATCATCATCCTCCGCTTGAATGAAGCGCGCACTTTGCAAAAGGCCAATTGCCTCTAGGCGAGACAGCTGCTCTAGCAAATAGCTCCGGCTTTGCTCATTCAAAGCAAGTCCAAGACCTAGCAGCAAGCGTCGATGCGGCTCAAGCGGCGAATAGCCCGTCTTGCCTTCAGGCACCATTGCGCAGAGCTGCTCGTACAGTGATATCGCAAATGCACCAACGAGCGGCTTATAGATTAAAGCGAGCATTCGATAATCTACTGTACTTAATGAAAAATCACGGACACAATAAAAACGATGATGCTCAGTATACTCGAATAACTGTTGAATCCGCATTAAATCGACTCTCCATCCTTTTGACAATCTTCCTTCTATTTTAACATAAATCTACTTGAGTTCGTATGCTTCGTGTCGTTAAACATAAAAAAGAACCCCAGTAGCTGAAGTTCTTTTATATTGTATACATTCAATATTCGTTTCGGAGTTCGGTACGGAGTCTTCGTAATCAACTTCGAGTTTTTGAACTACCCCTTCAATAAAGGTTCAAAAGCTCGGAGTTCAGTACCGAGAAGATGACTGGATACTAGATAACGAGTAGCGCAGCGTACGTAATTGGTACGTGAGCAACGGAGTTTTCGGTAGACTGGCATATTCGAAGTCGACCATACTAGAA
>Ga0180216_1003238_pt1 | contig 13028 bp, 11 predicted proteins | sample eDN3rd37CBELigMG_FD_128879 | JGI IMG/M metagenome (GOLD analysis project Ga0180216, IMG submission 128879) | Enriched Miracle-Growth compost microbial communities from Emeryville, California, USA - eDNA 3rd pass 37_C BE-Lig MG (version 2)... ... | reverse complement strand
GCCCGCGCGCTCGCCGATGACGCCGCCGAGCGCGCCGAACACGAGAGGGACGGACAGCGACACCGCGCCGAACAGGAGGCCGGAGACGGGCACGAGTCCGCCGGCGGCCGCCCACGTGAGGAACGAGAAGATCGCGACGACGGCGTACACGACGCCGACCCAGATGGTGGTGCGCCGGTACGACCACGCGTCCCACAGCACCCACAGGGTGAGGAGGACGAGGACGGCCCACGTGATCCACGAGGTGGGACCGGTCGGGACCGAGACCTCCCCCACGGGAAGGAGGGCGGATGTCTGGTCGCCGATGCGGAACGTGCTCTCGCCGCTGCGCGGGGCGACGAGGTACAGGAGCCCGAGCAGCACCGTGACGATGACGAGCGTGACGGCGTACTTCCACTTGCGCACCTTGACGGTGGCGAGCTGGATCGTGCCGTCGGCAGCGAGATCGGGGGCGAGCGTCATCATGCCACCGCCTTCCGCGCCGCGCGGGCTTTCGCCTTGGCGGACTTCTCCGACTCGTCCTTGGGCAGGAAGAAGATCGAGCGGATGAGCGGCGGCGCCGCGATGAACAGCACGATGAGCGACTGGACGACGAGCACGATGTCGACGGGGATCCCCTGCGACGCCTGCATCGTGAACGAACCGGCCTTGAGGGCGCCGAAGAGGATGCCGGCGGCGAACGTGCCCCAGGCGCGACTGCGGCCGAGCAGGGCCACCGTGATGGCGTCGAAGCCGATGCCGGCGTCGATCGTGCCGTCGAAGCCGCTCGTGACCGAGCCCATGATCTGGTTCATGCCGGCGAGCCCCGCGAGGCCTCCCGCGAACAGCATCGCGTAGATGTACATGCGCTGCACGCTGATGCCCGCGGCGCGTGCGGCGTGCGGGTTCTCACCCACCGCGCGCAGGCGGAAGCCGAGGCTCGAGCGCTCGACGAGCCACCACACGAAGACGGTCGCGAGGATGACGACGATGAATCCCCAGTCCAGGAGCGGGAACCGTGGGCCCAGCAGCTCGGGGAACTGCGCGGACTCCGGCGTCGGGGCCGAGATCGGCTGGTTGGTGCCCGGCTTCTGCAGGACACCGGGCGTGCGCACCATCCACGACACCAGGTAGAACGCGACGTAGTTGAGCATGATCGTGAGGATCACCTCGTGCGCGCCGGTGCGGGCCTTGAGCAGGCCCACGATGCCGCCCCAGATCGCGCCACCGGCGATGCCGGCGGCGAGCGTGACGGGGATGTGGATCCACATCGGCAGGTCGAGGTTGAAGCTCACGAGGGCCGCGGTGGCGGCGGCGATGAGCATCTGGCCGCGGGCGCCGATGTTGAACAGGCCCACGCGGAAGGCGAGGGCGACGCCGAGGCCGGCGGCGATGAGCGGGGCCGCGAAGCCGAGCGTGTTGGTGAGGGGACGGATCGCGGTGGCGAAGTCCTTCGCGCGTCCGTTGAAGATCGAGCCGCGGAAGAGCGCCTCGTACGCGCCGTAGACCGAGTTCCAGATCGCGACGAACGTGTCGCCCGGGCGGGCGAAGAAGTACCCTGCCGCCGCCTGGACCTTCTCGTCGGTGATCGCGATGAGGATGCCGCCCACGATGAGGGCCAGCACGATCGCGAGGATCGTCGTCACGACGCTGCCCCGCATGATGTCGCGCATGATGACGTTCTGGCGCGGGGGCGGCGGCACGTCCTCGGCGGCGGGGCCGACCGCCGGCTCGCCGGTGAGGGGGCCGGTGGCGGGCGGCAGCTGCTCGGGCGGCAGGCCGTCGGGCCCGTCGTCGGCGCCTGGGACTCGATCGGTCATGCCGCGTCCTCCGTCGGTGTCTCGCCGGCCATCATGAGGCCGAGCACGTCGCGCGGCGTGTCCCCGGGGACGATGCCGACGATGCCGCCGCGGAACATCACGACGATGCGGTCGGCCAGCGCCGCGACCTCGTCGAGCTCGGTCGAGACGACGAGCACCGGGATGCCCGAGTCCCGCGTCTCGATGATGCGCTTGTGGATGAACTCGATGGACCCGACGTCGACGCCGCGGGTGGGCTGGGACGCGAGGAACAGTCGCAGCTGGCGGTTCAGCTCGCGCGCGATGACGACCTTCTGCTGGTTGCCGCCGGAGAGCGATCCGGCCGGCTGCGAGGGCCCCTGCGTGCGGATGTCGAACTCCTCGATGCGCTCACGCGCGAATCGGTCGAGCACGCCGCGGCGGATCGTGCCGGCGGTCGTGAACGCGCGGTCGCTGGAACGGTCGAGGATGAGGTTCTCGGCGACGCTGAACCCTCCGACGAGGCCGTCCTCCTGGCGGTCCTCCGGCACGAACCCGACGCCGGCGTCGAGGATGCCGCGCACTGTCTTGCCGACGAGCTCGATGCCGTCCAGGCGGATGGAGCCGGTCACGCGGTCCTGCAGCCCCACGATCGCCTCGGCGAGCTCGGTCTGGCCGTTGCCCTGCACGCCGGCGATCGCGACGACCTCGCCGGGCCGCACGTCGAAGCTGACGCCGTCCACGACGACGGCGCCGGTGGGCGTGAGCACGCGCAGGTCGCGCACCTCGAGGCCGCCCTCCCCCACGTTCGGCGCGTCCTTCTGGACGGTGAGCTCGACCGCGCGGCCGACCATCATCGAGGCCAGCTCGGTGTTGGACGCGGTGGGGCTCGCCTCGCCGACGACCTTCCCGAGCCGGATGACCGTGATGCGGTCGGCGACCTCGCGGACCTCACGGAGCTTGTGGGTGATGAACACGATCGAGGTGCCCTCGTCGCGCAGCTGGCGCATGATGCCCATGAGCTCGTCGGTCTCCTGCGGCGTGAGCACCGCGGTGGGCTCATCGAACACGAGCACCTGGGCGTCGCGGGAGAGCGCCTTGATGATCTCGACGCGCTGCTGGACGCCGACCGGCAGGTCGCCGACGATCGCGTCGGGGTCGACCTGGAAGCCGAAGCGCTCGGCGACGGCCCGCACGTGGGCACGGGCCTTGGGGAGGTCGAGGACGCCCGGGCCCTTCGTGTCCTCGTGGCCGAGCATGACGTTCTCGGCGACGGTGAAGACGGGGATGAGCATGAAGTGCTGGTGCACCATGCCGATGCCGGCGGCCATGGCGTCGCCCGGGCCCCGGAAGTGCTGGACGACGTCGTCCAGCAGGATCTCTCCCTCATCGGCCTGATAGAGGCCGTAGAGGACGTTCATGAGCGTCGACTTGCCCGCGCCGTTCTCTCCCAGCAACGCGTGGATCTCCCCCGGCTGGACCACGAGATCGATGTGGTCATTGGCCGTGAGTGCGCCGAATCGCTTCGTGATTCCACGGAGCTCGAGCTTCATATGTGCACCTTATCGACAATGAGCGCAGGCCAGATAGGGAGCGCGGCCGGGGATGCGAGGCATCCCCGGCCGCGCGCCGGAATCCGATCCTTACTTCGGCGAGCTCGGCGAGGTGACCTCGAGCGAGCCGTCGATGATCGCCTTCTTGAGCGCGTCCAGCTCGTCGGTCAGACCGGCGGGGAGCTTGCTCTCGAAGTCGTGGAACGACGACAGGCCGACGCCCTCGTTCTCGAGCGTGCCGACGTACGGGGCCGCGTCGAAGTTGCCGGTGCCGGCAGCCATCACGGTGTCGTACACGGAGTTGTCGATGCGCTTGAGGATCGAGACGAGGACCATCGACTTGATGTCGGGGGCGGTCTCGTACAGGTCGGCGTCGACACCGAGCAGGACGGTGTCCTTGCCGCTGTCGGTGATGGCCGCGGCCGCGCTCTGGAAGATCGGGCCGCCGACGGGCAGGATCACGTCGACGCCCTGGTCGAGGATGCCGCTCGCGGTCTGCTTGGCGGTGTCGTTGGCCGCGAAGCCGCCCGTGAAGGCGCCGGTCTGCGACGCGACGTCCCAGCCGAAGGTCTGGACGTTCTTGCCCTTGTCCTCGTTGAACTTCTGGACGCCGTCGACGAAGCCGTCCATGAAGATCGTCACCGGCGGGATCTGGATGCCGCCGAAGGTGCCGACCTTGTTGACGCCCGACGCGTCGGACCACGCGGCCGAGGCGTAGCCGCCGAGGTACGCGGCCTGGACCGTGTCGAACAGCAGCGGCTTGATGTTGTCGGCGTCCGGCTTGCCGTCCTGGTCGCCGTCGGCGCTGTCGTCGATGATGGCGTAGTTGATGTCGGGGTTCGCCTTCGCCGACGCGATCGTGTCGGCGGACAGCTTGAAGCCCACCGAGATGATGAGCGTGCAGCCCTCGGCGACGAGGTTCTCGAGGTTGGGCGCGTAGTCGTTGGCGGAGCCCGACTCGACCTCGCCGGCCTCGACGCCGAGCTCGGCGGCGGCCTTCTCGATACCGGCCTTGGCGGACTGGTTGAACGACTTGTCGTTCCACCCTCCGTCGTCGGAGACGATGCACGGCTTGAAGCCCTCGACGGCGGTGGGGCCGGCGGAGGACGGGGTCGCGTCGGGGGCCGAGCCGCAGCCGGCCAGGGCGACGATGAGCCCTGCGGCGGCGGTGACGCCCAGGAGCTTCTTGGTGGTAGAGATGGTCAACTCACGCCTCCACATCGGGTATCCCGCGGACTTCGCGGGCAACGTACATAGAAGTTACCCACTGTGACGCGCGGCTTGCATATCTGCGAAGCCCGTTCCGGGCAATGGTTACAAAGACGCAACAGAGGCGTGATGTGACGGTGCCGTCTGCACGGCGCCGGGGCACGGCATCCGTCTACAGGACGTCTCCGCGGCCGGTCAGCTTGAGCGCGTCGACGACGCCCTTCACCCGCTGGGCGTGCTCGCTGGTGGTCACCAGCAGGGCGTCGTCGGTGTCGACGATGACGATGTCCTTGACGCCGATGACGCTGATGACCCGGTGGGTCTGGCTCACCAGGATGCCGCTCGCGGTGTCGGCGAGCACCCGCGCGTTCTCGCCGAGGATCGCGAGGTTGTCCTTGCGCCCGCCGGAGTTGAGCTTGGCGAGGCTCGCGAAGTCGCCGACGTCGTCCCAGTCGAAGTGCCCGGGGATGACGGCCAGCCGCCCCTTCTCGGCCGCGGGCTCGGCGACGGAGTAGTCGATGGCGATCTTGGTGAGGGTCGGCCACACGCGATCGACGACGGGCCCGCGCCGATCGCGGTCGTCCCACGCCTCGGCGAGGTCCATGAGGCCCGCGTACAGCTGCGGCTCGTTCTCGGCGATCTCCCCCAGGAGCACGTCGGCGCGGGCGATGAACATGCCCGCGTTCCACAGGTAGGAGCGGTCGGAGTAGTACTCGCGCGCCGTATCCAGGTCGGGCTTCTCGACGAACCGCTCCACGACGGCGGCCTCGGGCGCGCCGTCGACGATGAGCTCGCCGCCCTTCTTGATGTAGCCGAACCCGACGGACGGCTCGATGGGCGGGATGCCGATGGTGCAGATGTACCCCTCGCGGGCGACGGCGACCGCCTGCTGCACCGCCCACTCGAAGACCTGCGTGCCGCGGATGACGTGGTCGGCGGCGAACGAGCCGATGATGACGTCCGGCTCGCGGTGGGACAGGATCGCGGCGGCGAGGCCGATCGCGGCGGTCGACTCGCGCGGCTCGGACTCGAGGAAGACGTTGCGGTCGGGGACGCCCGGGAGCTCCTTCTCGACGGCGGCGCGGTGCGCCCGGCCCGTCACCACCGCGATGCGGTCGTGCCCGGCCAGCGGCTCGAGACGGTCCCACGTGTCGCGCAGGAGGGAGTGCCCCGACCCGGTGAGATCGTGCAGGAACTTCGGCGCGTCCGCGCGGGACAGCGGCCACAGCCGGCTCCCGATGCCGCCCGCGGGGATCACCGCGTAGAAGTCGTCGATCGGCTCGCCCATGCCCCCAGCGTATCCGCGTCCCCGCGGCGGCCCGGATTATCTCGATGTCGAGAGAGTAAGGGTCCCCTAATCGGCGTCAGGAGGCCGACGGGAATAGGATGTCGACAGCGCCCGTGTGACGCCGGTCCCGCTATGCCTCGCCTCAGCGGTGAGGTCTCCACGGGGCGATCGTGTTCGAATCAGGGAGGACGACCGTGTCTGCACCAGCACGCGTCACACCGTCGGTTTCGGAGACCACTTCGAAGACGCCCCGCGGAACGCTGTACCGCGGCCGCGAGGGGATGTGGTCGTGGGTCCTGCATCGGATCACCGGTGTCGCGATCTTCTTCTTCCTCCTCGTGCACATCCTCGACACGGCGCTCGTGCGGGTCTCCCCCGAGGCGTACAACGCCGTCATCGGGACGTACAAGAACCCGATCATGGGGATCGGCGAGGTCGCGCTCGTCGCCGCGGTCGCCTACCACGCGTACAACGGACTGCGCATCATCCTCGTCGACATGTGGTCGTGGGCCACGCGCCACCAGCGTCAGCTGTGGTGGGGCGTCCTCGGGCTGTGGGTGGTGACGATGCTCGGCTTCGCGCCGCGCCACCTCATCAACGTCTTCTCCTCGATGGGAGGGGGTCACTGATGACCACGATCGCCGACCCGCGCTCGCCGCTGACCACGTCGCGCCGCCGCGGCCCCAACCTCGAGAAGTGGGGCTGGATCTACATGCGCGTCTCCGGCGCGCTGCTGGTGATCCTCATCTTCGGGCACCTGTTCATCAACCTGCTGACCGGCGAGGGCATCCACCAGATCGACTTCGCGTTCGTGGCCGGCAAGTTCGCCACCCCGTTCTGGCAGTGGTGGGACGTGGCCATGCTGTGGCTCGCGCTCATCCACGGCGCCAACGGCATGCGCACGATCGTCAACGACTACGTCGCCGGCCCGCGTCTGCGCCGCGCGCTGGTGTGGGCGATCGGCCTGGCCGCCGCGTTCCTCATCCTGCTCGGCACCCTCGTGGTCTTCACCTTCGACCCGTGCCCCGCGGGCTCCCCCGCCGACCTGCTGCCCAGCTTCTGCGCGGAGCTGTGACCCGGACGAGCTGACGAGAACGACTGAGACAGAGGCATCCCACACGTGAGCATGCAGAGCACCACCAGCGACAGCGTCGTCAAGGACGGCGTCCACTACCACCAGTTCGACGTCGTCATCGTCGGCGCGGGCGGCGCCGGGATGCGCGCCGCCATCGAGGCGGGCCCCGGCGCGAAGACCGCCGTCATCTCGAAGCTCTACCCCACCCGCTCGCACACGGGCGCGGCGCAGGGCGGCATGGCCGCGGCGCTCGCGAACGTCGAAGAGGACTCGTGGGAGTGGCACACGTTCGACACCGTCAAGGGCGGCGACTACCTCGTCGACCAGGACGCGGCGGAGATCCTCGCCAAGGAGGCCATCGACGCGGTCATCGACCTCGAGAACATGGGTCTGCCGTTCAACCGCACCCCGGACGGCAAGATCGACCAGCGCCGCTTCGGCGGCCACACCGCCGACCACGGCAAGACGCCCGTGCGCCGCGCCTGCTACGCCGCCGACCGCACCGGCCACATGATCCTGCAGACGCTGTTCCAGAACTGCGTCAAGCTCGGCATCAACTTCTTCAACGAGTTCTACGTGCTCGACCTCATCACGGTCGGCAGCGGCAAGGACACGAAGGTCGCGGGCGTCGTCGCGTACGAGCTCGCCACGGGCGACCTGCACGTGTTCCACTCGAAGGCCGTCGTGTTCGCCACGGGCGGCTTCGGCAAGATCTTCAAGACCACCTCCAATGCGCACACGCTCACCGGCGACGGCGTCGGCATCGTGTGGCGCAAGGGCCTCCCCCTCGAGGACATGGAGTTCTTCCAGTTCCACCCGACCGGGCTGGCGGGCCTGGGCATCCTCCTCACCGAGGGCGCCCGCGGTGAGGGCGCGATCCTGCGCAACGCGTCCGGCGAGCGGTTCATGGAGCGCTACGCGCCCACCATCAAGGACCTCGCCCCGCGCGACATCGTCAGCCGCTGCATGGTGCAGGAGGTCGCGGAGGGCCGTGGTGCCGGGCCGCACAAGGACTACGTGCTGCTGGACTGCACGCACCTGGGCGCCGAGGTGCTCGAGACCAAGCTCCCCGACATCACCGAGTTCGCGCGCACGTACCTGGGCGTGGACCCGGTCGTCGAGCCGGTCCCCGTGATGCCGACCGCCCACTACGCGATGGGCGGCATCCCCACCAACGTCAACGCCGAGGTTCTCGCCGACAACGACACCGTCGTCCCCGGCCTGTACGCCGCCGGCGAGTGCGCGTGCGTCTCGGTGCACGGCTCGAACCGCCTGGGCACCAACTCGCTGCTGGACATCAACGTCTTCGGCAAGCGCGCCGGCCGCAACGCCGTCGCGTACGTGCAGGACGCCGACTTCGTGCCGCTGCCCGAGGACCCCGCCCGCGAGGTGCGCGAGATGATCGAGGGCCTGCGCAACAACCCCGGCACCGAGCGGATCGCCGTGCTGCGCAAGACGCTGCAGGACGAGATGGACCGCAAGGCTCAGGTGTTCCGCACCGACCAGTCGCTCGGCGAGGTCATGGGCGTCATCGAGGAGCTGCGCGAGCGCTACCGCAACGTCCACGTCGACGACAAGGGCAAGCGCTACAACACCGACCTGCTCGAGGCGGTCGAGCTCGGGTTCCTGCTCGACCTCGCGGAGGTCGTGGTCGTGACCGCCCGCAACCGCAAGGAGAGCCGCGGCGGCCACATGCGCGACGACTACCCCCACCGCGACGACGAGAACTACATGAAGCACACGATGGCGTACCTCAGCGGAGACCCGCACTCGTCGCACCCCGAGGACCACATCCGCCTGGACTGGAAGCCCGTCGTCTTCACCAAGAACGAGGCCGGCGAGCTGCGCTACCCGCCGCTGGAGAGGAAGTACTGACAATGACGCTCGTGGCAGACGCACCCGCCGAGCAGGGAGCCTCCGACACCGGCATCCAGTCGTTCCTGGTGACCTTCATCATCCGCCGGTTCAACCCGGAGGTGGACGAGGAGCCGCGCTGGGTCGACTACGACGTCGAGGTGTTCTCCACCGACCGCGTCCTGGACGCCCTCCACAAGATCAAGTGGGAGGTCGACGGCTCGCTCACCTTCCGCCGCTCGTGCGCGCACGGCATCTGCGGCTCCGACGCGATGCGCATCAACGGCCGCAACCGCCTGGCCTGCAAGACGCTCATCAAGGACCTCGACATCTCGAAGCCCATCTACGTGGAGGCCATCAAGGGCCTGCCGCTGGAGAAGGACCTCGTCGTCGACATGGAGCCGTTCTTCGCGTCGTACCGCGAGGTGCAGCCGTTCCTCATCGCGAACTCGGCGGTCGAGCCCGGCAAGGAGCGCATCCAGTCCATCAAGGACCGCGCGATCTTCGACGACACCACCAAGTGCATCCTCTGCGCCGCGTGCACGTCGTCCTGCCCCGTGTTCTGGACCGACGGCCAGTACTTCGGCCCCGCCGCCATCGTCAACGCGCACCGCTTCATCTTCGACTCGCGCGACGACGCCGCGGACGTGCGCCTGGACATCCTCAACGACAAGGAGGGCGTGTGGCGCTGCCGCACGACCTTCAACTGCACCGAGGCGTGCCCGCGCGGCATCGAGGTCACGAAGGCGATCGCCGAGGTCAAGCAGGCCGTCCTGCGCGGCGGCCGCTGAGCCGCGCGCTGAGTCCGCGCACGGGTCGCTAGTCTGACAGCCGTGGCGGACAAGCACGCGCGCGGGGGCGCGCCCGGGGACGACGTCCCTCCGGCGCGCACGGAGGACTCGCTGCGCGAGCGGTGGGATGCCACGCAGTCGTCGCTGCGCGAGCGGTTCGACCAGCCGATCGCGCGCGCGACCCGGATCACGCGGAAGACCCTCGCCTGGTTCCCCGTGCGGGTGTGGCGCCACTTCCTGCAGCACAACGGATTCCTCCTGGCGGCGAGCATCAGCTACCAGTCGCTGTTCGCGATCTTCGCCGTCCTGTACGTCGCCTTCGCGGGCGTCGGTCTGTGGCTCGGAGGCAGCGCGCAGGCGATCCACCGGCTCATCGGCATCGTCAACAGCTACATCCCCGGGCTCATCGCCGTCGACGGGGGCAAGGGGCTGATCAGCGAGCAGTCCGTCATGGAGGTCGCGCAGAGCAGCGGCGGGGCGCTGGCGATCACCGGCGCCATCGCCGTCGTCGTCGCGATCTGGACCGCGATCGGCTTCGTGACCTTCACCCGGCGCGCGGTGCGCGACATCTTCGGCCTCCCCTTCGACCGGCGCAACTACTTCCTCCTCAAGGCGCGGGACCTGTTCGCGGCGCTCATCTTCGGCGTCGCGCTGATCCTCGGCGCCGCGCTCGGCTATGCCACCAGCGGCGCGCTCGACTTCCTCCTCTCCCTGCTCGGCGTCGACTCGTCGATGGGCTCGCAGATCAGCGTCCGGCTGCTCACGCTCCTCGTGTCGTTCGCCATCAACGCGGCCGCCCTCGCGGGACTGTTCCGCTTCCTCGCGGGCGCCTCGCTGCCCTGGCCGACGATCTGGCCCGGCTCCCTGCTCGGTGGCGCGGCGGTCGCGGTGCTCCAGGTCGCCGTCGGGATCCTGTTCATCTACACGCCTTCCAACCCCCTCCTGGCGACCTTCTCGGTGCTCATCGCCTTCCTCCTGTGGTTCCGGCTCATCGGCATCGTGATCCTCGTCGCCGCCGCGTGGATCGCCGTGTCGGCGGGCGACCGGCGGATCCCGCTGCAGGTGATGACGGAGGCCGAGCGCCGCCGCGCCGAGCACGAGGCGCTCGTCACGGCCGCGCGGGTGCGCCTCCGCTCGGCGGAGGAGGCGGCGGCCGCGGCGCCGTGGTACCGCCGATGGTCCGCGGACCGGGCGGTGGAGGCGGCCCAGCGCGAGCTCGAGCGCCTCGAGACGACGCGTCCGGAGGCCGACGAGAAGCGCGGGATCCTCGACCTCGGGTGAGGGCGCGGCCCTGCGGGACCGGCTTCCGCGGACGGGCCTGAAGGGCGGGCTGAGCGGGCGGGCCTGTCGCACCCCGCCGATAGGCTGGAGGGCGTGCCTCATCGCGTCCGCATCGCCTCCGTCAACGTCAACGGGATCCGTGCCGCCACCCGCAAGGGCATGCTCGAATGGCTCGCCGAGGCGGACGTCGACATCATGGCGCTGCAGGAGGTGCGCGCCACCGCCGAGCAGCTGGCCGCGGCTCTGCCCGGCTGGGAGCTCGTGGGCGACGAGGCGCTCGCCAAGGGCCGCGCGGGCGTCGCGATCGCGTCCCGCCGCACCGCCGCGGACGTGCGCCGCGTGCTCGGCGACGCGGAGACGCTCGACTCCGCCGGCCGTTGGATCGAGGCCGACTTCGACATCGACGGCGAGCGCGTCACGATCGTGAGCGCCTACGTGCCCACCGGCGAGGCCGACACGCCCCGTCAGGAGCAGAAGTGGGCGTTCCTGGACGCCATGGAGCAGCGCATGCCGGTGCTCCAGGCCGCGGCACCGCTGGCCCTCATCATGGGCGACCTGAACGTCGGCCACACCGAGCTCGACATCCGCAACTGGAAGGGCAACCTCAAGAAGGCGGGCTTCCTCCCCCGCGAGCGCGCCTACTTCGACCGCTTCCTCGGCGAGGCCGGCGCGCAGGTGACCGCCGTCGACGGCTCGGTCGGGACGGGCCTCGGCTGGGTCGACGTGGGGCGCCGCTTCGCCGGTCCCGTCGACGGTCCGTACACGTGGTGGGCGATGCGCGGGCGCGCGTTCGACAACGACGCCGGATGGCGGATCGACTACCATCTCGCCACGCCCGCCCTCGCCGAGCGCGTGACCGATTACCGCATCGTGCGCGCCCCCTCGTGGGACACGCGCTGGAGCGACCACGCGCCGGTCGTCGTCGACTACACGCTCGGGCTCTGAGCTCCGGGGCGCCCGCTCGCGTGCCGCCCGTCCCGGGGCTCCCGGCGGGACGCCCGGTCGCGGCGAATAGAATCGATGGATGACGAAACCGCGCCTCTACTCCGGCATGCAGCCCTCCGCCGACTCCCTGCAGATCGGCAACTACATCGGGGCTCTCATGCAGTGGCGCGACCTGCAGGAGTCCTACGACGCGTTCTTCTCGGTCGTCGACCTCCACGCCCTCACCCAGCCGAACGACCCGGCCGAGCTGCGCGAGAAGACGCGTCGCACCGCCGCACAGTACATCGCGGCCGGCATCGAGCCGTCCAAGTCGACCCTGTACGTCCAGTCGCACGTGCCCGCGCACCCCGAGCTGGCGTGGATCCTCTCCACCATCACCGGCTTCGGCGAGGCGGGGCGGATGACCCAGTTCAAGGACAAGTCGACGCGCTACGGGGCGGAGGCGACATCCGTCGGCCTGTTCACGTACCCCGTGCTGATGGCGGCGGACATCCTGCTGTACCAGGCCGACATCGTCCCCGTCGGCGACGACCAGAAGCAGCACGTCGAGCTCACCCGTGACCTCGCCGAGCGGTTCAACTCGCGCTACGGCGACACGTTCCGCGTGCCGGTGCCGATGATCCAGCAGGACACGGCCCGCATCTACGACCTGCAGAACCCCACCGCGAAGATGTCGAAGTCCGCCGAGTCGGACGCCGGGGTCCTGTGGCTGCTGGACGACCCGGCCAAGTCGGCGAAGAAGATCATGCGCGCCGTCACCGACTCCGAGGGCTCGGTGCGGTACGACCGTGAGAACAAGCCCGGCGTCTCGAACCTGCTCGTGATCTACGCCGCCCTGACGGGCCGCCAGATCCCGGCGATCGAGGACGAGTACGCGGGCCGCGGCTACGGCGACTTCAAGAAGGGCCTGGCCGAGGTGGTCGTGGAGGAGTTCGCGCCGGTGCGCGCCCGCGCGCTCGAGCTGCTCGACGACCCCGCCGAGCTGGACCGCGTCCTGGCCGTCAACGCCGCGAAGGCCGAGGCGGTCGCCGACGCCACGCTCGCCGACGTCTACGACAAGGTCGGCCTGCTGCGCCGCGCCTGATCGCGCCCGCCCGCCCGCGTCGCCCGAGGGAGGCGCTTCGCCGAGCGGAGGCGGATCCGCCGCGGATCCGCCTTCCCCGAGCGAATCGCCTTCGCTCGGCGAGGCCGTCGCGCCCCCGCCGGCCGCGGCTAGGGTGTCGGGATGGAACCGGTCATCCTCCGCACGGAGCGGCTCGAGCTGTCCCGCCCCGT
>Ga0180216_1003236_pt1 | contig 13031 bp, 11 predicted proteins | sample eDN3rd37CBELigMG_FD_128879 | JGI IMG/M metagenome (GOLD analysis project Ga0180216, IMG submission 128879) | Enriched Miracle-Growth compost microbial communities from Emeryville, California, USA - eDNA 3rd pass 37_C BE-Lig MG (version 2)... ... | reverse complement strand
GATCTGGGTCTTGATGATGCGTATTTTGTACAGGAGTAAGGCCCCATCACGTGTTGAAAGATTTATCTGGAAGATTCTAGAGCATTCCGCGCACTTGCCAAATCTGGCTATCCTCCAGACTGTTAGGGGGTATAAATGTATGACGTCATAGTGTCCACTGTAGAGAAGGTGGCTTTGTACTGACTGGATGGACGAGTGCGAGGGCCCAGTTCGTGTGGGCGCAGTTGCGGCCGCTGGCGGCGAAGGCGGGCGACGGCGATGGCGGCGGCGGATGCGGCGGCGCCGGCCGCGCTGGCGGCACGGGACGCGGCGCCAGCGGGCGCTGCGTCGGCCATTGCGCACCCCTGGCACCGGCTGCTGCCACCTGATGCGCTGCGGGAGGCAGCGGACGCGGCGCAGGACCCGGCGTACCGCGCCGCTGCGGCGGTGCTCGACAAGCTGTACATCGACGCCGTCCAGCTGGTGCGCCGCTTCCCACCGTCGGGGGCGCAGGGGGCAGACGGGGCTGCCTGTACGGTGGCGATCTCGTGCGCGGTGTTGCCACTCGAGGGCCAAGAGCTGACGCCGCTGCCCCACGCGCTCACGCACGGCCCCGCCGCGCGCCAGGGCACAGCGTCGTCTCCCTGGCGCGCGCCAAGGTCGTCCAGGAGGCCGGCGGCACCGCCGCGCTCATCACCGCCGGCCTGCGGCTGCCCGTCTTTGCGCCGATCGTAGAAGTGTGTGCCCCGGTCCGGTCTAGGCGATGCACGCCAGCTTGAGCGCTAAAACGTAGGTTGCTTCTGTCACCGGCGGCGTGGCGTCCGGCGTAGGTCGCCGAGGATGGCGCCACGTTTCGGCTCAGGCAGGCCCTGCGACCGGACGCCGTGGACGCCTGCACGCTCTACGTGGTACGGCCGCAGACGTGTCACAACGAGCGCGCACGCCGTGAGGCTGACGTTGGGCTGGGCCAGGGCATGCATCGCTGCCGCTTCCCAGGAGCGGTTGCCGCCAAAGACGGACGTGGACAAGCTCCGGGCGCTCTTTGCGCCGCTCGGGACGGTCACTTGGGTCGTGCTGCCCAAGCACGACGCGAGCGGCACCCCAAAAGGTGCGACGGGACGTGAAGGACCCTGGCCAAGGGCGTGGGACTGACGCAAGCGCCTCAGACGTCGCGCCCCCCTATTCCTGACGATGCAGGCTTCACCTTTGTGGAGTTTGCGACGGCGGCCGAGGCGGAGCGCGCGCTGAGCGAGGTGGCGGCGGCGCAGGGACCCGATGGCGACGAGCTGCTGGCCACGGTCGCCCCCAAGGGCTACACCCCCGAGCAGAAACGCGCACGGCAGCTCCGGCAGCTGTGCGTCATGTCCCGGTACGCGGCCGCCGTGGGCGAAGCGGCGCGGACGCACGGCGTCCCGCTCATGCCGCAGGCCGGTGGCTCCCCCCGTGGCATTGGCTGATCAGCGCGGCGTGGCTGCAGAAGCGCGCCGAGTACGACCATCTCCAGCGCGCGCTGCAAGCGCAGACCGAGGCGTGGGTCGCGTTCCGCGCGAGCGGCGCCGCCGAGTTTGTGCGCAACACGGTCCTGCTGCTCGACGGGGTGCCGGCCACCTCGACCGCCGCCACCATCAAGGCAGTGGTTGCGCTGTGCGTGCGAGCTGAGGAAAGGGGCTGAAGCTGAACGGCTGGTCCATGCACCGCGCTGCCCCACCTCCAGGCCATGTTTGGGAGCGTGGCGTCGTCGGTGCAGTACGTCGACTACACTCGCGGCACCACGTCGGTAGGTGGGGCGAGCGGAAAGACCCGGTGGTCTGCAGAATGGACGGCTCACAAGAAACTCCCACGGCCGATGGCCATCTCTCTCCAGGCGCACGTCCGCTTTGCCACCAGCGCCGCTCGTGCGCGTGCCGAGGCCGAGCTGGCTGCTCAGCCCGGGGTGACGGCGCGCCCGCTGTCCTTCAGCGAGGAACTGGCGTACTGGAAGCGCATCCACGAGCTGAAAGCCGCACGCGAGGCCAAGAAGGCGGCGCGCCAGGGCGGCGCCGCTGCAGCCGCGGCGCCGTCGCCGTCGCCCGCGCCCGCGCCGACGCCCATGGCCACGGCCACGCCCACGCCCATGCCCGCGGCCCTCGCTCTTGCGCCTGCGCCGCCGTCCGCCACCGACGCGGCCGAGAAGCCAGCGGCCGCGCGGTCGCGCAAGCGCAAGGCCCCCGCCGACCGTCCCGCGGCATCCGCCAAGCGCGTCCACGTCCGCTTTGACGACGACGACGATGGCGACGGGGCTGGCGGCTCCACCGGTGCAGATGCGTGATTTCTGTATAGCAACATGCAATACGTGCAATCAACGTGTACAGACTCGAAAAGATGCATCCACTTATGCGCGGCTTCTTGACGGCACGAACCATCGGCAATACCAGAACACCGGCGGCGCCGCGGCCCGGGCCGCCGCCGCCGACGGTCGCCCGGCGCCGTGGCGGCGGCCGCCGCCGCGACGCCTCTGTCAGACATCAGTCAGAGTTCATGACGTCATCGGCGGGAGTCAGCTGGACGCTGGCGATCGGCCGCCCCCCGCGAGGCCGCGAAGGTGCTGCCGCCGTGCGTCCTACAAGTCGCTCGCGCCTCGCTGCTGGACGAGCTCAGCGCCGCCGTTACGGCCTCGGGCAGGGCATCGTCTGTTCGCGAGGACGCGCGGCGTCGCTACCTGCTGCGCGTACCGAGTCGCAAGGCCGGGGTTGGCTCAGCGGCGCGTGGCCCCACCGTCCCTGACCGTGCCGCGGAGAACGGCGCCGGCCGCTGCCGGAAATTCGGTGGAGCAACGGGGCCGAGCTGCGCCACGTGTGCATGTATGCGTGTGGGGTGGTGCGGTCATCGCGGCCTGCGGCACGACCCCGCACGCGCCGTCGCCACCGTTGCGCCGCTGCTGGCGCCCTGCCAATCTTGGCCGGCGCCCGCTCGCCCTCGCTGCCCCTCGCCTGAGGTGCCCGTGCCTCCGCCGCAGACCGGCCTGGACGGCCGCCGCGTGGCGACTGGCAAGCAAGGATGGGGAGTAAAGCCTTTCTGAAGGTGGTCATTTTGGGCGACGGCGCCGTGGGCAAGACGTCGCTGCGGTCGCGGTTCATCCACAAAAAGTTCACCAACAACTACAAGGCGACCATCGGCGCCGACTTTATCACCAAGGAGATTACCGTGGAGGAGGAGTTTGGCGTGACGCGGCGAGTGACCATCCAGATCTGGGACACGGCCGGCCAGGAGCGGTTCCAGTCGCTCGGCGTGGCCTTCTACCGCGGCGCCGACGCGTGCATCCTCGTGTTCGACGTGACGGTCTACAAGACCTTTGAGAACCTCAACAACTGGCGGAGAGAGTTCCTCATCCAGGCCGACCCGTACGACCCGGACCACTTCCCGTTCATCCTCATCGGCAACAAGGTCGACATGCCGGACCGCGCCGTCTCCCGGGCCGCGGCGGAGCGCTGGGCGCGCGCCAACAACAACATGCCCTACTTCGAGACGTCGGCCAAGGACGGCACCAACGTCGAGGAGGCGTTCAAGGAGATCGCCAAGATTGTGCGGCCCGAGACGCGCATCGAGGTGGACATGAACGGCGCGGTGAACCCGGCGCAGGTGCACCCGACGTCCTCCAGCACGTGCTGTATGTAAAGTTGCTGCCGCTACCGCTTGCGGGCACCCTGTAAAAAACCCTCTTTTTCGCCCGCGCCAGCTGTGCTGGTCGGCGCGCGCGTTCCCTTGTAGAATTCAGTGGGGCTGCCGGTGCGACCTAATGCGTTCTGATAAAGTGAGTCCACCTTGCCGCCGCGACAGACGCGTAGCGAGCGCGCCTGCCGCTTACAGCGCGCTGCGAACAGCAGTCCGGGCGACCGACAGCACGTACCCCGTGCATCCAGACTCGGCCTGCCTTAGCGGACCCGCGCTGCGGGTCTGCCGACGAGCCCGCCTACCGGACCCCAGACTGGATGACGTCATCACACGCTGGTTTTGGCGCGAAAAAAAAACACGCGCAGCGCGTGCGGCGGCGGACGCGCGGCGCCTTGCGGGCGTCCGGCGGGCGCACCGAGCGGACGGCGGCGGTGCGGGACGGCGCCGGCGGGTGGCGGAGACGCCGCGCAGCGTGGAGATCTAAGATTATTTATTGCTGTTAGGGGGGGCCGCGGCGAGGACCCGGGCTGCCGGGACGCGCGTGGCATCTCGGAAGCGAGCGCGGCCGCGACTGTTGACGTTTGCAAGTAGCGATAAGCGGCGCCGCGGGGGGTGCCCGCGGTTGCGCGCGACGGACCGCGAGTGACGGAGGAGGGGCGCCTGCGCCGCGGGATGCGCTGTGCGGTAGCGGCCGCCGTCGCGGCGTGACCGGCGCGGGCCCGCCGACCATGGCGTCGTACCGCCTGCCGCCGCGGCAGCCCGAGGAGCTGCCCGAGTACGGCCTGGGCCAGTTCTTCCGGGTGGACCCCGACCCGCGGACGCCCTACGGCCTCGACGGACCGCGATCGGCCGAGCGGCGGGATAGCGCGCGGGCCAGCCCGTTCAAGCGCAATGCCATCGGCCGCAACGCCATGGCCGCGCTGCTGGGCGGCCTGGTCTTCGACCGGAAGGGCACGGTGCGCAACAACGTGATCCATGCCTACGTGTGGCTCGGCCTCCTCTTCGCGCCGTACGCCTGCGTCCAGGTGTGGATGATCGCGTGGCGAAGGCCGCGCTCTATTGCCGGCCCGTCAGCGCGCTCACGTGGACTGGCCTCGCCTCCCCCGGCCGTCCTCTGCGCTCGCAGATTTTCGGGCCGAACAGTGCCGCGGGCTACGCGGTCTACCTGGGCTGCGTGGGTGTCTACTTTGCGTTCGTCAAGGTGGCCAACCACTGGATCCACCTGCAGCTCTCGGCCGACGAGGCGCCTGCGAGCCCAGCCACGCCGCCGCGACCGGCCGGGGAGGCCGACCGCGACACCGCCGGGAGCCGCCGGTGGCTGCGGCGGAGCGAGCGCCGCCAGCACCGCCGCGGCCAATCCGCATCCACCGCCACCGCCGTTGCCACTGCCGGCGCGGCGGCGGCGGCCGCTGCCTCTGACAGCACGGCGATGGCGGTGGAGCTGGTCGACCTGCCGTCGACCTCGGCGCCGCGCCTGCCGCGGGCAACGTACAGCGCGCCGATCGAGCCGCGGGACGCTACGACGGCCACACCGGCCGCCGAAGACGTGCTGGAGGAGGTTGACCTGTCGGAGCTGAGCGGCACGGCGGGCGCGGCCACGGCCACGGCGAGCCGCGCGCCTTCACTGGGCAGCGGCAGCAGTACGCCGCGCGAGCCGCCGCGGCCCGCCCAGCGCCGGGGCAGCAGCGGCGCGGCCTCTGTGATCTCTGGGCGGGCCCTGTCCGTTCACGTGGCAGTTGCGCTGGGATCGTCGCTGGCCCGGGAGGCGTCCGCCGGTGCGGATATGGCGAGTGCCACACCATCGGGCGCGCACTCACCGGGGCATGGCAGCGACGACGGCGGCACGGACCGGGACGAGGGTGACGAGAACGACGAGGGCGACGAGGGCGGCGAGGGCGAGGACGCCGATCGCGTCGGATCGTTGTCGCCCGGCGCGCTGCGCGAGCTCGCGGCGTCCCGCCTCTTGTACTACGACCCCGTGGGCCGGCTGCACGAGTACGTGCCCAGCGCCCGCGACGCCGACCTCCACGAGCAGATCCAATCGAGCTGGCAGGAGCTGGCGGACCCGGCTACCGGCGTCATCAGCAACGACGTGTTCAACGCGCTCGTCGAGACCGGCCTGCTGCCGTTCGAGTCGGTGGTGCGCAGCACGCGTCCGGTGAACACGGATGCCATCGGCCAGCAGACGCGACGCCGGCGAAACGCCGTCATCAGCGCGTCGTTTCGGCCGCCGCCCACACCGTCGCCGGTGGTGGCGGCGGCGGCGGCCAACGGCACCGAAGCGGCAAGCACCAACGGCGGCGCGCCTGCGGCGGGGATGGCGGCCCCGGCGCCGCCCGCCGACGCCGCTGACGCCGACGCTTCGGGCGCCAAGAAGCTACGCCTCCTGCTGGCGCTGCGGCGCTGGTGGCAGCGGCGGCAGCAGGCGCTGCACGCCCTCGCCGTGGGCCGCGTCACGCGCCCACAGCTGGAGGCCCTGCTCGATCGCACGCTCGACTGGCGGGAAGTCGTGCTGGCCGTCGCGCTGGCGCTGGCCGTCGCGGGCGGCGGCTTCTACCTGTTTTCGCAGTACCGCTCGCCCGCTGCGACGTTTTTCCTTTGCGTCCCGATCGCCGCGTATGGGTTACGCGCAAGAGGCAACCTTTCCGCATGGCCGAGGCGCGTCTGCTCACATGCCCTTGGGGGGGAAGTGGCTATGATCGTCCGGCAACTCTCTCTTCTAGGGCCCAGTTTGCGCTGCTCAAGAGTCCGCAGCCCGACGCCGCGTCGCCGACGCATTTGAAGCGCGCCAACGCGTACACGCGCGCGTTCTACTTTGCGGCGCTGGCCGCCGTCATCGCCATCCTGGACGCCGCTCGGGCGGCGCCGGGCGCCGCGGTGCCGCGCACGTTCTACGGCGTCACAGCGGTGCCCGCCAGCGTGCTCGCGGTTGTCGTCCACGTCCTCCTGGTCGTCGTCCTGCTCCTGCCGCTCTTCCACGTCCTGGGCCTGCTGCCGCAAGTGTCGACGCTCGTCGCGCACGTGCTCGAGCAGGCGGTCCTGCTGGCCTTGGGGGGCACGGCCACGCGGTCGCTCGCGGCGGCCGCCGCGGAGGTTGGACGGTCCGTCCTGCTGCTCCTGCCGCCGTACTTTGCCTTCGCTGCCGCCGCCATGGCAGCCGACAGCGCGCGCGGCAGCGCGCTGGCCGCCGTGGGCGCGGGCCTGCTGACGGCGTCGGCGTACTGTGCCGCCTCGCTCGAGGGCATCAGCTACCGCAAGGGCCGCGTGCTCTGGTGCGTCCATCAGCGTTGCGCAGGGAGGACGCCCTGCGAGAGGCTAACCGGACGACACGGTCGATGCGCCGTACTGTGGACACGCAGGGCGCACGCCAAGGCTGCATGGGCCGCGGGCGGTTGGCGGGGGCTCGTGAGCGCGCCAGACAGCACCTTGGTTGGGCGGCCGACTTCAAACCCGTTTTTGACGGCACAGCAGGCGCGTGGCTAATGCGCGATTCTGTGACATTTTGGTCTGGTGCGCGCAGATGCTCTGGCTGCTGTATGACGCGGCGGTGCTGCCGGTGATCTTTGGCGTTGTGACCGGGATTTTCTATGCCGGCGTCTGTTCGGCTCCCGCGGTACGCCGTTTTCCGGCGTGGGTTGGCGCGGTTGCGATGGCGGCCTGTTGGTTTGCTGACCGCAGGGCTGCGGCTGTTCGGCGGCAGGCCGGGACCAGCAGGTCCTGTACACGTTTGCCGCGCTGTACTTGCTGGCGGCAGCCATCAGCCGCGGGCTCCTGCCAGAGCTGCGGCGGCACCACCCGCTGCAGTTCCTTCGGCAGCCCGTGCTCAAGGCCGCCGGCACGCGCCTCTTTGACACCAACGAAGCGCCGCGCGTGCGCTGGTTCGAGACGGCGACGGTCGTGCTGAACCGGCTGGAGGCGTACCTGCTCGCGCCGGTGGTCGCGCTGTGCATGCTGGACCAGTCGTGGAGCGCGGTCGTCGCCCGGTGGAGCCCTTGGTCCGTTGGCGCGACTTTGGGCGGCCACGGTGTGGGACGGGCTACGCTAACGTCGCGAGCTGCTTTTCTAAGCGTCGCGCGAGGGCCTGGTAGGATGGCGGGCCTTGTGGCGTGCGTGGCCGCCGGCAAGCTGCTGCGCGAGGCGTTCACCGATCACGTCACGCTGCCGTGGGCCGTCTTCTTTGCGCTCCTCCTGGCCAACGTGGACTTGGGCGCTCTCTCGCACGGCGTGCTGGTGGACTGCTTCTGGGCGACCGTCGTCGTGCTCAAGGTGCGATGCCGGCGCCGGGCTTAGCGCTGCGTGGGCACCGCATCTGGGGCTGACGACGGCGGGCGCTGGCTGGCGCTGAGGTCCGGGCGTGCAGGCCAAGGAGGCGCTCCTCAAGTTTGACTTTATGATGACCTACGTGATGCCGTTCAACGTGTTCTGGGGCTCCACCCTGCACGTCACGATGCACTTTTTCTCGGTTGCGCGTGCGTGCACGCACGCGGCGTCTCGGCGGGAGTGGGTGCGGCCCAAGGGCGCTCACGGCCGGGGCCCTTGGCGACGTCTGGCGCGGGCGCGGTTCGGCGCCAGACGCGGCCCTCATCATGTTCGAGCTCGTGCTCTCCGCGATCGTGTCTGCGCCGTTCTACCCGTGGATGGGCTCGTCGGCGTTCATGATGAGCTACGTGCGGCCCGTCCGCTTCTGGGAGCGAAAGTACCGCACCACCCGCCTCTCCGACGCGGACGTACGGCTCGCGAGCGCCCTGGACGGCAACAGCGGTACGGCCCTCCGGGTGAAGTCGGGCGGATGACTGCGCGGACTGACCACACCGAACGCTAATACTAGTGCCAATGGAGACCGGCGACAACAGCGGCCCGGGCGAATAACGTCGACGCGGCGTTTTACGAGCACCTCGAGCAGACGCTCTCCCGGACCCTCTACGACGACATCATGCGCGGCCGCTGGGGCGTCGTCACCGTTGGCGACGTGTTTATTCTCATCTCCGAGAAGGTCCGTGCCCGCCACCAACGATGGCTGGGAGACCGCGCTCCCTGCTAACGCGCGCGCACGGGACACCTTCGCCTTTTGCGAGGGGTCCAGCTGACGGCGCTGGTCCACATCGTGCAGCTGGGGAACCGCTTTGCCACGTTCCAACTGCGCGGGCTCGAGTTCAAAGGTTGGGCGTCCCCTAGCGCGGCGACCGAGCGGTGGCGCTGCTCAGCTTGCTGATCTTTTTGTGGCGGCGCAATGCGTCGGGCCACGCGCGGCGGCCAGGAACCTACTGCCAAGAGCGAGAGCTGGAGGCGCTGAGCGAGGACGCGCCGATGCCGAACCATCCGTTCAGATGGAGCAAGATGTTTGAGAACCGCGTCGTGCTGCCGCCCAAGCTTGTGATGAGTGCGTGCTGCGCCCGTCCGCGCGTGCCGGCGCACGGCGTGCGCTTTGGCGCCGACCGTCGGGTTGCTCTGCACTGCTGGTGTTGCTGCCCCGGCAGAGATGCGCTGGAGATCGTGGGCGGTGCAGAACGCGCACTACGCGCTGCGGACGTACTCGATCTCGCTGTTCCCGGCCAACTCGCTGTTTTACGCGCCGGCCATGCGCATGATCGCGAACAAGTGGGTGAACTCCCTGTGGTTCCATCCCGCTTAGAAAGGGCCGGCTAACAGCTACTAACCGTGTTGGCGCCCTCCGAGTTCGACACCGCCGTAGGTACCTGGTGGCCACGGTGCTGTACTACCTCTTCGAGTCGCCGCACCTGCAGCGGTGGCTCGAGTCACCGTACGACAGTTCCACCCGTGGCAGCAGCTGAAACCCTGCCAAGAGCGCTAACGCCCAGCGCTTCCCAATGCTGACGCTCGTTGGACGGCGCGGCCCCAGGACGCTCCTGGACGCACTGCAGACCTTTTGCGCCGACGTTCGCGGCAAGCGCGACGCGTGCTTCCAGGCGACCACGGACATGGACTACGACCTGCAGACGCGCAGCATCAGCCGGCTGTCCTTCTTCTACACCTACAGCGGCTGGATCCGACTCTGCCGTCGCCAGCGCAAGGCGCGCGAGCGGTACGTCCTGTCCCATCCCGTCCCGACCTCTCCTGTCCTTCCCGTTGTGTTTCGGCGCGAGCGCCAACTTACGAGCCTCACAATGAGATTGCGTCGTTTTCCACGGTCACAGACGCGCTGCGCGAGCGGCAGCGCAGGCGGCCTCTGCGGGCGCCGGCACGCCGACGCCGCTGGGCGGCGCCGGCGCGGCGCCGCACCAGCGGTCGGCGGCGGAGCTCTCGATGGCCGACTCGCTCCCGGACTCGCTGGACACCGGCGCGGTGACGGCGGCGTCGGCAGCCGCGGCGGGTGGGGACGCCGAGCGCGAGGACGAAAGCGGCGTGCCGGTCTACTTTCTCTCGTCGCGGGCGCCCAACGCCGCCGACGTCGCGAAGCGGCTGGAAATGCTGTGCTATGCCATGGGCGTGCTGTGCCGCCGCGCGCTGTACGATTCCATCCCGGCCGGCCACGGCCGCGCCGGGGCCAACTACATCTACGGCTTTTACCAGCTCTTTCGGGGCGACGTCAACGTGCTCCTGCCGGCCGACAACGCCGTCCTCGACACGATGGAGCTGCGCCTCGTCATCCGCGACGCGGTGCGTCTCACCACGCGCCTCTTCCAGGACCACTTTGTCTCGGCCGACGAGTACGACGAGCCCCGCGCGCTTTACAAGGCCATCACGGCGTACGAGCGCGACCTCGTCGTCCTGCCGGAGACGGACCCGCTGTGGACGGCGGCGATGAAGGCGGACCGGCCCACCCTCCTGTCGATGCGGTGCCGTGAGCACGAGACGACGCGCGCGCCCGAGCACTCGTTCGTGACGCTCAACATGCGCTACTCCAAGTTCCGCATGGTCAAGCTCAACCGCGAGAGCGTGCGCGGCTTCTGGGCCGCGCAGCAGCAGGAGCTCATCTACATCGGCAACCGCAACGAGGAGCGCGGCTCGATCCAGCAGATGCGCGCCAGCGCCCGCAACCTCATCACGCAGGCGTGCGACCTGCCCGTCGGCTACCCGATCTACGTGTCGCCCCTGACGACTTCCTACACCACCACGCCGGCGCCGCTCCTCGCCGCCGCCTGGCAGCCGCTGGGCGACGCGCTGCGCGCGCTGTGGGCGACCGGATTGTCGCGCCGATGGCCGCGGTCGCGGCGCGCGCAGTCCCCGCCCCCGCCGCCCTCCTCGACGGCCCGGATGGCTGCAGCCGCTGTGTCTGGCACCGCGTCGGCGACCGCGTCGGGCCTGCTGGGGTCGCCGGCGTCCACCCAGCCGCTGGTCGCTGGCCGGTAATCGCGATCGACTGTATAGCTAGCCCTTGTATAGGTGCATGTACAGCGTCCGTACGCTCCATGTATTCAGCACTTGAATACTGTTCGAAAGTTCAAGGATTCATCGCGACAAGGCCGCGATGAATGCATGGCGGCAGACGGCGGACGACGAGCGGCCGCTTTGCTCGGCCGTACATTGCATCCGCGCGAGATACTCGACTTGGAGGCCGCCACCGCCGCGAGTGCCTGTCGCCCTCGCATCCTACCGCCACCGTGGGCGCGACCTACTGAAGGGATGCGAGGGGCAGTCTGCTCAATCTGAAAGGGACTCTGCCGACGCCGGAGCTATAGCAGTAGTGTATAATTATGGACGCCGTCGAGGTCGTGGCGGAGTACCGAATAGGGCCTTGGAATGACATTGTCTCGTTGCGGGCGCACGCTCGAGCCCGACGCCCATGCCCACACCCGCACGCGCGTGGCGCCACGCGCCGTGGCCCCTGGCTTGTCACACATGGCCGGACAAAATTTTGCGGAAGGACTTGGCCAGCATGCCATTCGGGTGGACTTGTCGTGCGGTACGGAGTAGCCAGTGTGTCCCCCTCGGGCAAGTCGAACCACCTGGTCTGCTCCACCGCACCTTCGACAACAATGAAGCGGCACCGCATCGACGCGATGCCCGTGCAAGCCTCTCAATAGCTCGGCCTTCTTCACCGCGTGGAAGCGCGCTTGCGTTTCCTATTGGCCGCAATTATCGCGCCTCCACACGCTGCGGTGGCCCGGATCGAAGCGTGCGCGGCGTCTGAGTTGCTCCGCTCCAGCACGCACGCGGCCAAACAAATGATGTCATGTGGGCCGAGCACGACTGACGCCAATTGCTCCGCTGTCTAGACGGTCCACTATGGACCTTCTGCCTATGGGACCACTGAGCGCGAATGTTCCAACAGGCCAGCGGAGCATCTAGCTATTTATAGCGAGCGTGGTGTCTAGACAGCAACCGCGTGGCAAAGTGTTGGTGGCCCCTGTGATAGCAGGATTTTTATGTCTATTCGCGTGGCTTGGCACGCAGAAACCAGGCTTGTGCCGCACGAAAAAGGGCGTGCGCCCGGCAGACCAGTCCACACCGTTGGACCGCGTAGTGACGCCGTGGCGCGTGCGCGGTTGGAACGCATGCGTTATTATTTCATTTCAGAAGCGTTTTTTTCTCTTTTCCTTCCTCCGTCGCTCCGCTGTTGAGCAGCGAGCGAGCGAGCGGCGCAGGCGGACGAGGGCCCCAGTGAGTGCGATCAAGGCGAATTAACGAACGTCTGCAGTGGCGCGGGCGCTGTCCGCGAGATCGTCGTCACGTGGCGCCATTCGTTGGGTGGCGATTAGCGCGTCGGACGATTTAGTCGCAGCCAGCGGTGCGGACGACCCGCCAGCGGTGGTGTGGGCCGAGGACGCGGGCCACAGCCGGCAACTGAGAGCCGGCGACGGCCGCAGCGGCACCATGGCCGCGCCGTCGCGCCGGGCGCGCGGCGCCAGCGCTGCGGCACGGCTGCTGCTGGCCGCCGCCATCGGCGTGGCGCTGATCGCGTCGGCGGCCGGCCAGACACTCACGACGGTGTACGCGACCGAGCTCGCCACCGCGCTGCGGTCGTGGGGCGACGCGACGCAGGCCGCGCGCACCATGACGGTCTCGACGGGGGGTTCCTACTACGTCCCGAGTGCGTACGGCACCACCAAAGTGACCTACGAGCTTTCCAACTTTAGCGGCCTTTCCTCGTTCTCGCGCACCGGGTTGAACGGCTGCTACTGGATCGGTAGCCGCACCAGCAGCAGGACCAATCCCTACTATGGCTTGTTCATGGGGCCGCCGGAGACTACGGGCATTTCGTGCTCGACTGTGTCGAGTGGTTGCAGCTACTTGGAAAAGTTCCCTCCCACTATGGCAGGGTGCTATGTAGACACATCGACTGGCTCCATCTCCAAGAGCGAGTGGAGCCCGTGCAACTCCAACTACTTCATCCGGTCGCCTCGGTTTGCCTACTTTGGCAATGAGAATCCGTGCCCCTACGGCTGGGGCAACGTCGCCGGCTTCCCGTGGTACTACGCCACGAATGCACCGACCGTCTC
>Ga0180216_1003233_pt1 | contig 13037 bp, 17 predicted proteins | sample eDN3rd37CBELigMG_FD_128879 | JGI IMG/M metagenome (GOLD analysis project Ga0180216, IMG submission 128879) | Enriched Miracle-Growth compost microbial communities from Emeryville, California, USA - eDNA 3rd pass 37_C BE-Lig MG (version 2)... ... | reverse complement strand
TGTCGTCCGCTGCGTCGTCCGCTGCGTCGTCCGCTGCGTCGTCCGCTGCGTCGTCCGCTGCGTCGTCCGCTGCGTCGTCCGCTGCGTCGTCCGCTGTGTCCTTCTCTTCCGCCCTCTCCTCTTCTCCTTCCTCTTCTCCTTCCTCCTCTCCTTCTTCTCCTTCCTCTTCTCCTTCTTCTCCGCCCTCTCCTGTTCTCCGCCCGCTTCTCCTTCCTCTTCTCCTCCTCCGCCCGCTTCTCCTTCCGCTTCTCCGTCCTCTGCGTCGTCCGCTAACTGGCGTCTGCCGGAATTCTGCCGGTGTCCACCCGGCAGAATCGGGCGAATGGCGCCACTTTTCACCAGCGACGACGATGGCGGCGAAAGTGAGCGGCCGCGACGGACGACGAGAAGACGACGAGCGAGGCCGAAGAAGGACGCGGCAGGAGGACAAGGCGGAGGACGAGGAGGACGGGGGACGCCGGAAAACCGTGAAGGAGCTGGAGAAACGCAGCGTAGGCGGAAGAGCAGATGGCGCGACATTCCGCCAGACGGTTCTCAACCTGTGCCCCGTGCCTAACTGACGAGAACGCAGGAAGAGAGGGGGAGGAGGGAGGCAGCAAGGAGGGGAGCTGAAGGAGCGCTATGGGCGAATGGCGCCACTTTCCGCCAACGCCCGTGCCTGCGACAGAGAGAGAGAGGGGGGAAGAAAAGAGAGGGGCGAAGCAAGCGGACAAGGAGGTGGCGGAGGCCCGCCACGTCCTACCCACGCGCGCGACGGCCGCGATGGTTGTGGACCAATGATTGGAAGTCAAAGTGGCCGCCGGGCAGGAGGCAGCGGAGCAAACGCCGGCGCAGCGTGGACGAGGAGTGGAAAGAGGAACGGTTCAGCTTTCCCGGGTTTCTTCATAATGCGGCGGCTTCGTTGGTCCCGCTAACATGTGCTGCTGGTCCTGCCTGCTCGCAATTGGCACGTCGCAGGAGGCTGACGCCGCCGCCGCCGCCGCGACTGCCGCCGGCGGCGACGCCGAGGCGCGCCGCGCGGCCCGGCGGGCGCTCTACGCCGACAACCTCGCGGTGGCCACGTCGCCCGCGTCGCGGCCCGAGGAGGGCGCCAGCCTGGATGCCAGCTTGAAGAAGAACACTGCGTTCATCAAAAAGCTCAAGGAGATCAGCGACAAGCAGCGCGAGGCGCTGATCAAGGAGCTGTCGAGCCTCAAGCTGGGCAAGTACATTGACGAAGGTGCGACCGCTTGGCAGTGGCGCCTGGCCGTGGTGTTGGGCTCCGCTAACGCCGCCCTCCCCCCATGGTCGTCCATGCCTGCTGGCGGATAGCCGCCGCCGCCATCGCCGAGGCCCGGCCCAGGACGTCGGCCGACTTTGACACGGCGGTGCAGGTGCGCCTCCGCGCGCGCTTGCCGGCCGCTCTCCGCTGAACCGTGGCTCAACCGCTCTGTGACCCGTCTGCTCCCCTCCTTGCCTTAGATCTGCTCGTTGCTGCACCAACGGTACGCGGCGTTCACGCCGCAGCTGCTGACGCAGCTCCAGCGTGCGCTGGCAGTGCCCGCCAAGAGCGACAAGGAGGACGAGCGCGCCGCCTGGCTGGCGCGGCAGCGCCCGCTGCTCCGGTTGCTGGCGGAGCTGTACGTCGTGCGCGTCATCACCGATCCGGCGCCCGTCTTTCAAGCAGTCAAGGACGCCGTATGCACCCGGAACCGCCGCGGGACTGGCCGCCGCCGACGGTTGGGCTGACGACGCTTCGTCATGTTACGGTGAGCGCGCGTGCGCGCGCCGCAGCTGCAACATGAAAAGGACGTGACGGTCACCCTGCCGCTGGCGGTCAGCTTTGCCAAGGCGCTGGGCGCGGACTACTTTGGCGTGCTGCCGCGGTCGCAGCGCGGCAGCGCCGGCGACAGCGCCGCGGCCGCAGCCGCGGGCCTGGTGGGCGTGGCCGTCGTGCCGCCCGACCAGCAGGCCCTGTTCCTGAAGCTCTTCCGCGCCTACTTTAAAGCCGCCGGCGCGCGCCTCCTCGACGACCACAAGGTCGATAGCGGCCCAGCGGTGGTCGTTGCGGGCTAGCGCACGTATCTGATGCAGATGCCCCCGGGCAAGGACTGTCCGATGCTGAACACGCAGGCGCTTCGGAAGACGGAGAAGGAGCTGCACGCCATCCAGGTGGCCCGGGGCGAATTGCCGGACGACGTGCGGGCGGCGTACGAGAAGCAGATCAAGGCGTACGAGCGCGTCCAAGCCAGCCTGCAGAGGTCCGGCCTCGCTGCCATGGCGACGTCGCTGGGGGTGGGCGGGGTGTGTGCTCACAAGGTGGGCAGTCCTTTGTCCTCGTCGTTCGTGGTGCAGTCTGTCGGACGTGCTGGATGTCGACATGCCGGAGCTGCCGGAAGAGCCCACGACAACGCGGTTGGGTGGCGCTAGCCTGACGTTTGTGACAGCTGGGCAAGGCGCCTCCGACGCCGACGTACCGGGGAGCGATCGAGATGACGCCGGCCCTCAGATGGCCGTCGTAGCTCACACCGCACCGCCCTTTATGCGTTGATCGCGCGTTCCACAGGACCGGCCGCTGTTTGAAAACGACGACGCCAAGGCGTTCTACCAAGCGCTGCCCAACCTGCACGTTCTTCTGCCGCCGCGGCCCGAGCCGGCGACCGGCAAGGGCGACAAGGGCGACCAGACGCCGGGCACGGCCGACGAAGGCGACGGCAAGGCAGACGAGCCCGACGCGGCCAAGGGCGCCGGCGACAAGGCCGAGGACGCGGCCGACAGCCGCAAGACCGACGACGCCAAGCAGGCGCGCAAGAAGGCGCAGCAGGAGCGTGCCGCCGCGTTCGAGCTGCTGCTGCCCACGATCGTCCGGTGCGCCAACCGCGACCTGATGGACCAGCTGGCGGCCGACTTTGTCCTGATCAACACCGCCCAGAACCGCGAAAAGCTCGTCAAGGTCGGCCGCTGCCTGGTCAAACGGTACTGGTCGTTTGACCCAGCACTCAACGTAGTACACCGACCATGGGCTTGTGCGGTCGCTGGCGATAGACGCTGTGCAATTCGGTGGCGCTGCGCGTCGACTGCCTGCCGTACTATGGCCGGCTGCTGGCCGCCTTGAACCAGCTGTGGCCCGACATTGGCACGCAGGCCACCGCCATCGTACGTCAACAGCACACGCTCAACGCATGCGGGACGTTGCCCTGACAAGTGAGGGGGCACTGGGTGAGGTGTGCGTGCACGCAGTTGGAGAACGAGTTTCACCGGCTGCAAAACAAGAAGGACCCCACCGAGACCGAAGTCCGCGTCCGGGTGCGACCTGCGCGCCGGCCAATGGAGGGAGCAGGGAGTGACGTCCATGGCTGACGGCGCGCCGCGTTCACCGCTCAGCGATAGTGCGGGGACCCGGCAGAACGCCCGGTTTATCGGCGAGCTGACCAAGTTTGCGGTGATCCCGCCGGCCACGACGTTCTCCGTCATGAAGACGCTGCTGGACGACTTCACGCCCGGCAGCGTCGAGGCGGTGTGCCACCTGCTCGAGACCTGCGGCCGCTTCCTGCACCGCCTGCCGTCGACGTCGGTCCGAATGAGCAACCTCGTACGTGTCGCCCCGCCTCTGTGCACGGCGCTCGGTAGTGGCTGTGGCCTCACGCGCTGCGTGCAGCTGTCTACTGCGCGGCTGGTTCGAGCCACAGCTGGAGCTGCTCATGCGCAAGAAGAGCGCCCTCCACCTGGAGCAGCGGCTCGAGACGATGGTCGAGAATGCGTACTACATGGTACGGGTGGCCACAGCAGGACTCCCAAGTTGGCTTGCTCAGAAGTTAACCGTACGCCGCGCTGTGCGCGATTCTGTTTGGCGCCTCGGCGGCGGCAGACCAACCCGCCGGACCAGGCGCCGCAGCTGGTGAAGCAGCGCCCGCTGATTTTGGAGTACATTCGGTACCTGCTGTTCACCAAGTTATCCGAACCCACCCTGGAGGACGTCCTGGACTGCCTGCGCCGCCTGCCGCGCAAAGAGCCCCAGGCAAGCTCAATGCCCCTATAGCTCGTTAACGATGGAGGAGGTCGCACGTCCTTAGGCCGGGTCTCTATTGGGCACTAGTCTCGGCGCCCGCTCCAGGTGCGCAACTACCTGCTGCGGCGCTTTGTCAAGGTGTGGAAGTTCAAGTACTCGTCCATCGACCTGATCGCCTGCTTGGCCAAGGGCCTGGCGCACTATGACGACGCCTTTGGCGTGGCCATCGTGGACTCGGTGCTGGAGGACGTCCGCGTTGGCTTGGAGGTGCGGCGAGGCGAGCCGTCCTCGCTCTGTACCGGTTGCCGTTGGGCGCTCATGGGGTCGTGGCAATCGTTTGCGGTGCCAGGGGGATGCGCGCAGGAAAACGACTACCGCCGGAACCAGCGCCGCATCGCCGTCATTCGCTACTTGGGCGAGCTGTACAACTTCCGCATGGTCGACTCGTCCGTGATTTTCGACACGCTCTACTTGCTGATCACGTTTGGCCACGAGCGCGGCCGCGCCGACCCCGAGAAGGGGTCCCCGGTCGACGCGCCGGACGACTTTTTCCGCATTCGTCTGGTGCGTTCCCCCCCCCCCCCCGAGACCGACAAGGCGTAGTTCCGGTGGGGGCGAGCGCGACTGACGCGCGACGCTGCGGGCTTGGCATCACTGGGCGCGCACGCGCGCTAGGTGTGCACCTTGCTGGATACGTGCGGCAGCTACTTTGGCAAGGGCAAGGCCAAGACCATGCTGGACGTCTTCCTGCTGTACTTGCAGGTGCGTTGCACCACGGTGCGCCCCCCTCGACGTTGTGACGCTCACGCTCACGAGGGCATGCCGCCTGGTACGAGTGCCACTGCGCTGGCAGCGCTATGTGCTGGCCAAGCACACCCTTCCAATCGAAGTTGACTTTATGCTCAAGGACACGCTCGAGGTCGGCGATCACAGTTCGGCCTGGGCTTGAGCACGCGCGCTAGCGCTAACGACTTGCGCTGAATGCGTGGTTGCCTAGGCGCGTCTGCGGGTTCGCAGGCGCTGCGGCCCAACTTGTCGTTCCTGACCGACCTCGCCGAGGCCACCCGCCAAATCGACCTGGTGGAGCAAAAGGCCCTGGCCGAGATGGCCCGTACGCTTCGTGGACCGCAACGCCCGGCGGCGGACTGCGAACGAGAGCGCCTACTGACCACGACAGCGTGGGTTCTTCTATTTGCATGGCGGTCCGGGCATCAGAGCAACTGCAGGCGCACGCAGCGGCGGTCGCAGCGGGCGCGGCCTCGGCCCCTGCGCTCAACGGCGACAGCAGTGACGGCAGCGACGACGAGGAGGACGGCGAAGGCTCGCAGGACAACAGCGACGAGGATCACTCCGGCGACGACGGCGAAGGCAGCGACGCTGGCGAGGACGGCGGCGACGGCGCCGCAACGCCGACGGACGACACCGCGGCGACGGCGACCGCGTCCGCCGGCCCGAAGCGGACGGCCGAGGACGACGAGCTGGACAACGAGATCAGCCGGATGATTGCCGAAGCCGCCGAGGCGCGCCGTCGCGAGGCCGGCACTGCGCGGGCGCTGGACGTTGCGGTGCCGCTCGCGATGATTGGCTCCAAGCCCGCGCCGGACAAGCTCAACGTGGACGACAGCGGCAACGTGACGTTCACGCTCTTCACGCGCCGCGGCAACAAGCCGCAGTCGCGCACGCTGGCCGTGCCGGTCAACACGGCGCTGGCGGCGCAGACGCGCGCCACGGTGGAGGCCGACCTCGCCGAGAAGGAGGCCCTCAAGATGCGGGTGCTCGACTACGAGCGCGCCGCCGAGCTCGCCTCTGCGCGTACGGTTCCCGGCTCGCTGCGCTGGCTGCCACCGCCCTAGTCCCGTTGCTCACACGCTGGCTACGCCTTCGTATTTGCTGCCTCTGTGTTGGCTTTGGGCAGGGCAACCGGCGGGACCGAGCGGAGGCCAAGGCCGCCACCGGCGGCCCGGCGGCCAGCACGCGCCGTCCGGCGACGTCGTGCCCAACCTGCCGACCTCGTTCAACGATCCGCGGATCAGCTGGGGCGAGCGCAAATCTGGCGGGAACCAGCGGGGCCGCCGCTAGACTGCCAGCCCGGGTGTAGACTAGCAATGTACAGAGGGCGCTGCCGCGCCCCGCCAGCGCGGTGGTCGGTGCGTCTCGTGGGGTGCAGGTTTTGCGCGCTAGAATGCGGTGAATCACGAACTGTACAGTCAAAATGCAGCGGTGGTCATCTAAAAGTGCATGTGCAGCGCTCACTCAAAGGTCTGTGCCCGCCGGCTCGACCGCCATGGCGACGTTTTCATCGATGGCGTCCGCCAGGTCCGCGGGCGTCACACCGGCCGCTTACGCCGCTTAAACGCCACCCGCAGCAGCACCCCGCCCCCCAGCAGCAGCAGCAGCAGCAGTGCCTGCGGTGCCTGCGGTGAGCGGCAACGCGTGCCCAGTGGTGCCTCCCGGCGGCCCAGCGTCGTACCAGGCTGCGCAGCAGCTGCGGTGTCCTCGGCGGGCGGTGCGTCGTCGTCGATGGGCTTGTAGTACTCGGGATGCGCGTTGAAGCAGCTCTGCATCGCGCGGAACTGGTCCAGGCAGTCCGAGCCCTGGCGCAAGGCCACCATACTTGCCAAACGCGTGCGCTTTGTCAGCACGCGACGGCCTGCAACGTCTGCCTGGGTTAGCCCAGCCACGGACCTTCTCCTCGGCCTTGCTGAAAACGAAGCAGCTAAAGGCCGCCTTGAACTCCTCGCCGCAGGGACCCTTGACGGCGTTGCCAAAGCAGGGGCAGTCCCAGTCGATCTCGCCGGTCTCGGGGTCGATCGGACCCTTGGGCTGCGGCCGAGCGGGCCAGCGCAGCGGGCGTTCGGCAGCGTCAGCCAACGCTCGCTTACCCCTCGTGCAGCCGTGCGGCCAGCCGCGCGCGCGCACCTCCTCGGCCGGCGCCGGGATCGGCGGCGGCACGTCCTTCTGGTCCTCCTCGGTCACGAAGATACGGACGTCCTTGTCGTCACGCTCGCAGTACGCCATGGCTGCCTTTGTGCAGGGGGGCGCTCCACGCCTCACACCGTCTGTGCGCCAGGCATCAGGCGCAGGCAACGCCTCGTTGGGTAAGGAGTCGGAGCAACACGCGTCCGCCAAGGGCCAGCGGAAGAATCCCAAAGCAGACTATAGGCAGCAAGCGAGCGCTCTTGCTATCGTCGGGGGGTCCCCGTCGCCCGCCGCTCCTCCCGTGACACCTGGTCCTCCTTACAGCCTGACCCTCGTGCTCGTCCTCGTCCGCCGACTCGTCGGGCTCCAGCGGCCCGCGGTCGCCCACGCACGTGCTTCGGCGGCCAACGACAAGTCCACATCCAGTCGCTTTCACCCGCGTCACCGCCCACTGCCCTCACTCTTCACTCCTCCTCTTCGGCGCCACTGCCCTCCCTTCGACTCGTCCAGTTCTCCGCTGCCACCTGGGGACCTCCGAGGCCGACGCCGCGGCCACCGCCTCCTGGCACGGACGCGTGAGCCGCAAAATCGTTCCTTCTTCTTCACCTCCGCTCCTCATCGCTGTCCCGCTTTTTCCTTTAGTCCTGCTCCATTTCCTCCTCCGCCTCCTTGCCCTTCTCTGCGGCGTCCTTGTCCTTCTGCGTGGCGTCCTTCCTGCGCCGCCGTCGCCGTCGTCGCCGTACCGTGCGCTGTGCTTCGTCAGCCGGAACTCATACTGAGTGGCAGAATCGGTGGAGGAGACGAAATCATCGCATGGACGCCTCGTACGGAGCGCCCTTGTCGCGGAGGGTTGAATGGAGTAGAATGGGGTGGAACACATGGCCACTTGAGGGGGGGGGTATGGGTCGGGCCGCCGGTCTGTGCGCGGTGTGCAGGGACCAGATGCAGCAGCCCCGCAGTCCTGGCCATGCCGAACCGCGCCGCCGCCTTGTGCGCCAGGCCGCTCTGCAAGCCGCTCTGCAAGCCGCTCTGCAAGCCGCTCTGCAAGCCGCTCTGCAAGCCGCTCTGCATCGGGTAAACGGCAGAAATGGGTGACCCGCTTTGGTCGTCATAGGCCGGCAAAGGGTGGAAGCGGGGAGAAACGGGTGGACCTTGGCGGGTAATGTGGCGGGTCAACGCGGCAGAATGGGGTTGAATGGGCAGGAAAAACGGCAGAAACAGCGGCAGAATTGGCTGAGGAAACGGGCGGTTTTCAAATAGCGTCACAATGAACGTGCGCGCCCCGCAGTTTTGGCGCGAAAAAAAAATGGTACGCAGACGCGGCGGCGGCGCAGGCGGCGACGTTGGTGGTCCGGCGCTAACGGCCCTTGCGACGGCTTCCTGCCCGGCCGGCACCCGTGCGGCACGTCGGGCGGGTCCCGGGCGATCGACTGATGCCGGCGGTGCAGGCGGATCCGCTCGCGGCTGCGGCGGCCACGGCGGCGGCCACGACCGCCATGGACGACGACGACGACGACGTCCTGCCGGAGCCGCAGGTGCTCGAGCCGCGGCGGCGGACCACAAGCGACGGCCTGAGCCTGCGCAGCGGGACCGCAGAGGGCAGTCAGCACGACGGCCTTGCCGCCGACGGCGACGGCGACGCCGCGGGCGACGTGCCGCCCGACTTTGTCGTGGACGACGAGGACGCGGCGGCCGCTGCCGCGGCACTCGCGGGCGATGAGACGGCGGTGCCCGGCGAGGATATGGTCGACGTGCTGGCCGGGCCGGACGAGGCCGCCTCCACCCCCGCCGCCGGTGCGGCAGCGCCGCCGCGCGAAGGGCCCGGCAAGGCGGCGGAGGACGCGGGGATGCCCGGCGGCGCGCACCCGCCCGGGGCCGCTGCCGAGGTGCCGAGTGCGCCGACGTCGGCGCTCACGTCGCCCGTCCCGCCCACGCTGGCGCTGCCGCCGGCGTCGGCGCCGCCGGGCGCGGCGCGGACGGCCGACGACAGCCTCGGCCTCGAGGTCTCCATGTCGCATACGGACATTGCCTCGCCGTTTGGCCAGACGCCACGCGAGCCGCCGCTGCCGCTGCCTCTGCCGGCGGGCGACGATTTGGCGCCGACGGACGTGTCGGAGACGGAGGCGGGCGCGCACCAGCAGGAGCGGACGCTCGCCATCTTGCAAGATCTCGACGCCATCGCCAGCGACTCGGCGGCGGACGCCGCCGCCGCAGCAGGGCCGGGGGCGCCAGCACCTGAGCCAGCGGCGGCCCCGGCGCCCGCGCCGCCAGCCGTGGCGGCGCTGGCCGCGGAGGCGCTGGGTGTTGCCATGGCGCCGCTCGAAGCTGCGGCCAAGCCGCGGTCCCGTGCACCGAGCGGGTCGGAGGCGGAGGCGTTGCCGGTGGGGCCGACCGCCGGGGACGCCGTGCCTGCGCCAGCGACGCTGGCGGCCGCGCCCGCCGAAGCGCCCGTCCCGGGCCGGCGCAAGAGCTTCACCACGCCCGTGACCGTCACCGTGGAGACTGCGTACGCGGTCGCGCCGGCCGGGAGTAACGACCCTTGTTGCCGCGCTGACCGAAGAGTCGCGGCGCATCCTTGACAGTTGCGTGCGCTACTAGGCCGGAGGCGCCCCCGGCAGAGCTGACGCCGGCCGCGGAGGCGGCGTTTGTGCGGGCTCTGTGGGCAGCGTCGCGGCCGCCGAACGCGCGCGACCGCCGGGCGAGCACGCGCGGCGACGACGCGCCGGCCGCGCCCGAGCCCCCCGCCATGCCGGCCGGCCAGGGCGGGCTGAGGCCGCATGCCCCGTCGTCCGCGGCGGCGGCCGCGTCAACTGCGCTGCCGCCGTCGTTGATCGACCCGAGCATGTTTATGCCCATCATGACGGTAGGCCCGCGCGCGAAACCTTGGCACCCCCGCGGATACGAGACGGCTGCTCAACGCCTGGCCGCTTGCCTCCCCCGTCAGCGTGGGACGCGCCAGCCTGACGCGCTGAGCGACGTGCTCATCAAACACTTTGGGCCGAACCACATGATTCCGCGCGCCGTGCTGGAAGTGGCCGACGTCGAGTTTTCCGAGGACGGCCTGGTTCGGCTGATGGTGCGCGACGCATTTGATGGCGCACCGTACTGCACAGAGGTTACGCGTGCTGACCATCGCGCCCATAATGAGGGGTGGGGGAACCACCACCATCTAGGCGAGCCATTCGTGGCGCGCCGTGGCAAACCTCGCCAAGGGCCTGCTGACGGCGCCGACGGTGGCGTCGACGCCGCTCGAAAACCGTTTCCAAGTCCGTGCCCTGCCGTTTTATGGCCGGCTGCGCCGGCTGCCCGCGCTCACGCCTAGAGCTCCTCGGCGCATCTCCCGGCACCGGGGCCGCAGATCTTCTCGTGCCGCATCGAGGCGCTCATGAAGCTCCAGATGTACGAGGCGGCGACGCTCGAGCTGGACGCCCTCGGCGACTTGGAGCGCGACGAGATGTTTTGGGCCAAGCAGCCCAACGACGTCGGCGCCAGCGTCCGCCGCGGTACGCGCGCTCGGCTGGGACTACGAGGCCGTGGCCGCCGCCGGCTGACCCACCACGCACGCGGGGCTCGCTGCTCACCACGCATCCTCAGCGTCGTACATGCCGTTCGCGCTGCGCATGCTGCACGCCGAGCTGCCGAGCCACACGGGCAACCCCGCCGAGGCGCTGAACCGCCTGTACCACTTGCTTGCCGTTATTCGCGGGGTACGCAGAGAGGCGAGCCTCGGAAACGTCGCCGTTGACGATAGCAGCGCTCACAGTGCTTCCAAGGAACGTGAGCTCGTCATGGCGTGGGTAGATTTTGGCGGCGCTGGCGGACGACCCGGTGTTTTCCTTTTTGCGGAACCAGCAAGGTAGCGGCGCCAGACTACTCCGTACATAAAATGCAGGTGCCCTTGGCTGAGTTTGCCAAACCATCCTTGCTCGTGGCGTGCAACTTGCAGCCGCCACGGCGCTGTGGCGCGAGCGGGAGACGTCGGTGCTGCTGCTCATCGTCAACCAGCTCTACCAGCTCAAGGACTACGCCGAGGCGCTGCAAGTGATGGAGTCGATCGTTGTGATGCACCCGGACAAGCTCGTGCACCTGTCGCAGCTGGCGCGGCTGTACCTGCAGATGGGCAACATCTCGTCGGCCGCGCACGTGCTGCAGCGCATCGAGAAGCGGCTCGCGTTCATGCGCAGCCAGGCGCAGGACATCGCGCCCGCCGACGAGCAACGGCACAACCTCGATCGGTAGGCGGCGCCCGTTGGGGCGGTGCGGCCTCGCAGGCGGCTTGCTCATGGGTGGGGGCTGCGGGTGCGGGTGGGGCGCGGGGTCGGCACCAGCGGCCTGCTGGCGATGGCCACGGGGCACTACGCGGACGCCGTGCTGCGGTTTGAGGAGTGCTTTGCTACGAATCCGACCACCCTCTTGGTATGACTCGCCAGGCTCTCTGGCCAGAAGCGTTCGGCTCGGTATGCTGACGCGGCTGTGCGGCATCCATGTCTCGCGGCCGTCTTCAGGTGATCAACAACCTGGCGGTGGCGCATCTGTACACCGGCCGCCTGCGCCAGGTACGTCTCACTCTGCGCGAAGACGGAACGCCGACAGGGTCTCACGCGAGCCACTGCTGCCACTCGTTCCTTCCCTCCCCCACTCCCCAGGCCATCGCGGTGCTGGAGGAGGCCCTGCGCCGCGACCCGCTCGCCGGCCTGCAGGACGCGCTGGTCTTCAACCTGAGCACGCTCTACGAGCTCGAGTCGGAGGGCGCCATCGAGAAGAAGAAGACGATCATGGTGCAGGCGGCCAAGCACTACGGCGACCACTTCAACATTGACAACCTGAAGTCCGTGTAATCATACAGGCGAGGCGTGCAAGCTGTACAGTAATATATGAACTCTCTCCCGGGGATCGTCAGCCCTCGTTCAAGGACCGCTTGCGCGAGCCCGACACCGGCACCGACGCGGCCTCGGGCTTGAGCAAAGCCGCGTTGCGGTCCTTCCATTCCTGGAACTGCTTGGCGACCTCGAGGCCGATCGCAAAGACTAGCGGGACGAGGGGACCGTGCAGGGCGCGGCCGGTGGTTAGCCGCCAGTTTCGCGCGCGGCGCGGTCAGGCGCCGGCGGGCGTACGCTCGCGCTCGGTGACGTCTAGCTTGAGAAGCTTCTCCGAGACGTCCTGGTTGCCCGAGTTGCTGGCCGCGTCCACGACCATCTGCAGGCGCTCCGAGAAGGCCTGCGTCAGCAGCGAGGTCAGAGCCTCCTCGGAAACACTGTCCCACGCGCCGCAACCCAGTTTGGGCACGGGCGCCGCGCCGCGCCGCGTCAGCACGCCACCGCACAGGCCGGCTCCGGCAAGAGCGCGCGCGACGTTACTGGCGCGCCAACGTCTTGCCAAAGACGAAAAAGTGCGGGCAGAGCTCGTGCAGGTTGATCACCCGTGCGTCGGCGGTGACGGCCGCCTGGACGCGGCTGCCAAACATCTTGGGCATGTCGGCGGTGAAAACGCCACCTTCGGGACTGCGGGTGCATGCGATACGGACGCGCCGCAAGGAGCCGCGCAGCGTTAGGGGACGCCCACGAGCCATGGTCCAGGCGCGCCGGGCGCCGGCCGTACTCAAAGACAAGCTTGGTGCACAGCCAGAACGGCAGGTCCACCTTGCTGCCGGCCTCCAGCTGCGAAGCAGTAGCGGGGGCACGTCTCAGATCCCACGCGGCGGTTAGAATGCGGTGCCCGTGGCTAAGGCCTTGGGCGTGGCTGCGCCGCGGCACCGCGAGGCCGTTCTGGTCGTTGTGCTGCAGGAAGCCGAGGCCCGCGAGGTCCATGAGGGCCGTGCATGGCAGCGTCTGCGAGGCGTTGTTTCCCTCCGTCAAGTCCGCGGGGAGGTCAGTGGCCGGAAACGCCACGTCGACTTCAGGCCGACCGCGCGCGCGCAGGCACCTGCTGCTCGGCCAGGATGGCGTCCAGGTCGTAGTAGTCCGGCGTCGTCATCTTGGCTGATGCGAGTCGAGCGACGCCCCGAAGCGTTTACGGCCGACAGATCGCACGGCTCCACGACCCGCCCAACGTAGGCGTTACGTGGTGTCGCCAACGTTCGTCCAAGAAGCCGCGCCGTCGGCTGGCGGCGGCGTCCGCGCCGTTACAATTT
>Ga0180216_1003232_pt1 | contig 13043 bp, 15 predicted proteins | sample eDN3rd37CBELigMG_FD_128879 | JGI IMG/M metagenome (GOLD analysis project Ga0180216, IMG submission 128879) | Enriched Miracle-Growth compost microbial communities from Emeryville, California, USA - eDNA 3rd pass 37_C BE-Lig MG (version 2)... ... | reverse complement strand
GGCCGCCCTCACGGCCGCCGCGGACTTGCTCACGGCGGTTGCGCCGGCGGGCGTCGGCGCAGCCGCGGGCCGCGCGTTGCTCGACGCCCTCCAGGCGACCGCCCTGGAGACCGCCGCCGTCGCACGGCTCGCCGTCGCGGCCACCGCCGTGGCCCGTGCCGCGTGGGCGGCGCTGCCGGCCGAGGCGCAGGCCGCGCAGTGGCGTGCGTGGGCCACCGTCGCCGTGGGCACCGTCGCCGCGCATCTCACCCGGGAGGACCGCCCTGCGATGCTGGCCCTGCGCCGCCGCGCGCGCGCGGCTCTGCTGGGCTTGCTCAGTGCGGCGCTGGTGACGGCGCACCAAGCGGGTGCTGCAATGGGCGCGGACGAGCCGCCGGCCAAGCGGCCGCGCTCCGACGCCGGCCGTGCGAACTCTGCTGCCGCCACCGCGGACGCCAACGCGGTCGTCGTCGACTTTTGGGAGAGCCAGCTGCAACCGCCGCCGGGCGCTGCCGTCCCGGAGACGGACCCGCAGGCGTGGGCGGTGCTCGACGTGGCGCTGCAGTGGGCGATGCGCCACGACGCGGACGCAGTGCAGGGCGCGACGGCGGCCGCCGTGCAGACGGCGGTGCTGCACGCCGTCCGGGAGCGCCTGCTTGTCGTGCTCAAGAAGGGCCTCCTGCCGGCGGGCGCGTGGTCGCCCGCGTGGGCTGCCCTCTTTCAAGCGCTGCGGTCGTGCGCGCTGGCCGTGTGCCGCCAGCGCGTGCGCGCAGCCTCCGGCGGTAGCCCGGGCGGACGGGACGACGAGGCGGCGCCGACGCTGCAGCTCATCTGGCTGCTGTGCAGCGTGCCGCTGCGGGCGGTGGCAATGCTGCACGACGGCCGCGGCGGCGGCGCCGCGCTCCACGCCGAGGCAACGGCGTTTGTCAAGCTGACCGAGGAGCACGCGGCGTGGCCTGTGTGGCGGTGGCGCAGCGAGCACCTGGCGCGGCCGTTTTGGGAGGTAGCGATGCAGACGCTCGCCGTGCTGCCGCTGGCGCCGCACTGGCGCAGCGCCACGTTCTGCCACGTGCTCCGCCATGCGCCGGCGACGCTCGGGCCGCACGCCGTCCCGGCGGTGGAGGCCGCCATCGCGCTGGCGCCCGTGCTGGCCGCCGTGCTTCGGGCGGGCGGCCACGGCGACGCCGCCGCGCCACTGCAGACGGAGGTGGCCCGGGCGCAGCGCGACTTTGGCGAGCGCCTCTCCGCCTTGCCCAGCGCCCTGGCGCCGTGCATGTTTGCGGACCGTTTGCTGGTGGAGCTGCCTTCAGCGGCATCGCCGAGGGGCGCTTGCCGCCAGAACGGGGAGGACGCCACCGACGACGACGACGGCGACGACGACGACGATCTCGCGCCCACGCCCCCGTGGCTGGCCGGCGCGCTGACGCTGCGGTGCACCTGCTGCGATGGGCCGGCAGCAGGCACGTTCCGTCCCTACGCGTACCGTGGCGCCGCGGATGGAGAACCGGATCCGTGGGCTGCCGACACCTGGGCCAAGCTCACCGCCCAGCTCCGTGCCAAAGCTTTGGTGGCGCCCGCCGCCGCCCTCGCCACCCGGCTGGCCCGGCACTGGGTCGAGCGCGCGCGCACTGCGCCGCCGCCCGCCGTCGCGCTGGCGGCGGCGCCGTGCCGCCTCGACAACCCCGTGTTTCGCGCGCTGCTGGAGGTGCTGATTGACGCGTCCGTGGGCGCCATCCGCGAGCGATGCCGGTACGGCGGCCGCGGGGACCATGTTCCTACTGCCCGGAGGCTGCCTGCTAACCCCCGTCGCCCGCCGGCCACCTTGGATGGCATGCCCCACCAGCCATGCGCTGGGCGCGCTCCTGCGCCTAGAGCGCGTGACGGCCGCCGTCGTCACGGACGCGCTCGTCGGCAACGACGGCGAGGAGCCGCCCAAGGCGCCCGACGCTTGGTGGGCGGACGCCGTCGTCGCGGCGCGGCGCCAGCTGTGCAAGGCGGCCGCGGACCTCGCGACAGAAGACGCCACCGAGTCGGTGGTGGTCGGGCTCGACGCGATGCTGCGCCTGCTGCTGGACGCGTTGGCCAGGTCCACAGGCGCGCAACGATGCTTGCCGGCCATGCAAGCCAGGCTGACTCCCGCGCCCGCGGATGCCAGTGGGGGTGTCGCGGCCCCCCCCCGGCGGTGGCAGGAGTGACTGTGAGGACGGGCTCGAGCCGGCGGTGCTGGACATGCTGTACCACCTGCTGGACCATCCCCAACCGGCCGTGGGCGCCCTCGTCTGCGAATACGTACGGCGGACCCTGCGCTGGTCCATGGGATGGCGCTGCTGCGGCCAGCGCTGACGGCGCAGTATGGCCCTTTTGGCTCTGCATGGCGCGGCAACGGCAGATCCACGCCCTGTGCGCCGAGCGTGGCCAGCCGTTGTCGGTGCTGCTGCGCCGCGTGTCGCCGGCCGCGGCGTACACGATGGTCCAGGACGCCAAGGCGAACGACGGCCGCATGCGGGCGCTGCTGCGCCTCGCGGGCGCCACGCAGCCCGCCACCTTCTACCGCCCGCTGGCCGAGCGCGCCGTGCCCGTCATGGTGGCCAAGGACGACCGACCGCTGCTGGAATGGGCGGCCGCGACGGTCCTGGAGCGGCGGATCACCGACGTGCTCGTGCACCAGATCGCCGCCATCCTGGTGCACCTGCTGGAGAACGGCACGCAGGCGCAACTGGACGCGGCTCTGACGCTGCTCCGCCAGTATACACCCATTCAGACCGCCGACGCCGGCGCCAGCCTGCAGCAGGAGCCGCACCTCCTTAACCAGGTGTTCCTGTACTCATACGTCAGCGCGGCGCAGGCCTCGATCGGCAAGGACCTCGGCGCGCGGCTCGCGGACTACGCCCACCGGCCCGCGGCGGCGGCGTTGGCCGTGCTGGACAAGGTCGCGCACGTGCTGCTGCCATTCGAGGGGGCGCCGTCGCCCACGCCGCGCCAGATGCGCGCGCGCATCCTGGCCGACGGCCTGCGTCACCTTATCTTTGAGTGCAAGGAAGCGCTGCTGGCGCCGCGCGCGACGGCGAACGCCCCGCCCGCGGCGCTGCGGCGCCGGATGGCCGCCCTGGCGCACACCTTCAACTCGGTCGGCGCGGCCGTCGTGTCGGCGGCCGACGAGGTGGGTGACGCGTGCACCGCTCGCGTCGTTATTCCTAACGCTCGTGCTGACGCCGCGCGGCGTGTGGCCGCTGCCAATTTTTGTTTTTTCCTTTTTCGCGGCGGGAATGCGTCCGTCGGCACACCAGGTGATAAAGCTCTTCCAGATCGCCCTGGCGCACGCAGATGTCCGCACCGAGGCGTACGAGGCCTACGTGTGCTTTGTGCGCCAGCTGAGCGTGGACGACCTGGCCCGCTGGTTAAACACGCTGGTGGCCGTCGCGATGCACGGCCTGGCCGGCGCGTGGCCGCCGCCGGCGACGGTGGCGGTGCCCCCGGCCGCGGCGCACCTGGTGAACTACCTGTTCGTGCACCGGAGAGACGTGCTCAAGCGCCACGTTCGACGACTGCTGCTGCTGCGTCCAGGGCCCGGCCTGGTGGCGCTGCAGCCGCTGGACGCGGTGCTGGAGGAGGCCGAGAAGGACCGCGGCAAGCAGGCGACGCCGAGCCTGACGCCGGAGGCCGCTGCCAAGGTGCTCCAGCCGATCTTGGACGGCGTCGGCGACGCCAATGCGGTCGTGTGCGAGCTGGCGCTGCAGGTGCTCGCCCAGTTCCTGCGCAGCCACCGCAGCGCCGTCCTGGCGTTGGAGGCAGACTGGGCGGGCGAGCACGGCGCGGTGGAGCCGGCTGCCGCGTCGGTGGTGCAGCGGCTGGTGGCCGGCGTGCTCGACAGCGGCGCGCGGTTCCGCGGCGCGTCGTCCGCCGTGCCGGCGTTGGTGGCCGAGTGCCTGTCGTACCTCGGGGCCCAGGAGCCGGACCTGCTCTACGCGGCGGCCGCCGCCGCTTCGAATGGCGCGCCGCGGTCGGCCAGCGGCGTCGGGCCAGCGCCGGCGCGTGGCGCTGGCCGCGGCGGCCGCGCCGCGACCACGCTGGTGTGGCCGGACCCGGCCGGTGCGGGCGCCGCCGGCAAGCCGAGCTACGCCGTCGCCGACTTTTGGGATTTGGCCAGCGTGCCGTCGTCCAAGGCCTTGGCGGTGCACCTGATCCGCACCGAGCTGCTGCGCGCTAACCAGTCCGGCGACACAGCCGACACGCAGAACACGGCCGCGTACGCCATCCAAATGCTGCTCCGCTTCCTGTTCAGCGAGTCGCCCACCGAGGCGGCCACCGCGGCCACGGCGCGGCTGGCCGCCCTACTGCAGCGGCCCGCGGCGCAGCTCCACGCCGACGTGGACAAGCTGGAGAAGGCGCTCCTGACGCACATCGCCAACAAGAAAGCGGCCGACGCCAGCACAAGCAACGACGCGCGGGCGTCGTGGCCCGCCGACTACTGGAAGCACCCCGTGGCGATCTGGGCGCTGTTTGCGCCGCCGACGCGCGAGCAGCTGCGCCCGTTCGCCAAGCACCAGCTGCAGCTGAGCTACCGCGAAGCCGGCGCCGACGGGGCGCTCGACACGGCCATCTTCACGCCGACGATCGACGTCGAGGAGTGGACGAGCCGGTGGTGCCTGCGGCTGGTCGACTGCGCGCGGACCCTGGTGTGCCACACCGTGTTCGAGGCGTGCCAGGGCATCATGCTCAAGGACCACGCCGTCGCGCAGGCGATCCTGCCGTACCTGGTGCTCGTTGTCGCCCTCTACGGCGACGAAGCCGCGCGCGAAGGGCTCCTGATCGAGGTCCGCACCGTGCTGGAAGCGGCGGCGGCCGCCGACATCAGCCGCGCCGGCACGCGTTCGCCCGGCACGGCGACCGCATCGGACCGGGCACGGGAGGGCGTCGCGCCTGGACCCGCAGCGGCGGCGGCGGCGGCGGCGACGACGACGACGGCCGCCGGGCCGGCCGCAGCGGCACAGATCGTCTTCGCCGCCCTCGACTTTCTGGCCGCGTGGCGGCAGAAGCGCTCGCCAGAGCTGGCCCAGATGCGCGTGAGCGAGCTCAACAGCAACAAGCAAGCGGTCGCGCCGCAGGACTCGCCGACGGCGCGGACGCTCGCGGAGCAGAATCGGCGAGTGCTCAAGGTGCTGCAGGCGGCATCGAACGGGGTGAAAGCCGGCGCGGCCTACCGCTGCGGGCAGATGGAGCGCGCCCTCCAGTACTTTGAGCTGCACATGCGCGAGACGCGTGAGAGCTCGTCTCGCACGCTGGCCGATGGCCGCTGGTTTGTGCCGGCGGTGCCGACGGTTGTGGTGAGCACCGAGCAGGGCGACGCCGAAGCCGAGGCGACGCCGGCGGCCGCCGCGGGGCCGCGGCCACAGGCGAGCGCACAAGACGTGTGGACGCACCTGGTCGCGCAGCTGCAGTCCGTGTACGCGCGCCTCGACGAGCCCGACGGCATCGCCGGCATCGGCGCGCTCTTCAACGCCCACCCGCTAGAGCAGCAGATTGTGGAGTGCCGCGCCGCCGGCCAGTGGTCCGTGGCGCTCGCCTGCTACGAGCTGGCCATCCAGCGTCGTGGTGGTGGTGGTGGCGGCGGCGGCGGCGAAGGTCGGCTGCCGGAGCACGTCTACCGCTACGGCGTGCTGGACTGCCTGCGCAACATGGGCCACTACGAGACGATGCTCATGAACGTGCGCGGCGCGGCGGCCGCCGCCGCACGCACCGACGCGGCCGCGTTGGACCGCCTGGCGGCGTACGGCGTGCAAGCCGCGTGGCGGCTGGGCGCGTGGGACGCCCTCGACGAGTTCCTCGCCAGCACCGCGCAATCGCACTTTGAAGTCCGCGTCGGGTCGCTGCTGGCCACGCTGCGCGCCGGCGACGGCGCCAGCCATGCCGCGCTGCTCGAGACCAGCCGCGCGGCGCTCGCGGAGCCGCTGCTGAGCACCGCCCTGGGCCAGCCGTCCTACGACCGCGCGTACCCGACGATGGTGCGCCTCCACATGCTGGGCGACCTCGCGCTGTATTGCGACGGGCTGCAGTTGTGGGCCGGCACTAGCGAGGCCGCCGGGGCCAGCCCGGACCACGAGCTGGAGCGCCTCCGCGCGGTGCTCGACGAATGGACGAAGCGGCTCCACACGACGCAAGCGTCGTATCGCGCTCGGGAACCCATCCTGAGCCTGCACCGCGTCCTCATCGAGCTGTACCGGTACGTTGCCAGCGTCTCGCGTCGTCTTCTAAACCGGCGAGCCGCGCTGCGCTAACGGCACCCCCCGCTTGCTACGTCAACCGTTCGGGGCGCGGCGTCGGTGGTCCCGCAGGCAGCGCCTGGTGCAGCGCTTCCCTGGCGGCGGCGGCGGCCGCGCCGTGGCCCAGCTGCAAGCCGACACGACCGCTGCGCTGGCGTCGCGGTGGCTGATGACGGCCAAGCTCGCGCGGCGGGAAGGGCTGCTGCAGACGGCCATGGCGGCGACGCTCCACGCCAGCGATCTAGGTGTCGTTGCGGCCCAGCTGGAGCGCGCCAAGTGCTTGTGGGATGAGCAGCAGCACCCGCGCGCCATCCAGGTGCTCAAGGCGTTGGTCACCGCTCTCAAGCCGTCCAGCGACCGCCGCGCCGCGGCCGCGACGGAGCTCGAAGCGGCGATGAACCAGCGGGTGCTGGAGGCCGCGTCTTTGCGCGGCAAGCAGTCGGACATGCCGCTGCTCGCCAAGGTGCGCCGCGCGCACCGCGCGCGCGACCGCTGCGCGCACTCATGTCTGGCGCGCCTGCTGACAACACCGCTTGCTGGCGTCGCGCGGGAACGCTCTGGTCCACGCGTCGCTCAGGCGCAGCTCCGCCTGGCCCGCTGGAGCGACCTCACGGCGTCGCTGAGCGACGACGAGCTCATCCGTCTATACAAGAGCGTCCAGCCGCCGGCCGACCGGTGCCTGACTGTCGATGTCGTGCGTCCTAGAGTCGGGCGGCGGCCTAACACTGCGGCGTTGCTCGAGGATGAGTGTGCGGGCCGAATGACGGCGGACAGGAGCGGCTGGGAGGAGCACTCGTTCGCGTTCGCGTTCTACCTCGACAAGGCCTTCCACCAGCGCGCCAAGTCCTTCCGGCTCACCGACAGCGAGCCGCCCCTGCGGTACGCCGGGAGGCTCAGACGCAGCGAGCGTTGCCGGCTGCATGCCCGGGCCTTGACGGTCGCACCGGCCGATGCTGCTGTCAGTGCTGTTTGGCAGGGACCGCTTGCGTGAGATGCTCAAGCACTTTGGGGCGGCGCTGCGGAACGGCACAAAGCACACCTACCAGGTGCTACCGCGTCTCCTCACCCTGTGGCTCGACCTGGGCGACGACCTTGTGAGGTGTGTGCTGCCGCCCCGCCCGCGACGGATCGCGCCGCATGTGCGCAATCATAACCCCGAGCGGGATGCGCACGTTTGCGTCACGGTGGCGGGACGCCACGAGCTGCAGCGCAAAGAAGGCCGACAACTCGGCCGAGGCCGACTTCCTCAAGGACGTGCACAAGTCCGTCATTGAGCCGTTGATCAAGGAGCTGCCGCAGTACCAGGCAAGGACCGGGGCCCGCTGCCTGCGGCCACTTGCGCGACTGTGCTGACGATGCCTGCGTAGATCGGTTGGGGGGGGGGGGGGGGCGGCGGCGAGCACGCAGTGGTACACCGCCATTGCGCAGCTGACGTCGCGCATGGCGCATCCCCACACCGGCACGTGGCAGCATATAAAGTCGATTCTGGCGCGGCTCCTTATGGCGCACCCACATCAAACGATGTGGCACCTGCTGCCGCACCTTGCCGTGACCAAAACGGGCGACAACGCGTCCAGGCTGGATCCCGCGAGTGTCATCCGCCGCAACCGCTGCCTCGAGGTGTTGCAGGTCGCCAAGGCGTCCCTGCCGCGTTGGCCCCAGGGCACGGTGGTATGGCTGCGCTGGCGGCCGTGGGGCGCCGTAGCGAGCCGCACCGGCTCACAGTTGCGTGCGGCGCGCGCCTGGGAGAAGCGGCCATGTTCTCGTAGGCCACCAGAGACGGCAGCCTGGATGCGGCGCAACTCCAGGGGCTCATTGAGGTGGGCCAGCCGTCTGGCGCCGAGCCAAGAGGCTTGCCCGTGAGCGGCCTAGTAAACAATGGGCCTGGCGGTTTGTCTGGGCGCGGCCTGGCGCACTGCAGGAAACGCAAAAGCTGGCGAGGGAGCTGATCCGGCTGGCCGAGCACGACGAGAAGCGCAAGCGCGAGATGCACCTGTCGGAGGCGACCGCTGTTTTGACAACGCTCAAAGGCTCGCCGGTGCTGGTGCCGGTGCAGTCGGCGATGACGGTGCTGCTACCGCCCGCCTCGGCGGGGCCCAAGCCGGTCAGCCATCGTGCCTTCCCGCCCGTGGTCACCATCCAGTGTACGCGCCCGGCCCCGCTTTGCGCGGACGGCGTGCGCGGACGGTTATGGCATCAGCATGAGCTGACGCCAGGGGCGCCGCGTGCCGCCTGGCTGCTGTGCCTGGACCAGCGTTCCACTCGTACGTGCTGATTTTCAACTCGCTGGCGCGCCCAAAGCGCGTGGGCCTCCTCGGGAGCGACGGCAAGACGTACTACTTTGTGTGCAAGCCCAAGGACGACCTGCGCCGCGACTCGCGCGTTACCGAGCTGCACACCGTCGTGAACAAGCTGATCAAGGCCGCCCCTGCCTGCCGCCGCCGCAACTTGTGTACGCCCGCTTCCGCTCAGCACGCCAGCTCAGGGGCGCTTTCAGAGGGCGGGGCTGCGTTTCTCTGATACGCCATCGCGCCTGGCTGCAGCGCGCCCCACCTGCCAGACATTCGCACCTACTCGGTTATGCCGCTCAACCAAGAGTGCGGCTTCCTGGAGTGGGTCTTCAACGTGTCGCCGATGCGGTACATGATTGACGAGGTCAGGAACGCGTCGCATCCCACCGCCCAAGCGGTACGGCGCATTGCATGCCATACATCGGCCGCATGTCCGCGACGGCAGCGCTCACCCGGAATGCGTGCGGCCGCGGGCCTGGCGCGGTCGCCGCGCAGTTCCAAGAGTTTGAGCGACTCAAAGATGACCTGAAGAACAAGTTTGTCGCCGCCGTGGGCGACGACAACAAGCGGGAGGTCTTTTTGAAGCAAGTGCAGCTGTATGTCCACCGCGCCATCCCCGCCGTCCCGCTGCGGTTCGCGGTGCTGGTTGCTCACTGGCATGCTCCCGCTTTGCCTGGCCAGGTGAGGAAGCACAGGCACAAGCCGCAACTGGGGGCGTGGTTCATGGAGCGGTTCCCGGAGCCCGCGGCGTGGTTCCAGGCGCGCTTGGCGTTCACGCGCACGACCGCGGTGATGTCCATGGTCGGCTATGTCATCGGGTGCGCGCTGTCATTTCTTCGAGCAGGCCGCGGGGTGCGGTGATCGCTCATCACGACAGCGCTTGAGAAAAACGCGATGGCTTTATCGCGGGCCAGCCTGGGCGACCGCCACGGCGAGAACATCCTGCTGGACTGCGTCAACGGTGACTGCGTCCACGTCGACCTGAACTGCATTCTCGAAAAGGTGCGTCGGGACGGCGCCACACTATTTTTATTTTATATTTTTTCGACGCCTTTGGGTTGCGGTGGACACTGACGGGCCATCCGCCGGCCGCCGCCATGAGCGCGATGCGGCGCGCTGGGCAGGGCAAAGAGTTTGCGACGCCCGAGGTCGTGCCGTTCCGGCTCACGCAAAACATCGTGGACGCCTTTGGCGTTGCCGGCACCGAAGGTGCGACTGGGCCTTGCGGCAGCGTCGGGGGCCGGCTATGGCTGCTTCCACATGGCAGCGCCTTGCCCTTGCTTGGAGTTGCGCTGCCAACAGGTGTGTTCCGCAAGTCGTGCGAGCTGTCGCTGAAGCTGCTGCGCGACAACCGCGAGATGCTGTGCAACGTGCTGGAGACGTTTGTGCACGATCCCCTGCTGGAGTGGGTGCAAAAGAAGGACAAGGTCGCGAGGCGCGGGGCCGTGCTCCCGCATTGGTGCTGCGATGCTCACGTCGGGTTCACTTTGACCATGCACGGTGGTCACGGTCGGTGCAGCGCAGCACCGTGCGGGGGGCGGTGGCGGAGGCGACCGATACTGGCAAGTCCAAGCTGTTGGTGGTCGCGCAGAAGCTGGAGGGCCGCACCTCTGCGGACGGCCTGCCCATGTCGGTCGAGGGCCAGGTGCTGTGGCTGATTCAGCAGGCGACGGACATCAACAACCTGAGCAAGATGTACCATGGCTGGCTGCCGTGGCTCTGATGTACACAGCACGTCGTTGTACAGTCGATTGTACAGCTCACATGCGCGGTACGTACGGTGCGGTACTGTGAACGAACCAATGACGAACCGCAGCCCAGTGGCCGTGCCACCGATGGCACGCGCGCGCTGCCCTGAGCGATGGCTTCTTGGCTGAGCCATCCACGCCCCGGATCCGCCTGCAGTGCCTACGGGCGCCTGTGCGGCCTCCGGTCCCCATCCTGAGCGCGTCGTCCATGCACGCCCGCCCGCCGTGGACGTGAGCCGCGCCGGCCGATGACGTCACATGCACGTCACGCGCGCTGGGATCGCCGACGGGGCGCGCGGAGTTGGCGGCGGCCGCGGCGCACCAGCCACACGCGCCTGGTCACGGGGAGGCTACGAGCGTCCTGCCGAACAGCACCGTGGCGTAGCCGACACGCAGGCGCAGGCGCAGGCGCAGCAAACAGCGGCAACGGCGTGCGGTGGGCGGACGCGTACGTACGCACGGCTGACATCGCTGATCGGGAACGCTCGGAACTATTGCGGACCACACAACAATGGCGCCGCACGCCAGCAAGCCCGCCGCCTGGCGCGGCGCGCTCCACGTCCGCGTCCTGCAGCAGCTGTGGAAGCAGGGTACGCGGGCCGCCGGCGCCGCGGGGGTGGGGCGCGCTGGGCCCTGTCGCTGACCGGCAGCCCGGTTTGGGGAGCCACGGTCGGTGACTGCGCCGCCCGTACCCAGGGCTGCGCCTCTCGCGCACGGCGCTGCTGCTGGCCACGGTCGTGTACGCGTACCACTTTTATGTCGTCTTCCGGCAGCTGCGGAAGCGCCGCGCGCTGATCGCGAGCTACGCCGACCGCGTCAAGGGCCCGCCGCCGCTGCGCCGCCACGTTGTCACGGATGAGGAGTACAAGGAGCTGCTCAGCCAGCTCGTGGCCAAGGTCTGGCCGCGCCTGTTGCCGCCCCGACGCCGCGCGCCCGCACGGGTGACCGACCCCGACGTGCGGCGTCGGTAATCGGGCGTGACGATCGCCGCCAGGTGCCGGAGCCCAAGCTGGGTCTGATGTCGCTCGCGCCGCCGTCGGTGCACAAGGTCATGACGGAATCGGTCGGCTTCCTCGGCGGGCCGGCGGCGGCGTTACTGCAAATGGCGCACCCCTACGTGGGCCACGGCATCCTGGAGCACTCGGCCGTGAAGTACGACATGCTGGAGCGGTTCAACCGCACCTTCCACTTTGTCTTCCGGATCGGTACGGCGGGACCGCGGCAGCACAGACGGATCTCTCCAGCCGCCGGGCTGACAAGGGGGGCGAGCTGGTGCTGTTCGGCGGCGCGCTCGCCGCAGCCTTTGGCGACCTCGACACAGTGGTGCGCGCGTCGCGCGCCGTCCGCGCCATCCACAACCGCGTCCACGGCACCATCACCGCCGGCACGCCGCTGTACCCGACGGGCTCGCCGTACACCGCACACGACCAGGATGCCCTGCTTTGGTGCGGTCTGCGTGTGCCACAGCGGGTAGGGCACCTTGGCTTTCATCTGCTTACGGCAGCGTGGTCATCGCCGGATGGCGGGCGGCGGGCGGGCAGGGTGCTGGTGACGCTGTTTGACGGCGCCATGTTCTGCCGCGAAACCCTGCTGGGCGAGCTCACGGAGCAGGAGCGGGACGAAGTGGTGGCCTTTATGGCCGACAACGCCCCCGTCTACGGCATCGATCCGGCCGTTGTTCCCAAGACCTACGCCGAGTACGCACCGGTCACACGGGCATGGCCGGGGTTGGTCGCGCGTACTCACCCGGGAAGTGCTTGCGTACTCACGGCGCGGATTCGACACGGCAGGCTGCAAGAGTACTACATGTCGGTGGTGCACAGCGGCATGCTCAACGTTTCGGACGAGGCGCGCAAGCTGGCGTACTTCCTCACCAAGCCGATTCTGTGGGAGCGCGCCCTCCCGAACCCGGCGGGCATCAACACCGTGCGAACGCTCGCTGCCGTACGCCGCCGCGCGCCTGCGGACGGCAATGCGGATCGGCCGTCGGCCTGCTCACCGGCGTCGCTGCGACGCTGCTTCTTTGGGTGCCATGCAGGTCCTGATGCCGGAGCCGGTCACGCGCCAGTACGGCTTCCCCTTGGGCCTCGCACAGTACATCCACGCCGCGGGCATCCTCGCCCTGGTGCGCATGGTGTACGGCTGCCTGCCTCCGGCGTTCCGCCAGTACACGCTGTACCACAAGGTGCGTCGTGCGGATGCGCCTCGAAGAAAACCACTGGCCGAAGCTGACTAACCGCGCCTGCCGTCACGCTTGAGCGGAGCACGCGCCGCCAGACCCGCGCGGCCAGCCAGGGCAAGGATATCAACCTGGTGAACCGCCTCGGCCAGGCGTTCGCCAACACCTTCATCCAGCTGTCGCTCGGAGCCCCCAAGACGCCGCTGCCGGCCGACAAGGCGCCTGCCACCGCTGCCGGCCAGGACGTGGTGACGGGCGGCGGCTGCCCGTTTGCAGGCAAGGCATGAGCTGTGCGCCGATCGCTCCTACCTTTGTGTATAGTGTGTGTGCGTGTGTGTGCGTGTGCGGCGCCGACCGCGGCAGTATTTTTTTTTCCTTCGGCGCGCCACCGAGGCCGAATGGATTGCCTGTATTGTGCACGTCCTTGTCATATAGGGCCCTTACCGTTCACAGAGCCCGACCGTGGCTGGAAATTATCCGCCACTAGCACGCACTAATCTCGGTTGTTCGAGCTTATCCTGTGTATGTGACTGCAGCGATGCCGCGTGTGTAATGTGGCGCCTATTGCTGAGTATTGCCGACGTGC
>Ga0180216_1003227_pt1 | contig 13052 bp, 16 predicted proteins | sample eDN3rd37CBELigMG_FD_128879 | JGI IMG/M metagenome (GOLD analysis project Ga0180216, IMG submission 128879) | Enriched Miracle-Growth compost microbial communities from Emeryville, California, USA - eDNA 3rd pass 37_C BE-Lig MG (version 2)... ... | reverse complement strand
TGCATGCATGCAGGTGCGTGGCTTCATGCATGGATCGACAGGTCAAGCTTGAGGGCCAAGCAAGTTATTGGACCGATTCCGTGCTCGTATCCCACATCCATGCACACGCAGCCACGCAACGCAGTCTGCCTGCCTGCCAGCCAGTTGGCAGTGCATGGTACTGTATTGACGCTAAAGAGCGAGAGCTCGCTCGAGCGCCGTGCGCCACAGAATGCAGGGTATTCCATCGACCAGCTGGCACACATCCCCTTCCGGGGCTGCAGCGACCAGATCGCGCGCCGCTGGATGCGGCGCCGGTATATCGAACGGCCTGTCTTCGCCTTGCGCGCCGCGCCACGCGCACAGCGAGTGCCCACCCCCGCCGCCATCCGCACCTCGCTCCGCGCGGCGTCGCCCCCCTGTGCAGGACGCCCCGCCGCCGTGCCGTCTCCACCGAGCCCTTCGCGCCGTGCGTGAGCGCCGCGAGGCCGCACCACGGCCGGTGTCCCCCTTACGACCACGGGCGTCTCGCACGTGACTGGTGGTGGGCGCTCAGATGACGTCATCCCAAGTGACCGTACGCTGCGGCGGCGGACGAGGAGGAGGAGGAGGAGGAGGAGGACGAGGAGGCGGGCGGAGGAGGAGGAGCAGACACACGGCAGACAGGCAGCAGGAGGAGGACGAGGAGGAGACGAAGAAGGAGGCGCGGGAAGAGGGGGGCAACGAAGAGGAACGACGCTGAGAAACGGTGGGTGGAATGCGGCGGTCGCAGAACCACCCCGCGCGCGCCTCGACGGCAAAGGCACGAAACGAGTGGAAGGACGCAGGGGAGGACGGACAGGCGAACCGCTGGAGGCCGCCCAGGTGGCAGAGAGGCAACGGGAGCGCCGGCGTCGATCCTTAGGCCCCCAACTAACGCGGCACTTACCGTGCCGGGGCCTCCTCCGCGGCCTCAGATCTGACCCTTGCATGCAAGCTGCCGCAAGGGCACGCGCCGCCGCGCCATGGCCGCCTACAAGTTCGCCGCCGGCCCCGGCGTGGACCTGGACGCCCTCGCCAAGGAGCTGGAGAACGACGACATGGCACGTCTGGCCCCACCTGCCCCTCCCCTGGGCCTGACGCGCGCGCTCACGGCGTGCGCCCTCCGCCTCGCGTCGCGCCGCTTCAACAGATCCAGATTGCCGGCGCCGACGTGGACGGCGTGCTCCGCGGCAAGGTGATCAGCAAGGCCAAGTTCCTCAGCTCCGTCAAGGACGGCCTCGGTGCGCCCCCGCGCGCCCTTCCCCGCGCCCTCCTTTCCATCCCCCACGCACGCCCCCACCCACCACCAGCTGACCCGCTCCGCCGCGTACGCCCGCTGGCCGCCGCCGCGCCAGGGTTCTGCAACGTCATCTTTGGCTGGGACATCCACGACCGCGTGTACAACCAGAGCTCGTTCAGCTCGGTGGAGAACGGCTTCCGCGACATCCTCGCCAAGCCGGACCTACGCACGTTCCGCCGCGTGCCGTGGAACAACAACCTGCCGTTCGTGCTCGTGGACTTTGTCGACGACGTCAAGGGCACGCCGGCCGCCGTGTGCCCGCGCAGCCTGCTGAAGCGCGTGCTCGGCGACCTCGCCGCGCTCGGCTACAAGGCGTACACGGGCGTCGAGTTTGAGTTTTACAACTTTAGCGAGACGCCCCAGAGCCTCGAGGCCAAGAACTACGTCAAGCCCGAGCCGCTCACGCCGGGCATGTTTGGCTACTCGCTTCTGCGGCCGGCCCGCCACCGCGAGTACTTCAACGCCATCATCGACGGCTGCAACAAGTTTGGCGTGCCGCTCGAGGGCTTCCACACCGAGACCGGGCCGGGCGTGTACGAGGCCGCGATCGAGTACACCGACGCGCTCACCGCCGCCGACCGCGCGGCGCTCTTCAAGCTGAGCACCAAGGAGATCGCCATGCCGTTCGGCGTCATGCCCACCTTCATGGGTGCGCGGCGCCGCGCGGGGCGCGGGGCGGGGCGGGGCGGTGAGAGGCGCGCCAGCCGCCACTGACGCAGTCGGCTCCGAGCCGCGGTTGGAGCCGGACGTTCCCGCAGCCAAGCCCAACCCGAGCATCCCCGGGTGCTCGGGCCACACGCACTACTCGCTGTGGGACCTGGACGGCACCAAGAACCTCTTCCACGACCCCGCGGACCCAAAGGGCATGTCCGACCTGATGAAACACTTTTTGGCGGGCCAGCTCCACTGCCTGCCGGACATCCTGCCCATGTTCATGCCGTTCATCAACAGGTGCGCGAGGAGGCGCTTGCCACGGAAGCCTCGGGCGCCGGTTGCGCTTACCTCCGTAGCCCTCGGCCCGCTGGGATCTGCGGTCCCCCGCCCGCGGCACAGCTACAAGCGCATGGTGGAGAACGCGTGGGCGCCGATCGTCGCGACGTGGGGCCTCGAGAACCGCACCGCGGCCATCCGCGTCATCAACATGTCGCCCAAGAGCACGCGCGTTGAAGTGCGCGTCGGCGGCGCCGACATCAACCCCTACCTCTGCGTCGGTGCGCCGCGCGGGCCGCGGGCCGCTGGCCCCGTCCCCCCCCCCCTGGGGGGCCCAGTCGCGCGCTGACGCGACGGTCCGGCGTTCCCCCAGGGGCGTGCGCTTGCAGCGGCGGCGCTGGCCAGCGGGCTGTACGGCATCAAGCACAAGCTGGAGCTGCCGCCCGAGACCACGGGCGACAACGTCCGCCAGGCGACGCACAAGCGGCTGCCCGCCAACTTGGGCGAGGCCGCCAAGCGCATGCTCGCGCCCGACTCGGTCGCGCGCGAGCTCTTTGGCAACGAGTTTGTGGACCACTACGCGCAGACGCGCCTGGAGGAGTGGCAGCTCTTCTCGCTCGCGGTCACCGACTACGAGCTGCGGCGCTACTTTGAGCTGGTGTAGCTGTGCCCTGTTGCTTTCGCGGTCGTGGCCGTGCGCGCGTTGACGTTTGTAATGCCGTCAAGTTTTTCCGCCTGTACATTTAACTACCTTTCTTTACATCACGTTTTTTACACTGTCAGCGACGTGCATGCTGGTCGGGTCGCTGCCAGGGGCGGGGTGCCGCGGCGCTTCGCCGGCGGAATCGGCAAACTCGGCAAGCAGCGCCTGCCGCGCCCACGCCAGGTCCGCGTCGCCGGGGCCCGCGCGCGGCGCCACCGCGGACTGGTACCGGTGCCGGCCCAGCTGCCGCATGAACGGCGCAAGCTGGTGCAGGTGCTCGACGCCGTGCACGGCCGCCAGCAGCGGCCGGCGCGGCGGCGCGGCGCCGGTGTCCAGGTCGGTGGACCCCAAGTTCGCGGCCAGCGTGTCCAACAGCCACGGCGGCTGCGGCGGCTCCGGGTGGTCGCCGGCGGCGTCCGCATCGACGCCCGCCGCCGCGCCGTCCACGATCGGGTCCCGCGCAAACAGCCAGTTGAGCCTGCCGCGCAGTTGACCACACGCCACATTAGGGATTATTTATGTCAGGGACGCGCTGCTGCTGCTCCGCCCGCGGTGGCCCCCGCCCCCCCGGTCCGGCACGCACATCTGAAACTCGTCGGGCGCGACCACAAAGGCCAGGTCGAGGAAGCGGAGGACGGCCAGCGCTTGCGAGGGCGTGAGCGGCGCCGTCGCCGCGCCCGCCGCGCCGGCGTCGTTCACCAGCGACACCACGGGCGCCACGACGGCCGACGCGGCCGTCGCCACCACGTCCGCGGTCGAGACCACGACGCCCACGAGCGCGCCGGGCAGGTTGGTCAGCCCGAGGCCGCCGCCCGACGGCGCCGGCCGCCCGCCAACGTCCGCCGCCGCGTCCGCGGCAGCGGCCGCCGCGGCGGTCTGCTGCGCGGCGGCCTGCTCGGCGGCGCGTTGCACGTCGGACCAGAGCTGCTGGAGGATGAGCACCAGCTCGGTGAGCACCGCGGGCCAGAGCGGCGCCAGGTGCGCGGCCGAGTACTGCAGCAGCATGCAGCGGAGGCAGCGAAACACCTAGGAGACGCGCCGCGCAGCAATGCAGGCGCGCGCAGCCCGTCAAGCCTTTCCGTCTCCGCTCAGCACGGGGGTTGCCGCCTCTGGTACGCACCTCGGGGTAGATCGCGGGTTGGCGGCGGGCCAGCAGGTCCACGACGCGCTGTCGGAGACTGGCAGCGGCGTGCGCGTGCGCGTCGACCGGGCAGCACAGCAGCAGGAAGCCCGCGCGGCGGAGCAGCTGCAGGCGGCCCAGTACCTCCTGCTCCTTGTTGGTGAAGATCGTGCCCGTGGCGGCCATGCGTGCTGCGCAGAGTTCGCGACACACAGCAGCGGCAAGGAGATCGGTAAGCACGGGCAGCGTGTGCCTGGCCTGTTCCGCGCTGCTGGCCTACCGAGCAAGTCGTCCATGCGGTCACGGCCTTGCTGGCTGAAGGCGTGCAGCAGCGCGACCCAGGCCGGCAGCGCGGGCGCGTGCACCGGGAAAAAGTCGCTGCTCACAAACGCACTCCACACGTCGCGTCGCAGGTACCTGCCGTCGCCACGCGAGCGCACCGAGGCGGTTCCGGCAGGAATCAGCACCGCCCTCCCATCTCAACGGCTCCCGTGCACGAGCGCCGTACTTGAGCCACGGCGGGTGGCGCGCAAGGCTGGCCAGAAACTCCACAACCAGCTGGCCGTGGCTCGTGCGCAGGAGCCTGCGCGCCAGCAACGCGAGTTGAAACCTGCCGTTACGAGCGGTTACACTTTCAGTTCAAAGCGCCCTGGGGCCCGCGGCGGCCGACGTACGCGGGCGACTGGAGGTAGGGCGCGCCGAGCAGGTGCACCACGTTGGTGAGCAGGGGGGCGCAGTGCGCGTCGTCCAGCGCGGTGCGCACAGTGGGCACCCAGAACGACAGCATCATCTGCACCGCCAACGTGTGGCTGCGCTCCTCCCGGTGCCGCTTCGCCAGCGAGCTCGACGCCGTTTCTGGGGGACTGGCAGGCCAGAACATAGGGGGGCGGCAGGTTAACAGCTTGTGCGGTGCTTATGAGTGGCAACGCGCGCGGGCGTACCGAGAAAGATGCCAAAGCCATGGGCCAGCGGCGCGTCGGCAGGGTCCACGGTCGCGCTTGCTGCCGGGTCGGCGGCGGGCGCGTCGGTGGCAGCCGGCGCCGACGCGACGCGGCGGAGCCAGGACGAGTTGTCGACGCGGGCCGCCAGGAGCGTGCACGCGTCGCACACATGCTGGCACACGTCCTGCACGTCGGCCGGCCCCGGGAAGCCACGCACCCCCACTTCGTCCCTGAGCTTTCCGCCGCCGCTCCCACCGGGCGTGGGGCCGTCGGCAGTACCTGGAAGTCGCGGCGCAGCTTGCGCGCCTCCTCGCTGCCCTGCCAGGGCACCGAGTCGGCGAACGCGAGGCACATGCGCAGCAGCGGCCACTGCCGCTGCTTGTGCGCGGTGGGCGCGGCGACAACCTCGCGCGCGTACGCCAGCCAATCCGGCAGCGCGGCCACCAGCGCGGCCGTCGGCAGCCGCGGCGCCAGCACCTCCAGGAACCGCCCGAGCACGAGGTCGGACCTGGACCGCGCCGCGTCCAATGGGGGAGAGCGCACGGTGAGACTGCGGCCCCTTGCTCCTGCGCGCCTCGCGCCGCCTCCAACGCACAGGTGCCGGCGCTGGAGGTAGGCGCGCCACGGCGGCTCTTTGAGCAGGTACTGGACGCGCAGCAGCCGCACCACCAGCCGCACGAGGTTCTCTGGCGCCAGCACGGAGAGCGGCCCGTCCAGCAGCGCGCGTAGCCGCTGCATCTTGTAGGCCGCGCCCGGCGCCTGCGGGGTGGCCAGCAAGTAGGCAGCCCTGGCGGGCGTGAGCACGAATGCCGCCCCACGGCCAGTGGCCACCCGACCGGTACCTGGTCCAGCGCGAGCTCGGCGCGGTTGTCGAGGGCCCAGCACTATCGCGGATCGCACCCCACCGCAGCGGGACGCAGCCGCCGCAACCGCAGGTTTCAGCCGGCCGCACCACCATTTGCCTCGCGCCACGGCCACGCTGCGAACCTCGACAATCGCGGCCAGGCCTTCGTCCTGGCTCGCCCGGAAGAGCTGGCGGATGTCCTCGTACACGCGTTGCCGCACGTGCGCATACGAAGGCAGGTGCCGCGCCACCGCGCTGTCCGAGAGGGCCACGCCGACGTCCAGAAGCCTGGCCACCGAGGACCGAAGCAACCTCCGGGCGTGCAGCAACGCACGTAAGCCCCACACTTGCACGGGCGTAGTTGGTGCATGCGCCAAACGCATACACGTCGTAAATGGTGGGAAACGCCTCCAGCATGCTGTCGCGGACCTGCCATCATTAGAACCACATCCGCTAAACCAGGCGTACTGCACTTAGAGCATGCCAACGTCAACGCAGTGTTGGCCTGGCACCCCGGCGGCGCACCGCAGCGTGCGCAGGATGGAGGGGGACCAGGTCGTCCCGGGCACTCTCCGCCGTCACAAACACGTCCTTGACCAGGGAGCCCAGGTAGCGCAGCGAAAGGCCCTCCGCTGCTCGTTGGTGCTCCAGCAGCACGAGCCCGCCTCCTGTGGTGAGCCAACTCGCCTCCGCGCACGGCGATCCATCAAGCCCAACGCACCAGCCGGCTGCTCGTCGCTGGGCACGGGCGGCAGCGGCAGCGAGGCCGGCGCGCCGGCACCCGGATCGCGCCGCCGGGTCGGCACGCGGCCGAGCAAGCAAAACAGCGCCACCGAAACTAGGCCGTCGGCGAGCGTCGTCACGTCGCTCTCCTCCAGCACCGCCGAGCCTGCGGGCCCCGCCGCACCGCGAGCGCGGTCGGGCGTGGGCCCCGGGCCCGCTGCGGCACCGCCGGCCGAGGCGTGCGGCGCCGCCGCGACCTCCCGCGCAACGGCGCTGGCCACGCAGCGCTTCCGGAGCCGTTGCGCCGCGAGCCGCAGCTCCTCGCCCAGCGTGCTCACAACCGGGATCGCCTGGCCGGCGCGACTCCGTACGCCACGCAGCCACCGCAGCAGAGGTTCAGCCCCGCGCGTCGTCCGTGCGCGCAGTCTGCGCAAAGACTCGACGCTACCAGCACTTTCATGAACGGCCGCAGCCACGGCAGCATCGCCACGAGCCAGTCCACCCAGAGCGAGCGCGTGACGACGTCGGGCGCCTTGGTGAGACCCTGCAGAATGCACGCCAGCAGCAGGGGGTCCGCACCTGGGCAATGTGCGGGCATCGCTGCAAGGCAGGTCCGCTGCGCGTAAGCGCCTTGCAGAGACACACCCCACCTCCTTCGCTCGCCGGCAGGGCGGGCCGCACCGATGGGATGCGACACGGTGACGTCCTTGGCGTCGAACGAGGCGGGCGCCGCGCCGCGCCACGCGCCCGTGGCGGCCTCGCTGCCGCCCTCGCTGTCGGTGTGGGCCGCCGGGGGCGCCTGGTGCCGCCGCAGCACGACGAGGCGGAGCAGCCGCAGCAGCGGGAGCTGCAGCTGCGCGGGCCCGTGCAGCACGCAGCGGTGCAGCCGCGCCAGCGTCGCAGATTGCAGGTCCAGCAGCTCGTGGCCGTCGCCCCACGGCGTCCGCGTCCGCAGGAGGACGGCCTCCAGCAGGGACGCGGCCAGCATCTGCGAGACCTGGTTGCCCTCGTCCAGCTCGGGGCGCAGGCGGTCCGGGACCTCCGTCTGCACGAACCGCAGCAGCGTGGGCACCAGCATGCGCAGGTAGGACGGCGTGTCGCCGCTGCCGCCGGCGCTGCCTTCCGGTAGCGGGGGCGCCGCTGCGGCCCCCGCCCCAGCGTCGGCCGTCCCTGCAGCCGCGGCGCGGTGCACCTGCTGCTCCTTGTTGCGGAAGCGCAGCGCGATGCTGTGCGTCGCCGCATGGGTCGCCAGCGCGTTCACCACCGCTGTGGCGCCGGCGGTCCCGTACGCGGCTAAGAGTCGCCGTGAGCCTCGATCGCCCTCGCCGCCCGCGCCACCGCACGCCCCGTGCCTTGGCCGATGCGGTCGAGGCGCACGAGCTCCAGGAGGACACGCAGGGCGTAGTTGACCTGGGCCTGGTCAAAGACCTGCCGGTAGTACAGCAGCTCGGAGACGGGGTCGCGCACCCGCAGGATGCGGTCCGAGAGCAGCAGCTCCAAAATGGGGTCCAGCAGCCTGCACGTTGCACGCCGTAGGGCGGTTGGGTTCGACGGGTGAGCAATGGTCCCCAGAGACGCCGCTGCGCAGCGACGGCCGCCAAACGGACCGGCTGGCCGACTTGAGCGCGGAGCGGATCCACGTCTCGGCGTTGATGCGCGCCAGCTGGTTCTCGCTGGACAGGGCTTCGAGCACGAAAAACATGCAAAACTCGAACGGCCGAACTGCAGCGCCGCAGAACCATAGAGCGTCGCGGGGGGCGACGGTATTCAGAGCCCACAACCACCTTTCTGCTTGGCTACGCGCGCGCAGCGCACCGGTCAAGGCCCAGAGCACGTTGAAGCGGGCGATGTGCTGCTCCAGCGTGTGGCTCTCCTTGGCCTCGTTGAGCTGCGCCAGCACCTCTGCCTCCACGGCGCCCGTGGGGCAGCCGCCGGCGCCGCCCACCAGCTTGTCCAGCAGCTGGCTCGCGTCGCGGTGGTCCCCAATGTGCTCCGGCGCCAAGAACGACCACAGCTGGCGTTCCGCGCAACGCAGCGCCAAAGCAGCTGGCCGCGTGAATAGCCGTTGCATCAGGTATTGACGGGGCACTGTCCGCGACCACACCTTGCGCACGACCAGGGACCACTGCCGCGGCGCGAGGACCGGGCGCGCCCGGGTCGAGGCAGCGGTAGAGCCGTCGCCGGCATGGGCCCCTGCAGCGCGGATGATGGTGAGCAGGCACGCCTGCACGAGCACGAAGCGGTCGGTGGAGCACAGCACGTCCAGCAGCAGCGGCGCCGGCACCGCGGGCCCCGCCAGCTGCGGTAGCGTGCCGAGGAGGAGGTCCACGGCGTCCTGCACCAGCGCCGCGTCCAGAGGGGGCGCAAGCGACGTGCTCGCTGGGGCATCCGCGACGGCGCACACGCGCGCCTGCGCTAGCGCGTGCACCAACGTGCGCGCCAGCGCCGCGTGCGCTGCCTGCACCTCGTCCGCCGACTCGGCCGCCGGCCCGGCCAGCAGCACGGCGAGCCGGTGCACCGCCCACGCCAAGCCCATCTCGGACCACAGCCGTGCGGGGGACAGGCCCTGTTGGCGTCGACCGCGGGGCGGGCGCACGGGGCATCAGGCGGGGGCGACGTCAGCCTTGGCCGGCGCGCAGTCCGACCGCTGCGCGCAGCTCGCGGGCGTACGGCCAGGTAGGCGAGGGCGCGCGACCGCAGGGCGGCCGGCATGGACGCCCAGAGGTCGGCGTCGTTCGCGTGCGCGAGCGCGCCGCACAGGATGAGGACGGCGTCCACCGCTGCCAGGGCGGCCGGCACGTCCGTGCACAGCGCGCCGTCCGCCGCGAGCACGCCCTCCAGGCGCGCCGTCACCAGCGACCACAGGAACGCCGGCTCGGGCAGGTGCACGTACGCGAGGAACGCCTGCGCCAGCTCGACGCGGCTCGGCACGGGGGACGCCACGTCGGTGGCCCCCGGCGCGCCGTCCGTGCGGCCGTCGCGCACCTGCTGGAGGCCTGCCACGGCCGTCCACAGCGTGCCGCGCACCAGCGCCGCCGTCAGCTCGGGCCGATCGCTCAGCGACGCCATGATTCGGTACGGCTGGACGCTGCCCGGCGCGGCGGCCATCATGCGCTAACGCGAGAGAGAGTGAAAAGCGATTGGGCGCTGGCGCGCGGCGCGGCGCAACGTTAGCCGCGCGACGCCGGCTGGCCGTGCGGACGCCGCCGTCGCCGTACGGTAAGCGCGGCCAGCAACGGCGCTCGCGCGTGCGCGTGGAAGAAGCTGACGTCGTTTCCTTGGGGCCCTGGGTGGTTGGGCGGCAGGCACCTGCGCAGAGGCGGTGGGGGGGGCACCGCGCGTCAGCGTGCCGTCCTGGGGCGGCGAGCTCGGCTCGTCGGCGAGGACGGACCGAACCACCAGGTGTACAGCCGGCGGTTGAGCGACATCTCCTTCCGAAGCACCGTCTTGAGCGCCGCCGTCATCAGCTCCTCCAGCACCGCTTCGTCAAAGAGCCGCCGGTCCAGCGGGAACTGCACGGTGAGCAGCTCGAGCGCCTGGCGCTGGACCAGCACGTTTGGATCGGCCAGCGCCACGTTGAACGCCGCCACCACGACGCGGATGTCGGAACCGAGCAGCTGCGCCACCTCTGTGGACGCCACGGCCAACCCGCTCCATGGCGCCGGGTCAGCGACGACCCGCCTGTCGAGATGGTACACACCGTCTACGCCACCTTTGTCGGACACGAGCCGGGGCAGCCGGCGCAGGAGCAAGTTGAGGGCGGCGAGGCGGCCGCTCGGGCACTGCACCACGGCGAGGAAGAGGATGCGAAAGTAGCGCTGGAAGCCTGCGATGACGCCGAGGCCGTCCATCAGCTGCAGCGTCGGCGCAAAGCTCTCGCCCTGCTCCTCCTCGAGGCCCGGCAGCAGCGACACAACGAGCGCGTGGATGCTCGGCAGCAGCGCCGGCCCCAGCGGCAGCAGGAACCGGTCGTAGAGCTGCAGCAGCACCGGCTGCGGCGTCACCCCCCGAGTCGCGCACCACAGCACCCAACGACACGGTCAACCGGTGCGGAGCATGCAGAATTGGCGTACTGCGTTTGCTCCGCACCCGCACGGTCGTGCTCGCGTGCTGCATGAGCGGCAGCAGGCCAATGCAGTACAGCCCCAGCGCGTTCGGCAGGCCGTGCGGCTGGGCGGGCGGCCCACGTCCAAGGAGCCCGCCCTCGCCCGTCAGGTCAATGCGTGCGGGTCCCCCGGGGACCCCTCGGCATGTAGGTCGTACCGAAATCCGCTCAAAGATGAGGGCGTAGACCTCGAGCGCCTTGAGGTGCACGCCCGCGGGCAGGCCCGGCAGGAGGCACTGCGCGAGGCACCGTGCCACCGTGACGGTGCCGGGCACCACGGGGAACTGCGGATGCGCCTGCAGCAGCTTGGCGAGGCGGCCGAGGAAGGCGATGTAGTCGGGCCACTCGGCGACCTGGTCGAAGGTCGCGAGCAGTTTGTCCATTGTCGCCACGAACCGCTGGTACCGCGCGTCCGTGCGGTACGGCGCTGCCGTCGCGGCACGCACGACAGCGGCGCGACGGCGTTGGGGGTGTGAGGGCGCTGCGTACACACGCGCGGCCGGATCGGCCACTGCGACTGGCGGCGGTCGTACCGTCGCGGTCGCCGTCGAGGTCCATGCTGGCGGCGGCGGCGGCCAGCGCCGGCCCGCACGGCCGGAGCGTCGACGGTGCTTCAGCGCCTGGACCCCGCGGCAGGCTCGGCGGCCATAGCCTGCGGCTTGGGGCTTGTGCGATTACGCGACCCGGCTTGGTGCTGGCGGTGTCGGCCGCAGTGGCGTATGGCCAGGCGCCGCGGGCGGGCAGCTGAATTCAGCCTTGCGGTCTCGCTGTTACACCCACTTAGGTCGCTCGCCAGGACCCTCGCAAGCTAGCCACGCTCAGGTAGCGTCGCGACCGGCTCCCGCCCAGCCTTCGCGTGTCCTTCGCGGGGGCGAGCCGTGCACAGTGGCCACGTCGATAGCGGCCGGAGTGTCAGTCGTCGCCAGCAGGCCGTGGCGTCCCACCACGGGCGGCGCGTGGTCTCCCCCGGCCCCCGTCGCGTCGTGTAGTGCCGTTGGTGGCTCCACTCTTCAGCGCCTTGGGGTCACCCCGTCGGCCTTCCTCCACCGCCGCCGCCGCCCGCCGCCGTCGAGGTATATGACGTCATCGTTAAAATTTTGGCGCGAAGTTCGGATGGTCGATGCGCAAGACATGTCCACGGCCGGTGCTGAGCGGCGGCTGGGCCGCCCGAGGCCGGCGCAACCCCCAGGCCATGCGATCCAGCCCGGTCTAGGAGTCAAACAGAAATACAGGGGCGCGCTCCCTCTTGTTGTGATTCGGCCTGGCCGGGCTGCGAAGGCCTGCGACACAACTGACATGTCGATCCCCTGCACCGGCTGGGACGTACACCCGCGTCGCCGGGGCCCCACCTTGCGATCCAGCGCTCCGACTTACGAGCCAGCGCGGCCTAGGAGTCAAACAGCTAGGAGTCGTCATGCATATAGTCACACCAGCTGTACAACCCCCGATCACCATTCAAACATGTAGCCTTTCGACGACCCCCACGCGTCCAACGGGGAGGACGGCTCCGCCGCAGGCGGCTGCTCTGGCGGCTGCGTCGGCACCGTCGGGTCCTCGGGCGGCAGGATGACCGCCGCGGGGCGGATGAGCTCCGGGTCGACGGCAATGACCTCCTGCGGCCCGCTGTAGCTTGGCTGGCCGGTGGAGGAAAAGCCCATCGAGCTGCTCGTCGAGTACACCTTGGCAGCAATGTCGTTCACCGACATCCACTGGTGTTCCAGGTACGCGCACTCGAGCTCGTCCTTCTTGCCCTCGCGGTGCTCCCGCAGGGCCTGCATCCACGCTGCCACCAACCCGCGCGGGCCCAATGATGTTAGCTACTTGGCACCACCACGGCCACGCCCCTCCCACACCGCTTCTGTACCTGGATGCCCGAGTAGATCATGACCAGGACCGACGCCGCGGTCGAGAGGATCGACGTGATCTCGATGCTCTGCTGAAGCTGTGAGAGCGCGATGGCGGTCAGGACCAGCTGGCCGAGGCTCTGCAGAATGTTGCCGAGCATGATGCCCGCGCGCAGCTTGCGCGGGCGCACGCGGTAGCGCCGCAGCTTGAGCAAGAACAGCAGAGCCGTGGGGCTCGATGCCACCGCCAAAAAGTACGCAATCGGCGTGAAGACCGCCACTGCACGCTGCCGCCTCGGCGAGCACTCTTCCGCCACGGGCACCGTCTCGCGCCGCGGGTAGCCCATGAACGCGTCCGGCCGGGTGATGGAGGTGAGCTCCATCGCGCTCGTGCTGCCCATCTCGGTCGTCGGCCGCTTCACGACGATCTCGACGGTCTTGGTCTTGCGGATCCAGCGGCGGAGTCGGAGGGTTTGAACGAGCTTGACGAGCGTGAAGACGGCGTAGAGCGCGACGGCCAGGCCGAGGATGAGGGGCGCGTT
>Ga0180216_1003226_pt1 | contig 13062 bp, 11 predicted proteins | sample eDN3rd37CBELigMG_FD_128879 | JGI IMG/M metagenome (GOLD analysis project Ga0180216, IMG submission 128879) | Enriched Miracle-Growth compost microbial communities from Emeryville, California, USA - eDNA 3rd pass 37_C BE-Lig MG (version 2)... ... | reverse complement strand
TGCGCACAGACACGGCGTTCGTGCTGGCGTTCTCGCTGATCATGCTCAACACGGACTTGCACAACCCCAGCGTCAAGCACCGCATGACCAAGGCCGAGTTCATCCGCAACAACCGCGGCATCAACAACGGCAGCGACCTGCCCGAAGAGTTCCTCTCCGTACGTCTCCCCCTGGAATGCCCGACACGGCCTTGGCGGCATCGCTGACAACACTGGGGCCTGGACGCGAGCCGCGCCGCGGTTGCCCAGATGCTGTACGACTCGTTCAAGAACGAGCAGCTGCAGATGGACGAAGGCGTCACCTTCACCGACGTCGGCTACACGTTCTTCAACACCGAGAAGGAGGGCTACCTGAACAAGCTCAGTACGAGCGCGGGCGCTCATCCCCCACTCGCTTAAGGGGACGGGCCTCACCCGGCCGTGGCGCGCGCTGCCGGGCTGTGCACCCCGCCGTGGCCAGACTCGAAGCAGGTGGGCTGGAACAAGCGCTACTTTGTCATCACCGGCAACGTCCTGTACTACTTCAAGACGCAGGAGGTGGGCCCACCTCGGCGCCGCGCGCGCCGTCGCCTCGACCGTGCGCTGACGCCCCGTCTCGTTCGCGTGCGCCTCGCCGCCCCACAGGAGAAGATCCCGTCCGCGATCATCCCGCTGGAGAACCTCGCCGTGCGCGAGGTCGACCTCGGCGGCGTGCTGGACATCGGCGGCTCGCGCTTCGCCTTTGAGCTCTACAACCCCGACAACGAGGTCTGACGCGCAGTCGGTGCCGCGGGGGCGGTTCCTGCGCGCCATTGGCTCACTGGGTTCTGAACCACGCAGCGGCGTTCCGGCGCGCGACGGCAGCACACCAAGGGCGGGACCATCAAAGCTGTGAAGCGGTCCAAGGGCACGCTGGCAACCAGTACGGGGCAGCCTCGGCGCGCCGCGCAGTTGTTTCCGTCGTGGCGCCGCACTAAACCGCCCGCCCCGCGCCGCCTGCCCCCAACTCCCCGACGACGTGGGGCGCGCGCGCAGGCGCACACAGGTCGTTCATCTTTGCTACGGACACATCGGAGGACCGCGCCGAGTGGATCCGCGCGCTACGGAGCAACATGGCGCCGCCGCAGATGTACCAGATGATCAAAGCGCACCGCGGCCGCGCCAGCGGCGGCAAGGCTGCCAAGGGCGCCAGCGACTTTGGCAAGACGACAGCCGCCGCCGCCGTCGCCGACGGCGCGCAGGCCGCGGACGCCGCACCGCTCGTGGCGGGCGCGGCCGGCGCGGCCGGCGCGGCCAGCCGGTCGGCCGAGCTGCTCGGCGTGCCCTCCGGCGCAACCGACACGACGGCGTTTGAGAGCACCGGCGGGCGGTCGACGCCATCGTCGTCGTCGCGCGGCTCGCAGCTGCGGCTGGACATGTCGGGTGTCCCTGCCGCGGCGGGGCCTGCCAGCACGGAGCCGTGGGCGGTGCCCGCGCGACCGTCGCCGCTGCACCGGCGCACCTCGGAGGAGGCCTCGAGCGGCCGCGCCGCCACGCCGCGCAGCTCGGTCGGCTCCAACGCGGGCGCCGCCGACGGCGGCGACGGCGGCGACGGCGGCGCGCAGCCCGTGCCGCTGCTGGCGCCGCCGCCCTCGGCGGCCGTGTCGCGGCTGCGGTCCGGCCATCACCGCTCCACGTCCGAGACGTCGGCCATCTCGCTGGGCACGCCCACCTCCGCGGCCGCCCACGGCAGCTACTCGACCGGCGGCAGCCTCGACGACGTCGGCGCGGGCCGCCGCCCGTCCATCTCGCCGCAGGCGCACGCGCAGGCACACGCACAGGCGCCGGCCGGCCCGGCCGCGCTGGCGGCGCCGGCGCGGTCGCTCGGGACGCTAGACCACGGCGAATTTGCGTTCGGCGGCGTGGCCGCGCAGGTCGTGTTCAGCGCGGGCCCGCCCGAGCTGCACGACGTGGACCTCGCCGCGCTGGAGCCGGACCACCCCGCGCAGCTGGAGGCGGCCGCCGACGCGGGCGCGACGGCCGACAACGACGACGGGCCGAGCGCGCCGCCGTCGACGCACACCGACGGCGAGCGGCTGCTGGACCCGCGGCCGGGCGACAGCGGCGGCGGCGAGGGCGACGCCGACGCGCCGCACGACGACCGCAGCAGCGTGAGCAGCCGCCGCAGCCGCGGCCTCGGCCGGCGCAGCAGCCAGGTGCTGGACTGAGCCGGCCCCTGTATGGACGACCCCGCACCCGCATCCATCGTGGGGGATGCCGAGCCCGTGCCGATTGTACGTTGCGATGATTCTTTTGACGGTTAGAACGCGTGCATGCGTGCGTGCGAATGCCCGTGTACAGCATACAGTTGTGTACTTTTACTTTTTTTTTTAACCCCATTCAATTCATCCGTGCATGTCTTGGTGTGGCTGCTAGCGCCGGCGTCGGCGCGAGGTGGCGCGCGCCGCCCACGGTACGGTTGAATCTACTGCCGTTTCGCTTTCCGCATTACGTCATCGTCCAAATGAACGTAGCATTGTCCGTTACAACGTTCCAAATGGACGGCCGAGCGATTTGGGCGCTTGCGCTTGAGCGTTTTGTGCGGCGCCGACGCCGGCGCGGCGTCAGTTCGAACCTTCGCCGTTCGAACGCGCGCGGCCGTGGCGGCAGCGGACCCGCGCCCCATCGGCCCTAGGCGTACGCCCGCGTCCCGGCGCCGCAGCCGCACCCCGGCCGCACCACGCCGCACAGGGGTGGCCTGCCCAGCGACGGTACGCGGCGCGGCACGTGGATGGCGCCGGATGCGCGCGGGGGAGCGCGCACACGCAGGCGATGGACGCGCTGATAACGGCCGGCGGGCGGGTGCGGTCCCCGGGCGGACGCGCCATGCGCGGGGCGGGCGCGTACGCATGCAGGCGGCTGGCGAAGGCACCCGTGGACGGCGTAGCCACCGGGCAACCGTGTAGAGCGTGACAGGGGTTCTCTGCCGGAGCTGGAACGCCACCGGCGGGCGCGGCGCGCACGCGCTCACTGAGCCGACCTCGGCGCGCCCAGCTGCTGGAGACGCCGCGGCCTCCGGGCCGCCGCCGCTGCCGCCGCCGCCGCCATGCAGAAGGCGTTTGCGCCGTCGCCGGCGCCGCTGCGCCGCGTCAAGCGCGTGCAGTTTGGCCTGCTCGGTCCCGAAGAGATTGTACGGCCAGCGGATTTCGCGCGATAACCGTCGCGCGGGGGGGCCGCCGCTGACACGCGGTGGGGCGCCTCGGGCCCGCACGGGGGGACGGCCGCGCACCAGGAGCGCATGTCCGTGGTGGAGGTGCGGGAGCCGGAGCCCTTTGAAATCGGCCGGCCCGGCATTCCGCAAGCGTACGCGTGCCGTGGCCCCGTCGGGCCCGCGGGGCGAGCCCGTTGCGGTTCCAACCGAGCGCCCGCTGCGTCGTGGGTCGCCTGGGTGGCCGCGCGCGGTTTCGCAGCCACGGCCCGAACGACCTGCGCATGGGCACCACCAGCCACAACCTGCGCTGCCAGACGTGCTCGTGCTCGCACCTGGACTGCCCCGGCCACTTTGGCCACATCAAGCTGGTCAAGCCGGTCTTTGAGGTCGGCATGCTCACCAAGGCGCTCACCGTGCTCCGCTGCGTCTGCTACAACTGCGGCCGGCTCCTCGCCAGCAAGGTCGGCCGCCGCGCCCCGCGGCGCGGGCGAGGGCGCGCTCGCCGGCGCTGACGCGCCTGCCGCTGCTCCCCTGTGCCGCGCGGTGAGCGGGGCCACAGAACACGCAGCGGTTCCAGGAGGCGGCCAAGACGGCCAGCCCCAAGCTGCGCCTGCACCGCATGGCGGAGCTGTGCTCGTCGGTGAGCGTCTGCGGTAGCACCGCTGCCGAGCTCGTGGGCCTCGACTCGGGCGGCTGCGGCGCGACGCAGCCCAAGTACCGCAAGGTCGGCCTGGGCTTCTTCCGCGAGTTCCGCAACAAGGAGGGCGAGGGCGGCGCGGCAGCCGCGGCCGGCCGCCAGCCGCTCACGGCGGAGGACGTGCTCAACATCTTCAAGCTGATCAGCGACGAGGACATCCGCCTGCTCGGCTTCCACCCGGTCCTGTCGCGGCCCGAATGGATGATCATGACCGTCATGCCCGTGCCGCCGCCGGCCGTGCGGCCCGCGGTCATGATCGGCGACAGCGCCGGCGGCCACGACGACCTGACCTACCAGATCGTCAACATCGTCAAGGCGAACCGGCGCCTGCGGCAGCTGATCGACGGCGGCGCGCCGCTCATCGAGGTGTCGGAGGCGCTCGCGCTGCTGCAGTACTACACGGCCACCTACGTGAACAACGACCTGCCGGGCCTGCCGCGCAGCCGGCACACCTCGGGCCGGCCGCTCAAGGGCATCCGCGCGCGCCTCAAGGGCAAGGAGGGCCGCATCCGCGGCAACCTGATGGGCAAGCGCGTCGACTTCTCGGCGCGCACGGTCATCGGCCCGGACCCGAACCTGCGGCTGGACCAGGTCGGCGTGCCGCGCTCGATCGCGCTCAACCTGACCTACCCGGAGATGGTCACGCACTTCAACATCGAGCGGCTCACCGCGCTCGTGCGCAACGGGCCCGAGCAGCACCCGGGCGCGCGGTACGTCATCCGCGACGACGGCGTCCGGATCGACCTGCGCTACGGCAACCGCGACGAGCTCGTGCTCCAGGTCGGCTACATCGTCGAGCGCCACCTCGCCGACGACGACATCGTGCTGTTCAACCGCCAGCCGTCGCTGCACAAGATGTCCATGATGGGCCACCGCGTCAAGGTCATGCCCTGGTCCACCTTCCGCCTCAACCTCTCCGTCACGACGCCGTACAACGCCGACTTTGACGGCGACGAGATGAACCTGCACGTGCCGCAGACCATCGAGGCGCGCACCGAGCTGGTACGCGGGGCGGGGGCCGACAACGTTGAACGGGACAGCGAGGGCGCGCCCCGCGCGCGCGCGCGCGCGCGGGGAGCGACTAACAACGCGCGCAGGAGCTGGTCGCGCGGCGGCCGCGGACCCCGCTCGCAGATGAAGCTGGCGGCGGTGCCGACGCAGATCGTGAGCCCCAAGGACAACAAGCCCGTCATGGGTATCGTGCAGGACGCCCTCTGCGCCATCAACAAGTTTACGCGCCGCGACGTCTTCCTGGACCGCGCAGTATGCCCGCGGGCGTGCGCGTGGAAACCGCCGCTCGGCGGCGCCTGAGCGCTGGGTGCCCTTCGTTGCCGCGCTCCCGTGCGTGCGGCAGGCCATGATGAACCTGCTCATGTGGGTGAGCAGCTGGGACGGCACCATGCCGATCCCGGCGGTGCTCAAGCCCGTGCCGCTGTGGACGGGCAAGCAGCTGCTCTCGCTCATCATCCCACGGATCAACCTGACGCGCTACCACTCGTCGCACGACGACAAGGCGCCCACGCCGGACATCTCGCCCTACGACACCGTCGTCCAGATCGTCGGCGGGCAGCTCATCTCGGGCATGGTGTGCAAGCGCACCGTCGGCTCGTCCGCGGTACGGCGCCGGCAGCCCGTCCCTCCCCCCCGCGGATGCCCCGCGCCCCGCCGGCGCTGATGGGAGGCGATGCGCCCCCGTTGGCCGTTCGCGGGCGCCTCCACAGGGCGGCATCATTCACGTCATCATGAACGAGCACGGCCACGAGGAGGCTGCGCGGTTCTTCTCGGACTGCCAGTGCCTCAGTACGTTCGCGGCGGCGTGCCCTGCCGCTCCTAGGCGACGCGCGCTGACCACGCGCCCTGGTCCTCCCCGGGGACGCCGCCACTGCTGCTGCTGCTGCTGCTGCGCATGCGCTCGTCCCAGTGAACAACTGGTTCCTGATGAACGGCTTCTCGATCGGCATCGGCGACGGCGTGGCCAACGAGGCGACGCTCAACCAGGTCGAGCAGATCATCCGCCGGTCCAAGGAGACGGTGCGCGACATCATCGAGAAGGCCCGCAACGGCCAGCTCGAGGCCGAGCCCGGCATGACGCAGCGCGAGACGTTCGAGGCCAAGATCAACCAGGCGCTCAACGAGACGCGCAACGAGTCCGGCCGCAAGGCGATGGAGTCGCTCAAGAAGGACAACAACTTCAAGCAGATGATTGCCGCCGGCTCCAAGGGCTCCGAGATCAACATTTCGCAGATCGCCGCGTGCGTGGGCCAGCAGAACGTCGAGGGCAAGCGCATCCCCTTCGGCTTCCGCCGGCGCACCCTGCCGCACTTTTTGAAGGACGACTACCAGCCCGAGTCGCGCGGCTTCGTCGAGAACTCGTACCTGCGCGGCCTCATTCCCCAAGAGTTTTTCTTCCACGCCATGGGCGGCCGCGAAGGCCTCATCGATACCGCCGTCAAGACGTCCGAGACGGGCTACATCCAGCGCCGGCTGGTCAAGGTACGGCGCTCGGAACTCGGCTGGTGCGGCGGGAAGCAATCCCCGGCGGCCGGTGGGTAACCCCCGGGGGCGGTGTGTTCCGCCCGACGCTCGCGGTGATTGCGGCGCACGGCAGGCCATGGAGGACGTGATCTGCCGGTACGACTCGACGGTGCGCAACTCGACCGGCGACGTCCTGCAGTTCCTCTACGGCGAGGACGGCATGAACGCTCAGCGGCTGGAGGAGCAGACGATCGACCTGCTGACCATGACCGACAGCGACGTCGCGCGCCGCTACAAGATCGACCTGACCTCGCCGTCCAACATTTTCAACACGTCGCGGGGCGTCGTGACGGTGGCCGTCACGCACGAGGTCAACGAGAACCTGTCGGTGGTGCAGGCCGCGCTCGACCGCGAGTACCGCCGCATAGAGGAGGACCGCAGGGCCCTGCGCGACCGCGTGTACCTGCGGCTCAAGGACGGCAACAAGTGCTACATGCCGATCAACATCCGCCGGGTACGTGCTGCTGCGGGGCTTTCTGGCCGACACACGACGCGGGGGGGTGGGAGAGGCCGCGCGGTGCTGACGTGCGTACGCCGTCTTCAGCCGCACGCCGCCCGGCCCGTCTCTCCTCAGCTGATTCTGAACGCCAAGGAGGCGCACAAGATCTCGCGCAAGGTCCCGTCGGACCTGTCGCCGCTGCGCATCGTGACGCTGGTGGAGAAGCTGTGCAACAGCCTCATCGTCGTGCCGGGCGACAACCCGCTGGCCGTCGAGGCGCAGAACAATGCGACGCTGCTGATCGGCATCCTGATCCGGTCGTCGCTGGCGGTCAAGCCCGTGCTGGAGGAGCACCGGTTCACCAGCCGCGCCTTCGACATGCTGCTCGGCGAGATCGAGTCGCGTTTCATGCGCGCACTCGTGCATCCGGGCGAGGTCGTCGGCACCATCGCCGCGCAGTCCATCGGCGAGCCCGCCACGCAGATGACGCTCAACACGTTCCACCACGCCGGTGTCGGCGCCAAGAACGTCACCCTCGGTGTGCCGCGCCTGCGCGAGCTGATCAACGTGGCCAAGAACATCAAGACGCCGCAGCTCGTGGTCTACCTCAAGGGCGACCCGGCGCGCGACGTCAACAAGGCCAAGAAGGTCCAGGCGCAGCTCGAGCACGCGACGCTGCGCAAGCTCGTGTCCGTGAGCGAGATCCTCTACGACCCGGACCTGAACAAGACGGTGCGCCCGAGCGACGCGAGCGTGATCAGCGTGTTCATGGAGATCGACGGCGAGGAGCTCCAGCCGGACAAGCTCATGCCCTGGTGCATCCGCTTCGTGCTGGACCCGCGCGCGCTCATCGACAAGCGCATCGAGCCGACCGACCTGGCCGAGCTCATCGAGGGCACGTACAAGGACGCCGTGTGCATCTACGCCGACAAGAACGCGGACGAGATCTTCTTCCGCGTCCACTGGAAGGCGGCGGAGGAGGATAAGGACGAGGAGGCGACGCACAGCGACGCGGCCGAGAGCGGCTTCCGCAAGCTCGAGGCCGCGCTGCTCGGCATGACCGTCGCCGGCTTCCCCGGCATTCGCATGGTGCGTGCCGAGCCAAGGCAGGGGGTGGTGCCACCGGGCAGCGAATGCGTGTCGGGAAGTTCTGAGGCGCGCCAAGGTCAGTGCTCGGTGGCCCGCGGGCTGAACGCGCCTGCAGGTCAAGATCGACACGGCCAAGCCGACGCGCATCGGGCCCGAGGGCCAGCTGCAGGATGCCCGCAGCGCGCCCGAGGAGGTATGCACGCGCGGCAGCGCCGCGGCGCGGCCAGCGTCCGCCGCAGTTGCTCATCGCGTGCGGGGGTGGGCGCCCTTGGTGACCCGGACCCAACCGCAGAACATTCTGCGCACGTCGGGCACGAACCTGCTCAAGGCGCTGACGCACGAGGACGTGGACGCCTCCCGCACCATCTCGAACGACATTGTCGAGACGCTCAACGTGCTCGGCATCGAGGCGTGCCGCCAGGCGCTCCTGCGGTAAGCACTATCGCGGAGAAAGGAGTGGCTGGGCAGCGTCCTCTGACGACGGCTGTGTGGGTCGCTGCTTGCGGTGGCGTGGGTCGACGCAGCGAAATGAAGCAGGTCATCGAGTTTGACGGCAGCTACGTCAACCACCGCCATCTGGCCATTCTGTGCGACATCATGACGTACAAGGTACGCCGCAGCGCGGGACGGTCGGTTGCCGTGCGTGGCGCCGGGTCCGCGCTGACAGCGCTGGCGCCCACCGCGCCTCGGCCCCGCCTGCCGGCGCAGGGCTACCTGATGTCGATCTCGCGGCACGGCGTGAACCGCAACAACACGGGCCCGCTGATGCGCTGCACCTTTGAGGAGAGCGTGGAGATCCTCATGGAGGCGGCGGCGCACGCCGAGGTTGACAACATGCGCGGCGTCTCGGAGAACGTCATGCTCGGCCAGATGGGCCCCTTCGGCACGGGGGAGTTCGACGTGCTCCTCGCCGAGGACATGCTGGCCAAGGCCGTGCCGCTGTACGCCGAGGGCGCCATGGGCATGGAGTACTTTGGCGAACACACGCCGTCGGCCGCGACGCCGACGCTCGGCCTGCAGAACGGCGACAGCCCGTTCTACACGGGCAACGTCAGCTCGGGCCTGACCCCGGCGCACGCCGAGTTTTCGCCGATGCCGCGCTGGGGCGGTGCGGGCGCGTGGTCGCCCAACCGGGCGTCGCCATCGTACACGCCGCCGCGCTCGCGCGCGTACGGCGCGTCGTCGGCGTCGCCGACCTCACCGCGCCACGCCGGCGTGTCGCCGGTGAGCTACTCGCCGACGTCGCCGGGCTACTCGCCCACGTCCCCGTCGTACTCGCCGTCGTCCCCGGCGTACTCGCCTACATCACCGGCGTACTCGCCAACCTCGCCTGCCTACTCGCCAACCTCGCCGGCCTACTCGCCAACCTCGCCCGCGTACTCGCCCACCTCCCCGGCCTACTCACCCACCTCCCCGGCGTACTCGCCCACCTCCCCGGCGTACTCGCCCACGTCGCCGGCGTACTCGCCCACGTCGCCGGCCTACTCGCCGACGTCGCCGGCCTACTCCCCTACGTCGCCGGCCTACTCGCCGACGTCGCCGGCCTACTCCCCCACTTCGCCGGCCTACTCGCCCACGTCGCCGGCGTACTCGCCCACGTCGCCGGCGTACTCGCCCACGTCGCCGGCCTACTCACCCACGTCGCCGGCGTACTCGCCCACGTCGCCGGCATACTCGCCGACGTCGCCGGCGTACTCGCCCGCGTCGCCGGCCTACTCGCCCGCCTCGTCCGCGTACTCGCCGGCGTCGCCCGCGTATTCGCCTGCCTCGCCGGCGTACCAGCCGGCCACGGCGGCGTACTCGCCGGCATCGCCCGCGTACACGCCCGCGGCGGCGCCGTACGTGCCCGGCGCGTCGTCCACCAGCACGAGCGGCACGGCAGGCGCGACGGCGCCGTCGTCCGAGTCCGGCGCCACCGACGCCGCCAAACAGTAATCAACAAGCATGTACATAGTCTAGAGCGAGCAAAAAGAAAAATGCCCCAAAGGTGCGCAACTGTACAGGCACGCGGCGTCGCCGCGCTACATGCGAACAATGTTTTTCCTCCTGTACACTCTAGCTGGCGCGTTGCTGTAGCGCGTCGCACTGCTGGACAATCGCCTGCCGCGTCGGCCCGTCGCACAGCGGCGCCAGCTGCCGCACCGCGCCGGCCACCGCCGCGCTAAATACAACACACCCGACGGGAACGGTGCGGGCTACGTGAGCTTGTGGTCGCGCTGCAGCCCGGGCCTCCCCGTCCCTGGAACAAGCGGGGCGTACAGGTCCGAGAACGCCTCGCGCTGGCCCGCCCGGTGCGGCCTCCGCAGCGAGTCCAGGGCGCGCTTCACGTCGTCCTTGGTGGCGCGGGGCAGCACGTGCCGAAACGCGGCCATCCAGTGCTTGTGCACGACAGCCAGCACGTCGTCGGCCGTCCACGGCAGCGGGCGCGCCACCAGGTCGTCAAAGTCCTGCGGGCCGCGAGCAGCGAAGGCCGCACGGATCGGGTGAGCACACGACGAACGCATGTCCACCGGCTGCGCCAGCCAGGCAACGAACCTCGCCGAGCTCACGTCGAAGCAGGCGCTCGGCTGCCGGCGCGATCCACCTCTCCAGGATGGATGCCAAGCGCGCCACGCCCGACGCGTCGGCTGAGATGTCGGGCAACGACGCCGCGGTGGGCGGCGCCGCGGCGCGCGCCGGCCGGGGCTTTTCCGGGGAGGCGCGGCGCATCCACGCGGAAACGACGTCGGACGGCGCCGACAGACTGTCCAGATCGCCCACGGCCGGGTCGGCCGCCGCCGCTGCGGGTGGTTCGGGCCGCCTCGGCGGCGGGATGGAGGCAGGCGCGGGCGCAGGCCCAGCCGCCGCCGCCACGGCAGCGGCGGCCGGTGGCGGCGGCGCGCGAATGCCGCTCGCGTGAACCGGGGCGGCGCCGTTGGCGAGGGGCGCGGGCGCGATGCGTCGGAGGACGGCGATCACGTCGTCGGGCATGTTGCGCGTGTTGAAGCAGGGCACGCCGTGCACCATGGCCTTGACGCCCAGGTTCTGGTCGTTGGAGAGCAGCGCCACGCGGTGGGTCTGTGCAAAGTACAGGCAGCACGCGAGCACCCGGTCGTCGTTGGACACCTGGCGAATTTGGATCTGCGGGCGTGCGCAAGGCAAAGGCGGTGCGGCGGCGTCTGGTTTCAGCGGCAAGGGCGCACGCAACCTACCGACGCGCGGCGCCCATACCTTGTCCGCGCTGGGAATCTCGTCCAGGCGCTGGCCGCGCAGCGGCAGCTCCGGGTCGGTCAGCCAGTCGAAGAGCGCGCGCACCGCGCTGCGCGCCAGGTGCGCCAGGGGCGGCCGCCGGCCGCCAGCGGCCAGGCCGGCGTCGCCCAGCGCTGCCGCGGCCATCCCCGGCGTGGCGTGCTGCCGCGGGCGACGCACAGTCATCGGCACACGCGGGCAACCGGTGACAGATGAGCGCAACGGCGTCACAGGGCTGTTGCCTTGCCGCCGCCGTACCTTGAGGGTGTCGAGCTCTTCGAGGACGACCCACGGCACGAGCACGGCGACGTCCGGCGTCGCCGCGGCGAGGCGCAGCACCTGGCCGATCCAGTCGAGGTGGGCCAGCAGGTAGTTGGTGTCCAGCACCAGCACGCACGGCCGGTCCCGCGCCGTGGGCGCCGGCCCCGGCAGCGCCGCGGGGGCGTCGCTGGCGCCGTCGTCGTCCAGCAGCATGCCGTCGTCGGCCGCTGGCGCCGACGCAGCCGCGGGCGGCGGCGCGGTGGAAATCGGCGCCTCCGTGAGCTGCCGCCATGCCGCGAGCGTCTGCCAGTCCTCGGGCGGTCTCTGTGCAGCCGCGGCGGCGCCGGACGCGGGCGGCCGCAGCGCCGCCGCCGCCCGCAGCCGCGCGACCGCCGCGTCGACCGCGTCGTCGACGTCCATCGCCTCCATTGCGCCCATAGGTGACGTCATCACTGGCCACACATACGTGACGGTCATGGATGCGGCTGCTGTACAGGGGCGCCGGGAGCTATGCAAGCTATGTACACGGGCGGGGGGGAACCAGGGCGTGTTGTCGGCCTCAGGTCATCCACCTGGATCGTAACGAACGCACGCAAGCACCGCCAACCGTATTAGTGCTTGGCCGGGTCGCACTGGGGCTGCCGCCCGCCCAACGTACACTTTGAGGACGCGATCGCGGCCGCCGCTGGCGACGCGGTCGCCGTCGGGGCTCCAGTCCACCGCAAACACCTCGTCGGCGTGGCCCGGCAGGTCCTCCTTGAGCTTGCGCGTCCGCACGTCCCACACCTTCATCGTCGAGTCCTTCGAGCCCGACACGAGCAGGCGCGAGTCGGCGGACCACGCGATCTGGTACACCGCGCCGACGTGGTTGCGCAGCGACGCCAGGAACCTGGCCGCGCCGCCGCCGCGGACCGGGTTGCGCGCAGGGACCGTCGTCAGTGAAGCGTACCGCGGGTAGCCCCCGAGGTCCGCGCGCGGGGCGCCCGCACGTACTTGCCGGTCTTGGCGTCCCAGAGCTTCACCGACTTGTCGAACGACGCGCTCGCGATGTACCGCCCGTCCGGCGAGAAGACCACATGGTTCACGGTCTGCTGGTGGCCCGTGAGGCGCGCCAGCGGCTTCTTCTCCGTCGCCGGGTGCCAGATGAACATGGTGAAGTCGTCCGAGCCCGAGAGCAGCACCTCGGACGAGCTGGTGCCGCGCACGGCGTCGTACCGCTTCTGCGCCTCGGCTTGGGCTGCGCCCAGCAGAGGGCAAGGCGGGTATGGAGCAAAGCAAACGTGGGTGAGCGCCATCTCGCATGGCGTTCGCTCGCCCTTGTCCTCCGGCGCACGCACCTTCGTCGGGGTCGTCCGGCGCCTGGCCCAGGTGGTTGAACGCGCCCGTGCGCAGCACATAGTCCGTGTTGAGCGCCAGCGTATTCACCCAGTGGCCGTGGCCCGAGAGCGTCCGGCACAGCTTCCCCTGACCACGGTGGCATTGGGAGAGACGATGCACCGCGGTGTCAGCGCGGTACGGCGCAGCGCGCTTGCGCTTGCACTGTCGGCCACGCCCCCCCCCCCCCCCCCCCCCCCCCCCCCCCCCGCCGCCCCCCCCTCCCCCGCCGCCCCCGCCTTCCCCGCCCCCGCCCCCCGCCCACCCCCCC
>Ga0180216_1003225_pt1 | contig 13064 bp, 3 predicted proteins | sample eDN3rd37CBELigMG_FD_128879 | JGI IMG/M metagenome (GOLD analysis project Ga0180216, IMG submission 128879) | Enriched Miracle-Growth compost microbial communities from Emeryville, California, USA - eDNA 3rd pass 37_C BE-Lig MG (version 2)... ... | reverse complement strand
CGCCAAAGCCGCCGCCGCCTCCGCCTCCGCCAGCGGCGCCGCCCGCCGCACTGCCGACACCGCTGGCGCCGCCCACGCCGCTGCCGTCGCTGGCACCGCCGCCGCCGCCGCTGCCGCCGGCGCCGCCAGTGACGGGGCGCAGGTGGCCGACGGGCTGCGCGATCCAGTAGTTGGTAGCGGCGTCGGGCTGCGGCGGCAGCTGCCGCACCGGCAGGATCGACTGGATGAGGTAGACCGGCGTGCGGCTGAGCGTCGGGACGACGTTGCGCTCGGGCGGGAGCACCTGCCGGCGCCGGTGCGGCTTGGTGAAGAGCTGGCGCGGTGTTTGGCCAAAGTGGTTGATGATGCCGATGGCGGCCGCCTTCTGCACGGGGTCGGTGATGCTGTCCAGGTCCACGGCGTTCTCGTACGAGAGGTAGTGGAAGACGTTGGCGACCGCGACGGCCTCCGGCCCGCGCTGCTTGTAGCCAAAGATGAGGTCGATCCACGCGTGCAGCTGCGCGCTGACATGGTCCGACTCGAGGGCGCGCCGGTGCAGCGTCACAAACAGGAGGGCGTCGTCGTGCGCCCACGGCGGCAGGACGACGTCGCCGAGCGCGGCGCCGGACTCGCGGCGGCCGAGGTCGAAGGCGTTGTCGTTCACGAGGAACTCGGGCAGGTAGTAAAACTCGGGGATGAGCTCCTTGACGTCGGTGGTGTTGAGCTGCGACGCCGAGAGCCACGATTCGCGGACCGAGTGGAACAGCCGGTCGGGGTGGTCAAAGTTGCCCTGCACCTTGAGGTACTCGCGCGTGAACGGCTCGAGCCGGATCAGGAAGGAGCACACCGCCATTGCCGACGAGTAGTGCGTGCCGTAGTGGAACGGCGGCAGCGTGGGGTCGCCGATGGCCTCATGCGAGTTGTACCGGTCGACAAACTCTTGCAGCCGCTTAGGCGACTGCGCGCCCATGGGCTTGGTCAGGTCGCGGAAGGCGCTCGGGTCGGTCAGGTCGAGCTCGGCGCTGTCGTAGTCGCGCAGCACCCACGGGAAGACCGGGTACTGCGTCAGGTCGTTGTACGACCGGCCGGCGACGGTGTTGAGATACATCAGGTAAGCAAAGTTGGAGAGCTCGCGCCGCTCCCACCGCGCCGTCGCCTCGGCCAGCGCGGCCGTCGTCGCCGCGACCAAGCCGAGCCGCGCGAGCCCGCCCACGGCGCTCGCGCCGTCGATGCCCTCGCCGGTTGCCGGCAGGCCCATGGCCGCCCACGACGACCACCCGCCGCCGTGGCCGCCGGCCGCCTTGAGCCGAGCCAGCATTTGCGACATCACCGCATCGCGCTGCGCCTTGTTCTCCAGGGCGACCAGGTAGCTGCGGCCGTCGATCAGGAAGACCTCGAACGCTGTGTCGCGCAGGAGGAACCGCCGGCGCAGCACATCGCGCATGTCGCGCACCGACCACACGCACAGATTGAGCGCCGCCTCCGCGGCGGTAGAAGTGGCCGCCGCCGGCGCCGCAACACTCTTGCCCTCCACCGCCATAGCCAGCAGCGCAAACGCGCGCTCGTCCGGGCTGACCGCCGACAGGAGGTTGAGGCGCCCGCTGCGCGTCCGGTGGACGTGGTCGATGAGGTAGACGTGGCGCGCGCCCACGATGGCAATGCCCTCAAACACGTCCAGCCCCACGACGCGGGCGCAGTTGTGGACGGCGAGGGAGGACAGGCCCGCCGTCTGGTCCGCGGGATCCAGCAGCGCAAGCACGCGCGATTCCACCGAGTCCGGTTGGAGGCTCGCGAGGCTCGCACGGGACCGCGTGCGCCGGTGCGCGCCGCCCGGCGCGCCGCTCGTGCGCCGTGCCTTGCCAGCGTCGGCCTTTGGGGCGACGGACGCCGCCGGCGCCGCCTCCGTAGCGACGGCGGCAGCGGTAGCAGCGGCGACAGCGGCGTGGTCGTCGCTAGAGGCCGGCACCGCCGCCGGCGCCGGTGGCTTGGCGGCCACCACGCCAGCCAAGCCAGGGAGGTTGCGCATCTTGACGAGGAGGGTGGCCGTCGCCGCCATCGACGGCCGCCGGGTGACTTCGTCGGAGACGCGCTTGGCCGTGACGTCGACGCCTGACGAAGCTGGCGCCTCCGCCGCGGCCTCATCCCCCTCGTCGTCGCCGTGCCTGTCTACGTCGTCGGCCACCTCCGGTTCCTCCTCGTCCTCTTCGTTGGCGTCGCTGGCGCCATTATCGTCGTCGTCGTCGCCGCCGTCGTCGAGGCCAGCGCCCTCGCCCTCGCCTTCGCCCTCGCCCTCGCTGTCACGCCAACGCGCAGCGGGCACCTCCGGCTTGCCGACGCTGGCAGACGCCTCGACCCCCTCTAGTTGACCCGGGCCAGGCGCCTCAGCAGCGGCACGGCCGCCGTCCGTATCGGACGTTGCCGCGGCCATGGCCTCCCCGAGCACCTCGCCTTCGTCGAGGCTGAGCGAGGACCGCAAGACCGAGGTGCGCACGGTCGGGTTGCTCTGCAGCAGCGCCTGCGCCATCTGGCTCGCAACGTCGTCGTGGCCCTCCAGTGCGTTCAGCCACGCCAGACTCGTGCCCGGCGGCCCCACCAAGTTGGCGATGGAGCCGCTCCGCTGGTGGCGCATCAGCAACGACGGTGGGCGCGCCGACCGCTGTGGGGTGGCCGCCACGCTCGGTGACGCGCCTTCCGCCGCCGGCCGTGACGAGTGTGCCGCCACCGCCGCCACCGGTGCCGTACGCAGTACCACCGCCTCTCCGGCCGCCAAGGCTGTGCCGTCCGCATTGTGCGAACTGTCGTCATCATCGACGTCGACGTGGACCGACGGCGACGGCGCCGAGGCCGCCATCGCCAGCGGCGACTTGGGCCGCGGCGCGGCCGACCCGTCGGTGGACCGGGGCCGCCGCGGACTGCTGGGGCTGGCGGACGCCGCGCCGTCCGTACCCTCCGATGGCATCCGGCCGAAGTCCGTGACCACCCGCAGTGGCGCGGCCATGGCGGCGCCCCCCGCCTGCGTCACCTCCGGCGCGTTCGAGGCAGCAGCCACGCTCGCGGATGCCGCCAACGGGGCCGCAGCCGCGTCGCCGTCACCGGTGGAGCCGCAGGCGCCGCCCTTGGCGTCGCCGGGTGCGGCTGGGATGGTGGCCGCGGTCGCCATGATCTGTCGCACGGCAGCGAGCGCCTCCGCGGACGGCGGCGCAAAGCCGAGCAGGGTGTAAAAGTAGCGCCGGCTGTGCGCGCTGGTGGCGGGCCGCTGCTCGTGGTGGCTGCCGGGGTAGGCGTCGCCTGGCTGCACGCTCACGACGAACGACGCAAGCGCCGCCGCCACTGTCTCGGCCATCCACGCATGCCAGTCCTCGTCGTCCGGGTCGGCGTCATCGGCAGCACGCAACCCCGCGGCCGCGGCTGCCACGTCTGAATCCAGGGCGAGGCTCAGCCCGTCGCTGGTCGCCTTGGCCAACAGCGTGGGCGCGTCCGCGACGGCGCCGCCAGTTACGGGCGGCAGCGCCAGCCAGGGCAGGCTCAGCGGGTACCGCCCGCCGCGGCGTGGCGCGGCCGGGTTCTCCAGTTCCCGCAGCGCCACCGCCGGCTCGCCCAGCGTCGTGTCGGTAGACGCGCTCGCCGTGCTGCCCAGCCGGCGGCGCGCCGCCGGGCGGCGCTGGCTCAGCTGCTCGTGGAGCAGCTGCACCGCCGCCAGCAGCTGCCGCTCCTCCACGCTGATGCGGTACGGGTAGTGCAGGTAGAACTCGGGGTTGTGCGTCAGCCGCTTGCGCATGCGCAGCGGCCCCTCGGTCAGGTGCAGCCGCCACCGCAGCAGGCCCTCCGGTCCATCCGACAGATGGGGGCCCAGGACGCCGCGCAGCGGCTCCTCCAGCACCGCCGCAATCTGGGCCGGCGCCGCCTCCACGCGCGCATCCCGCTGCGCGGCCAGCCGCTCCAGTCGCGCGGTCTCGCGGTGGCCGTTGGCGAGCAGGCGGCTGTACGTGTCGGTGAGGACGCGGTGGTGCGCCCGCAACGCCTCCGCCTCGGCCGCGTCGCGCTTGCTCCGGCGCTTGGCGCGCGCGAGCGACCGCGCCACATAGCTGCGCTCGGCTTCGGCCAGCTCGGCGGCGTCGCTCGCCACGTACGCGGCCCACGCCTTGCCCGTCTGGTCCAGCACGGCGGCCACCTCGTCCACGCCGCTGGCATTGGTGCTCCCGCCGCTGGTTTGGAGCGCCGTAAGCAGCTTCGCCACGGCCTCGGTCCACGCCGCGCCGGAAGCGGCCGCGCCGCCAGCCACGGCCGCGCGCACGCCAGCGAACGCCTCGGCCAGCGCCGTTCGCCCCCGCCCGCGAAGGACACCCTCGACGTCGTGAGCGCGCAGCTCGGCCAGCGTGCGCCACACGCGCCCGGCTGCCTCCTGCACAGTGGGGTCGGTGTGGCGGCTGGCGTCAATCACCTGGAAGAGGATCGCCCGGAGCCAGTCGGTGTCGACGGAGACGTGCGGCGCAAACAACCACGCCTGGGCACTCAGCAGGCGCTGCAGCATGCCGACCGTCACGGGCGCCAGGGCCGCTGCCGCCGCTACGGCGTCCCCAGCTGCCCGCGCGGCCGCAACCGCCGCCGGCCCCGTCCGAGGGCGAGGCGCGGCGAGCCGCAGGAACTGGTGCTGCGTCAGGCGCGCCAGCGCGCGCTGGATCTGGTTGGCTGCCTGGCTGTCCGCGCTGACGGCGCTGAACAGGAGCTTGATCGACGAGCGGAGGCCCGACGCCGTGTCCAGGTCGGCGCGCCGCTTGAGCGTGTCCGACGCCAGTGCAATCGTCGCCGGACCGCCGGCCACAAACCCGCCCGCGAGCGTGTGCTCGGCCACGAACGAGACGGCGCGCAGCAGCGTCGGCAGCGCCGCCCGCACGAGCTCCTCGCCCAGCGTCATGGCCCGGCGAACGTTGGCCACCAGGCGCTCCATCACGTAGGTCTGGACGGCGAGCACGTCCCACCGGTCGTCGCCACCGCCGCTGAGTGCGTCCAGCAGCACCTCGACGGTCGCGAGGGTCGCCCGGTTCGCGCCATCGAATGGCACCGCGGGCGCTGGAGCGGCCGCGGCGCTCGTGCCGCTGGAGCTCAGCAGCGTGTTGCCCGCAGAGGCCGGCGCCGACGCCGCGCCGGCCGTGCCCAGCGCCACGATGGCACCAATCGGCCCCGCCACGGCCTCGGCGCTCAGGAGCGCGACCAGAGCCGCAGCCGCATGGAAGATGGGCTCCGTCGCCGTCAGGTACGGCCGCAGCAGTGCCAGCGCCTCCTTGGGCGGCACGCCCACCTCTGACGGCACAGCGTGCTCCGCGTGCTCTTCCGCCTCCTTCTCCTCGGCGGCACCCGCCGGCGCGGCCAACGCCACCGGTGCCAACCACGGCACGGCTTCGGCCGCGACACCGCCCGTCAGCGAGCTGGTGGTGCCGGTGGTCCACGCCAGCCACGACCGCGGGTCGCCCGCCAGCGCCATGACGCTGGCCGTCCACGGCAGATGGTCCGCGTCCAGGAGCGCCAGAACAGACGGGTCCGGCCCGGCACTGGCCGGCGCGCGGCGGTCCACCGCTTCGGGGGAGAGCGCCGCGCTGCTGCACACCGGCGTCGCCAGCACGTCCGACGCGATGGTCCCCATGGACATGGACGACGCGAGCACGGCTCCGGGGCGCGAGGACGGGCGCGCAGCCGTGGCCGTCGCCGGGTTGCCAGCGCGCAGGCTCAGCGAGGACGCGCTGCCCGTGGTCGCCCGCCGGAGCAGGCTCGCTGCCGCGGCCGCGATGCCGCCCGCGCCCGTCGGCACCGCGCTCGCGGGCGATGGCGCCGCTGCGGCCGCCGCCGTCGCGTCCGCCGTGCCGTCGCTTGGGTCGGTTGCACCGGCCTCGTCAACGAGGTGGTGGTCGTCTGTGGCAGCGGCGCCAGAGTCCCTCGCAGGCGCCGGCGCTTGCGGCAGCCGCTGTTGCTGGCGGGAGCTCGGCTGGCGGTGCAGGTCGGTGTGCTCGACGGAGCCGCGCCGGGTCGCTACCGGCGCCGCCGGGCTGAGCGTGCCGCGATCGCCGATGCGCACGCCGAAGTACACGGCGACGGCGGACGCCAGCTCGGGGCCCACCAGCGCCGTGGAGAGACCGCAGGGCGGGCCGCCGCGCGCTTCCAAGGCGACACGGCCGTGGGCCACCAGCACGAGGCCCACGGAGTGGACCAGTTCCTCGAGGCTCTCCGGCTGGTTGAACAGCTCCCGGAAGCCGCTGAGCTTGACGTACAGCTCGCGGGCCAGATCTAGCAGCCACGTCACGATGCGCACCGCCGTCGCCACCGCCGGGTTCGCCGCCGCGGCCGCGGGCTTTCCCGCGGTGGAAGTCGGCAAAAGCTGCGCCCCAACGGCAGCCGTCGCGGCGCGCGCCATGGCCAGAAGCACGCCCCAGGCCTCAGCGCAGTACACCTTGCAGGTGGCCGGATCCTTCACGAGCCGCGCCATCAGCTGCGCTGCGTCCAAGCCCAGGCCCGCTGGCAGGGGCTCTGGCGCGGCGGCGGCGGCGGCGCCGCCGCCGCCTCCCGGCTGGATCAGCAGGGCGACGAGCGTCGGGTACAGCGCTTCGTCGTCCCAGTGCGCCGGCAGCACCTGCTTGAGGGTCGCCAGTGCGCCGCTGCTGCGCACGCGCGCGAGGAGGGCGGGCCGCGCTTGGAGCAGCCGCACCCACAGGCGCAGCGCGAGCCGGACAGTCGATGCTGGTGCGGCGGGCCCCATGCACAGCTGCAGCCAGTGAGCGCCGCCACGGCCGTTGGTAGTGGCGCCCTTGCCCTTGGCGTCGTCGCGGCCCTCGGCGAGCATGGCCGCCACAATCGCCGACGCGGGCTCGGCGTCCTCATCCTCGGCACACTCGAGCAGCATGGCCAGTAGGCTGTTGCCGAGCTCCGTGTCGTCGTCCTCCGTCGCAATCGCAGCGGCAGGCGCCGCGGCGGCGGCGTCGCTGTCGGCGCCGCTGGGTTCCGCCGCGGGGCCCGCCGACACCGACCCGCGGCGCGCCGGGCGCAGCAGCGTCGACGCTGGGCGCGTGATGGCGGCCGCGGCCGCGCGAACGTCAATGTCGCGCCGGAGCTGCTCCAGGCTCTGCCGCGTGCGCGGGGTCGGCAGGCAGCCGACGATAAAGTCAATGACGTACGCGACCTCGCGGGTCTGCGCGGTGGCGCGGATAAAGATGCTGACGGCGTTGACGACGTCGCGCAGCAGTTCCCGCACAAAGATGCGCTTCCGCAGCGCGTACAGCAGCCGGGTGACGATGCCTAGCGTGCGCCAAAGGCGTGTGCGCGTGGGCCACTGGCAGCGCGCACATTGCGTCAGGGGCAATCTCCCAGAGCACCGCCAACACCGCGGTGCGCGGCGCACCTTGCTCCATGAGCCGCCGGATGTTGTACTCGTTCTGCTCGCTTTGCAGGCACAGGTCGTAGAGCTGCCGAAAGTAGATTTTCTGCAGCGCGAGGGGCAAGTCGCGCCAAAAGTCCATGTCCAGGAAGAAGGCGCGGTACGCGTGGCGGTTGGCCACCACCGCATCGCTGCGGGGCCAGACGTGGTCACGCCCAGCGAGAACAACCCGCCCGCCGGTAAGTGGCCAGCTAGCCCGCTGTTGCTGAGCAAGATGGCCTGGTGCGTACCTCCGATTGAGGGGATCCTTGCCGGCAATGTGCAGGAGCGTCGTCAGCACCGCGGGCGTCAGCAGCGCCTTCTTGGTCTTGAGCAGGCTCGCGACGACTTCGAAGCGGTAGCCGCTGGCGGCGCTCATCTCGGCAGCGGCGCGCGCGTTGTACTTGACAAGCGCCGCCAGCAGGTCGACGGCGCTCGCCAGCGTGGCCGGGTCGTCCGCCAGCTCGATGAACCGCACCGCAAGGGCGACGCCCGCGGTGCGCCGGACGGCTTCGCCCAGCCCGGTGCCGACGACTGGGACGACGGCGTCGCCGAGGACCGCCGCCGCGCGGCGCTCCAGCAGCGGGCTCCACAGGTCGCCGGCGGTGGGGTAAACGAGTAGCGGCGCCTGCGGCTGCGGCGGCCGGCACGCAAACCACGGGTGCAGCGCAAAGACCACGCGGTCCGGCGGCACGTCAAGTGGCGGGGGCGCAAAGACAGAGTGGCCGCTGCGCTGGTCCAGGGCGTCGGCGCGGGCGCCCACCAGGCGGAGGTTGACGGCGTCGACCGCTTCGGGGGCGAAAAACTGCACCAGGGATCCCTGCAGCCAGCCCGGGTAGCGCGGGCCGGCGTTGTAGAGCGCGTTGACACGCACCAGGTCCAGCGGCCGCTCCACGAGGCACGTCGGGCCGAGGTCCCACGACAGGGCCGCCGCATTGCCCGCGTCGCCGGCGCGCGGCCCGAACCACATGCTCAGCGTGCCGCCATCGTCGGCGCCGTCCAGCGCCTTGACCGGCAGCGGCGCATCGATCATGACGCCGTCCACGAGCAGCGTCAGCGTGCCGCTGCCGCCGCCGCCACCGCCGCCGCCGCCGCCGCCGCCGCCGCTGCGCTGTCGCTGATACACGACGGCGACGTGGTACCAGTTGCGCAGGCGGAACCGAAATGTCGACAGATGGACGGCCTCGTGGCCCAGCCGCACCATCAGCGTCCACGTGCGCCGATCCAGCCCAATGCCAAACAGCACGCGGCCGGCGTTGTCGGCCACGGAGAAAAGGGGCGCTTCGCCATCCTGCACCGGCGCCGCCACCTCCTTCTCGTCCTCCTCCTCCTCCTCCTCCTCCTCCTCGTCCGCCGCCGCTGCTTCATCCTTGGATGCATCGTCCTCGTTGCCCGCGTGGTCATCCAAGAAACGGAACCACGCCAGGAAGGTGAGGCCGTCCTCTGGCGGCCACGGGCGCGCCGGCGGCGGCGGCGCCTCCGTGGTCGGGGCGCCGGGAGCCTCGATCGTGGCAAACGGCGACGCCAGGGAAAAGAACGCCCCCGACGGAAGCACGACGCCCGTCCGCGCCCCTGCGGAGCTTGGGGTCACGGCGGACGCGCGACTGCCGACGGTCCAGGGCGGCAAGCAGAGCGCGCCTGCATGCTCCACGGGCAGCGCGCGGCGGCCGGGGAAGCGCAGGAACGGCGGCGCGCGGCCGGCGGCGAGGGCAGTCTTGAGCATGTGCAAATAGGGCAGCGGCGGCATCACCGTCAGCGCAATCGGCAGGTGCAGCGACAGCAGCGGGCCCGCCATCAGGCGCAGCAGCTCGCGACCGATGGCGGCGGTGCAGTTGACGGATAGGCATAGCTCCAGCAGGCGCCACAAGCTGGCGTGGCACGGCTGCAGCTGCTGTGCGAACGCGCCCGGGGCAAACGCAGGGGCCGCCGTGGCCCTCGTGCCGGCGGCCGGCAGCAGCAGGCGGCGTGCGAGGTTGGTGGGGTCGTAGCCGACCGTCGCGGCGGCGTCTCGGTCCTGGCCGCTCGAGGGCGCTGAGCCGTCCGACGTCGATGCCGCCGCGGTGGTTGCGCCGGCGGTCGCGGTGGGCTGCCCCTCGGCCAGCGAGCCGAGCGGACTGGGCGCGTCCGCATACTCGACGACGGAGGAGGCGCGGGACGTGCGCGCGCTCGTGACCGCCGAGCCCGGCAGCACGACGGCGTGGCGCGTGCCGTGCTCGTCCTCCAGCGAAATCGTGGGGACTACCAACGGTGGCGCGCCGGGCTGCGCGTCCTTGGTCACCGCGGGCAACACAGCCGTGGGCGCCGCGTCGGGGTCGCTGGCGGGGCCGGGCGCGGTGACCACCAGCCGCAGGCTCGCGTTCTCGCTAAGCCGGTCGGCAAAGCCCAGCGTGCGGCGGCCGTAGTACTTTAGCAGCGCCAGCGCCACGGCGGGCGTCTGGCCGATTGCCGCCATGTTGTGTGTCGACGCAAAGGCCACCTCGTCGAGCCGCTCCAGGAGGGCGCGCTCCAGCAGTTCGAAGTGCGGGCTCGCGGCGGCCGCCGCGCCGGCGCGGGCGGCCGTGGCCACAAAAAAATCCGCAGCCGCGTCGGCGAGCAGCACCACGACCTGGCCCGCGTCGGCGGCGCCGGCGGCGCCCGTGAGCATGGCCACGGCTAGGCCCGGATAGCTGGCAGCGATCTCGGCGTCCTCCAAGAGGCCGCTCGCCCAGACCGCGTCGGCGGCCTGGCCGAGTACGTCCGTGTCGCGGCACCACGCCGGCGCGGTAGGCGATGTTGTCCACGCGAGCGCCACTGTGGTGCAGGCCGCGTGCACCACGGCCCACCGCAAGCCAGCGTCGGTGGCCGCGCCTTCCACCGGCAGCGCGGGCCGCGGCGACGTCGCGCCGCTGCTGGCGTTCCCCACGCGGCGCAGGGCCGCCACGAGTGCGGCAAACCCGTTGGCGCGGCGGAACGCGTCCACCGCGGCCGGCGACCCACGCAAGCACCGCTGCAGCGTGTGGAGTGCGTCCAGCACCGCCAGCCAGTGCCGGTGCCCGGCAAGGTACCGCAGCCAGCCAACGAGCCGGTCCATCTCGCTGCTGCTCTGCTCGGCATCCTCCTGGATGCACTGGCCAAGAAGCGCCAGCGCGCTCGGCCGCGTCGCCGCGTGGTGGGTGAGCGCCACGTAGTCTGAGGCGAGCCTGCGGAACGGCCGCCGAACATGCACGGCTGGCCCGCCGGCGGGCGTGGCGTGAGCCTCCCATGGAAGATGCTTTTTGCGCCTGCCAGAGCGGGGGCTCACGCCTACGAGTGCACGAAGAGGAGGCGTCGCTCGCTGTTACCGTCGATGAGGGCCGCGATGCACCGGCACAAGTTTTGGTACGTCTCCAGCGGCGTGGGCAAGGCGACATCCGCGGCGTCGGTCTTGGCCTCGGACCGGAAGATGCCCGCAATGGCGCGCGGATGGAACGGCGGCGCCGCGTCCGCGTCCGGCCGGCTGCTGCCCCCAGCAGGCAGCGCATCGGCCGCGGCGCTTGAAAAGCTCATCAACAGGTGCGCCAGTAGGACCATAATCCGGACGTCGCGGAAGCGCCGCGCCGCTGCCTCGGACGCCACAAACTTGGCGAGCGTGTCGAGCACCACCGCGGCCGTGCTCGCCCGCGGACCGCCTGCGCGGACCGCACCACATAGGCAACAAGCTGCAACGTTACATCGCGTCCGTGTCAGCAGCCGGGCGCGCTCGTGGCACGCTGCGCGCTCACCCTGCAGCAGACGGGCGAGCGTGGCCACCTCGCGAGGCAGGTCTTGCTGCAGGCCCAGAGCCACCAGCTGAAGCACCTCCAGCGTGCGCCGCTGCGAGCTCCAGACCTCGGCATGCACGCAACGCCGACGTGAGCGTGTGCGCCTGAGGGCTGCGTTGCCTTTGAGGACACCTGACGTACAACGATGGGGAGGGGCAGCGTGTCCAGCTGCTCCACCAGCGGCAACAGCACGTCGTGCTCCTGAAGGATAAAGTAGTTGTTGGCGTTGGTGGTTAGCAGAGTCACGAGGACATCGATGATACGCTCCTGCAGCGGGATGGACGGCGTCTGCACACACGCGCGCACCAGCGCGTGGACGGCGTCCACGTTGCGCACTTGCGTGCCTGCACCGCGAGCAAGGTGAACGATGTCGCCCCACCGCTCCAGGTGAGGAGCGCAGGTGCGCGGTCCATGGCACACCGCGCAACGAACCTGGCGCAGCAGGCGCGAGCGTGGCAGCCGCGGCCGGCGGCAGCGGCAGGTCGCGGTGGCCGAGGAGGGCTAGCGACTGCAGCACGTCCACCAGCTCGAGCTGGATCGTGTCCGTCGCGCCCAGGCAGCGTCGGCAACCTCCGTGGATCAGCCGGCGCCATCGAGTACCGCGGACACTGCGCGCCGGCAGGCGTACCTGGCAGGTGGCCACATCGGCCGGGGCGGGCGCGTGGGCGGCGGCCGGGTGGGACCCCACCAAGAAGCCGACCAGCACATCGGCGAGGTTGGTCGCTCGGCAATCGTCCATCAGCTGGCCCGACTGCTGGCACGACAGCTGGAGCACGTGGACCAGGGTGCGCACGTGTGCAACGAGCGCGGCGGGCGCCGTCTCCGCGGCGACAGCGGCCACGGCCAGCGGCACCAGACGGTGATGATGAAACGCGTCCAGCACCGCTGGGTGGTCCGCCAGGGCCGCACCCGCAATCGCGGCCACGCACTCCAGGCCGCTGCACCGCGGCGCAACCACCAGCGGCGCGTGCGCGATCACCAGGGGCCCAGTCAGCACAGCCAGGACACGCGATTTACCGCGGGGGATCGCACCGGGCGTACCGCTGCCGCCATGCGCTGCCCTCGGGCCGCGCCACAGCCTGCACGAGGCGCGCCACGTCCACAAAGGTGCCCGACACCAAGATAACTTCCACGGCGGCCAGTCTGCGGCAGAGTTCGGTAGCGAGGACGGCGAGGCGGTCCGCCGCGACCGCCGCGTCGAGGCTGGTGGCGCTGCCGTCGGTGGCATTGGCGCTGCCGGCTGCGGCGGCCAGCGCCGCCGTCCAGCCACGGAGCACCTGCGGAAGCAGCCTGGCCTGGACCATCTCGTCCAGGGCTGTGCGCTGCGTCGCCAGTCTCCCAAAGAACCGGCGGCGCGAGAGATTAGCATGACGTGGCGGCCGGATGCCCCCGCTCGTGCCCGACGTACCGCCCGCGCGCACACTTCCAGCGCCACCAGGTAGGCACTGACCTCGCCCAGGAGGGCGGCCACCAGTCTTGTCGTATCGGCCTCCTTCTCCAGCAGCGCGACGACGCGCTTGGCAAACGCGTACACAATGCGGTGCACGTCTCTCAGCCTGGCAGCGCGCAGGGGGTCCATGCCACCGCCCGCCACGGCACACACGGCCCTCTGTGAGACGAGGGCGCCGCGGCGCCACTAGCAGCCTGCGCGACGGAGAGCGCGCACCTCCCCGGCTCGGCCGAACGACCGCTGTAGATGTAGTTGAACTGCTCCACCACGCGGTCGAGCCGCACGTACTTGGCCTGGCCTCCCGAACCGCAAGCACAGTCTATGCGCGCTCGCGGTCAGCCGCGCGCGCAACTTGCGCCGAAGCATGCGCAAGTTCACACCTCGTCCGTCTCGGAGGTGGCAAACTCTTGCCAGCGCCGCTCCAGCGCCGCGACCTCGGGCGAGCTGCCGGATG
>Ga0180216_1003224_pt1 | contig 13068 bp, 8 predicted proteins | sample eDN3rd37CBELigMG_FD_128879 | JGI IMG/M metagenome (GOLD analysis project Ga0180216, IMG submission 128879) | Enriched Miracle-Growth compost microbial communities from Emeryville, California, USA - eDNA 3rd pass 37_C BE-Lig MG (version 2)... ... | reverse complement strand
GCTTCAGGCGGCACCGTTACCGCCGAGGCCGAAGGTTTCTTCAGGAAGGCTGCCGATCTCGAACCGAATGATGTGCGCCCGCAATTCTATCTCGCGCAGGGTGAGATGCAGGATGGTCGCATGAATCTGGCGGCCAACCGCCTGCAGGCGTTCCTCGACAAAGCCCCCGCCGACGCGCCGTGGCGCGGCCAGATTGAACAGGCCATCGCCCGGCTTCGCGATCCCGCAGCCGTTCAGCAGCAGCCGAAGGGGCCAACGGCTGACGATATCGATGCCGCTTCGTCGATGAGCCCCGAAGACCGGCAGGCGATGATCGAAGGCATGGTTCAACGTCTCGATGAAAGTCTTCGCCAGAATAGCGGGGATGTCGAAGGCTGGAAGCGCCTTGTACGCTCCTATATGATCCTCAACCGCCGCGATGCAGCACTTGACGCTCTCAATCGCGGAATGACAGCCCTTGAAGGCGAAAGCCGGTCGAACCTTGAGAGTTTCGCAGCCGGGCTTGGACTAGATCTAAAGGCAGGGAACGCACAAAAATGAGCGCGACCGCAGACGACAACGCACGCAAAAGCAAACCAGCGGCCAATTTCGCCCGTACCGTAAGCCAGAGAAAGCGCAAGCGCCTGTTCCTGATCGGCGGTGCGCTGGCAGTTCTGGCCGTGGCGGTTGGGCTGATGCTGATGGCTTTCAGTCAGGACATTCGCTTTTTCCGCACACCAGCCGATCTGACGGAACAGGACATGGCTTCCGGCTCGCGGTTCCGTCTCGGCGGTCTCGTCGAGGAAGGGTCGGTCAGCCGCGAGGGCAGCGAACTGCGTTTCACGGTGACCGATACGATCAAGACCGTGAAGGTCGTGTTCGAAGGTATTCCGCCTGATCTCTTCCGCGAAGGGCAGGGCGTCGTCGCCGAAGGGCGTTTCGGTGATGGCGGGGTTTTCCGCGCCGACAACGTGCTGGCGAAGCACGACGAAAATTACATTCCCAAGGACCTTGCCGACAGCCTGAAGGAAAAGGGCGTCTGGGAAGGCAAGTAACAGTTGGGGCACTCCAACCGGCGATGTCCGGTTGCGTGCCTGATGGAGACTGCAGATGAGCGTCGAGATAGGCCATTTTGCTCTGGTTCTGGCACTGGCACTGTCGATTGTCCAATCGATCGTGCCGGTGGTCGGCGCGCATCGTCGCGACCCACAGCTCATGTCAGTCGCCGCCCCGACTGCAATTGCAGTCTTTGCGCTGATCTGCCTTGCATCCGCCGTGCTTGTCCATGCCTATGTCGTGTCGGATTTCTCGGTCCTGAATGTGGTCGAGAATTCTCACTCGCAAAAGCCGCTTCTCTACAAGATCACCGGCGTCTGGGGTAATCACGAAGGCTCCATGCTGCTGTGGGTGTTCATTCTCACCTTCTTCAGTGCGCTGGTCGCGGCTTTTTCCGGCAACCTGCCTGAAACGCTGCGCGCCAATGTCCTCGCCGTGCAAGGCTGGATCGGGGTAGCGTTTCTGGCGTTCATCGTCTTCACCTCCAATCCTTTTACTCGTATTTTTCCGGCTCCGATGGAGGGCGGTGATCTCAACCCGATCCTTCAGGATATCGGCCTCGCGATCCACCCGCCGCTGCTCTATCTCGGCTATGTCGGTTTTTCGGTGTGTTTCTCTTTTGCCGTGGCGGCTTTGTTGGAGGGGCGCCTCGATGCCGCATGGGCGCGCTGGGTGCGTCCATGGGCGCTTGTCGCATGGATGTTCCTGACCGGCGGCATCGCCATGGGTTCCTACTGGGCCTATTACGAGCTTGGCTGGGGCGGCTGGTGGTTCTGGGACCCGGTCGAAAATGCATCCTTCATGCCTTGGCTGGTCGGCACCGCACTGCTCCATTCAGCACTCGTCATGGAAAAGCGCTCGGCGCTGAAAATCTGGACCGTGCTGTTGGCGATCCTCACCTTTTCGCTGTCGCTGCTCGGCACGTTCCTTGTCCGCTCCGGCGTTCTGACTTCGGTTCACAGCTTCGCCACCGATCCGGGCCGCGGCCTCTTCATTCTGGCTATCCTTGCCATCTTCATTGGCGGTTCGCTGTCGCTTTTCGCGCTTCGGGTGCAGAGCCTGACGGCAGGCGGCATCTTCCATCCGATTTCGCGCGAAGGCGCACTGGTGTTCAACAATCTGTTTTTGACGACCGCCGCTGCGACCGTGCTGATCGGCACGCTTTATCCGCTGCTGCTGGAAGTGATGACCGGCGACAAGATTTCCGTGGGCGCACCGTTCTTCAACATGACGTTCGGCCCGCTGATGATCCCGCTTCTGTTCGCGGTGCCCTTCGGCCCGCTGCTCGCCTGGAAACGCGGCGATCTTTACGGCGTCTCGCAGCGGCTGATGGCGGCTTTCGCGCTCTCGCTTGTGGCCGCGGCAATCGTCCTGTGGAGCACATCGGCGAAATCGGTTCTCGCCGCCTGCGGGATCGGTCTTGCGGCATGGCTGATTTTCGGCAGCCTGACGGACCTCGTGCTCAAGGCTGGCATAGGCAAGGTCTCCGCAAGCAAGGCGTTTGCGCGCTTCAAGGGTTTGCCGCGCTCGGTTTTCGGTACCGCACTTGCCCATATCGGGCTCGGCGTGACACTGCTCGGCATCGTGAGCGTCACCACTTTCGGCACGGAAAATGTGCTGATCATGCGTCCGGGCGATACCGCCAGGGTGCAGGATTATACGCTGCGCTTTGAAGGCCTGCGCCCGCTGACTGGCTCCAACTTCACCGAAAATCGCGGTACTTTCACGCTGCTCGATTCCAGCTCGCGCAGCCTTGGACAGATCGAACCCTCCAAGCGGTTTTTCCCGGCTCGCCAGATGCCGACAACTGAATCAGGCATCAAGACGCTATGGTTCAGCCAGGTCTATGTCGCGCTTGGCGACGAACCGGGAGACGGATCGGTCGTCGTCCGTATCTGGTGGAAGCCGGACGTGACACTGATATGGTACGGGGCTCTCGTCATGATGGTGGGTGCACTGTTTTCTCTGGCTGACCGGCGCCTGCGGGTGGGTGCGCCTTCGCGCAGCCGCAAATCGGCTCGCCAAGAGGCGGAGGCCGCAGCATGAAAACGCGCTCGGCATTTGTGGCACTTCTGCTTGGTGCAGCCCTGGCCTTTCAGGGAACGGCAGCGCTCGCCGTCAATCCGGACGAGGTTCTCTCCGATCCAGTGCTTGAAAAGCGCGCCCGCACCATTTCCGGCGAACTGCGCTGCATGGTTTGCCAGAATGAATCCATCGACGATTCCAATGCCGAGCTTGCCCGCGATCTCCGCATTCTTGTCCGTGACCGGCTGAAAGAAGGCGACAGTGACAAACAGGTGATGGACTTCATCGTCGACCGCTACGGAGAGTTCGTGCTTCTGAAGCCGCGTCTCAACGCGCGCACCGTACTCCTTTGGGGATTTCCGGTCGTCATATTGCTGATCGGTGCTGTAGCGCTGGTTTTCGCCTTTCGCGGACGCAAGCGGGTGGGAGAAGCGCCTCAACCGCTTACCGAAAGCGAAAAGGCGGAACTCTCGCGCCTGCTGGACGGAAAATAGGCGCCGGTCGCCGGCATTTGTTATTCGTAACCTTACGAAACTTTCATGTGGTGGAAACGGAGCGGTAAGGTAGCCCTGACTATCTTACGCTCTATAAAGGTTTCACAGGTCCACGTTTCCTGAATGATCAGGACCGCGGCCGGATTACTGCTCGTAAGGAGAAATAGATGTCCAGAGCCAGGATTTCCAACTATCGCAAGGGCGTTGCCGCGATCGCATTGTCGGCCGTTCTCGCCGGTGGTTTTGTCGCGACCGGTCCTATCGGTGCGCTCAATGACGCCCGTGCGGATGCCGTGCAGGTAACGCCGCCGCCGCAGGCAGCGGGTTTTGCCGATCTCGTTGAGAAGGTTCGTCCGGCTGTCGTCAGCGTCCGCGTCAAGAAGGACGTGCAGCAAACCGCTGATCGTGGCGGCGGCCAGTTCTCCGGCCCTCAGGGCTTCGATCAGCTTCCGGACGACCATCCGCTCAAGCGCTTCTTCCGCGATTTTGGCATGGACCCGCGCGGCGATGCACGTCCCGATGCGCGCCCTGATCGCCGCGGCCCCGGCAAGCGCGGTCCTCGTCCCGGCCACGAACGTCCGGTTGCTCAAGGTTCCGGCTTCTTCATCTCTGAAGACGGTTATGTCGTGACCAACAACCACGTTGTTTCCGACGGCGATGCCTATAGTGTGGTCATGGACGATGGCACGGAACTCGATGCCAAGCTGATCGGCACCGACCCGCGCACCGATCTGGCCGTACTGAAGGTCAACGATCCGAAGCAGAAGTTCACCTATGTCGCATTCGGCGACGATAACAAGATCCGCGTCGGTGACTGGGTCGTGGCTGTCGGTAATCCGTTCGGTCTCGGCGGTACGGTGACCTCCGGTATCGTGTCGGCCCGTGGCCGTGATATCGGCGCTGGTCCTTACGACGACTTCATCCAGATCGACGCGGCCGTGAACAAGGGCAACTCCGGTGGTCCCGCCTTCAACCTGTCGGGTCAGGTCATCGGTATCAACACCGCCATCTTCTCGCCTTCGGGCGGCAGCGTGGGCATTGCCTTTGCAATCCCGGCCTCGACCGCAAAGCAGGTCGTTGACCAGCTCATCAAGAAGGGCTCGGTGGAACGTGGCTGGATTGGCGTACAGATCCAGCCGGTGACGAAGGATATCGCGGCTTCGCTCGGCCTTGCCGAAGAGAAGGGCGCACTGGTCGCTTCGCCGCAGAAGGATGGCCCTGCTGCCAAGGCTGGCATCCAGTCCGGCGACGTGATCACGGCAGTCAACGGCGAAACCGTGCAGGACACTCGTGATCTGGCACGCAAGGTCGCTGGCGTTGCTCCCGGTGAAAAGGCGGCTCTGACCGTCTGGCGCAAGAATAAGGCCGAGGAAATCAGCGTCACCATCGAAGCTATGCCTGGCGATTTGGGCAAGTCGGCCAGCCCTTCGACCGACAATGGCGGCGGCCAGAACGAGACCCTCGACTCCTATGGCCTTACCGTGACCCCGTCCGAAGACGGTAACGGCGTGGTGGTGACCGACGTCGATCCCGACAGCGATGCCTCCGACCGTGGTATCCGTTCCGGCGACATCATCGTCAGTGTCAACAACCAGACGGTGAAGAGCGCCAAGGACATCAACAACGCCATCAGCGAAGCCGAAAAGTCGGGTCGCAAGGCAGTGCTGCTGCAATTGCAGAGCAACGACCAGAGCCGCTTCGTGGCCCTGCCGATCGATCAGGGATGATGACCGGCTGCTCAAGGCTCTGAGAAATTCGATGCCAGGCGGTGCACCGCCTGGCATCGCCTTATCCTCAAACACTATTATAGTAGCGCCATGAAGATTCTCGTTATCGAAGATGACCGCGAAGCGGCCCGCTATCTGGAGAAGGCCTTCACCGAGGCCGGACATTCCGCCGATATCGCCGGTGACGGCGAGACCGGCTATGCGCTGGCCGAAAATGGAAGCTACGATGTTCTCGTAGTCGACCGCATGCTGCCAAAGCGCGACGGCCTGTCCGTGGTGGCTGGTTTGCGCGCCAAGGGCATGGAAACGCCGGTCCTGATCCTTTCCGCGCTGGGCGAAGTGGACGACCGCGTTACCGGCCTGCGCGCCGGCGGCGACGACTATCTGACCAAACCCTATGCATTCTCGGAATTGCTGGCCCGCGTCGAGGTTTTGCAGCGCCGTTCCAGCCCGCGTGAGGCAGACACGATCTACCGTGTCGGCGATCTGGAGCTTGACCGGCTTGCGCACACTGCGCGCCGTCAGGATGTGGACATCACCCTCCAGCCCCGCGAATTCCGCCTGCTCGAATATCTGATGCGCCACGCCGGTCAGGTCGTGACGCGCACCATGCTGCTCGAAAATGTCTGGGATTACCACTTCGACCCGCAGACCAATGTGATCGATGTGCATATCTCGCGTTTGCGTTCGAAGATCGAGAAGGGCTTTGACGTTCCGTTGCTTCACACGGTGCGCGGCGCCGGTTACATGCTGAAGGCTGGCAAGTCGAAACAGTCCACAGCCGCCAAGGTGGATTGAGCATGTCTCCCAAAAGTGGCAACCGGTTTTGGGATAAAGACGTGCGTAAAAACAAAAGGATAGAGCGTGTCCTATGATTCAGTTTAAACAAGAAATGCTCTGATGGGCCGCTTTTCCGCGCTCATGCGCACCACCGCCGTTCGATTGTCGACGCTTTATCTGCTGCTCTTCATTGTGGGTGCGGTGGCGCTGGTCTTCTATATGACCAATCTGTCCGCCTCCATGCTGGCTGCACAGACCCAGCAGTCGCTCGGCGAGGAAATAGGCAGCATCGGCAAGAGCTATGCGCGAGGCGGCATTCCGCAGCTTGTGCGGACCATCGACTATCGCTCGCGACAGCCGGGCGCCTACCTCTATCTGGTCGCGGATCCGACGGGCCGCATCCTTGCGGGCAATGTCGAAAGCGTGGAACCCGGTGTTCTGGACACGAATGGCGTTATCGAACGTGATTTTAAATATCGGCGCTACGGCGAGCAGGGCGCCGAGACGGAACACCGCGCCATTGCGGTCGTGATCGCCTTGCCGAACGGCATGCGGCTGCTGGTTGGCCGTGATCTTGGCGAACCGGAACGGTTCCGCGACGTGGTCCGCCGGTCGCTCATGCTGGCGCTGGGCATCATGGGAATCGGGGCGCTGCTGATATGGCTGTTCGTGGGGCGGCGCGCCTTGAAGCGCATCGATGAAGTATCGAAGGCCTCACAGCGCATCATGGATGGCGACCTGACGGGCAGGCTTCCGGTTAACGGTTCCGGCGATGAATTCGACCGCCTGTCGGGCAATCTCAATGTCATGCTCGGCAAGATTCTCGAATTGAACGAAGGGCTGAAACAGGTTTCCGACAATATCGCCCATGATCTCAAGACACCGCTCACGCGCCTGCGCAACCGTGCGGAAGAAGCCCTTTCCGGCGAGAAGGCTGGCCCGGAATATCGTGAGGCCCTGGAAGACATCATTGGCGAGTCGGATCAGCTGATCCGTACCTTCAACGCAATCCTCATGATCTCGCGGCTTGAAGCGGGCTATTCATCGGAGAGTCTCGAAAACATGCCGGTGGCGCCCATTCTTCGGGACGTGGCCGAAATGTACGAACCGGTCGCCGAAGATGCGGGCGTGAATCTAACGCTTGGCGATCTGGATGAAGTAGCGCTTCACATCAACCGCGAACTGGTCGGGCAGACGATTTCCAATCTCGTTGATAATGCGATCAAGTATGCGGGCGGTGATGAGCGGACCGCGACCGTCAGTCTTTCGATGGAACGTGATCCGAACTGGGTCCGCATTATCGTTGCCGATAACGGCCCCGGCATTCCGGAGGAAAAACGCGAACAGGCGACGGAACGTTTTGTTCGCCTTGAGGAAAGCCGCACACAACCCGGCTCTGGACTCGGTTTAAGCCTTGCCAAGGCTGTGATGAAATTGCACGGTGGCGCACTTCGTCTTGAAGGCAACGATCCGGGACTGCGCGCCGTTCTGGAGTTCCCGTTGCCGTCGGAGAAGGTTGAATAACGTGACGTAAGAGGGGATCATGGCGGCAGAAAACGCAAAGGCACAGTTTTTCGACAGGGATATTCGTGCTTTGACGCCGCTTGATCCCGCAAGGGCGGAAAGTTTTTTAGCCGACCTTGCAGCACGCGCCGGAGAAGAGGAGCTTACGGGCGTCGTTGCCTTGCTGCGAAAGGCGGAAGCCGCCCGTTTCCTTTCGGCTGTTCTCGATCTCTCACCGTTCATTCGCGAAGCTCTGACCCGCCATCCGCGCATTCTCGACCGCATAGTCGCAAAAACGCCGGAGGCGGCGTTGCAGGATATTCTGTCGGAAATATCGGCCAGCGCTGCAAGCGACGCCGTGACGGAAGCCTCGCTCATGACGAGCTTGCGCGTTTTGAAACGCGAAGCACATGTCCTGATCGCCCTCTGCGATCTCGCCGGTATCTTCGACACGCAGGCAACGACCGGTTGGCTCACCGATCTGGCTGAAGCCTGCACGGGCGCTGCCGTTCACTTCCTGCTGCTCGATGCGGATAGCGCGGGCAAGATCAAACTTCCTGACCGCAACCATCCCGACAAGGACAGTGGCTGGATTGTGCTCGGCATGGGGAAGTTCGGTGCGCGTGAACTCAACTACTCATCCGATATCGATCTTATCGTCTTTATCGACGAGACCAGACCGGCCATCGGCGATCCATATGAATGCGTCGAAACTTTTTCACGGCTGACGCGCCGCCTTGTCCGTATCCTGCAGGACCGGACGGGTGACGGCTATGTCTTCCGTGTCGATCTTCGCCTGCGGCCCGATCCCGGTTCCACACCGCTGGCCATTCCTGTCGGCGCGGCACTTCACTATTACGAAGGGCGCGGCCAGAACTGGGAACGCGCGGCCATGATCAAGGCGCGGCCTGTTGCCGGTGATCGTGAATCCGGAAAGCAGGTGCTGGGGGAGCTTTCTCCCTACGTGTGGCGCAAATATCTCGACTATGCGGCCATTGCTGACGTGCATTCTATCAAGCGCCAGATTCATGCCCATAAGGGTCATGGCGATATTGCCGTGCGCGGCCACAATGTGAAGTTTGGACGCGGCGGCATCCGTGAAATCGAATTCTTCGTCCAGACGCAGCAGCTGATCGCTGGCGGGCGCTTTCCTGAACTGCGCGGCAACCAGACGGTGCCGATGCTGGCAAGACTGGCGGAGCGGGGCTGGATCACCGATAAGGCCCGCGATGCTCTGGCGAAGGAGTATTATTTCCTGCGCGATGTGGAGCATCGCATCCAGATGATTGCCGACGAACAGACGCACATACTGCCGGAAGACGATGAAGGCTTCGCGCGTGTCGCCCATATGATGGGCTATACCGATCCGGCAGTCTTTGCCGATGCGTTTCTCGACGCGCTCAGGATCGTTGAAAAGCACTACGCGGCGTTGTTCGAACAGGCTCCCGAACTTGGAAGCTCATCCGGCAATCTGGTCTTTACCGGCGATGTGGACGATCCGGGTACGCTGGAGACACTCGCCGCCATGGGCTATGAGCGTCCGAGCGATATATGCCGCGTGATCCGTACATGGCACTTCGGGCGTTATCGCGCGACCCAATCCGCCGAAGCCCGTGAGCGTCTGACCGAACTTACGCCAGCCCTGCTCAAGGCTTTTGCCGAGACAAAACGTGCCGACGAGGCGTTGCTGCGTTTTGATGGCTTTCTGAAAGGCCTGCCGGCGGGCATCCAGCTTTTCAGCCTGCTACAATCCAATCCCCGCCTCCTGAACCTCCTCGTGATGATCATGAGCGCCGCACCCCGGCTTGCTGAAATCATCACGCGAAATCCGCATGTTTTCGACGGTCTGCTTGATCCGGCGATCTTTTCCGAAATGCCCACGCGTGCCTATCTGGAAGAACGCCTTCGCGTGTTTCTGGGGCCTGCGACCGACTATGAGGAAGTTCTGGACCGGTTGCGCATCTTTGCTGCCGAGCATCGCTTCCTGATCGGTATTCGCTTGCTCACAAGCGCCATTGACGGCGTGCGGGCTGGCCGCGCTTTTTCCGATCTGGCCGAACTGATGATCGGCAAGGCTTTCGAGGTTGTCGAGGCTGAACTGGAGCGGCGACACGGCAGGGTGACGGGTGCAAAAGTCGCCCTTCTGGCGATGGGCAAGCTTGGCAGTCGCGAACTGACCGCTGGTTCCGATGTCGATCTGATCCTGCTTTATGATCACGACAAGGAAACGGATGAATCCGACGGCGAAAAGCCGCTGGCACCGTCGCAATATTATATCCGCCTGACGCAGCGGCTCATTGCAGCACTTTCCGCGCCGACGGCGGAAGGCGTGCTTTACGAAGTCGATATGCGGCTGCGCCCTTCCGGCAACAAGGGACCGGTTGCGACCCATATCGAATCCTTTGGGAAGTATCAGCGCAGCGAAGCATGGACATGGGAACATATGGCACTGACCCGCGCGCGCCCGATCCACGGCGACGCGGCCTTTATGGAGCATATCAGGGGCGAGATAGACGAAGTTCTTTCAGCGCAACGTGATGTAAAGAAGATCGCCAAGGATGTGCGTGAGATGCGCGATCTCATCTATCAGGAAAAACCGCCTGCCGATGATTGGGATTTCAAGCTCAAGCCCGGTGGTATTGTCGATCTGGAGTTCATTGCCCAATTTGCCGTGCTGGCGAACAAGCTTGACCGGAAGCCGCGCCCCCTGGCTACGGAAGAAATCCTTTCAGCGCTCGATCCGTCCTTTGCCGATCCCGCGCTTGCCGACAATCTGGTGAATGCGCACCGCCTCTATACCAATCTGAGCCAGACGATCCGCCTGTGCCTTGGAAGCGATGCGAAGCGCGAGGAGTTCATTCCGGGCATGATCGATCTGTTATGCCGTGCGGCAGACATGCCCGATATAAAGCGTGTCGAGCATCATCTGGCGGAAGTTGCCACTGACGTGCGGACAGGTTTCGAGAAGCTCTTGAATATCTGATCAAGCCGCGTGAGTTTCTGAGCCATTTCCAACGAGACCGCGCTTGCGGTCAGGAATGCAGACAGAAACCACGGTGCCGACGCCTTCGGTCGAGCGAATGCGAAGCCAGCCGCCGTGCAATTCGGCCAGAGAGCGGGTGATGGCAAGCCCCAGACCGGAACCGGTGTGGGTCTTGGTGAACTGGTTCTCCACCTGCTCGAAGGGCTGTCCGATCTTCTTGATCGCCGATTTCGGAATGCCGACGCCGGTATCCTGAATGGTCATGAACAGGGCGGAGCCGGTCTTGCGTGCCCGCACCGTGATCTGCCCGCCATAGGACGTGAATTTCACCGCATTGGAAAGAAGATTAATCAGCACCTGCTTGATCGCACGCCGGTCAGCATAAAGCTGCATCGCGTCTTCGATGCGCGTATTGACCGCAATATTCTTCTCATCTGCCTGTAGCGAGATCATGCGCACTGTCTCGTTGATGAGCGGGCAGAGATCGATTTCCTCGCGGTCCAGCGAGAAATGTCCGGCCTCAATCTTCGACATGTCGAGAATGTCATTGATGACGTTGAGCAGGAAGTTGCCGCTCGTATGGATGTCGTTGATATATTCTTCGTAGCGATCGGAGCCGAGCGGGCCGAATGTGCCAGCCTGGATCATTTCCGAGAAACCGATGATCGCGTTGAGCGGCGTGCGCAATTCGTGGGACATATTGGCGAGGAATTCGGACTTCGCGCGGTTTGCAGCCTCGGCGCGTTCCTTTTCCTGACCGTATTTGCGTGCAAGCTCGGACAGTTCGCGCACGCGGTCGCGCTCGCCCTTTCGTGCAATCGACAGGTCGTGAATGGTCGCCATCAGGCGGCGTTCGCTATCCACCAGACGTTCCTGATGCAGCTTGAGCTGGGTAATATCCGTGCCGATGGAGACAAGGCCGCCATCCTGCGTGCGCCGTTCGTTGACCTGTAGCCAGCGTCCATCGCTCAACTGCCGTTCAAATGTCTGGCCGCCAGCGCGGTTATGCTCGTTGGCCATGCGGCGCTCGAAGGTGAATGGGCGCGTATGGGCGTCGACTTCGTTGCGCGGCACGCCGGGTTTCAGCGTCCAGACCGGAAGGCCTGCATATTCGCTGAACTTCGAGTTCGCCATGACGAGGCGATTGTTGGAATCCCACAGGATGAAGGCTTCCGAAATGTTCTCGATGGCTTCGCGGATGCGCATGTCGGCTTCCGCCGTCTGCTGTGCAAAACGGTGCTGTTCGCTGACGTCGAAGGCAATGCCGACCAGATGGAGGTCACCTTCGCTCGCAATTTCTGCGCGGACACGCATCCACACCCATGAACCATCGGCATGGCGCATGCGGAAGACACGATCGACATGCGAAATATCGCCTGCCGCTGCCTGTTCGGCGATGGAATAGAGGTCGCCGTCTTCCGTATTGATGATTGCAGCCACATCGCCGAATGGCAGCACTGCGTCCTGCGCTTCATAGCCCAGCATTTCATACATCGAGCGCGACCAGTAGATACGGCCGCGGGCCATGTCCCAATCCCACAGGCCGCAACGGCCGCGCGCAAGCGCCAGATCGATACGCCGCTGGATCTGACCGGAAAGATCGTCGGCCTCGCGAGCGCGCGCCGCTTGGCTGAAATAGGCGTAGAGAATGGCGAACATGACGCCCGTCGTACCGGCAAAGAGTGTCACATTGAGCGACACGGCCCGGCGCCATTCCGCAAAGATCGTGCTTTCCGGTTCCACTGCGATAATGGAATAGGGCAGGGATAGCGGCTTCGACAGGGCGCCGAATGCCGGTTCGTCCTGCAGCGTGACTTTCAGCACACCTGCACGCTCTGCAAACAGGAACAGCGGCTGCGCATCCGACAGGATCGTGTCGACCGGTTTGCCGGAAATATCAGGGCTCGGACCCGATGCCGCCACCACGGACGATTGCCCGTCAATGACGGCAAGCGTCATGCCCGGGGATGACAGCCCGCGAGAGCGAAACTCCGCCATCGTGTCCTGAATGTCCTTCGCGGATAACTGCGCGCCGGCATCGGTGCCATTGGCGGCGCGTTCGATCATCTGTGCAAGATTGGCCGTTGCAGCCGACAGAAATGCCTTGTGCTGCTGCTCGATATCGTCGCGCCACGCCAGCATCGAAAAGACGCGCGCCACGCCGAGAATAATCAGGAAAATGATGATGAGTGCCGGTACGAGGCGTCGCAGGATAGGCTCGATCGAGACGAATTTGCCATAGGCCGGACCAGCAAGAAGACTGACATGGCCCGAAAGCTTGCCCTTTCTTCTTTTCCGACCGGATTCGCAATGCGTCCCCGCCGGCGCGCCATACGCGTCGGTGCTCGCCATATAATGGTCCCTCGTGAATTCCCTGCGAGTGAAGTGATTCGGAATACGCCACCTCCGAATGATATCAATGAATCAAAAGTGATTCGCGCTGTCCAGCGAATTCGTTAACGAGGCGTAAAAATCGGAAATTCACCGGCCAATTTATTCATGAATCTCAAGCTGTTAAGTG
>Ga0180216_1003222_pt1 | contig 13070 bp, 15 predicted proteins | sample eDN3rd37CBELigMG_FD_128879 | JGI IMG/M metagenome (GOLD analysis project Ga0180216, IMG submission 128879) | Enriched Miracle-Growth compost microbial communities from Emeryville, California, USA - eDNA 3rd pass 37_C BE-Lig MG (version 2)... ... | reverse complement strand
CCGCCCCGAGCAGCGCCGAGACGAGGTGGTGGGTGAAGATCGAGGCGCCGAGCTCGTCCGACTCCTGCGAGTCTTCGCTCGCCGAGCTGGAGGTGAGGATGGCCAGGCCCTCCGCGGTGCCCCGCTCGAAGACGATGTCGAACTCCGGCACCGGCGTGCCCCCCTTCACGCGGGTGATCGCCCCCGACTGACAGGAGTCCACCACCAGCACCCGGGAGCGCGCGGGCGAACCGGAGACGAGGTTTCTGAGTTCCCCGAGGTCGAGCTGGGTTCCGTAGAGGTGGAGGGAGCGCGCGTCGCCGTGCCCCGAGTAGTAGACGAAGATCATCGAGGGGCCGGCTTGCTCCCGGATGCGCGCGTTCAGTTCGATGAGCGCCTGCCGAACCGCCGCCGCGTCCGTCCGCGTGAGGAGGACGACGTCGCCGGGCGCGAAGCCACCCACGTCCCGGAGCACCGCCGCCATGCGGGCGGCGTCGGTCTCCGCGTACCGGAGTGGCTCGTGGCTCGGACCTCCCACGTTGGCGCCGATCACGACGGCGTGCCGGCGCGCCGCCTCGGCCGGCCCCGCTGCGAGGAGCAGGGCCAGCCCCAGGAGAAGGGCTCTCATCGTCTCTCTTTGCGGACCAAGATGGACGTCTGCGTGCAGCCCGGAGCCTCGAGCCTCAGCTCCTCCGCCGGATCCCCTCTCGCCTGTCGGAGGGCCTCGGCGCCGATCTCGAGGAGCCTTTCTCGGCCCATGGGCTCACTGCAGAATAGTGCCACGATCCGCTCGGGACCGAGCGTGTCGTCGAGCCGGATGGCCCCCGGGAGAAGTTGTGGGCCGTCCGCCTCGATGGCCACCTCGTCCACGTAGGGCGTGACCGCTCCCACCGCGTCGATTCCCAGCACGGCGACGATGGAGGGCTCGTTGGTGCGGACCTCGAAGCGGATCGCGTCCCCCGGCGCCAAAGAATCCCCGGGCAGGACGTGGTCGATCCTGCCGTCCGCGCGCCGGGCGATCACGGAGAGCGACGCCCCTCCCTTGGTGCGGATGCCCGGCGGTTCCGATCGAGGTAGGAAGAATAGGGTCGACGCCACCGCTGCGGCTGCCGCAAGCCGTAGGGAAAGGCGCCTGGGGCTTGGCGCGCGCCTGGGCAGCCGCAGCGGGACGTCGAAGTCGAGGGCCTCTCGGGCGAGCTCGACCTTGCGCCGGGCGCAGTCGGCGCAAGCTTGTAGGTGGGCCTCTGCACGGGCCCGCTCGGGTTCGGATAGCTCCCCCACCCGTAGACGATCGAGGAAGAGGTCGGAGAGGCAGGCGTCGGACCTCATTGCGCCACCTCCATCGGCGTGAGCGCCGCCAGCGCCCGGCGGCGGAACTCCTCCAGCCGGTAGCCGACCGTGCGCCGAGAAACCCCCAAGATTTCGGCGATCTCGGAGTGACTCATGCGGTCGACGTGGTGGTAGACCGCGATCGTCCAGAGCTCCTCTGGCACCTTGCGCAAGATCGCCGCCAGCGTGAGTCGCGCATCCGCCGTGGGCTCGACCACCTGGAGCCTCCCCCTTCGCTCGCGAAGGAGCTCGTCCCGCCGGAGGCCGTCCCGCAGCCGGTTCAGGCAGAGATTCGTCGTGATGCGGTAGATCCAGGTCATCGGCGAGGCCTCTCCGCGAAAGCGCCCCTTCTGCTCCACCACCTTTACGAAGACCTCTTGCAGGACATCGCGTGCCATTTCCTCGTCGCCCAGAATCGCTCGCGCCCGGCGGAGGACCACCGGGCCGTACCGCCGGTAGAGTTCGTCGATCGTGGACGCGTCCATTCTTCACCCCTTGGACACGTGGGAACCGAAAACGGGCAACGGGTTCGTGAGGCCGCGCCAGAACGAGCAGGCTACCTAACGAGAGCGTTCCAGCACGACCTGGCCGGGCGGACACGACACCGGGCCAGGTTCCCCCTCGTCCGTCCGCTTCTCAGGACCCCGCGCAAGGTCGAGCCACGACGGAACCGTCATCGCCCCAGTCGTACCGCTGCTTGAGGTCATTGAGCGCCTTCCAGGAGAGGATGCCTTCCTTCTGCAGCCGCCCGACGACGATTCCCGGGTGAATTCCAATTTTGGTCGCGAATCGGCGGATGCCGGGCTCCGAACGAAGGGACTCGAGTTCGTCGGTGTACTCAGGGGGGATCAGGAAATCTCGCGCGAATTCGTCCGCTTCACGCTCCTTTTCGGGATCGAGGCCATCCAAGCCCTCGATGAAGACCATCTTTTTCCCATGGAGCAGGAGGTGGCCAGCCTCGTGGAAGAACGTGAACCAGAGCTGATCGTTCGACTTGTAGCGAAGGCTCGAGACCAGGATGGCCTTTCCCTTTCGCCATAGCGTCATGCCGCTCGCAGGGCATTTGGGCGGTGTCGGTACGAAGACGACCGCCACGCCCTGCTCCGCGCAGGCTTGGGTAAGCTTGGGGATGAAGACCTTGGGATCGGGCTCCGCCGTGAGAGAACGCAGCTCACGCAGGCAGCGCCGAAAGCCGGGCTCATTCCAAGGAGCGGTTCTCACCTGTTCAGCTGCCAGTTCGGAACGACGGATCCAGGCGGCGACCGCACCGGCATCCTTGCCGAACACTGCCGATGCCCGAAAGACGGCCCCAGGGTTCGCATAGCACGCCCTGTACGAATCGACGCTCGCGACCCCGAAGAAGCGGAGCACCTCGCTGAGCTGCTGGCCCCTGTGCCGATACCTTTTTACGCAACCCTCTTTGACGAGCCATGTCATGGGTAGCTCGTTGAGCAGGTCCGCTTCGGCCTCGAGCCGGTCGTAGGTCTCCTGCAGCTTGAGACCTTCTCGATATCGGGCCTCTCGCTCCAGCCAGAAGGCAGCAGTGCCGCCCAGCACCGAGGCGAGCGCCATGGCGAGGTCGTCGGTGAGAGGGACTTTCCCGGATAGGAGCTGGCTGACGTGCTTGGTCGAGCAGCCGAGACGCCTGGCGAACTCGGCCTTCGTCCACCCCTTTTCTTCGAGGAGGTCTTCCATCGTTTCTCCAGGGGGAGAAATCCAGGCTCCAAGTCGCTTAGTCGTCATGGTAGTCCCCAATGAACACGATTCGAACCGCGCGAACCTTTTTCCACTCCAGGTTTCCGTCGCCGTCCACCGGAGGCAGATCGTCCGCTGGTTCGAGTACGAGCCGATTGCCACCGTTTAGATCGAGGGCAAACTGCCCCTTGCGATCGCCCTGAAGCGGGTGAGGGCGCCCAGCCGGGAGATCGCCCAAAGACCGTGCCGCCTCCAGGTCGGCAAGTCGTCTCCTCAGCTTCTTGAAACCGTCCTTTCCGAGTTCCCTCTGAGCCTTCCTATCGTCCGTGCAGAGAGTCTCGAGCTTTTCGTCCAGGTAGTGGATCTCCAACGGAGCCGACCTTTTCTTTACCTATCAGGTAACGAAACTTCAACCCCACAACCCCCCGTCGTTTGGCGGTCGGGGGCCTCCCTCGCGGGCTGCTCGTGCGGAGGGCCGATGCCTGAACCAGCCTATCAAGGGCATCCGACACTACACGGCGCTCCCTCGCCCCAGGGGCCGGTGATAGCCCCAATCGACGTGAGGCCGCTGACCTCGATCCCGACGCCGACGGCCGCCCCCAACTCGAAGGGATTCACGTGATGCGGACCTTCGGTGGCCTTGGTCCGGTAAGCGGTTTCGAATTCGAGGCGAGCGGGAGGGAGAGCTGCGCGACGTTGAAGCGACCCACGAACCCCCCGTGCGGCCGCTCGTGCATCGATCGCAGGGCCGACGCGGACGCAATCGATGGCGCCAGCACGAGTAGCGCGATGATCGTGCATCTCCAGGCCTTCATGCCGTCCTCCCCGGGCCGTGCCCTGAAGCGAGCCCAGTATCTCACGCAACCTGGAGCGTGAGAAAGGCGACGCCGCCGAACCGCAGCAGCTTGCCGGTTGCCGTGAAGACGGCGAAGGGGAGGGCGCGCACACCGACCATCGCCGCGGCGAGCACGAGGACGTCGCCCAGGATCGGAACCCAGGAGAGCAAAAGGACCGGCGTGCCCCACCGCCGTGCCGCGCGGAGGCCCGATTCGACGCGCTCCGGGTTCTTGCCGCCCAGCCTCGAAGCAAAGGGCACCGACTTGCCCGCGACGAGCCGCCGGCCGAGCCAGAAGAGGGTGGCCGCCCCGAGGAAATTCCCCGTGGCCGCAACCGCCACCGCCGTGGCCGGGTCCGCACCCGACGCGAGCAGCGCGATCATCGCCGCCTCCGAGGGGAAGGGGACCAGCGAACCGGCGAGGAAGGCCGCCACGAAGAGCGCCGGCAATCCGTACTCGACGACGACCTCCGTACCCATCGGGCCCGAGTCTACCAGCGATCGCGGACGCCCGTTTCGGCCCCTGCCGAGCCGAGCGACTGGGAGATCCCGAGCTGGTACCGGCCCGACCGGTTCGCGACGCTCTCGCGGGTCGCCCGGATCAGGAGCTCCTCCGGCGAACCCAGGGTATCGCCGCACAACGAGGGCCGGGGCGCGTCCTCACAGTAGGCGCATCCACCCACGTACCGGAGAAGCGCCGCCGTCGTTACGCCAAGGAAGGCGTGGCTAGGCGAAGTCTCGACACCGACAATTCCGCTATCGGACCTGCGCAAGCGAGCTGTGGGCAGGAGAGTCACCTTCGATGGCATGGTTCAGCGCACGGCGGAAGTCGGTAGGATTCGCCAGGTATTTGCATGCTCCGACGGTTCCACCGCTCCCTCGAAAGATGAGGGTGCCATAGCCAAGGCTGCGGCCGATGATGCCTTGGCTGATCATCGCCGATTCCAGCTTGCTGAGGTTGAGTTCGATCGTGTCCCGGAAGATGATGCCTCTCTTCAGAACGACGCGTTTGTTGGTGATGGCGTACTCGTACATCAGCCTTGCAATTACGATCCTCAGACAGCCGATGGCGAAAAGATTTGAAGCGATGACCAATCCATATTTGCCTCCAAGGAGGAGGAAAAATCCCGCGACGACGAACCAAGGCAAGGCTATGGCCCAGTGGATATCGCCGCGATAGACCTTTTCCCCTGGTCCAAGATAGTTTCCCACGTAGCTCAAAGCGTCCTCCGAGAGTTGGACAGAGAGTTCTTCACTCTGAATCACATTTGACGACAAAACCGGTGGAATCTGGATCCCGAGCGCGTTTCGTCGCTTGTACGTCGGCACCTGCCCGATCGGCGTGGGAGACAGGGGGGCAGTCAGGCCTCAGGTAGGTCGTCCACCTATGCGGCGCCGTGGAAGTCGTCGTCGAGGAACGTCGGGTCCGGCATCGCTCGACTGCCCTCCTGCACGGGCTCTCCATTGCCGAGGTTTACCACCTATGTAATAAGCGGTGCACTCCAGCAAGCAGTCCTGACACTCCCAATACCCTTGAGCATGGGGTTCTCTGGTGGTGTTTGGAAAATTTGGATTGCGGGCTCGCGCAATGCCAGGCCAGAGGACGATTGGAAGCGCATGCGCCTCCAGCCTCTCGTCCGCTCCCGATCGAACGGCTGCCGAGAGGCTCGGGGAGCCGGGCAGGGAGAAGTAGCCGCTGGTCACGAGGGCATCGGTCGCCCGGTACCCCGGCTCAGGATCGCCTCCAGAGCCGACAATCGGGCTCGGTGTGATGGAGTGCTCGGCAGAGGGGCGCACGGCCATAGTGCGGAGCTCCCGGCCAGGCGCTTCTCCTTGGCGGCAACGAACCTCATCGCTTCGATCCGAGCCTATCCCGTTCTCCCAAGCGGGTGACCGGGGCCCTGGAGGTGGAGTTCGGCTTTTTCCGGATCGCGCCGTTCTGGGCTACTCTGTCCGCCTACGTCTCCGCATCTCGTAGGGAGGACACCCGATGCGGCGTTCGGTGTACCCAACGCTCCTGGCATTCGGCCTTGCGTGCGCAGCGATCGGCTGCCTGAAAGACCTCGAGGACCTCTGTCAGACCGACGGCGACTGCCCTGTCGGCCAGCGCTGCCAGGCACTGGACGGCGTCAAGTACTGCGTCGGCGATTCGACGGGCCCGGGTGGAACCGGCGGTACCGGTGGGACTGGAGGTGGGGGCGGAGGGGTGGAGTTCCAGGCCGTCGTGGACGTGGAGCTCCGCCCGGACGCCGACCTCGCCGACTTCCTCGGTCGACACGAGCGAAAGGTGAGCGCCATCGCTTTCCGCTATTCGAGCGGCGGCGCCGATCGGCACGTCGAGTTCCCCCTGAGCGAGCCCTCGAGCCTGCCCATCGGGCCCGTGGAGGCCCAGCTCCCCCTGTCCTCCGAGGCCGAGACCCTCGAGGTGAAGGTGGAGGCGCGCGTCGTGCGACTGGATGAGGTCGTGGCCACCTTCGCCCTCGGCGAGGTGACCGAAGAGTTCTCGATCCACGAGCGGGCATCCGTCTCCGTGGACCTTTCCCTCGACGAAGCCTTCGATTGGGACGTCGACGGCGACTTCGACGTCAGCGATTGCGACCCGGACGACCCCGAAGTTTTCGACGGAGCCAAGGACTGGTGTGACGGCAAGCGCCAGGCCTGCGGCCAGGACTACTGCCTCATCCGCCTCGACGACGACCAGACCGTCCGCGACCTCGCCTGCTCCCCCGCCGAGCGCAAGTGCGCGGTCGTGGTCGAAGGCCCCGCCGCCAGCGTCATCCGCATCTACGAGCCGTCCTTCTCGGAGGATCCGGTGGAGTTGGAGGGGGTTACGGGGGCACTTGGAGTCGAATGGAGCAAGGACGGCAGCGGCGAGTACCTAATCGTTATCGAGGAAGGTCGCGTGCTGTTCTCGTCGCCAACAGGCGAAGTTTCCTCGGGACACCTTTCCCCTGTAGGAAATCTAAGTGGAAGTCTGTCCGTCTCTGCGCATGGAACCGTCGCTGCGGCTCCGCTTGCTCGCCCATTGATGCTTCAACTATTTGACCCTCGAACAGCCAGAAGTTCAGCCGGCGTGATTGAGTGCGATACTGCAAACAGTGATTGCACTACGCTGAATGCAACCGATTTTGTCGCGAATCTTGGTGCAATATCGAACGATGCCCTCATCCGACAAGTGGTAGTTTACAACTCGGTTGCTGGCGGCGATTCGGCGCTCTATTTGCTCTTCGACGGCGATGAACGAGTCGGATTGGCTCGGGTTGATGCCGATCGCAAGATGCAGCAGGACAAATCCGGCTTTGTCTTCGGGGGTGCACCTCACTTTGGGTTTGTTGCTCCGTTTGCAAACAAGACCAGACTTTTTGCAGGGTCAGGCCACGACTCCGATTCGTCGGTTGCATTTTGGGCGCGGATGTCCTTGTCGAAGGGAACCCAGCAGGACCTAAGCCCTGTCGTGCTTCCTGAAGGCTCCTGCCCCTCCGCTATCGATTCTCAGCGGAGCGACACCGCCCTCTTGATGACGGACGACTGCACCGGGTCCCTGTGGGAGATCCCGCTCGACGAGGAAGGGAGGCCCATGGGAGAGGGCTTCGAGCAGTACCGCCTTGCGGATTGCGCCGAGCCCTTCGTCCTCGCCTCCCTCCCCGCGGATGGCGAGCAGGAAGCCGTGACCTTCGTGGGCTGCAAGGGCAAGAGCCACATCCTCGTCCACGGCGGCTTGTAGCAGGCCAGCGACGGCTTCTCGAGGGCCACGAGTGCAAGCAACTCGTGGCCCGAATCGTTCCGTCAATCGCCGCCTAGCAGGTGATGGCGAATGCCGAAGAGAATTCCCATCCGAGTCAACGGGATGGAGATTCCGCCTCCCAACGCGACGCCAAGCTCCAGAGGGTGCAATTGGTCGGTCACGTCCGCGGTCCAGGTCCGATGGAAGCTGCCGGCGGAAAGCTCGGCGTCCATCTCCCCGGCAAGCGTCAGCGACAGGACGGGCCCAAATTCGCCGTACAGTTGCAGATCCCAGGGGGTGGGAAGGGTAGGTCGCGCAAGCGCCGCGAATTCGAAGTAGTCGAACCGAATAGGTTTCGCGGACGTAACGGTCATTTTCCTCGGCCGCGACCCTTCCTCCTTTTCGAGTGAAGACGCCTTCGAGCTGGATGCCGAAAACGGGGTTGAGGGGGATGATGCCGAAGGCACCAGCGCTGAACCCGGTGGTCGCCGGTGGTCGGCTCGACGTACCATCTTCCCGTGGTGCGTATGATGGCCGTCGTCCTCCGCAATGAAAGGACGCTGAAGTATAGGCCGCTATACGCCAGCATAGTAAAGCTAATTATAGTAAGGGCTCCCCCGCACCACGATTTCCTGGGACACCCAATTCCACCAACCGACGCTATGGCGTGGCCCGAGTGGCCGAGGAGTTCGAGGTGACTCGATCGACGTTGTACCGGGTCCGGACGCAACGGCGAGGGACACCGAAAGGCCTGGGCGCGACTGCGCGGGAAAGGCATTCGCACGAGCAAGCGTCGGGTCCTCTTCTCTGGCCTGCTGTGCTTCTTCCCTAGGGAGCCGCCTGGAGCTCGACCAGCGCCTTCCGCCACCTTTGAATTGCGGCCTGCTCGTCGAGGTAATCCTCCCGAAGCTGCCCCGAGGGCGTCGAGCGGAGCCTCTCCCGGAGGATGGCCAGCCGCGCGTCGAGCGAGTCGAGGTACCTCTTGAGGACCTCCGGCGGCATTCCCTGCTTTGCGTGCGCACAGTCCGCCGCGCAGACCTTCTCCCCGGGCGCGAGCAGGCGGTGGAAGAGGTCCATGATGCTCTCGAGCACCTTCACCTCGATCTTCTGCGTGTACCGCCACTTGTGGGCGCTCGCGTGCCGATGCGCAGGCGCTTCCGGCCCGGGGAAGGCTTCCTGCCTCCGCTTCTTCCTCGCGCCGCGCTCCTCGTGCATCTCCCGCCAGTACTTCGCCACCTTCCGTCCATCGAGCGGGCGCTCCGGCACTTCGTTTTCGCCCTCCGCCTCCGGGAGGAAGTAGAAGCCCATGCGAGGCACCACCCACTCCGTCTTCACCCATTCCATGACGTCCTCCGTGTTTTCCTCGGGATGACGCGCGGAGCCCGCGTTCTCCTGCAGTTCCGCTCCCCTTCACCGCTCACCCCCGCGTGTGCCTTCAGGGTACAGTCGATTGCCTCGTGAGGGGCGAAGGCGGGTGTTGGAGCGAGACCGAGCGGTGGAGGCGGTGAGGATGAACGGCGGGGCGAAGCGCTTCGCGGCCGCACTTCGGGCCGCCGGGGCCCAGCACGGTGGTCGCGAGGTCTGGGAGGAGCTCGCCGAGCACTACGGCGAGCGGTGGCGGCACTACCACACGCTCGAACACGTCGCCGATTGCCTGGAGCGCCTCGACGACTGGAAGGGCCTCGCCGAGCGACCGGAGGAGGTCGAACTGGCCCTCTGGTTCCACGACGCCGTCTACGTGCCGTGGAAGAGTTCGAACGAGGAAAAGAGCGCGGAGCTCGCCAGGCAGCGACTCGAGGCCCTGGGGGTGCCGGCGGAGCGACGGGAGCGGATCGCGGCCTACATCTTGGCGACCAAGGCCCACAAGCCGGCGGACGGGGATCCGGGGCTGGTCCTCGACCTCGATCTGTCGATCCTGGGCGCGACCGAGGACCGATTCGACCGCTACGAGCAGCAGATCCGCCAGGAGTACGCCTTCGTCCCCCGGCCGCTCTACCGGCGGAAGCGTCGGGCCCTGCTCCAAGGGCTTCTCGCCCGACCCACCCTCTTCAACCACGGTCCGATCCGGGATGCCCTCGAAGCTCGGGCTCGCGAGAACCTCGAGCGGCTCGTCGACCAGCTCCGATGATCCGTGGAGGTCGCCCTTGGTCGGCTAGAGTGGGCGCCTACAGCCGACCAAGCCCTGAATAATCGGGCGTGGGATTCGTCTGGCTGCGGCGAACCCATACAGAGGAGGCAGAAAGCTCATCATGGTGCAGACAGCAGAGGGGCGAGTGGCGAGGCTTCTGGTGGTGGTCGGGCTGGCGATCGCGTCGGTGTCCCTCGGGGCGTGCACGCCGGTCCGTATGACCGTCCCCTCGGACGTGCTGGCCGACAGCGAGGTATTCGAGGCCAAGGGGCGCAGTTGGGCCTCGGGGATGCTGGTGGACGAGTCCTTCCAGATCGGCCCCTTTGCCGTGAAGAACGTCGATCGCAGCGCGATCTCCGGAAGAGCTTCCACCAAGTACGAGCACGTCGCCTTCATCTTCTTCCGCAAGGCCGAGCACGAAGAGCTCAAAGGCGGCTATTCCTTCGACTTTCTGGAGGGAGAGGCTGGGCTGCGCGCCGAATGCCATACCTTCACCAACCGAAGGAAGAGGACCGAGAGCGACGGTTGGGACGTGACCGAGGAGGCCTCCCGCCTGGCCTGCGCATGCGAGGGTGCAGACAGGACCTCGACCCTCGAACTCCATCTATCGGGACGTAACCCCAAGGGCACCCTCACCCTCGGCGAACGAAGCTTCGAGGCGACGAGCGTGAAGACCACGAATTCTAGGTGGGCTCCCGCCGAGCCCGTCGGTTTCCGCGTCGACGGAGACGAGGGATCCTTCGGCGCGGTCGAGCTGCTGCGCCCGGGCCGAATCTGGCTCTCGCGGAAGCTGAGCACCGCCGAGCGGCGGAACCTTGCATGCCTCCTCACGGGCGTCATGCTTCACGAGGAGGACTAGGGGGCGTCGTCGAAAGCCGATCGAGAGGGCCTCGGTTGTTACTTGGAAAGGAGCGATACCGAGGCGCCCACCAGCCGGCCCGATCGATCGGCCTTCGAGGGTAGAACGGACGGATGGAGGCCGAGAGGATGGACGGCGGAGCGGAGCGGTTCGAGGCTGCCCTTCGGGCCGCCGGTGCCGAGCGCGCGGGTCGAGAGGTCTGGGAGGAGCTCGTCCAGCGGTACGGCGAAAGCTGGCGGCACTACCACACGCTCGAGCACGTCGCCGATTGCCTGGAGCGCCTCGACGCCTGGAAGAGCCTCGCCCAGCGACCGGAGGAGGTCGAACTGGCCCTCTGGTTCCACGACGCCATCTACGTCCCCTGGAAGGGCTCGAACGAGGGCAAAAGCGCGGAGCTTGCCCGCCGGAGGCTCGAGGCCCTGGGAGTGCCGGCCGAGCGCAGGGAGAGGATCGCGAGCTACATCCTCGCAACCAAGACCCACGAGCCCGCGGATGGCGACCTGGGCCTCCTCCTCGACCTCGACCTGTCCATCCTGGGTGCGCCCGCGGACCGCTTCGACCTCTATGAGCAGCAGATCCGCGGGGAGTACGCCTTCGTTCCCCGGCCCCTCTACCGCCGAAACCGCCGGGCTCTCCTCCAGGAGCTGCTCGCCCGCCCTACCATCTTCAACCATCCACCGATTCGTGCCGCGCTCGAGGCCCAAGCCCGCGAGAACCTGCAGCGGCTCATCGACCAGCTCGGTTGATGGGCCCCTCGTCCTGCCGACCAATCATCAAGAGGGTTCCCATCAAGGCCCGAGCGCGACGCGACTCACGCATACCGAGCGAACTCAACCCTCGATTCGGGCAGCCTTCCACGAGAGGAGCTGCACGTCGCCTCACCCCTCTAGGCCGAGCTTCGCGACGAGATGGGAGGTATCGGGGTGCGCCGCCAACACATCGCGGTAAAAGGTGGCGAGGGCATCGAAGACCTTTTCCTGCGCAAAGCTCCGCTGGACACGCTCGAACGCTGCCCGGCCCTGCTGCTCGCAGAGCGCGGGATCTGCCGCGTACCGGGCCATGGCCCGTGCTAGACCTTCGACGTCCCCAGTGTCGACGAGCTCGCCCGTGACCCCATCGACCACTGCATCCCGCACGCCCGTTGAGCGAAAGCCAATCGTTGGCAGGCCGGCCGCAGATGCCTCCAAGACCACGTTCGGGAAGCCTTCCCGGTAAGATGGGAGCACCAGAAAGTCCATCGCGTGGTACGCGGGGGCGACGTTCGTCAGCGGCCCGGTCAGGTGAATCCGAGGATGGGATTCCATTCGCTCGACGACTTCGGGAGCTGGCTTGTCGTCCTCTTCCAGTGGTCCTACCAGCAGGAGATGCAGGTCCGGCATCTCCCCCTCGAGACGGAGGAAGGCGTTCACCAGGTCTTCGATACCCTTGTCCTTCGTAAATCGTCCGACGAAGCCTGCCACACGGGCGCTCGGGCCAAGCCCAAGGCTCTCGCGTAGCGCCCGCCCTTCATCCATTCGGTCGTCGGTCCGTCGGTAGCGGGCGACGTCCACCCCTCGCGACGACCCTTCCTGGAGCACCATTCCTTTGTGCCTCGGCCCGAGACCGAGCCCCTCGTAGACATCCCGAAGGCTCTGGCTGACGTAGAGTACGTGCGTGGCGCAGTAGGCGGTCAGCCGCTCCATCAGCGCCAGTACCCACCGAAGCGGCCCCCGAACCGTCTCGAGGCGAAGCCCTCGCACCAGATAGATCCGCACCGGCACCCGGAGCACAAACGAGGCGATCATCCCCAGAAGTGCCGCTTTGGGCGTCCCGGCGTTCACCACCTGCGGGCGAAGGCGCCGAAGGGCGACAATGAGGTCCAATAGGCTCCGCAGGTCTTGCCAGAGTCGAATCGGGCGGGCCATCGGGACGGCCACCGCCCGAACCCCCTCTTCCTCCGCGCAGCGAATGAGCCGCTCTCCGGGGGCCGAGATGACCGTCACGTCGAAACCAGCCTCCCGCATCCAGCGTAGCTGCTGCCTCAGCAGGCTGGTCGAGATCGAGTCTGTGACGATATAGGCAAGGCCGGCGGAACGCATGCGTTCCCCGAAATACCACGAAATGGAACTGGGGACGATCGCGAATCCATGGGAGCAGCGATCTACCCTTGGCAAGCTCAAAGCTTCCAGGTAAGAGCCACCCCAAGGGCCATGGGCACGCCGACAAGCAAATGGCGAGCGGAGGATGATCGTGCTGACCCCTGAAACCATCTACCAGCGACTCCCCATCTCGTTGCAGCATGTTGCAATATCGCTGAAGGGGATCGATCTCAGGCTGCGCCGGGCAAGTACCAAGGTGATGGGGCAGGAATTGGAGAGGCTACGCCGTAGGGAGTCGTGGACTGCCGCCCAATTTGACCTTGCCCCCGGAAAGTGGACCAGGCGAAACGTGAGCCCAGCCGTGTAGGATAGGGCTCATGCGGAAGAGCAGGTACACCGAGGAACAGATCGTCAACGCGCTCAAACAGGCCGACGCCGGCATG
>Ga0180216_1003221_pt1 | contig 13071 bp, 9 predicted proteins | sample eDN3rd37CBELigMG_FD_128879 | JGI IMG/M metagenome (GOLD analysis project Ga0180216, IMG submission 128879) | Enriched Miracle-Growth compost microbial communities from Emeryville, California, USA - eDNA 3rd pass 37_C BE-Lig MG (version 2)... ... | reverse complement strand
CTTCGCAGCCTGCGGCCGAACCGGAGCCGCAGAGGAGCCAGCAGCCGGAACAGTACCGGAAAGAGCCATCCGCCTCGGAGAGTTTCTGGGCCGATCCAGTTGCGCCTCCCGTCAAACGGTCTGTACCGCCCGTTCCCGCCGCGCCGCCGGTACAAAGCGCGCCGGTGAAGCCGCCCCCAGTCGCATCGGTCAGCACACTTACGGGGCGAGCAGCCAGCGTCATTGCTCGGCAAAAGGCCGTGAAACCGGTGCCAGGGGGATGGCTGCTGGTACCGCGACGAACGATCTTCTTGCAGGCCGGATTGATCGTCATCGTGGGCTTGCTCAGTTTCGTGGCCGGATGGCTGGCTGCGGGCGGAAACTCCGACAAAGCGACTGGCGAACAGCCGGCCGAGACGGCTTCCATCGAAACTGTACTGGTGCAAGGCACGATCACCTATCGCACGCCTGAGGGGCGCATCGAAGCCGATGAAGGAGCCGTGGTTCTGGTGTGGCCAAGAGATGCCGCGGCGGAACCACGCATTGATCCCAAGGAGCTGCACCCCAGCCAGCCGGCCCCCAATGACGGCAGCCGAGCCATGCTTGGGCTGGAGGAGATCGGGGCTAAGCACGTTCGCACACTCAGCGACGGCACGTTCAACCTGGTGGTGCCGCGGCAAGGCGAATATTACGTGCTGGTGGTTTCGCGACACACAGTGCGACCGGCCGACGAATCGGTCGATGGGCAGACGATCAACGTGCTGCGGCGGATCTTCGTACCCGCCGCCACTGGCATCGATCGCCAGAGATACCGCCTGACGCTTGAAACCTTCGACTCAGGGCTCGAGACCTATTCGCACGACTTCGATCGCAGCGGCGCGTAACGGGCGTTTGGGCCGCTGCGGCCGTATTAACCCAGCTCGGCTCCGAAAGCCTGCTGGCAAGCGGCAAAGATTGCGGCGTGAGCCTCGCGGGCCTGGTCCTGCGTCAGGGTGCCCGTCGGCGAGCGGAACGCCACCTGGAACAGCACCTTTTTCTTGCCGGCCTCGGCCAGCTTCGGTGTGCGATAGGTTTCCTGGTAGTTCACCTGCTCCAGCAGCAGACCACCGTGGCGAATCACCACGTCGCGGACCTGATCCCAGCGAACGTCCTCGGCCAGCACCAGGTTGATGTCCTGCACGATGCCGGGGTAATCCGAGGTCTTGGCGTACTGCGGCACCAGTTGGGCCGCCGCTTCCAGCACCGAAAACCTCAGCTCGGCGCACGTGGCCGGCGACCGCAGGCCGAAGGTTTCCAAACCTTGTGGCGATACTTCGCCGATCACGCCCAGCCGCTCGCCGCCCAGCCACAGCTCGGCGGCACGCTCGCTGAACAGCGGCTGCTTGAGCTCGCGATACTCAAGTCCCTCAGTGATGTGCAGGTCTTCCAGCAGCCCCAGGATGGCACCCTGCACGGCGTAATAATCGCCGCCGCTGGTCAGGCCGATCATGCGGATCTCTTCGGGCAGTTCGGCCGGCCGGGGCAGGTAGACGTTGGCGATCTCGAACAGCTCCACGTCGGTATTGCCCATCCCCTGGTTGATCCGCCGTACATCCAGCAGACTGGGGACCAGGCTTCGCCGCAGGTGGTCGGCGCCCTTGATGATCGGAGTCGGCGTTTGCAGCGCCGGTTGATCGGTCCAAGGGCTGAAGGCGTTGGACCACGCTTCCGGCACGGCGCTCAGCGTCAGGGCTTCGTCGTAGCCGGCCGCATTGAGCCCCTTGCGGACGCGTTCCAGTACCTGCTCGCGCCGCGAGCGGCGGCTGCTGGCCATGGGCACTTGCACGTCCTCGGGGATCTTGTCGTAGCCGTGGACGCGAGCCACTTCTTCCACAAGGTCAATCTCGCGGCTCAGGTCGCGCCGCCAGCTTGGCGCCGTGACGGTGACGCGCTCCGGCGTAGGCTCGCCTTGGATGGTGTTGCCGAGCGCCGCGAGAATCCGCAGCACCTCGTCGCGATCGATGTCGATGCCCAGGATTCGTTTCAGTTGCGAGAACCGCAGCGTGATTTCGCGACGCGGCGTTTCGCGACGGCCGACGTCGATCACGCCCTCGGCCAACTCGCCGCCCGCCAGTTCGAGGATCAGTTCGCAGCAACGCCGGCTGGCCCAATCCACGCCTTCGGGATCGAGACCACGCGAGAAGCGGAACGACGACGGGCTGAACAGCTTGAGTGTGCGAGCCGTGTTGCGGATCGAGAGTGGGTTGAACTCGGCGGCCTCGATCAGCAGATCGACCGTGGTGTCGCTCACTTCGGTATCGGCACCACCCATCACGCCGCCCAGGCCGACCGGCTTTTCGGCGTCGGCGATGACGCACATGCCCGGCTCCAGCTCATAGACCTTGTGGTCGATGGCTTCGAGCTTTTCGCCCTTGCGGGCTTCGCGCACCACGATCCGTTTGCCGGCCAGGCGGTTGTAATCGAAGGCGTGCAACGGCTGGCCGCACTCCATCATCACGTAGTTGGTGATGTCGACGATATTGTTGACGGGCTTCCAGGCCGAGGCCTTGCCCTTGGAGACATCGGCAAACTTGAACAGCGCCGCCAGCCGATCGACCAGCCACTGCGGGCTCGGCCCCACCTTCACGCCGCGGATCACGCGAGCCGTGTAGCGGGGGCACAGGTCCGGGCACTGGATCTCCACCGAGGTCAGTTCGGTGACGCGCGTTTTGCCGGTGCGCGGCTGGGCGGCTGGCACCTTCAGCTCGCGATTGAACAGTACGGCCGCTTCGCGCGCAATGCCGAGATGGCCCAGGCAGTCGGGCCTGTTGCTCGTCACTTCCAGGTCGATGGCGATCTGGCCATCGATGCGGAGCGTGGATTCATGGTTGAGACCGGCCATCATCAGTCGGTTCTCGAACTCTTCCACCGGCATGTCCAGCCGGACGTATTCGTTGAGCCAGTCCCAGGTAACGATCATTGGCGTAGACGGCGAGTTGCGTGGCAAGCGGTGTCGGGGGCCAGCCGGCGGAGAGTCATACGCGGCGGCCGCACCTGAAACCGCTCATCATAAGTTCCCGCCCCATTGAAGCAAAGACGGCCAGGCTGTTAAGTTGAACCGCCCTTGCCGTCAAGCGGGGGGCCGCCGCAACCGAAGGCAGTGGCATGGGTTGCACGCGACCAACCGGCGCGAGGTTTTTGTACGCCACTTGCAGCGTTTCGCGCGATTCTTCAAACCCCAGGGGGCCGCGATGGGTTCTGAACCGAAGAAGATCGTTCTCACGGGGGCCGGACGTGGATTGGGCCTGGCTATGGCCGAAGGCTTCATCGAACGCGGCCACACCGTCTGGGGCTGCTCACGCAGCGAATCGTCGGTGGAGCGGCTCCGCAGTCGCTGGGGCAGCCCTCACGATTTTCAAGCGGTCGACGTGGCCGACGATGCCCAGGTTGCCGCCTGGGCTCGTCGATTGCTCGATACCTACGGTCCGCCCGACTTCATCGTCAACAACGCCGCTGCCATCAACCGCAACGCGCCGCTGTGGGAAGTGCCGGCCGACGAGTTCGACCAGGTGATCGATATCAACGTCAAAGGCATTGCCAACGTGCTGCGGCATTTTTTGCCGGCCATGATCAAACGCGGCTCCGGCGTGGTGGTGAACTTCAGCTCCGGCTGGGGACGTTCGACCTCGCCGGAAGTGGCTCCTTACTGCGCATCGAAGTACGCCGTGGAAGGCCTCACCAAGGCCCTGGCCGATGAACTGCCATCGGGGATGATCGCCGTCCCGCTGAATCCGGGCATTATCAATACCGACATGCTGCAAAGCTGCTTCGGTGAATCGGCCGACGACTATCCCACGCCCGAGCAGTGGGCCACGAAGGCCGTACCCTATATCCTGGGGCTCAGCCGCCGTGAGCATGGCCAGTCGGTGACGGTGCCGGCCTATTGATTCCGAGCTGAAAGCTCCCCAGGCCGCACGCGGGGGGCCACGAGTTAGTGGCGGTCCGCAGAACAACTTGTCTTGGCCGCAGTTTCATCAATCGAGGGCACACCGCCGGCCGTCGTTGATGGTTTCAATCCGCGAGAAGGAGTCGAGCATGAGCGAAGCGTCGCCCTCTGGTTCTGCCGCACCGCCCGCCTGGGGACCGCTGTCGGCGATTCAACGCCGGGTAGCTGCCGTGCTGGTCGAGAAGGCTAAGACCACGCCCAATGCCTACCCGATGACGCTCAACGCCATCCGCACGGCTTGCAACCAGACCACCAACCGCGACCCGGTGATGCAGCTTGAAGAGGAGCAGGTGCAGGACGCCCTGGACGAGCTGCGCGAAAAAGGCGTCGTGATGGAGATTCAGGGCGGCGGCCGCGTGCCCAAGTACCGCCACATGATGTACGAGTGGCTGGGCGTCAATAAGGTCGAAATGGCCGTGATGGTCGAACTGTTGCTCCGCGGCGCCCAGACCGAAGGCGAGTTGCGGGGCCGAGCCTCGCGGATGGAGCAGATCAACGATCTGCCCACGCTGCGGACCATTTTGGAAGACCTCAAGCGGCGCAACCTGGTGATCCCGCTCACGCCGCAGGGACGCGGCCACGTGGTCACGCATGGGCTGTATCTGCCGAAAGAACTGGAGCAGTTGCGGGCTCAATTCTCCAGCGGTGCTTATGCCAGCGATGCCCCGGCTGCGGGCGGCGGTTATGCGTCGTACGCACGCGAATCGAATATGCCGGCCCCTGTGGCGCCGCCTTCGGCCGGCACGGTCACGACCGCGCCGCCTCAGCAAACGGCGCCGCCGACCGCTGCCGCGATTGAAGCTTCGCTGCGGCAAACAATCGAGGAACTCCAAGCCTCGCAGCAGGACTTGCAGGCGCAGCTTCGCCAGCTTCGAGAGGAACTGGAAGAACTCAAGGCCGACTACGAAGGCCGTCTGGCTTCGCTGGAACGCTTTCGCGACGACCTGGCAGGCTAGGCACGCTAGCGCGCCTGACAGGGAGGAGAAATGGCGATGACCTGTCGGATGTTCTGCGGGACGGTGCTGTTGCCCGACGGCGAACTGGCCGAAGGCGCCGTGCTGGTCGAGGAGAACCGGATTGCGGCGGTGGCCCCGCGCGACATCTTGCTGCCGCAAGCCGAGGTGCGCGACGCCGAGTTGATCGAGGCTCCACCCGGCGGGTACATCGCGCCAGGCTATGTCGACCTGCACGTGCATGGTGGGGCCGGTGCCGACTTCATGGACGGCACGGCCGAAGCGTTCCGCACGGTGCTTGCCGCACACACGCGTCACGGCACGACCAGTTGCACGCCTACAACCACGGTGGCACGCCACGATCAGATTCTGGCCGTGCTGGCGTTGTGCCGGCAGTTCAAAGCGGCCGGGATCAAAGCGGCGGTGGAGGGCTACCACGGCGAGCCGCCCTGCGCGCGAGTGTTAGGGGCGCATTTCTACGGGCCATACTTTCATCCCGATGCGCGCGGCTGTCACCCGGCAGAGCCGCTGCGTCCGCCCGTTGCGGAAGAGTTCGAAGCGTACCTGGAGTTTGCCGATGCGATCGTCACCGCCACGGTAGCCCCGGAGTTGCCTGGTGCGGAGGCGTTCGCCAAGGCGTGTCGGCAGCGCGGCATCCGGCTCAACGCGGGCCATTCGCAGGCGACCTTCGCCCAGGTGGAAGCGGCTATTGGTTGGGGCGTCGCACACGTGGATCACTTGTTCTGCGCGATGAGCGACAAGAGTAAACTGCGCGCGAAACAAGCCTGGCCCATGCAAGGCGGCATGCTCGAAGCGACGTTGTACTTCGATGAGCTGACCACCGAAGTCATCGCCGATGGTCGCCATCTTGCGCCCGATCTTTTGCGCTTGGCCCTGAAGACCAAAGGCCACGAGCGGCTCGCGCTGTGTACCGATTGCAGCCGCGCGCTCGACATGCCTGAGGGCGAATACCTGTTTGGCCCATCCGATGGCGGCGTGCCGTTTCGTCATGAACAAGGCGTAGGCTTGATGCCCGATGGCAGCGCCCTGGCATCCAGCGCCCAAGGCATGGACCACATGGTGCGGACATTCATGGCGGCCACCCATTGCCCTGCCTGGATGGCCGTGGCCATGGCCTCGATCACGCCTGCCCGAATCGCGGGCGTCGACCGGCAGCTTGGAAGCCTGGAGGCTGGCAAGCTGGCTGATCTGCTGGTTCTGGATAAAGATCTGAATGTGCAGGCTGTCTACATTGCCGGCCAGGCTTGCGAAGTCCGTGTGGCCTAATGATCCTATAAATGATTGCGGCCATCCCCCACGGCGAACTGACGGCGCCGCGGCTATCAATCAGTCAAGCCGCCATTTCATGCGTAACCAATCGCGTGTCGCGGCCAAGAAACCCGGCAGACCGTGATGAAAAATGGCGGCGCGGTGCGCATGGCTGAATCGGGCAAACCGGGCCAGAACCGTGGGGGTGACAGGCCCCGCCGCCATGTGGTCACAAAGATCAGCATCATCCGTTGCATTTTGTGTGAGCTGCATTACAGTCAAACAGGTCTGGGATCAGGCATAACTGGCCCCCGGAAACCTGAGCTTGCTGCACGTTGCTGACAGCTCATTGGATCGGCGTGTGACGAATGCTCCGTAAACGATTCGTCTCAATCACTAGTGAGGATCTCCTATGAAACGTATGACGAGCCTTTGTGCGGCCGTGGCCCTGATGCTCACCGCGGCTTCGGTCTCTGCCGAGGAAGTGAAGAGCGGCCTGAAGGCCGGTGAGCGGATCGGCGCCTTCGACGTCGTGAAGTGCGCTGGTGCCGAGGACGACGGCGTGGCGATCGGCAAGACCCTGTGCTATCGCTGCAAGTACGGCACCCGCCCCATGGTGATGGTCTTCACCCGCAATCCTGAAGAAGCCGCTACCCTGGTCAAGAAGCTGGACGGCGTGGTCGCCCAGAACAGCGACAAGGGCCTGAAGGCTTTCGTCAACGTGCTGGCCAACGATCGCGACGCCGCTGAGAAGCAGGCCAAGAAGATCGGTCAGGGCAGCAAGAACGTTCCGGTCGTGGTGCCGGTTGAGTTCGAGAACGGCCCGGCCAACTACGGCATCAACCCGAAGGTCGCCACCACGGTGATCATCGCCGAGGGCGGCAAGGTCACCGCCAGCCTGGCTCTGGACAGCATCGACGAGCAGGCCGCTTCGAAGGTCCTGAGCGAAGTTCAGAACCTGGTGAAGTAAGCTCTCCCCGCGGCAGCAACCTAAGGATCGCTGCTGCAAACGTGTAGCGGCCACGTGTCCGCGCCGATACCAAACAGGCCGTGCTTCCCATTCCCGCGGGAAGCACGGCTTTTTTTGTTGGATGCGGACGCTGTGCTGGCCGTTCGCCATCGTACGGCGCCGCCCGCTGAAGCCAGATCAGCCAAGGCTACAGCGCTGCCTGTAAGCGATGGCTCATGGGGCTTAGTTACCCAGTGCCCCACGCAGGCCGCCGATCATCCAGTGCACTTCCGACGACGCCGTGACCACCAGCGCATGGAACGGGGCGTAATAGCCAATCGAGCCAGGGCCGCCGTTGATGTCCCAGTGCTCGGGGCGGATCGTGGTGCGGATCAGGTCGATCAGCTCCGCGGCCTGACGCTGGGCCGCACCGCCTAGCCAAGGGTAAGGTTCCGCCGCGGTGGCGGCGCTGCCGGCAGCCAGGTTCGCCATCGAGTAGGCTTCCATCAGCTTGGGGCCGTTCTCGCCAGCCTGGCGTGCGGCCCGCTGTTGCTTGCCCATCTCCAACCGCGTGAGCGCCACAATGTGGTCGCCCAGGTCATGTAGCCGGCTGCGAATCTGCTGGCGGAACTGTTCCTGGTCCGCCCGGCTCAGGGCGTCGCTACTTTCGACGGCCGCATGCAGCGACCGCAACCGGGTGATCGTTTGCCGCAGGCGGCCCAGGTCGCGTTTGGCTTCGTCGGTGCGCACCAGCAGCGCCGCTTCGCGCAGTTCGCGCCGCACGTCATCGCGCGCAATATGCGATCGGGTTGGAATGGCCGGCGGCACCTCGGATGCCGGCCGGGCAGCCGCAGTTGTGTGATTGTCCGGGGGCAGAGCACTGCTCACGGCGTCCGACAGTTGCCGAGCCGCCTTCTCGCTGGTGGCTGGTTGGCCAGCCTGGCTCTCTCCCCCGGTAAACAACACCAGCGCGACAACCGCCCAACTGCGACATGCGGACATGGCGAACCTCCCCTAGCTTGGGGTTGGTGAAGTGGTGCCTCGCCTCCAATCTGAAGCTATCACTTGCGCCAAGTACTGGCAACAAAACCCGCCCGCCGCCGGCGCCGGTTGACGCTCCGGCGGTACCGGGCGTAAGTTGCTCTGTAGGTGCCGCCGCCCGGTGTGGATTTCAGCGCAGGGCATGGCGGCGGGTTAAAGGTTCCTCGTTTGTTTCCAACCGATCTTCTGGCATGCTCAACCTCAAGTCGGCCACTTTGCCTGAGTGGTTACCCAGTGTGCGCGACCATGTAGACGAATTGCTGATCGACCACGCGCACTGCGAAAAGAAAGCGGCCGGCACGGCGATGAACTTGATCTTCGCCTACGTCGATCGCGTGGAGCTGGTCCGCGAGCTGAAGAAGATTGTGGACGAGGAACTCGAGCACTTCACGATGGTGCTCGACGTGCTGGATCGCCGCGGCATCCCGTTTCGCCGTCTGAAACCCAGCGATTATGGCCGGCGTTTGAACGATCTGGTTCGCAAGCAGGAGCCGCACAAGGCGGTGGACCGGCTGCTGGTGGCGGCGCTGATCGAAGCTCGCAGTTGCGAACGCTTCGCCATCTTGCGCGACGGCATCGGTGATCCCGAACTGGCCGATTTCTATGGCAGCCTGTTCGAGTCGGAGGCGCGGCATCACGCCACGTACGTGCGGTTCGCCCGCGAGTTCGCCGACGAAAAGGCCGTCCGCAACCGCTTGGAGGAGCTGGCCGAAGCCGAGGCGGAAATCGTCTCCACGGTATCTCCCGTGCCGCGGATGCACAGCTAAACGCGAGCGCTCGTTCCGGTGCTATTGGTTCAGCGCTTGGGCTGCGTCAGCAGCGAGACCACGATCAGCACCACAAAGCCCAGCGGGATGGTCACAATGCCCGGCTGGCTGAACGGCACCAAAGCATTCTCCGCCGGCAGGCCGTAGATCTTGGAGAACGAATCACCGCTGAGCAGGATCCAGGCCAGCGACGAAGCCATGCCGACCAGGATGGCGGCCGTAATACCTTGCCAGGTGGTTCGCTTCCAGAACAGCAGCATCACCAGCGCCGGCAGATTGGCGGAAGCAGCCACGCTGAACGCCCAGCCCACCAGGAAGCTCACGTTGAAGTCCTGGAACAGGATGCCCAGGATGATGGCCACCACGCCCACGCCGGCGGCGGCAATCTTGCCCAGCCGCACTTTCTCGTGATCGGTGAACGGCTTGGCGCTCACGGCGGAAATCAAATCATGTACTACGGCACCACTGGAAGCCACGATCAGCCCGGCCACGGTCCCCAGCACCGTGGTAAACGCGATGGCGGAAATGATGGCGAACAACGCTTCGCCAAACGTCCGGGCCAAGAGTGGCGCGGCCATGTTGGTATCGGAAACGTCGATCGCGCCGCTGGTCATCGCGCCCAGGCCCATATACAGCGTGAGCACGTAGAAGAAGCCGATGGTAGCGATGCCCACCACGGTGCTCTTCCGGGCGGCCGTTTCATCCTTCACGGTGTAGTAACGGATCAGAATGTGCGGCAGCGACGCCGTGCCGCAGAACAAGGCCAGCATCAGCGAAAGGAAGTCGATCTTCGGATAGAGGGCATCGCCGCGGATGCCGCGGAACGTGGGCGACTTGCCCGGCCGCAGCACTTCTTCACCGGGAGTCACTTCCGGCTGATAGGTAATCGTCTTGGTGCCCTGATCGTCGGTCGTGGTGCTGTTGCCCCACAACACGATCTCGCTTTGGCTGATGACGCTGAAGAACTCCAGCGGGCCAACGGGACCGGTTTCTTTCACATCGCCGGGCAGCTTCACCACGTCACCCACCGGGCGCAATTGGCCGGTGGCCGAACCGTTAATCAGGCGCTCGCCGCCGGCGGTTTGCACCACGGTTTGTGGTTCCAGCGCGGCCGGGTCGTCGTTGACGCGGAAGCCGCGGTTGAGAATCAAGATCGTCAGCACGGTGCTGAAAATCAGCAGCAGCGAGCCCTTGAGGAACTGCACCCAGGTGGTGCTGGCCATGCCGGCAGTCACCACGATGATCACCACCACGGCGCCAACGATCACCACGCCGGCCCAGTGCGGCAGGCCGAGCAACGGCTGAATCAGCACGCCGGCGCCGACCATCTGAGGGATCAGGTAGAAGATACTCACGGCCAACGTGCTGATGGCCGCGGCCAGTTTGATCCCGCGCGATTGGAAGCGGGCGTCGAGCGCATCGGCAAAGGTGTACTTGCCCAACCGCCGCAGCGGCTCGGCTACCACAAACAGTGCAACGACCCAGCCGGCCAGGTAACCGATGGAGTACAAGAAGCCATCGTACCCATAGAAGGCGATCATCCCGCAGATGCCGAGGAACGACGCCGCCGACAGGTAATCGCCGGCGAAGGCCACGCCGTTCACGAACCAGGGGATCTGACCGCCTGCGGCAAAATAGCCCTTGGCTCCCCGCGTACGCCGGCCCAGGTAAACACTCAGGCCGAGCGTGATGAGAACAAAGACGGCGAACACGCCCACCGACAATGGCGAAGTGCTGTGGCTCACGGCTTGGCCTCCGTCGTGGGGCCAGAGGGCGAACCGCCTTGCGAGAGCGAAGCTGGGACCTCATCGTCGCCAGCCCGGCCGCGGCACAAGTGGCCGTATACCAAGGCCAGCAGCAGCGCCACAACGATGAGCGCGAAGCCGTACCAGATAGCCAGGTTCACGCCGGCGGCGGGTACCACATCCATCCATTGCGGACGGAAGGTGTTAATCAGCACAAAGCCTGCGTAGAATGCCAGGTAAATCAGAAACAGGACCAAGCCGTAGCGCGCATTTCGGGCAGAAATATGTGCCGGCTGAAATGTGCGATCTTCGGCTGGGCCGTGATCGAAGCCACCCATCGTTGAGCGTATCCCGAGGAGGTGAGCAAGCTGTGCGCAGCGTGGCACGGAAATACCGCGCCCACGTCGTAATCCCCCACCGCGCGTCCTGATAGCAAGCCGCCACAGATACCACGCGCATGGGCGCGGTGCAACCCTGACGGGTGATTGGCAGTTCGCATCTCCCCTCCGCCGCAGGAGGCTGCCGGCCCCTGCCAACCGCCGGCTGCTAGCAAATCGCTGGCCAATTCCATTTTGTTGCTCGGAAGCGTCGTTCTCCCCCCTGGTTTGATGAACGTTCGCAACGCCGGCCGCGTAGCAATAAGGGGGAACGGGCACGCTTGTTTTTTCGCAAGCCTATTATTTGCAGGCATTTGCAAGTAGCAGGCGAAGCGGGCGTCCCAGGCATGGCACGGCGACTGCTTTCTCATCCGTTCGCGTCATTGACGCCGTGCCGACTTTAGGCGGAAAGCCGGCCGCACATCTGATCCTTCATGGGGTACGACCTTGACTCGGGACATCAAGAAGACGCTCAACCACAAGTCAACGACCCGCAACTCCAACCGACCCAGCCGTTCTGAAGACGAAATCGATTCCACTGACACCATCCGAGGTGAAAACTCCAGCTTTGATACCGATTTAGACGATGACCTGGACGCCGACGAAGAACTGGTCGGCGCCGACGATGAGATCGATCGCTACGGCGACGAAGAACTGGAAGCCGATAGCGAACTGATCGACGATCCGGTGCGGGTGTACCTGATGCAGATGGGCGAGATCCCGCTGCTTTCTCGTCAGGAGGAAATCTCCGCCGCCAAACAAATTGAACAGACCCGCACGCTCTTTCGTTACGGCCTGTTGACCAGCGAGTTGGTGCTGGTCGGCGCGGTGAACATGCTTCGCAAGGTGCGCGACGGCGAACTGCGGTTGGACCGCACGATCGATGTCTCTGTCACCGACGCGGCCGAAAAGAAGCAGATCAACGCGCTGCTGCCTCCTAATCTGGAGACGCTGGAAAAGCTGCTGGCGGCCAACTACCGCGATTTCCGCGTGGCTTTCAATCGCCGCAAGCCAGAGCACGTTCGCCGCGAAGCCTATCGCAAGATGGTGCGTCGCCGTCGGCGTGCTATGCGACTGGTCGAAGAACTGGGCCTGCGGACCCAACGCCTGCTGCCGCTGTATGAGCAGTTGTGCGAAATCTCACAGCGGATGGATGCGCTTCAGCAGCAGATTCGCGAACTGGGCGATTCGCCGGCTGCGGTTCCGCTGCGGCAGGAACTCGCACGGCTAATGGAGCTGACCAACGACAGCCCCGTCACGCTCCGCCGCCGTATCGCCCGCTGCCAGAAATGGCGCGACGCGTACGACGCCGCCAAGCGTGTCTTGTCTGCCGGGAACCTGCGATTGGTAGTCTCGATCGCCAAGCGGTACCGTAACCGTGGGCTGAGCTTCCTGGACCTGATCCAGGAAGGCAACACGGGCTTGATGCGGGCTGTGGACAAGTTCGAATACGCCCGGGGTTACAAGTTCTCGACCTACGCCACGTGGTGGATTCGCCAGGCAATCACGCGGGCGATCGCCGATCAGAGCCGCACGATCCGGCTGCCGGTTCATATGATCGAGACGATGAGTCGCGTGCGGTCGATGACCCGGCGGTTCGTACAGGAGTACGGCCGCGAACCGACGCTGGAAGAAATGGCCGAAGCCACCGGCCTGCCGCTGGAAGACGCCCGGTGCGTGCTCAAGATGACGCGGCAGCCGCTGTCGCTGGATCAGCCGGTTGGCGATCACGATGACAGCTTCTTTGGCGAGTTCGTGGAAGACGAGCGGGAGATCGACCCGCTGCACGATCTGACCAAGGAAACGCTCAAACGGCGGATTGCCGACGCCCTGGAGTCGCTCAACTACCGCGAGCGCGAGATCATTCGGCTGCGGTATGGGCTGACCGACGGTTACACCTACACCTTGGAAGAGGTGGGCAAAATCTTCTCGGTCACGCGTGAACGCGTCCGGCAGATTGAAGCCAAAGCCGTGCGTAAGTTGCAGCACCCGATCCGCTGCAGCGG
>Ga0180216_1003215_pt1 | contig 13086 bp, 18 predicted proteins | sample eDN3rd37CBELigMG_FD_128879 | JGI IMG/M metagenome (GOLD analysis project Ga0180216, IMG submission 128879) | Enriched Miracle-Growth compost microbial communities from Emeryville, California, USA - eDNA 3rd pass 37_C BE-Lig MG (version 2)... ... | reverse complement strand
CCGTCCAGTTGGAGTAGCCGACCACGCCATGGACATAATCCGGCTTGTCGCCCAGCCAGGAGGAGAACTTGGCGAGGTCAGCGGTGCTGTTGCCAATATAGACGCCGAGAGCGGTCATGGGGGGTCTTTCCGTGGGGGGCCGGAGGTGCCGCCCTCATCGGGCGCTCACTCACTTGTGAGTGAGAAATGTTAAGCGGACGTTAACTCGCCCCTCAAAAATCACGGAAAAGTGAGTTTCTGTGGATATGCGTAGCGGAATACCGCAGACCTGAGCTGCTTTTCCTGGCTCTCTGCGCGCTTAAGCTCTCCAAGGGCCCCTTGCAGGCTCCGAAGGCTGCCGTGGCGATCGGCAAAGGGATCTCCCGCGCGTCTTCCGGAGGAGGCCGCTTCTCCGCGTTCTGCAGGAAATGACCGGCGCTACCGCGCCGCGGGCGGCGGAGCCGCTCGGCTACCCTCGCCCCACGGCCCACAGGTGCGAGGTCTTCCCGATCCCCCTTGAGCGCAGCAGAGTTTTAACGAGCGGGATCTGCCCCACCCGCGGTGTCGGGCCAGCCGCCATTTCATTCCGGCAAGGCGGGGGCAGGAATGGCGTGAAACAACCCTTCGCTGTCCGGCGGCTGGGCTAATTACGGCAAAACCGCTGTTGCTCAGTCTAGGACACGCCGAGCTCCGTCCTTAAGGGCTTGGTGATCAGCCCAGCCGCCACAGACGGGAAGGCACGGTGATATGGGAATCCTGCGCCGCGCTTTCTCGGCTGACCACCGGTTCCTGAAAAGCACCTCTATTTCTCTCCGCCGGCGAGGGTGCCTTGATCGCCTTTCTGCCCACAAAGCGTTTCCGGGACATACCTTCCCGGCCCGACGCTGCCTGCCGTCTGCGCAGTCCACCAGCCCGTCAAGGGGCTAGTCCCGCTTCACGCATGCTAAGCCAGATCTACCAGCCGGCGCGCTTGCCAGCGGTGCTTTGGACCGCCTCCGCCAGAGCATCCGCTGTAAAGGGCTTGGTCAGCACCTGCATGCCGGGCTCGAGGGGCGCATCCCCGAAGATGCGGTTCTCGGCATAACCCGTGATGAAGAGCACCGGCAGCTTTGGACGGAACTGGCGGGCAGCATCGGCCACCTGCCGGCCGCTCATGCCGCCCGGGAGCCCGACATCGGTGACCAGTAGATCAACTGGCGCCTCTGACTGCAGCACTTTCAGCGCGGAAGCGCCGTCCGCCGCCTCAAAGGTGGTGTAGCCCCTCTCCTTCAGCAGCTCGGTGAGCGGGTGCTGTTGGCTGGACCGCTGGCAGACTGATTGATCTTTCCCCTTGCCGCCCCAGACCATGGTTCAGGCAATCTTGACCTCTGCTATGGCAATCCCGGCGCATCCCTCGCCGCTTCTTCATGGCTGATGCCGGAATTGCCTGGGCTTCATGGTTTTTCCCAGTCATCCTGAGGCCTACTTTACGGCTTCGGCGGAGTATGCCGCCAAGGCGCACGCGAACCATCAGCCCGCATAGGCCTGGAATCTCTCAGCATGAATTCTCCTGTTCCGCAGATGGCGGCCGACAGCTGCCACCTGCAATCCGACCCGAGTGTCGTCTGGTGTCACCCTGCCTTCTGCCAGATGGCGCTGCCAGTTTCCGCTGCCGCAGGCTCCTGGCGGCGGGGCGTGGGCAGCGTGGTGGTTGCCGTCGAGACCGCCACAGGCGACGCCTTGCCGTCGGGATGGTGCCTGCGGTTACTGCTGCTGCATCTCTGCGACCGTGCCGTACGGACGGCCAGCCCGCTTGTCGAGATGGGCTCTGACGCGGCCGCGCTGGCAGCAGAACTGGGCCTGCCGGTCACCGAACCGGTGTTGCGGGAGGTGGTGGCGCAGGTTGAGCGCCTTCTGACAGCCAGGATGACGGTGTCGCTGGACGGGCATTCCGCTCTTGGCGTTCTCGACGCGCGCGGTCAGTCGCGCCGGACCGGCCCAGCGTGGCGCTCCCGCCTTCGGCTGAATGCTCGCTTCCAGGCCAGCCTGGTGGCGAGCGCCATTCCTCTGGATCGGCGCGTCGTGACGGCGCTCGCGGCCGAGCCGATGGCGCTCGACGCACATGGCTGGATCAGGCAGCTGCGGCACGATCATGCGGCGGACACGCTGGTAACCGTAGCATGGGACGACCTGCTGCAGCGCTTTGGGTCGCCCGGACAGGACCCTGCTAGCTTCCGGTCGGCGTTCGAGGATGCACTGCGGATGGTCTTTACAGCGGACTATTCGATTTCATTGGCGGCTGATGAGGCGGGTGTCACCGTCGGGTTTGCGGCGCCTGAGAATGCAACCGCGGCACCGCCGGCCAGCCAGGAGTACGACCAGCCGGGCGAACCCGCTGCCGCCGAGGCCAGGCGCAAAGCGAAGTCCAGCCAGCACGGACCGGTGTCTGCCCGCTCTGAAGCGGATGCGCGGGCCGCAATACGTCCTCATGCCGCCCCGGAGCGTCCCCAGCGCTCCTCCGGCGCCATCAGCCTGGGGCCACACCTGACGGGCTTGCCGGGAGTGGTTTGGCTGCGGCGCGGAAAGGGCGCCGCGCCGCCGGTGATCGGCGTGACGCCCGGCACGCGGTTCGAGCCGGAGCGATTGACTGTGCTGATGCTGGAGCCGCTAATCATGCAGGTCATCGGCGGCCTGCCGCAGAAGGAGTTTGACGCGGTGTCGGCATGGGCCATGGCAAACCGCGACCTGGTCGACCTCGTCTGGGAAGGCAGGATCGGCTCCTTCGAGGAGGCCGCCCACCGCGTCAGGAAGGCACCGGTACTCAGCTGGCGCCAAAGCTGAAAATGCACCGAAAAGGAAACGATCAGCGCGATGCCGCTGCCTGGTGGGCAGTCGCACAGCCGTGACGGCGGGAGCAGGAGGGCGCGGCGGACCCGATGCAGCTTCGTTCGCCCGACGTATACGGGCGCACCTTTCAGTTGGACGAGCAGGTCGTCGAGATGATCGCCACGCGGCTGGAGGCACGCGAGAGGATCCCTTCTTCCTGCGGACCATTGACGAGTACGTGGCCCAGCCCTCACATCCGGGCCGGTCGCACAGCTTGCTAGGCGCCAGGGCGTATTCGGCGTAGGGTGGCGCCATGATTTCCCAAAAGAACGATACCTTCAACGACCGGCTCGCTATGGCAGCCAAGGCGAAGGAGGTTATGCTGGAGCGCTTTCGCGCTCGCCCGGGGCCGAACGATCCGGTTCTGCTGGAGCAACAGGCCGCTCGGAGGGCGACTGCCGAGGCCCGCGACGCGCGCAACGCGGCGCGCCGGATCGTCCGCGCGGCGGAGGCAGCACGGTTGGCGGCGGAGAAGGTTGCCGCAGCCGAGCAACAGAAGGCCTCGGCCGCTGCACAGGCCGCGGAGGCAGAAGCTGCCGCCCAACGCGCTGCTGCCCTGCCCGCTCAGCAGAAGGCCGCTCGTGATGCCCGTTACGCTGCCCGCCAGGCCCGCCGCCGCTAAGCGTTGCCCACACCACATTAGGGTGGAAACTCAACCAAGCACCTCCGTCAGCTTTGCCGCAGTTGCTGCCGGCGGTCACGGCCGCCGCGGTGCTGTCGACGGTATATGAGGTGCTGCCTGGAATTTAAGGCTCAAAGCGCGGCAAGCCTCCGCCGCAGCCGCGTGATGGCGCCGGGCTAGCACCCGGCAAGTCTCGTCATACTCCTCGGACAAGACGTGGGGCGCCCGCAGACAATGCTCTCCAGGCAGGACAGACTACTGCACACCAAATCCGCCCGGCTGCGTTCTGCCGCTGGGCGGTTTGTGGTCGCTGTGGGCCGGCTCTACGACCCTGCCCCGGAGGGCGGGATGGCCGAACAATTCGGGCCGCAGGAGGCCATCGCGCCGGACAAGGGGAAGGTGTTCTGAGCGGTGCGACCGCCGAGTTGACGAACTTGGCGAAACAGTTTCCTCCGTGGCCTTCGCCATTGGCTCTGAGAGTCCGAGGCAGTTCTCCCAGGAGTATTCGCGCAGATTTGGTCGCTGTCCGCGCAAGCAACGCGAGACCTTCGCAATCCATGGCAGGCTGATTCGCCTCCGCATGCGTGTTCCTGCGTGCCCGGCCTTCACGCAGGGGATGTAGCGCAATCGGGAGACTTGCTCTGCGCGCCGTTGCCCGCCACCCCCCAGGATAGGCATGCAGCCAGTTGGACTCGTGTCAGTCGATTACCGCCGCGCAGTCTGCCGTGGGGACACGGTTCGCGCGCCATACCGCCGCTACAGCAGGGTTGGTTGTCCCGGCTCGATCTTGTCGCTCGGCAGCTGCTTCTCCGGCCGGCCGCTCTTTCCATACCCGGTCGGCCGCATCGTTTCGGGCGGCAAGGGACGCTGCAGCTACAGCTCCAACCCATCCCGGATCGTATTCGCCATTGCATGAAGCGTCGCGGTTTCCCCATCCGCCAGCACGCTGCAGCCCACCTTGTTCTTGATCCAGGCATACCCGCCAACGGATCGCACCAGAACCGGCCGCATCGGCGCCGGTTCGCCCCGCTTCATCGGCTGCACATAGACGGTCAGCCGGTTTCCCGCCGCATCGGCATAGACCAGCATGGTCGCCGGGCCATACATGGCGGACAGCATCCGCCCGCCCAGCAGCCGGTAGCCGAAGGGCGACAGGTCCGGCAGGGTCACCTTGCGGCCCATGGTCCTGGATGCCCATTGCACCAGCACCGCCCGGTCCGCGGCATTCACCTCGACGCCATGGGCAGGATCCTCGGCAAACACCAGATGGGCGGAGGCCGCCTCCATGCTCAGCCGGGCGATCTCGGTGGGCCCGCCCGGGCCGCGCAGGGTCCAGCCGCCCGCCGCCCCCAGCCCCAGCGCCAGGACAACCGCCGCCGCCATCTGCCAGCCGGGACGGCGACGCGCCAACCGCTGCTCCGTCAACCGGGACAGGCTCAGCCGCGCCGGCACCGGCTCCGCCAACCGGAAGGCCAGCGCCTCCCGCAGCTCCTGGGCCTGCGCGCGCCACGCGGTCACACGGGCCCGCAGCGCCGGATTCCTGGCGAGCGCAGCCTCCACCTCCGCCTGCCGGGCCGGGTCCAGCCGGCCATCGACATAGGCATGCAGGTCATCCTCCAGCACGGGGCGGTTCGGATCGCTCATTTCACCCGGCGCAGCGGTTCCCGCTCGCGCCCCTCCATATGCGCGCGCAACCGGTCGCGCGCCCTGCTCAACCGGGACATCACCGTGCCGATCGGCACGCCCAGGATGCCGGCGACCTCCCGGTACTCGAGTCCTTCCACCGTCACCAGCAGCAGCACCTGGCGCTGTTCTTCCGGCAGAAGCTCCAGCCCCGCCAGCAGGTCGCGCCGGGCCAGTCCCCCTTCCTGCTCCGCCGGCACCGGCGCGTCCCGGTCCTCCTGCTGCACCATCCAGCGCGCCCGCCGGCGCAGCTGGCGCCAGCGGCTGACCGACAGGTTGTGCATGATGGTGAACAGCCAGGGCCGTACCGCCGTCTCCGCGCCCAGCCGCGGGAGGTGGAGCAGCGCCCGCTCCAGCGTGTCCTGCACCAGGTCGTCGGCGCCGTCGCGCTGGCGCAACAGGCTCCACGCATAGCGGCGCAGCGCCGGTACGGCCGCCTCAACTTCGGCGATGATGCTCATCCCGTCCCGTGCGCTGGTGGATTCATCTGCAGGAGTCTACGCCCCAGGCGCCAGGGTATTCCCGCCGCACATCGCGCGCGGGAAAAAAATCCGGCCGCGGCGCCGCCCGCGCGGAATAAGCGGCGACCCAGGGCGTCAGATCCGACGAGCCTGGCCGTGATGGTCAGGAACGGAAGGACATCACAGCGCATGAACAGACGCACTGTCTTCGCCACTGCGGCCCTGCTGCTGGCTGGTGGGCTGGCTGCCGCAGCCCCCGCCCAGGCCCAGGGTACCGCCGCTCGCCTTCGCGGCACGGTCGATTCAGTCTCCGGCGATCAGGTGAACCTCACCCTGCGCAATGGCAGCAAGGCCACCGTTACCCTGCCCACCGAGACGCGCTACACCTGGCTTACCGTCTCCAAGCTCAGTGAGATCCAGCCGGGCAGCTTCATCGGCACGGTCGCCACGCCGCAGCCGGATGGCACGCTGAAGGCGATGGAAGTGCAGATTTTTCCGCCGAACTTCGGCGACCGGAATGGCGGGCACTTCGAGTGGGATACCGGTAACCAGAGCTCCATGACCAACGGCACGGTGGGCAACCTGACCGTCGCCAATGGCCGGACGATGACGCTGACCTACAAGGGCGGCGAGAAGAAGGTGTTCGTGCCGGACGACGTCCCGGCCGTGACCTACGAGCCGGCGGACAAGGCGGCGCTGACGCCCGGCGCGCATGTGCTGATCAACGGCACTCGCTCCGCGGACGGCAAGGTGACCGCCCGCAACGTATCCGTCGGCAAGGACGGCCTGGTGCCGCCGATGTGAACCCAACAGTGCCTGGGTCGGGATCGATTTCCTCGGGCGGTCTGCCTGGGCGGGCCGCCCGCCCCGCTGTTCCACGCATGGTCGAGAGGCACAGGTGACATCGGTCTGCCGCATCCGCGTCCATCCGCTGCCGGTACGCATCACCCACTGGGTCAATGCCTTCGCCATGACCTGCATGGTGATGAGCGGCTGGCGCATCTACAACGCCTCACCCCTGTTCCCCTTCACCTTCCCGGACTGGGCCACGCTGGGCGGCTGGCTGGGCGGAGCGATCGCCTGGCATCTTGCGGCCATGTGGCTGCTGGTCGCCAATGGCCTGGCCTATGTCCTCTATGGCCTGGTCAGCGGGCACCTGCGCCGCCGCCTGCTGCCGATCCGCCCGGCGGAGGTGCTGCAGGATGCCGGGGCTGCGCTGCGCCTGCGCCTGGACCACCGGCCCGACGTCTACAACGCCGTGCAGCGCCTGCTCTACGTGCTGGTGCTGCTGGCCGGCTTCGGCGTGGTCGTCTCCGGCCTTGCGCTCTGGAAGCCGGTGCAACTGTTCTGGATTGCCGACGCACTGGGCGGGTACGAGGTCGCGCGCCGCGTGCACTTCATCATGATGGCTAGCATTGTCGGCTTTGTGACCATCCATCTGCTGCTGGTCATCCTTGTGCCGCGCACCCTGCCGGCCATGATCACCGGCCGTGCCAGCCTGCATACCCCTCGCGAGGAGGCCGGCGCATGATCCCCCCGCGTCGCCGCCCACCGGCGGCATCCGACCATCAGCGCCAGCTGACGCAGGTGCAGCGCCGCCTGCTGCTGCGCGGTGGCCTGTCGATCGGGGCGCTGACCATGCTGACGGGTTGCAACCTGCAGGATGGCGATACGGTGGACAAGGTCCTGTGGGCCATGTCCCGCTGGAACGACCGTGTGCAGGCGCTGTTGTTCAACCCAAACCGCCTTGCCCCGACCTTCCCCGCCAGCGCCATCACCCGGCCTTTCCCCTTCAACGGCTTCTACCCGGAAGATGACGCACCCGACGTGGACGCCAGCGATTGGGCCCTGGAAGTATCCGGCCTGGTGCAGGATCGCACACCCTGGTCGCTCGAACGGCTACGAGCCCTGCCGCAGGAATCGCAGATTACCCGCCTCATTTGCGTCGAGGGCTGGAGCGCCATCGGCCAGTGGAGTGGCGTCCCCTTCCGCACCTTCCTGCAACGCGTCGGCGCCGACACTCGCGCCCGCTATGTCGGCTTCAAATGCGCCGACCGCTACTACTCCAGCCTGGACATGGCGACAGCACTGCATCCGCAAACCATCCTGGCGCTGGACTACGGCACGGAACCGCTGCCCGCGAAATACGGCTTCCCACTGAAGCTGCGCGTGCCGACCAAGCTGGGGTTCAAGAACCCAAAGCACATCGTCGCCATGTTCGTGACCAATGACTATCCTGGCGGGTACTGGGAGGATCAGGGATACAACTGGTTCAGCGGGTCGTAGGAGGCTGCCGGTCCGCCGCCCCATCCGCCAGCGCTCGATGGTGGTGCCGCAACCAAGATGCGATGCCCGGCGGCATCCTCTACGGGCATTCGATGACGTGATCGCCGGCACGGAAGGCGCAAACAGCCGCTTCTGGAGTGACGCTGGCGGCTGCACAGGTGTATGAAGTGTTTCACTCCTGGCCGGAGCAGTCAGACGCGGCCGGGCGCTCCGGTTTCGGCAGGCCCGCGGGTGCGGTAGCTTGCCGTTCCGAAGGGTGATCCGGCCAGACCGCCTACTCCCGCCCGTGGAGGCGACACGGAGGTGTTGGCCGATGCGGCAGGTCTTGCCGGTGCTCTGGATGGCGCTCTGGTTCGCCGCGCCTTCGCCGGCTGGGGCGGCGACGCTCTATCACCTCGACCAGCGCTACGGGACCGTGGCGTTCTCCGTCGGGATCCTCGGCCTGTTCGATGCCCAGGGCCGCTTCCCGCGCTTCCGGGGCGACCTCCTGCTCGACCTGGAGCGGCCGGAGCGCTCGCAGATCGACGTCACCATCGACACCGGCGCGGTCGAGATGCCGACCCAAGACCAGACGGACCTGCTGCGGTCGGCGGCCTATCTCGATGTCGTCCACCATCCGAGCGTGCGCTTCGCCAGCAGCGCGATCCAGCCGCTCTCGCCGACGCACTACCTCATTCACGGCATGCTCCAGCTTCGCGGCGTGACGCAGCCGCAGGAGCTCGACGCGACCGTGCAGGACCGTCACTTCGACGAGGCGCGCGGCGTCGAGGTCGCCGACTTCGTCGTCGGGGGCGAGATCCGGCGGTCGGCCTTCGGCATGGTCGCGGACCGGCCGATGCTGTCGGACAGCGTCCGGCTCGACATCCGGATTCGCCTGGAAGTCGACCCCACCCGCTGATGGCACAAGAGCGCCCCACCTCCTGGAGCCGCGCGCAGCGCCTCCTGCACTGGGGCATCGCGGTACTGGTCCTGCTTGCCGCCCCCATGGGCGTGTACATGGTCGCCCTGCCGTTCCAGCAATTGCTGCTGAAGTTCCTGCTCTACCAGGTGCACAAGAGCATCGGCCTCGCGGCCTTCCTGCTTGCGCTGAGCCAGTTGGTGCTGCACTGGCGGCGCGGGCGCCCCGCCTGGACTGAGAGCTTGCCGGATTGGCAGCGGCAGGCCGCCGCCGCCGTCCACGCGACGCTCTTCGCCCTACTCGTTGCCACTCCGGCCCTCGGCTATCTGACCGCCGCGACGGCGCCTGTGCGCATTCCGACGTTGTTTCTTGGTGTCATCCCGGTGCCGCATATCGTTGGGACCGATCCCGCTTGGTTCGCGGTACTACGCCGGGTCCATCTCGGCCTGGCGGTGCTGCTCGTCCTGCTCGCCTCCGGCCACGCCCTCATGGCCCTGCACCACCACCGCCGGGGCGACAGCACCTTGCGGCGGATGTGGCGGGGTGGCCCTGGTTCGGCCGCCGCGCCCTGAATGACCCTGCGGCACTCCTCTGCACCCGCCACCTCGCACCAGCGGCAGGCGGTTTGCGAGCCCGGGCGCGTTCACAGTACCAGCACGCCGCCGGAGGCCCAGACGTCGGTCAGCAGGTGCCTGCCGCTCGCCAGGATGGCAGGCGCCGCCAAGCCCGTCCGGAGCGCATCAGGTGGGCGGCCCAGGCCCCGTTGAGCACGGTGGTCGCGCCGTTGATGACCGTGCCCAGGAGCGGCGCATCCAGCGGGGCAGGATGCGCCCAGGCGTTGTAGACCTCGTACAGGATGGCCGCCGCGGCGCCGATCACCATCATGCCCTCCAGCACCGGCGAGAAGTACTCGACCTTCTGGTGGCCGTAGAGATGGTCCGCGTCGGCAGGCTGCTACAACGTTGATGATGGTTTCCAGCGCATCGAGTGGAGGGTGACGCTGCCTGTCACCCACCAAGCTCCAAGCTCCAAGCTTCAGGCCAAGGGCCAGGAAGGTAACGACGAGGCTACTCTCCAGGCAGCCTTCATGGTGCGGCCCACGCGGTACTCCTTACAGGTTGCTGGGCAGCACAGAGGGCCAGCCGCTCGAATTGGTGGAGGGGCCAACCAGCAGGATTAGCGCTGCCCGCACGATTGTCCGCGGCAAGCTCAACGCGGCAGCGGCTTGTGGGACCGCCCAAGTGCCGCGTCGATCGAGTATTTGCCCGGCCCAGTGACGTAGAGCAGGAGGAAGCCGCCGATGATGCTGATATTCTTGTAGAAATTTATGGCGTTCCCGTACCGGGCGGCGCCCTCCATGGTCCAGAACGGGTGCCCGATGAGCGCAGTTCCCAACGTGTAGAGCGCCAGCAGGAGGACTAGCGGGCGCATCCAAGCACCCAAGGCGACCGCAAGTGCGACGAAGACTTCGACCACGATCACCACCAGGGCGGCTATCGAGGGAACGGGGAGGCCTCTTTGCGCCATGTAGCCGGCCGTCCCGCTATAGTCGGTGAGCTTGCTCCACCCGAACACGACGAAGAGTAGGATGAGCAGGATGCGGGCAACGAGGATAACCTCGTCCCTGACCCGTTCAGCGCCGAATGTCACCATAGTACTTGTTCCTCTGCTTCGCGCGGCCATCCAGGCGGCCTTCGATGGCCTGGAGGTCGAACCCCTCTGGAGCGTGAATTCCACCAACCCGGCCTGGGATGCTGAACGCTCAGAGCCTGATGCGTGCTCAATGTCCGCTTTTGTGCGATTCGTATGCAAGAACAGACGGGCCGCTCCCGGTCAGCACCGGCCTTCTCTCTGCCGCTCAGCGAGCCGCCATGCCCCTTCCGCCCGCAAAGAGCTATTAGAGGCCCCGCGCCGGGACGGCTTTCCGAGCCATAATGTCCGTGATCGAGGGGAAGGCTGCGCGTGCCTCCGGTGGCACACCGCTCCAGTTGCGGCCCTCCATGCTGCCCTTGAACCAGTCGAAGGGCATGCTGCCGGGCCCGATGGGCTTGCCGACGATCAGGCGGCCGACCATGCCTGCCTGCTCGTGCGGCGCACAAAAATAGTCGTAGACTCCCTCGACGGTGAGCATGACTTGGAAGCTCTCCCCGGGCAGCAACACCTCGGACCCCCAGGGCTTCGCACTGCGCGGGATGCGGAGCGAGTGGTCGCCATTGGCAGGGTGATAGGCGGTGGTGGTGTGGTAGTTCGCCTCGCACCGCCATCGGACAGTCTGACCCGGCTGGAGAAAAAGGCCGATTGGGTCGAAGCCGACATGCCCACCTTCCTCGTCGCCGATCATGCGAATCTCGACCACACCAGCCTCGGCACTGGCCGCCCGGATGCCGAGGCCAGCGAGTAGCAGGCCGCCAGCCCCGGCAAGATGCCGTCGCGTCAGCATCATATCACCTCGCGACGGAGGCCTCGTCAGCCCTCGACACATGCCAGAGCACGATGTGGTAGTGAGGCATCTCAACGCCGGGATGACCCGCGTTGTAATACATGTCGACGTGGTCGACCGGGCTGCCAAGGGCGGCGAGATCGTCGAGCTTCTTGTGCTCGGTCATCTCCTGGAGCGGAATCATGTAGATGGTGCTGACCAGACGGCCGTTGTGATCATAGGCGAGGAATGGCCCGGCCGGGAGCGTCTTCGGGTCGACGAAGAGCTGGCCCATGCCGGGCAGGAAGTCCGGCAGCCGGGCGAGTTCGCTGACCTTCCGGTAGGGCGCGGGTGGCGGGGCGTGGTCCGGACTGGCGGCTTGTGCCGGAACGGCCGCCAGGGGCAGGGCGGCGGCGGCGGCCAGGATGCTGCGCAACATGTCATATCTCCTTCAGGCTTGCGGTGAGTGAGACGAAGGTTGAGCTTGCGCCAGGGGATCATCTGGCCCGGCGGGGCCGGGACAGCCGAGGACGGCTGCAGTCAATCGGACGCAGCGCTCGCCTGCGAATGGAAAGGTGCCGTCGAAGATGGCTGCCGCCTCCTTGCTCTCGAAGCATTGGACTTGGGGAAGCTCGAAAAGGTTCCCGGCGCATTTCGGAATGGGATTTCCCCAACGGTGGCGGAAGTCCTGGTACCTCTGGCCGACCAGAGAGAAGGAAATGGGTGTCGCACCGGCGCACCGCTCGGCGGCCGTGAAGGCTTGGACAACGCCTACGGATCGGACCCGCGTCGTCGAGCTCTATGCAGGGCGGCTGCAAATCCAAGAGCGGATGACGGCGCAGATTGCCGACGCGATCGAAGCTGTGCTGGGGCCGAGGGGCGCCACCGTCGTCGTCGAGGCCACCCATGGCTGCATGGCGACCGGCAGCGTCCACAAGCCCGGCGCGAGATGATCACCAGCGGCATGCTCGAGGCCTTTCGGGACTATCCCAGGATGCGGGCGGAGTTCCTTTCCGCAATCAGGCTCGGACGACGGGGCGGTGGGGCCGGGAACCTTTTCGGCTGACCGGCATCGAATATCGCGACGTGCAAGGAATTGGCGAATGCAAGGACACCAGATCCCCGAGGCCGCCGCGGAAGCCACCGCTGTCAGGCTCGGGGACGCCGAACTCGTCATCCTGGCCCGCCAGGGCGAGGCGTTGGCATTTCGCGAGATCATGCGGCGCAACAACCGTCACCTGTTCCGGGCTGCGCGCAGCGTGCTGCGCGACGAAGTCGAGGCCGAGGATGTGGTGCAGGAGGCTTATGTGCGCGCCTTCCAGGGCCTGGCCGGCTTCCGAGGCGACGCCAGCCTTTCGACCTGGCTCACCCGCATCGCGCTCAACGAGGCGCTCGGGCGCCTGCGGCGCCGTCGTGCCACGGTCGATCTGGAGGCCATTGAGGTCGCGCAGAAAGGCGGAGGGGCCTGCATCCTCATGTTTCCTACAGCGCAGGCGGGAGACGATCCCGAGGGCGCGGCCGCACGGCGCGCGGTTCGCCGGCTGCTGGAGGAGGCGATCGATGAACTGCCCGAGGCCTTCCGGCTCGTGCTCGTGGCCCGGGATGTCGATGGGATGAGCGTCGAGGAGACGGCCCAGATCCTCGGCATCCGGCCGGAGACGGTCAGGACAAGGCTGCACCGCGCCCGGCGATTGCTTCGTGCGGCGCTCGACCAGCGGCTCGGCGACACTCTGCGCGAGGCCTTCCCCTTCGACGGCGCTCGCTGCGCGCGCATGACCGAAGCGGTCCTGGCGCGGCTCGGCATAGCCGCTCAGGTGCCGCCGGGGTGAGCACCCAACTCCGCCCAAGCCCGGCTGGACCGGCGAGCGGCTGG